>Ga0210396_10007604_pt1 | contig 10301 bp, 9 predicted proteins | sample IncBWH17OmetaG_FD_155466 | JGI IMG/M metagenome (GOLD analysis project Ga0210396, IMG submission 155466) | Forest soil microbial communities from Barre Woods Harvard Forest LTER site, Petersham, Massachusetts, United States - Inc-BW-H-17-O ... | reverse complement strand
TATTGCTCGGATAGGGGTCGGTGTCGTTGAGCGGACCCGTCACGCCGGCCTCGGCGTAGACATAGTTTGGCTCCGAAGGGTGAATGGCCCCGACGTTGGTGTAGTTCGTCGCATACGACGTCATCGCCGCATTGGGATTACCAGGCGTCACCAGGCTGTTGAGAAAGGGCGCCGCCGGGTTGCCCAGCAGTTGCTGGACTCCGGTGACGGAGGATGGCTGCGTGAAATTGTGGTTCTCGAGCAGGATGTTGAAGACCGTCCCGATCTTTGCGGCCTGAGCGCCGCTTGCAATCAACGCAAGAGCAGAGACGGCCGCGCTTAGTTTAATGGCACTGAGCATGTCGATCTCCCCGGCCCGTTGGCGCCCGCTCCCGGGCCGTATTTTGGCTAAACTGTGCGGGCGCCCGGACTAGATCGTCGTTCCGTGTCAGTTGGTCGAACCCTATATGAAACTTTTTCGAACGTTTTATTAACGTAAAGCTTGATTCGGAGAGAATTTTATCTTTGCCATAGACTGTCAATTCCGGAATTTCGACGATCTATCCTGGAATTCACACTCCGGGATCGATGCCAATTCAAGTCCGGGTGCTGACGTCCTCGGGGCCGCCCTTGACGTTACGTCGTAATACGATATTTCAGCGCTGCTTCTCCCCCTCGGTGACAATGAACCCTCCCAGACCCGCCCCTTCGGCCGGGGCGACGCCCGCGGCCCGTGACCCAGCACATCTCGGCGACTTCTCCGCCGACCGGCGCCTGTTGCTGCTGATGGCGATGGCCGCAGTGGTCGGCGCGGCGGGAGCCGGCGCAGCCTGGGCGCTGCTGCGCCTCATCGCCCTGGCCACGAACCTCGCCTATTTCCATCGCCTGAGCTTCGTGACCGTCGCGCCCTGGCAGTCCCATCTGGGCCTGCCGTCCGTCCTGGTCCCGGTCGCCGGCTGCATCGTCATCGGCCTGATGGCCCGCTACGGCTCCGAGCGGATCCGCGGACACGGCATTCCCGAAGCGCTCGAAGCGATCCTGATCGGCGGCAGCCGCATGCAGGCCAAGGTTGCCGTGCTCAAGCCGATCTCCTCGGCGATCTCCATCGGCACGGGTGGCCCGTTCGGCGCCGAAGGTCCGATCATCATGACCGGAGGCGCGTTCGGCTCCCTGTTTGCCCAGGCGTTCCACCTCTCCAACGCCGAGCGCAAGACCTTGCTCGTGGCCGGAGCGGCGGCCGGGATGTCCGCCACCTTCGGGACGCCCGTCGCGGCGATCCTCCTGGCGGTGGAGTTGCTTCTCTTCGAATGGAAGCCGCGCAGCTTCGTGCCCGTGGCCACGGCCTCGATCATCGCCGCGGCCCTGCGGCCCGCCATGATCGGCTCGGGGGCCCTCTTCCCCCTGGCGCAGTCCGCGCCCCTGCCCGCGGAGGGCCTGCTGCTCGCCGCCCTCCTGGGCGTAATCGCAGGATTGGCATCAGGCGGCCTGACCCAGTTGGTGTACGGCAGCGAGGATCTGTTCGAGAAACTGCCGATCCACTGGATGTGGCGTCCAGCGATCGGCGGCCTCGTCGTCGGCATAGGCGGCCTTATCGCGCCGCACGCCCTTGGCGTGGGCTATGACGTCATTGGCGACCTGCTGGCCGGCCACTTCACGGCGGCCGCGGCGATCCGGCTGATGCTGGTCAAGGCGGTGATCTGGTCGATCGCCCTGGGCTCAGGCACGTCGGGCGGGGTGCTCGCGCCCTTGCTGATGATGGGAGCCGCCCTGGGCGCCCTGTTCGGCGGCCTCGCCCCAGTGGGCGACGTGCCGTTGTGGGCGCTGATCGGCGCCGCGGCCATGATGGCCGGGACTATGCGCTCGCCTCTCACGGGCATCGTCTTCGCCCTCGAGCTGACCCATGACATGGGAGCGCTGGCGCCGCTGGCGGCCGGATGCGTCGTCGCTCACGCCACCACGGTCCTGCTGCTGCGTCGCTCGATCCTGACCGAGAAGGTCGCGCGCCGCGGCCACCACATCTTCCGCGAGTACGCGGTCGACCCCTTCGAGACCATGCGCGTCGCCGAGATCATGGCCTCTCCGGTGGAGACGATCAGCGCGGCGCGGCCGGTGGGCGAGGTCGTCGAATTCTTCACCGACCCGGTCACCCCGGCGTCCCACAAGAGTTATCCGGTCGTCGATGACGCCGGGGTGGTGGTCGGCCTCGTCGCGCGCGCAGGCGCTTTGAGGTGGACCAGCCAGGGCTGGCCAACCGGCGCGACGGTGGGCGAACTGGTCAGCGACGCGCCCATCCTCAGCGCCTTCGAGGACGAGCCGGCGGGGCGGCTCGCCGACCGCATGGCCGCCGCCAACGTCGGGCGCGCGCCGATCCTGCGGCGCTCCGACGGGGCTCTCGTCGGGATCGTCGCCCGTCGCGACCTCCTGCGCGTGCGAGCGGCGGCGGCGCGCCACGACTCCGAACGCGAGCGGGTGCTCGGTCTACCCATGACCGGGACCCGCTGAGGCTTCTGCCGCGCGCCCAGCCGCTGTAGAGCTCGCGGCATGGACAGTCCCATCCGCATCGGCCTCCTCGGGGCCTCCCGCATCGCGCCGCCGGCCGTGATCGAGCCGGCTCGCCAGGACGGCCGCTTCGTGGTCACGGCGGTGGCCGCGCGCGATCCGGAGCGCGCAAAGGCCTATGCGCAGACGCATGGAATTGCGGGGGCCGCAGCGGACTATGCCGAGCTCGTGCGCCGCGACGATGTGGATGTCGTCTACAACGGCCTGCCTCCGGCCGGTCACGCGCGATGGACCATCGCGGCGCTCGAAGCGGGCAAGGCAGTGCTGTGCGAGAAGCCCTTCGCCCGCGACGCCGCCGAAGCGCGCGCCATGGTCGACGCCGCCGCGAGCGCCGGGCGCCCGCTGCTGGAGGCTTTCCACTACCGCTTCCACCGGGTGATCCGCGAAGCGCAGGCTGTGGTGCGCGAGGGACGTCTGGGGCGCATCGCGCACGCCTCGGCGAGCTTCGACGTCGCGATCGCCCGGACGAGCGGCGAACTTCGCTGGTCTCGGGAGCAGGGCGGCGGCGCGCTGATGGACCTCGGGACCTATCCTCTGCACGCCCTGCGGACCCTGCTTGGCGAGGAACCGCGGATCGTCTCGGCCGAGGCGCGCTTCGAGGACGGCGTCGACGCGCAGCTCTCCGGCCGCCTCGCCTTTCCGTCCGGCGCGGAGGCCGAAATCGCCTGTTCGATGATCGCCGAGCGGCCGATGGCGCAATTGAAGCTCACCGGGGATCGCGGGACGCTGGAGATCGTCAATTTCGTGGCGCCCCAGCGCGGGTGCCGGTTCGTCGTGACGGTGAACGGCGCAGCGGAAGTGCGCCCGACCGACGGTCCCACCACCTACGCCGCCCAACTCGATCACCTCGACGAGGTCATTCGCGGCGGGGCCCCGCCGCTGACCGGCGGCGCCGACGCGCTGGCGCAGATGCAGGCCATCGACGCCCTCTACGAGGCCGCCGGACGTCCGTGATCGGACAGACGTTGTCATCGGGTGACAGCGTGACGGTTCTAGGTACCAGGTCCTAATGAACTGACCCGTGACCTCGTTCGTCCCGCAGAACCTTGCGGCCGTGTATGTGGCCCCGGTGACGGCCCTGACCCTGGGATCAAGGTGGCTCAGAGGTTCTGAGGGAAGGATGGATTGATGGCGCGAGAGGTTGCGGAAGTCGCCGGCTCTCTCGCACAGGCCCTGGACCGGGCGGTGCAGCTTCTGGCCAGGTCGCCACGGCTGGCCCAGAGGCAGGCGGAGGAGATCCTGGTGGTCATTCCGGGCGAGCCGCGCGCGCGCCTGGTGCTGGGCATGGCCCTGCGCCGGGCGGGCGAGTCGGCGGCCGCGCGCGACGTGCTCCAGGCCCTGTCACAGCAACAGACAGGGTCCGCCCAAACGCACTATGAGCTTGGCGAGGCGCTGGCCGGTCTTGGACAGACCGTCGAGGCGTCCGCCGCGTTCAGGCGCGCCGCCGAGTTGAAGCCGAACCATCCGCGCGCCTGGCGTGGCCTTGCAGACGCCCTCTCGCTCCTGGGCGACGCGGAGGGCGCGGACCGCGCCTATGCCGAGATGATCCGCGCCTCGGTCACCGATCCGCGCCTGATGGAGGCGGCCGAGGCGCTCTGCGACGACGAGCTCGCCGTGGCCGAGCGCCTGCTGCGAGATCATCTCAAGGCCCATCCGACGGACGTCGCCGCCATGCGGATACTGGCGGAGGCGGGCACGCGCATGGGCAGGGATGGCGACGTCGAGGCGCTCCTCGACAGGTGCCTGGAGCTCGCACCCACCTTCGAGGCGGCGCGCTACAATCAAGCCGTCGTCCTCTTCCGCCAGCAGAAGGGCGCGGCGGCGATCGGCCATCTGCGGCAACTGCTGGCGATCGAGCCCGGCTCGCCGCGATACAGGAGCCTGTTGGCTTCCTGCCTGAACCTTGTCGGCGACCATCAGCAGGCGGTGGAGATCTATCGCGAGCTGCTCAAAGAATCCCCGACCAATCCCCAGACCTGGCTCAACCTCGGCCACGCCCTTCGCACTTCGGGCCAGCGGGACGAGGCGGAGGATGCCTACCGTCAGGCCGCCACTCTGGCCCCGACCTCGGCGACACGTGACGAAGCCTCGCCAGGCGCGACTGATCAACCCTTAAGCGAGCAGCGGGAACCGTCTGGCCGTGTGCGTCGCGAGGGCGCAGCATGAGCTATCGCACGTTTGATCGGGATCGAGACGGCGAGGAGAGAAGAGGAGCAGAGGACGCCATGACCAGCCAGCTGATCTACTTCTCCGATCCCATGTGCTCCTGGTGCTGGGGCTTCTCTCCCGTGATCGCCGAGGTGCAGGAGCGGTTCGGCTTCGCCCTGCCGATCCGCCTGATCATGGGCGGGCTTCGGCCTGGAACCACGACGCCAATGACAGACGAGGCGCGGACAGAGCTTCGCGGGCACTGGCGGCAGGTGACGGAAGCTTCCGGTCAGCCCTTCGGCGAACAGGCGCTGGCCACCTCCGGCTTCGTCTACGACACCGACCCGGCGGCGCGCGCGGTCGTCCTGATGCGCAAGTCCGCCCCGGACAAGGCGCTCGCGTTCCTCGCCGCCCTCCAGCGGGCCTTCTATGTCGAAGGCGCCGACGTCACCGATCTTGGGGTGCTGGCCGACTTCGCCGTGGCCTTCGGTCTCCAACGCGGAGTCTTCCTGGCGGCGATGCAGACCGACGAGGCGAAGCAGGAGACCTGGCGCGACTACGCCATCTCACAGAAGGCGGGGGTCACGGGCTTTCCGACCCTCGTGATGGGGCCTCGCGCCGACGGCGCCTATGTCCCCATCACGCGTGGCTTCGCTCCAGCTGACACGGTCATGTCGGCGATCGGCGGACTGCTCGAGGTGCTTGGGACGGCCTGAACCGCCGCCTACTTCCCGATCAGATGACGCAGACGCAGGGTCACGCTCTGGAGACCGGTCCCCACCTCGATCACGGCATCGTCCCACCTGGGTCCATGCAGGCGCAGCGGCGCGTCGTTCGAAAAGCCTATCCGCTCCTTGGGGATGCCCAGGAAGTTCTGATGAATGTGCCCGGAATCGGTGTCGTCGTGATAGGCCTGGATGGCGTACTCCCCCGGCGGCGCCTGGACCTCCACGACCGTCTCACCCGCCGTGGCCGGCGCCGTCGCCGAATAGGGGCATGCGCCAGTGAGGAAGGTCTGCTTGGTGCAGAGCTCCACCCGCACGTGGCCGCGATCGTCCTCCACTCCGGTGATGTGGATGTCGATCATGGTCGCATGAGCGGCGCCTGCGAACAGGCCAGTCGCCAAGGCGGCCACGCCCACCCACCGGCGGCGAGACGGCCCCCCTCTTGAAACGGTCGACGGCATTACGATCCCTGCGGCGGCGCTGATCGCGCCCGTGGGGCTAACGTCCGATGTCGGGGGAATCGACCGCTATTGCAAGCAACAAGGTGCGCCGTGGCCGCTGCAACCACCCTTTACCGCCGCGGCGCGCCCTACCTGCAACGGATCAGGACTGCGGCGGGCCGTTCGGCGCGGAAGGCGGCGCGCCAGCCTCAGGGCCCTGGCCCTGGCCATGCTGCCGCTGTTGACGCATCGTCGCGAGCGCCGTGCGGCAATCCGCAGAGAGATCGTTCTGGTGATCGCGCAGACACATGCGCAAACCGCCGCCGGGGCCCGGCTTGGCGTCCGGGCAGAGACGCTGGATGTCGGCCGCACAGGCCTTGCGCACCTGGGCGGCGCCGGGCGGAGGCGAGGCCTGCTGCGCGGCGGCGCCGCCGGCGGCGAAGAGGACAGGCAGGACGAGGACGCGAGCGAAGCGCGGGATCATCTGGGATGCTCCGGTAGAGGCGCCGGGCTCGGCGCGATGGCTTCCACGGCGAGGATACCGTGTTCCGTCGCGCCTCAACGGCGGAATCGCGTCTATGATCGGCGCGCCGATGCCGATCCGCCGCCTCCCGCCCGATCTCGTCAACCGCATCGCCGCCGGCGAGGTGGTCGAGCGGCCTGCGAGCGCGGTCAAGGAGCTGATGGAGAATGCGCTCGACGCTGGCGCCCGGCGCATCGAGGTGCAGGCGCAGGACGGCGGGCTCGCGCGGATCCTGGTGGCCGACGACGGCTGCGGCCTTTCTCCCGAAGAGCTCTCCCTGGCGGTGGAGCGTCACGCGACATCCAAGCTCGCCCCCGGCGAGGACGGCGAATACGACCTGCTACGCATCCGCACCCTGGGCTTCCGCGGCGAGGCCCTGCCCTCGATCGGCTCGGTCGCGCGCCTGGCGATCGCCTCGCGGGCGCGCGGCGCGTCTGACGCCTGGCGGATCGAGGTCGACGCCGGCGAGACCTCCGGTCCCGCGCCCAGCGGCTTTCCCGATCCGCACGGCGCGCGCGTGGAGGTGCGCGACCTTTTCTACGCCACGCCCGCGCGGCTGAAGTTCATGAAATCGTCCCGCGCCGAGGCCATGGCCATCGTCGAGGCCGTGCGCCGCCAGGCGCTCGCCGATGAGGCCGCCGCGTTCGCCCTGGAGATCGATGGGCGTCGCGTGCTGCGCCTCGCCGCCGAGGCCCCGGGACCCGAGGGACGACTGGCCCGCCTCGCCGCCGTGCTCGGCCGCGAGTTCGCCGACAACGCCCTTGCGATCGACCAGACGCGCGAGGGCGTACGCCTGACCGGCTACGCCGCCCTGCCCACCTACAGCCGCGGCGGGGCCTCGCATCAGTACCTGTTCGTCAACGGCCGGGCGGTGCGCGACCGGTTGCTGCAGGGGGCGCTGCGGGCCGCCTATGCCGACGTCCTCGCCCGCGACCGCCACCCGGCGGCGGCGCTCTATCTCGAGCTCGATCCGGCGCTGGTGGACGTGAACGTCCATCCGGCCAAGACCGAGGTGCGATTCCGCGACCCGGCCCTTGTCCGCGGCCTCATCGTGGGGGCGCTGCGCCATGCTCTCGCCAGCGCCGGTCATCGCGCCGCCACCACCGTGGCCGCCGACACCTTGAGCGCCTTCCGCGCGCAACCTTCGGCCGCGGGCTTTTCGGCGTGGCGGGAGGGCGGCTGGACGCCCACGGCCGGGCCTGCGCCCTCACTGCCCGGCCTCTCGGGCGTCTCCGCCCGCGCCGAACCCTGGGAGCCTCCGCCGTCGGTCGTCGGACCCGCGAGGGCGACGGTCGAGTTCGATCCCATCGACCATCCGCTGGGCGCGGCGCGAGCCCAGGTTCACGGAACCTATATCGTCGCCCAGACCCGCGACGGCGTGGTCATCGTCGACCAGCACGCGGCCCACGAGCGCCTGGTCTACGAGCGGATGAAGGCCCAGCTCGCCGCCGGCGGCGTCGCCCGCCAGGTCCTGCTGCTGCCCGAGGTGGTCGAGCTGGATCCCGCCGAGGCCGAGCGGGTCTGCGGGCGCAGCGACGAGCTCGCGGAACTGGGGCTGGTGGTCGAGCCGTTCGGGGCCGGCGCGGTGCTGGTGCGCGAGACCCCGGCCCTGCTGGGCGAGACCGACGCCGCCGGCCTGGTTCGCGACATCGCCGACGACCTGGCCGAAGACGGCGCGCCGCTCTCCCTCGGCGAGCGCCTGGCGGAGGTGTGTTCGACCATGGCCTGCCACGGCTCCGTCCGCGCCGGCCGCCGCCTCACCGCGCCCGAGATGGACGCGCTCCTGCGCGAGATGGAGGCCACCCCCCGCTCCGGCCAGTGCAACCACGGCCGGCCGACCTATGTGGAGCTGAAGCTCGCGGACATCGAGAAGCTGTTCGGGAGGAGGTGAGTCGCCACGCGCCCGTCCCTCCCCTTCATGGGGAGGGTGGCTGAGCGAAGCGAAGCCGGGTGGGGAAGTGTGGATCATCCCGGCCGCCCGCGTCCTTCCCCGGGGTTCCCCACCCGTCGCGCCTTTGGCGCGACACCCTCCCCGGAAGGGGAGGGACGGATCTAATTGATAGGCTTCAAAAACCACACCCGCGCTGCCCCCCACGTGCGGTCGTCGATGCGCTCTAGCCCCGGCGCCTGAGGTTCGGCCTCGGCGGCGCCGCGCTCGATGACCACCATCGCCTCGGGCGAAAGCCAGCCGGGCGGGGCGGCGGCGAGGGCGGCGAGATCGAGACCCTTGCCGTAGGGCGGATCGAGGAAGACGAGGTCGAACGTCCCCGCGTCGCGCGGCAAGCCGCGCCGGGCGTCACCCCGGACCAACCGGGAGCGGCCGGCGCAGCCGAGCTCGTCCAGGTTTCGGGCGATAACGTCGCCGGCCGCCCGGTCGCTCTCAGCGAAGAGGCAATAGGCCGCGCCCCGGGAGAGCGCCTCGATCCCCAGGGCGCCCGAGCCGGCGAAAAGGTCCGCCACGCGCGCGCCTTCGATCGGCCTCGCCCAGGCCGCATGTTCCAGCACGTTGAAGATGGCCTGGCGCGTTCGGTCGGCTGTCGGCCGGGTGGAGTGTACCCCCGGCGCCACAAGTCTGCGCCCTCTTAGGGCGCCGGCGATGATCCGCATTCGAAGGGCCTTGGGATTTGCGCCGCCGTGGCCGAAGAACCGTAAGCAGTGCAGGACTCATAGGCAAATGAGCGCGCCTGGCCTTTGGGCAGGTTTGGGGGAATCCATCTTCCTCGCCAACATCGGCGAGCGTGAGCGGTCCTATGTGCGCGTGATTGGGGTCGTCATCGGCGGCCTGGCGGTCGCGATCGTCGGGGCGATCGCCATCACCTGCCTTACCCTGATCCCCCTCACCCTCGTGCTCGGTCATGGGTCGGAGGGTCTCGACGGCCTCCGCGCTGCGGCCATCGCCCTGGCCGATCCCAAGCGCAACGACCTCACCATCCAGGTCGGACGCCTGGTGGTGACGACCTGCGTCGACGACGGCATGCTGTTCGTGTTCGTGGCCTTCGCCGCAGCCGCAGCGCACCAGCCGCTCCGCGTCCTGGCCACGGCCGCCCCTCGCTTCCGCTGGCGCCTGTTGCTGGTCGGCCTGGCGCTCGCAACCCTGGCTCTGACCCCGCTGGTGACGGCCCAGAGAACCCTCGACGGCGCCGCCAGCCTGCCGGTCCTCACCGTCTCCCACACCCTTGCCGGGCGGGCGACCTACGTGCTCGCCGCCCTGCTGCTCATTCCCGCGGCCGCAGTGGAAGAGCTGGTGTTCCGCGGCTGGCTGCTGCGCCAGATCGGCGCGTTCACCCAGCGGCCCGTGATCCTCATCGGCCTGTCGTCGATCCTCTTCGCCGCCGCCCATTTCGACTTCAGCCCCGACGCCTTCCTGACCAGGGCCCTGATGGGCGCGGGACTCGCCTACATGACCCTGCGCCTGGGCGGCACGGAGTTCGCCATCGGCGCCCACGCGGCCAACAACCTCTTGATTGTGCTGTTCCTCCAGCCGCTCAGTGTTCAGGCGCAGCAGGCGCCCGTCTCGATGTTCGAGCTGGTCGAAGACACGACCCTGATGGCCGGCTACTTCATCGCAACCGAGGCGGTGGTCCGTTGGCCCTGGCTGCGCCGCCTGGGCGACGTCCGCGCCGCCGAGATCAGTCCGCCGGACAACCTGACGACCGAGTTCGGGTGAGGGACGTTCGGGGCGGCGCTCAGCGGCCTGCCCTGCCGGCCCTACGCCCGGCGCCCGGCTTGGGGCCGCGCTGCAGGAGGGTGGATCCCGGCTCGATCCGGGGCGCCTCCTTGCGCTGTGGCCGCCAGGCGGGCCGGTCGCCCTGGGGGAGCTGGGCGGGGGCGATGAGGTGGCCGAGCTGTTCGCGCACGACGCGCGGGCCGACCTCCTCGACCTCGCCGACGGCCAGGGTCCCGAGTGCGAAGGGCCCGTAGGCGATG
>Ga0210396_10007603_pt1 | contig 10302 bp, 6 predicted proteins | sample IncBWH17OmetaG_FD_155466 | JGI IMG/M metagenome (GOLD analysis project Ga0210396, IMG submission 155466) | Forest soil microbial communities from Barre Woods Harvard Forest LTER site, Petersham, Massachusetts, United States - Inc-BW-H-17-O ... | reverse complement strand
GCGGTAGATGGCTTCCAGCACGACGAAGAGGTTGAGATCGACCTGGCTTAAATGCACGAAACATATATTACTGGATTCGTAAGATTCATTTGATGAATTTTGCGGGAGTCGCTAGGCTGTCTACCTTGTTCGGGACATAACATAACTTCCAATATGCATTTTGCCCCTTCAACACGCGCCCAGGACTACCTGCAGAGGCTTGGGGCTTTCATGCAGGAGCATGTTCTTCCTGAAGAGGCCAAATACTACAGTGAAGTCGAGAATGTGGCGGACTGGCGCACCTGGAAACAGCCGTCGATCATGGAAGAACTCAAAGCCAAAGCTAAGGCTGCAGGTCTGTGGAATCTGTTTGTGCAGGAAAAGCAGTACGGCGCGGGACTGACGAATGTGGAATATGCCCCCTTGGCCGAAATGATGGGGAGGTGTTCGATTGCGCCCGAAGTTTTCAACTGCAATCCTCCCGACACGGGGAATATGGAGGTTCTGGTCAAATATGGCTCGGAGGAGCAAAAACGAATTTGGCTGAAGGAGCTTCTGGCCGGCGAAATTCGGTCCGCGTTCTGCATGACCGAGCCGGGCGTAGCGTCCTCGGACGCGACCAACATGCAGGCGACGGCCGTCATTGAGGGCGACCAAGTGGTATTGAACGGGCGCAAGTGGTGGAGTTCGGGTGTGGGGCATCCTCACTGCCGCCTGCTGATCTTCATGGGGTTGACGGACTGCGCGGCGCAGAAATATCGACGGCACTCGATGGTTCTGGTGCCGCTGCCTACGCCGGGAGTTGAGATCGTGCGTATGGTACCGGTTTTTGGCGGTTATGACGCTCCGTTCGGCCATGGAGAGGTGAGCTTCCGCAACGTTCGCCTGTCGGTGGACAACATCGTCGCCGGGCCCGGACGCGGATTTGAGATTGCACAAGGCCGCTTGGGACCGGGGCGCATTCATCACTGTATGCGAACCCTGGGCGCAGCGGAACGCGCCTTGGAGCTTCTTTGCCGGCGATCGCTGGCGCGAGTGGCTTTCGGCCGGCCGTTGGCGGAGTTGGGAGGAAACGCGGATGTGATAGCAAACGCGCGCATCCTGATCGAGCAAGCGCGCTTGCTCACCCTCAAAGCCGCATGGATGATCGACCAAGTGGGCGCCAAGGGAGCTAAAAGCGAAATCTCGCAGATCAAGGTGGTGGTGCCCAATATTGCCCTGGCGATTATTGATCAGGCGATCCAAATGCACGGAGCGGCGGGGGTGTCGGAGGATTTCCCGCTAGCGGAGATGTTCGCTTCTATACGAACGTTGCGCATTGCCGATGGCCCCGACGAAGTGCATCGCTCGCTGATCGCGAAGCTGGAGTTGAGTAAATATAAAGCAAAGAATTCCGAAGCCGCTTGAAGACGGAAGCGTCAACGAGAGTTGGTTGAAAACGTCTTGGGACCGGGTCAACTCGTGCCTCTTCTATGTTAATGAGCCCGGTACAGGCGGTTTGTGGTCCCACTACCTCCTCGCAGCTTGGAACGATACCGATGCACGAGCATGTCTTCGTGCTGGGTTACAGGCAGGCAAAATTGCGCAGTCAGAATGCCAAAGGAGATAGCCACCGATGACTTCAGCATTGCTGGGCGAGTTCATGGGGACGATGGTCTTGATTTTGCTGGGGAATGGTTGCGTGGCGAACGCCGTGTTGAAGCATTCCAAAGCGCAGGGGTCGGGGTGGATAGTTTTCACGACGGGCTGGGCGTTCGCCGTGATGTCCGCGGTGTTTGTCGCCATCGCGTGTGGCAGCAGGGATGCTCACATCAATCCGGCAGTTACGCTGGGATTCGCCGTGGCGACCGGAAAGTTTGCCAAGGTCGTGCCATATTCCGTGGCACAAATGGCGGGTGCGTTTGTTGGATCCGTCTTGGTGTGGATTCACTTTGGGCCGCACTGGAAAGCGACAGAAGATCCGGAGTTGAAGCGAGCGTGCTTCTGTGGGGTGCCGGCGATTCGGAATTTCACTGCGAATCTGGTAAGCGAGATCATTTGCACGTTCGTGCTGGTGTTTGTAGTGGGAGCGATTTTCTCGAAAGCCGTGTTGACCACGGGACTGGCGGGTGGGCTGGCGCCTTTCCTGGTGGGGTGCCTGGTATGGGGCATCGGCCTCTCGCTTGGAGGTACGACTGGTTATACGATGAATCCTGCGCGGGACTTTCCGACCCGGATAGCACATGCGGTGCTCCCCATCGCGGGCAAGGGTGGCTCCGATTGGGGCTACGCACCGGTCCCGATCCTAGGATCTTTGGTGGGCGGAACACTGGCAGGGCTTCTGCTTCGCGCTCTTCGCGTTTAGCGAAATCTTTCCGAGGATCGCTCTCGGTCACCTGCCCTTGAATACCGGGGCGCGCTTCTCCAGGAAGTGGGCCACGCCCTCTTTGAAATCTTCGCTTCGCAAACTTGCCACCATTTCCTCCACCGCAAGATCGAAAGACTCGGCTAAAGTCTGAAACATAGCACCGTAGACTTGGCGCTTGATCACTCGTAAGGAGCGCGGACTGACGCGTGATGCAAGATCGGCGGCATATTCGTTGACCTTGTCTTGAAAGCTTTCCTGCGCGAACACCTGATTCACCAGCCCCATGCGCATGGCTTCGGCGGCGTTAATCTGGCGGGCGGAAAACAGCAGATCGAGAGCGTTGGGAAGCCCGACGATACGCGGCAGCATCCAGGCCATGCCGTACTCGGCGATGAGCCCGCGCTGGGCGAACGTGGTGGAGAAGCGGGCGGCGTCGGAAGCCAGGCGCACATCGCAATAAAGCGCAATCACCAGACCGAGCCCGACTACGGGACCGTTGATGGCAGCCAGGATCGGTTTTTCGATTCCAAGGAGATAAGAATACTTCTTCTGGAAATCGGACAGCACTCCCTCGCGTTGCATGGAGGTGCCGGCGAGCCGCGAGGCAGCCTCCCGCTCCCCGCCGGGCAAGCCCTGGGCGGCGACGGAACTCAGTAACGACATGTCGGCGCCCGCGCAGAAGCCGCGTCCCGCACCTGTCAGGACGATGATGCTGACATTGTCATCGCGCTCGGCTTCTTCAAGGCCGGCGCGCACTTCTTTTTCCATGGTAGCGGTCCAGGCGTTGAGCTTGTCTGGACGGTTCAACGTGATGGTTGCGACCCGGTTCGCGACTTCGTAGATTGCTTCCTGCGTTGGCATCGGCTTTCACCTGGACTTACGGCAGCGCGGATTCCAAGGCCACGCACTGTGCCATGCTTGGGGTTTGCTAGTCCCAACGTCGGCGGCCATTCCGGTTGGACGGAATGGCCGCAGTTTCGACGCAGAGAACGACTTGCGTCAGAACGTCAAGCGCACGCCAAGTTGAAGTTGGCGCTTGGGAAAGGCGGATGTGAAAGTCAGCGGTACGCTGGGCGTAGCCGTCGCACCACCCGGCAGCGCTGTACCCGGTCGAATCCCATGCACATTAAACGTGGTCTCACCCGAGCCACCAATGGAGGTGGGAAGAGCGAAAAGGGGGCTCACCTCATTGTTGACGCTGGCGAAATTTGTCCGGTTGGCGATGTTAAATCCTTCTGCCGTGAACAGTAAGCTAGTCTTCTCGCCTAGTTTATGCCCCCAAGTCAGACGCGCGTCGAAGTCGACGTAATTGGGGCCCAGGCCCGTGTCGCGCGGGGCTCCAATGGGCCGCTCATTCGTGGTGTGATTGTCGCCGTTCACCTCTCCTCCGGCCAGCAAGTTGAAAGGATGCCCGCTGTGGTAAGAGAAAATTGGAGCCAGCTGAAAACCCGACAAGATACTTTGTTTCCAAGGACTGTCGATCACACCAGCGAGCACGACTTTGTGCCGTTCGTCAAACTCCGAAAGACTACGATCCAAATTGAGGTTTGTGGGATCCTGCGGCCCGTAGTCGGTGTTGTAATCCGTGGAAGTGTCAATGCCCTTACTCCAGGTGTAATTCGCGAACACTGAGAAGTGATTGCTAAAGCGTTTCGTGAGCTCCAGGATCCCGCCCTCGTAGAGAGCGTAGGACTGCGAGCTATATTGGTTGTTCTGCACGATCAGGGGATTCACAAAGCATTGTTGAGTGTTGCAGGGCAGGCCCTCCGGGCTGCCGGGTATTGGGTCTGCCCCCGACGCCGTGGTGTTCCAGTTGCGATAGGAAACCGTTTGGCCGTTAGCCAGGGTCACCGAGGTAAACGGCGCCGGCAACAGATTGGTATCGATCGCGATCGGAGTTCTCTGGGTATGCGAATAGATGCCGCTCAGAGAAATGGAGAGTCCCGGGCCGATCTCCCGCTCAATTCCAAAGGAAGCCTGCTGGGCGATCGGGGGGCGATAATTCGGCTGGTTCACGAAAAGTACCTGCAGTGGAGAGAGAGGACCACTATTTGTAACGTTGACGCCCGTCTGCCCGTTGGAGAACGGACCTGCGACTGCGGCCGGTGTAATGCAGGCATTGTTCCCTGGGGCCGCGGTTGTACACTGAATCAAGCCTTCGCCAAAGAGTGTCTGGAAAATAGTTGCGGCCCCCGCTACATTCAGAGACGGAATCCCACCGATCGGATCAGCGTAAATGGAAATTTCGCGGTTGCAAGGGCTGGAGCCGTTACCTGCGAGACCGGGGATGGCAAACCCGAAATAGGAGACACCGCAAATCGCGCTGACGTTGGCGACCTGGCCGGCGCCAGGGGTGTTCTCGAGGCCGGACTTATTCTGGTTCACAACTCCCAAGCTCAAGTCGACATCAGGGATCTGGACGTCCACCGGTCCGTAGAAGATTCCGTATCCACCCCGGACCACAGTCTTGTGGTTCTTGAACGGATCCCAGGCGAAGGAAACCCTGGGTCCAAAATCTTTCTTGTAGGTGGACAACGGGGCGAATTGCGTGTCCAAGTCGTAGCGCAGGCCGTAGGTTAGAGCAAAACTTGGCGTCATTTTCCAGGAGTCCTGCGCGTAGAACGAGGTGAGTGGGCGGGAGTAGTACGGGTACGTCGGAACTCCGAAACCCTGCTGATAAACCTCCGGCAGCCCGAACGATGCCGACTGTAACGGGTCGATGCCCGTGGTTGCAAGATCTGGGCTGATCAAACCCCCGGGGAGCGTCCCGAACACAAAGCGACCGGGGAAAAAGGTGTGAGATTCGGTGTGATTGCCGCGGAGCAACTCGTAAGCCCCGAATTTAAGAGTGTGATTGCCGTGGATCTTGGTGAAATTATCCGCGAATTCATAGCGCCGCAAAATGGTGATGTTGGGCAGGAAAATGTTAGTTCCGACATTGTTGATAAAACTTGGAATCTGAAGCCCCACCTGTGCCGGCTCGTTTGGAATCACGTTAAAGCCGTAGTAATCCCACTGGGCCCGGGCCTCGTTCTGAGTGGTCGGATTCAGTTGGCGGAACCAAGTGACCTGCAGGTCATTGTCGTAGTCGTGGATCGAACTTCCCGCCGAGAAAGCGGTCAAAGAGTTCACGTCCGGCGATTCCTCCAAATCGTGCCCATACCTGTAGGTGAGGGAGATCTCATTGTTCGCATTAACGCGGTGATCCAGGCGGGTCGATACCTGATATTCCCGCGTGTCGAAAGGAAAGAGTCCACCCTCGGTTTCGAACTGGTTTAGGAGGAAGCTATTCAGCGCGGATTGACCTGGCGACACGAACGGGTTCGCTCCGCCGGGATTTGGGTTGAGCGTCAAAACGCTCTGGAGAGCAAGACCGCATTCCGCCGGCGGCGCTGGGAAACCGGGCAAGCAAGGTGCCGGTGTCGGTGAGGGGTTCGCCTCGAGCTGAGTAATAATGGCATCCTGTGCCGCCGTCGGACGGAAAATGTCGGTATTCGTCAACAGAGGAACGGCGTTTTGCGCATTCTGCCGCAAACCTTCAAAAGAAAAAAACAGAAAGGTCTTATCCTTTCTGATCGGGAAACCCAGGGTGCCGCCGAATTGCTGGCGGGTCAAAGTATCCTTCACCGGTGTACCCAGAGTGTCAGGGTTGTCAGGGTTGTAAGTCTGACCGGCCTGCAAAGCCTGGGTGAAGGAAAACGGATTTTGGGCGTCCATGGCATCGTCGCGGAAGAAACCAAAGAGGCCGCCGTGAAGATTGTTGGTACCCGACTTGGTCACAATATTGATGGAAGCCCCGGTGGCCCCTCCGAGGTCCGCGCCGTAGTTGCTGCGATTGATCTGAAACTCCTGCACCGCGTCCTGGCCAACTGTAAGGCGCTGGCCCCCGCTGTCGCCGGAGGTCTCACCACCATCGATCGTTATGCTGTTTCCTCGGCCATTGCTGCCGTAGAAGGAAAGCCCGCTAGTGGGCGTTTGCTTGACGCGAAAATCCTGGTCTCCCGCCAGCCGCGTGGCATCCGAGACCCCTGGCGCGAGCAGAGTAAACGTAAGGTAATCGCGCCGGTCAATGGGAAGGTCGGCGATGTACTGTTGTGAGATTTCGTCCGCCTGGCTGCCTCGTTCCGTTTCCACCACGGGCGGCTGGTCCGTCACCTCGACCACGGTCGCCACTTGTGACGGTTTCAGCTTGAAGTCAGAGGTGACCGTCTGGCCGATGGCAACCGTGACGTTTCTTCGAATCTCGGTTGCAAAGCCCGATAGTCCCGCGCTAACGTCGTAAGTGGCCGGTGCCAGCCCCACTACTCGAAACTGGCCGGTACCATTCGTAGCTGCCGTGCGCTTCAAACCGGTCTGGGTTTCGACCACACTGATCGTGGCACTGGGCAAGACGCCGCCGGAGGCGTCGGTTACCGTCCCCGTGATCTCTCCCGATGAGCCGACGCCTTGCGCGTGAGCCACAAAGGTTGCGAACAGGAAGCAGAGAAGAACGCAGGCGATTGACTTCATGGCGGAATAGACAAATACATCTTTCCAGGAACATGCCCCGTAGCGTGAGACCGCACGAGTGTCCAAACTGTTCTGTGCAAAACCCATATTCCCCCCTTGCTCAGGCTTTGTCTGAATTAGGCAAAGGCACACTCGTACCTTTTCAGGGCGCCGCATCGGGCACGAGCGTAGCTGCGTTTTTCAGATTCATCAAATGAATTCTATGGATGACGATGTATGCTCCGAAAGAATTGGGCCAATGGACCGTCGGACGAGGTGCAGACCGGTGCCGAAATATGCGTTTCGCAGCCTTAGAGCCTCTTTTCGCCAGTGTTTGCGCCGACCGGTCGCGCGGCCAGGAATTCGAGGATCGCTTTGTGCGCGGCCGCGGGTTGATCGGTCGAAAACAGATGGCTGGCGCATTCGAGCAGGACGAGTTGTGCGCCGGGAATGCGCGCCGCAATCAATTCGCCGTTAGCGGGCGGAACCAGCCGGTCGGCCTTCCCGTGAATTACGAGGGTTGGAGCCGTGATCTGGGCTAAGCGGTTGAACGATTCCCACGCAAGTATGGCCTGCAGTTGAGCAAGATAGCCGGCCGGGGTGGTCGGCCAGGGGTCACGCTGGGCGATATCTTCATCGATCAAGTGCCGCGGTGTCGCGGCGTCGTAGATAAAAGGGACTGCGGCCTCAGTTGCTTGTTCCCGGTTCATCCAGGTGCGGGCTTTTAGCATCTCGGTTGCGGCGGGCTCGGCGCGGTGCGCGTTCGGTCCTCCGGCAGCGGTGCAGCCGAGAATGAGAGACCGCACACGCCTGGGATACTGCAACGCGAATTCCTGGGCGATCATGCCGCCCATCGACAATCCAAAGACATGGGCGCTGGGAACACCGGCCGCGTCGAGCACTGCGGCTGCATCGGAAGCCATGAGGGCGATCGAGTAGGGGCCGGGAGGCACGTCGCTCTGTCCTGCGCCTCGATTGTCGAGGGCAATCGTCCGGTAAGAAGCTGATAACGCCGGGCGAGTGCGATACCACATCGCGGACGGGTAGCCCAGGCCCATGATCAACAAAACCGGCTCGCCTGTTCCCTGCTCGTCCCAGTAGATTCTTGCAGCTTGGTTGTCAGCAAACGGCATTCGGGCTCCTGCTCTAAGAAAAATCGATTGCAGCCGCAATCAGAAGCGCGGCTGCCGGTAAGCGAGACTAGATTGCTCCAACTTTGAGAATCAGCTTGCCGAAGTTTTCCCCTTTGAACAGCTTTAGGAAAGTGTCGGGAAACGTCTCGATGCCTTCGACAATATCCTCGCGCGACTTCAGCTTGCCCGCCGCCATCCAGCCTGCCATTTCCTGAGCAGCCTGGGCGTAGCGGTCGGCGTAGTCAAAGACCAGCATGCCTTTCATGGTCGCGCGACTGACCAATAGCGAGAGATAGTTGCGCGGGCCCTGGATGGGACCAGTATTGTTGTATTGCGAGATGGCGCCGCAGATCACGATGCGAGCGCCACGCGCAAGGTTCGCGAGGGCGGCCTCAAGGATGTCACCGCCGACGTTGTCGAAATAGATGTTGATCCCTTGCGGGCAAGACTTCCGCAGCGCCTCGGTCACGTTTTCGGACTTGTAATCAATGGCGGCGTCGAATCCGAGATCGGTGACGAGATAGCGACACTTGTTGGCACCGCCTGCAATGCCAACCGCACGGCAACCTTTGATTTTGGCAATCTGTCCCACGACCGCGCCAACCGCCCCAGCCGCCGCGGACACTAATACGGTGTCACCCGGTTGGGGCTGGCCGGTTTCGAGCAAGCCGAAATATGCCGTCATCCCCGTCATACCCAACACGTTGAGGAAGGTTGGGAGCGGCGCCACACCCGGGTCGACGTCGATTAAACCCTTGCCCTCGGAGATGAAATACTCCTGGACTCCAAATGTTCCAGACACATGCTTGCCCACGGCGAAACGAGGGTTTCTGGAGGCAACCACCTGGCCAAGCGCTAGAGCGCGCATCACTTCGCCGATGGCAACAGGCGGAACATAGGATCTGCTCTGGTTCATCCAGCCACGCATGGCCGGGTCGAGCGAAATGAGCAATATGCGAATCAGCACTTCGCCCTCGTGCAACTCGCGAACCGTCTCTTCCGCATAGGACCAGTCGGTGCGCTTCGGCATTCCCGCGGGGCGAGAAGTGAGGGTGAATTTGTGATTGACGAATGCCATGATGGGTTCCCTTCCGTTGCAACAGTTCTCAGCAGTTGTCAGACGGTGTAGCGCTCACTGGATAAAAGTCGCGCTGCTATCCGACGGCGCAGCGCGATGGAGTTCACCGGCATGTGATCCGCATAGCTACTTATGGTTACGAGGTGCTTGCGCAAAGCGTCTCCTTCGGAGCAAGCGCTCAGCACCGTGCGTGAGAATCGCTCAACTCGAGCCATGGCATCGTGCAGGTACACAGCGCAGATGTCGAGCGCGTTTTCGCTCTTGCCTGTCGATGCCAGCTTCTTGCTGCGCAGGAAGCTGGACTCCATGGCAAAGACTTCCATTGTGATATCGGACAGGTTCATGATGACCTCCTGCTGCTTCTCGAGCTCAGCGCCATATTTTTCGTGGGCAACCGCAAGCGTCAGCAAGGCGATTGCTTTCGCGTGGCGAACGAGGCGGGCTTTTTCTGTTTCTGTTTCGGTCTCTGTTTCGGCAACACTTTGCTTCCGGTTCGTTGGGTCGGAGTTTTCGCTCTGGATCAAGACGGAGCGTGCTGCTTCGAAAAGAGGCAACTGACCACGGGCCGCGCGTTTCAAAGGCATCCCCATAATGACCAGGCGGTTGATTTCACTGGTGCCCTCAAAGAGGCGGTTGATGCGCGAATCTCGATAGGCTCGCTCGACTGCGTAGTCCTGATGAAAACCATAACCGCCGTGGATCTGGACGCCTTCGTCCACCACGTAGTCGAGCATCTCAGAAGCGAAGACTTTCACCATCGAGCATTCCGCCGCGTACTCCTCAAGGGCCCGCATCTCTGTGAGGGGGCTCTGACTTCGTTCGGAGGAACTCGCCTGCATCTGATTTTCGATGAGCCCGGCTACGCGCCAGATCATGGACTCGGCGGCAAAAATCCGGATAGCCATTTCGGCAAGCTTGTACTGAATAGCACCGAATTCAGCAATGGCAGAGCCAAAGGCCTTTCTCTGCTTTGCGTACTTGATAGAGATGGCAAGCACATTTTTAGCGGCGCCGACGGAGGCAGGACCAAGTTTCAAGCGTCCGATATTAAGGACGTTGAACGCGATGACATGACCACGCCCGATTTCTCCCAGAACATTCTCGACGGGAACAGGTACGTTATCGAGATAAACCGCAGTGGTGGAGGTGCCGCGAATGCCCATCTTATGTTCCTCGGCGCCGCTGCTGACTCCGGGGAAGGCTCGCTCCACCAGGAAGGCCGTGAACTTTTCGCCTCCGACCTTAGCGAAAACGGTGAACAGGTCGGCTGCGCCCCC
>Ga0210396_10007602_pt1 | contig 10302 bp, 5 predicted proteins | sample IncBWH17OmetaG_FD_155466 | JGI IMG/M metagenome (GOLD analysis project Ga0210396, IMG submission 155466) | Forest soil microbial communities from Barre Woods Harvard Forest LTER site, Petersham, Massachusetts, United States - Inc-BW-H-17-O ... | reverse complement strand
GATGGTCCGCGAGGCGGCGGTGCGAGAAGCGCGGGAAGAGACCGGATTAATCGTCGAACCGGGCGAACTACTCGGTGTGTATGACCGCATCCTGCGCGATCCCGGGCAACGGGTGCAGTATCACTATGTGCTGATTGATTTCTTGTGCCGCCCCGTCGGAGGTGAACTCCGCGCCGCGAGCGACGCCGCCGAGGTCCGCTGGTTCACGCGAGAAGAACTGCCTGCACTGAATCTTGCCGAAGATACCCAGGACGTGATTCAAAAAGGATTTGCCAGACTAGGCCGATGATTCGGGTTCTTCCGGTTCGACCTCGTCGGAGACTTCTTGAAGGACTCGATTTGCGGCGTCCACGTTGTGCGCGTCAACTCGCAACTTCACACCGCCGAGGGCGTTCGCATTGAACCAATCCATCCGCACCATGTTGTCGTCGAATAAAAACGACTCGATTCCTGCTGAGTCGAGTAAACCCTTGGCGAGTTCGGCTTCGAGCAATCCCCAAAATGTGCGGATGGTAACCAGATCGCGAAACTCGAGTTCCTTCTGGCCTGCCTCGTTTAGCTGTTCAAGGTTCTGAGGGAGCCGTCTTCGAGCCAGTTCCTCTCTAAGCACTTCTTGGGCGATATCGGTCAGTTCGTCGGACTGAGTGTCTACCTGTTGCAACTCCTCGTCCGTCTTGCCCGCATAAATCTCGGAGAGTCGTCCACGTTCCCTTTGCGGATCCATTGTCGTCACGGAGTGGATCATACCTCCACAAACCCGATCTCGGGAAATGGCAAAGGCTGCATACGTGGCTGGGCCGATCTTCTTGAGCGAAGAACACAACTCTAAGACGCTCCTGATGGACGATTGCGTGCGCCGCCACTCGATGCACTTCCAGGGCGGCATCCGCGATCTGGTCACCAGTCGAGACCATGAATACGATGTTCAAATCCGTGAAGAGCCCCCACAACGTCCACACGGTCAAGTGCATCGACTGCCACACGAAAGAGGTAGCTAGGAAAATGGCGAGGGTGGCGCAGGACCGAATTGCATCGTCAGCAGGTTTCGACACCGGCGGCCCCAATACTGCCCAGGACCCGCTGAGCGCGCTCTGCAGCCTTGCGCTCACGACGACGCCGGAACGGATGCATCTACTCCTGCCATACGTTTCAGGATTCCCCTTGCCATCGTGGCCGGAGTTGCTGACAGGCTTGACTTGAGCGAGCGGGAGGCGTATATAGCGGTTCAGTCGTTGGGCCACTCTGGGGCGTGGATGCCCTTACTCAAGAGGCATCCCCACTAAATCCAAAAATCGATATGGAGGCGGATATGTCTCCTAATAATCGTGTTGCGGTTGTGGGTGTGTTCTTTGTGGCTGCTCTGGCAACTGCCAATCTCGGCTGTGGAGGGTCGTCAGCGCCGCCACCTCCACCGATCAGTATTTCACTCAATACCACCAGCGCCACGCAATTCGAAACAACCTCGCTGCCGTTCACCGCAACTCTTGTGAATGACGTAAGTGCAAAGGGGGTTATCTGGGCAGCCTCCTGCTCGGCGAGCGCGTGTGGATCGGTCTCGCCCAGTGCTACCCAAAGCGGCGTTCCCACGACCTACACCGCTCCGGGCCCGCCGGCGAGCGATCTGACGGTAACGCTTAAGGCGACCGCTGTGGCCGATCCTTCGAAGTTCGCGAGCGCGATAATTACGGTTCCCGCTCTTTCCGTCTCGGTTTCACCCACTTCGGCCACTGTGCAGGTCGCCGGTTCCCTCCAGATCAATGGAAGCGTGAACAATGATGCAGGCGCGGGTAGCATCAACTGGACGTTGGTTCAGAATGGCAGCCCGTGTTCGCCAGGCTGTGGCACGGTTTCCCCGGCGAGTGGGACAAGCACTACCTACACTGCACCGGCAATACCCCCCGCCAGCGACATGACAGTGACTGCTACAGGCGCATCAGCGACAGATAGCACGAAGTCTGCCTCCGCGACTTTGCTCGTACCGTCGATTGGAATTGCGGTGGCCCCCGCGACGTCGACCGTCGTAGGCACCCAAAGCATGCCACTGAGCGCGACTCTCGTGAACGATAAGAATAATCAGGGGGTCAACTGGACGGTTTCGTGCGCCTCCGCGCCTTGCGGCACTGTATCGCCATCGTCGACCAAAAGCGGCGTTGCCACCACCTACACTGCCCCGGCACCTCCGGTCAGCGACACACAGGTGACAGTTAGTGCGACTTCGGTGGCCGATTCTAACGCGGTGGCGAGTGCAAAAGTCACGGTTCCGGCCATTCTGATCGGCGTTGTGCCTCCGAATCCCACTGTGATCGCGACGATGACCCAGGCGTTCACGGCCACCGTCACGAACGATCCGAACAATGCTGGAGTGACCTGGAGCGTATCCTGCTCGGCAACTTCGTGCGGGATGGTGTCGCCATCGTCCAGCGCAAGTGGCGGCTCCGTGACCTACACGGCTCCGCCTCTGCCCCTAACTGATCTGACTGTCTCGGTAACGGCCACTTCGGTTACCAATACGGCGAATTCCACCCAGGTGTCAGTGACCGTCCCAGCGATTGTCGTGTCTGCAGTTAAGCCCGCGAGTGGTATCGTTCCGATCAGTGGGACGCCCCAATTCACAGCCAGCGTTTCCAATGATCCGACCAGTCAGGGATTGAACTGGACTCTCACGCAAAGTGGAAGCCCTTGCTCGCCGGGGTGCGGGACGATGAATCCGGCAAGTACAGGCAGTCCGGGCACGTCGACCTTCAACGGTCCCGCTACTCTACCGGCGAATGTCGCGGTGAGTGTCAATGCCGTCTCGATAACCGATACAACCAAGTTAAGTAGTGCTTCTATCACGCTGACGAATGGCACCGTGCAGCTACTTCCCGCCAGCCTCAGTTTTTCATGCAAGTTGAATTCGTACTTACATCCATGCCCGCCGCCAACCCAGAGTGTAGCGTTGACCAACACTGGAGCGACGGCGCTCTCCATCACAAGTATCACGACCTCGGGAGGGTTTTCGCAGACCAATAATTGCGGCAGCAGTGTTGCGCCGGCGGGAACGTGTTCTATCACCGTAACGTTCACGTCAAAAACCGTAGGTACTTCCAACGGCTCGGTGACTGTTACGGACAGCAGCTCAGATAGTCCTCAACTAGTGAAATTGTCGGGCGTTGTCCAGCGACCCAGACTCACACATGCAGATCAGGCGCGAGGCGATTTAGGCTTGACGAACTCGCTCACCGTTCCGGCTCCAACCGGCGGAAACGTTGTGGGCTCGCGAGTGTTCGACTTGGTGGATTCCGGGCGCAAAGATCCTTATACGCAGAACGCAGGAGCCCGTGAGCTGTCAGTTCGTGTGTGGTACCCCGTGTCCACACGCTTCAGTCAGGATTGCAAAATGGCGGAGTACGCCTCTCCGAAGGTGTGGAAGTACTTCGCGCAACTGGTTGGCGTACCTGCGTTCCCCGTCTCAACCAATAGTTGTCAGGATGCGACAGTCGCCGAAGGCGCCCATCCGGTCGTCGTGTTCTCCCCAGGCCTCACCGGAACTTTCACCGATTACACGTTCCTCTTGGAGGACCTGGCAAGCCGCGGCTACATTGCGCTGGCGGTGGACCACACCTATGAGGCGACAGCGGTCGAATTCTCCGATGGGCGGTTCGTCCGATCGGTGGTCGGGAGTCATCTCGGCGGTGAGGTTCCTCGTGACCGGAAGACATTGTCCTTCGCGATGGATGTGCGGTTGAAGGACCTCGGGTTCGTGATCGATCAGATCGCGCGTCTGAACGTCCGCCGCGACAGTCCGTTCCTGGGAAGGTTCGACCTGTCGAAAATTGTAGTGGCCGGTCACTCATTGGGAGGGCTCACAGCGCTGCTCACGAGCCAATCAGATCCGCACATCAAGGGAGCCATCCTGATAGATCCCGTTCTACCTGATCTATTGCCCGGCGCGACCGACAAACCCGTTCTGTTGATGACAGCCGACAGGCAACAATGGGCGGCGAACGAGTGCGGTTTGTGGATGAATCTGCATGGCTCAAGGCTCGCTGTAAGCTTGCAAGGCAGCGAGCACGTGGCGTTGTCCGACTGGATTTGGTTGACGAAGGACGCGGTCCGGACTGGCCCAATGGGTCCGGAAAAAACAATGTCTGCCATGCGAGATTACGTTGCCGCGTTCCTGGATACCAATCTTCGTGGGATAGGGACGAGTCCGTTGGTGAACGGACCCTCGCCGAATTATCCCGACGCTAGAGTCACGGGTCGGGATCAAACGTTGTGCGAGAATCCTTAGACTCTCGTCGTGCCATGGTCAACGTTGTGAGAAGTAATATCGGCAGAAACGTTACAGAAGTCTTAAAACTCGGAAGATTCCGTGAGAAAAAACAAACGGCCCGCAGGCAGAACCTGCGAGCCGTACGGTGGACTGTTGTGGATTGACCAAGAGGTGGTCACTCTACGTGGCCTCTAGGGCAACTCCGGGCTCCTGACCGACCTGCGTCAGGCGGAATCAATCCTTACTCACCGATAGTTTGCGGGCTGTAGCCTCAGGCGCTGTAACGCCCAAAGCCCCGCTTAGAGCAACCCCGCTCTAAGTCTCAGCCACCTCACCTGGTCTTTGGATCCATCTACTACTGCCTTCAGAACTTGTCATCCGACCACCTCCTTTCCGGTGTAATCGCAGATTAGTACGAAACCGGATGCCGCGTCAATCGGGGGAAATCGGAGTACCGAAGAAAGCAACGCTGCAAGCGCGAGGTCTAAAGGGGGAAGACACCCACCCTTGCAGCGCCACTAGTTCACTGATATTCCGGAGCCGACGTCCAGCGGAATCCGAACGAGAACGTCGGATGGTAGAACTCGCGCTGAATCGGGTACTGCGGGCTGCCCTGATAGAAGCCGAAGGCCTCATTGCTCAGGTTCAACCCATAGGCGACGAAGCTCAGCCCCTTGTATAGCCGGTAGCTGCCCTGAAGGTCGTATTGCGTGTGAGCGTACAGGTACACATCGCCATTCGGCCCTTTCAGCCCGAGGACTGGATCCGTGGCAGGTCCGTTGGTAGCCGCCCAGAAGTACTGATAGATGCTGGCGTCGTTGTGGCTCATCGCAAAGCGCATCGAGAGACGCTTCTTGTCGTAGGTGAAGCCCAGATTGTAGTTGTTGGGTGCTTGGCGCTGTAGGCTGGGGTGATCTGAGCGGCCACCATTGAAACCTGCTTGGATTGCCGTCACCGCCGGGAAAGACACTTGCGAAGTGGTGTAGCTGTAGTTGGCAGAGACCCCGAGCCCGTTGAGGAATCCTGGCAAAAATGCAAGCCGTTGCTCCCAGGCTGCTTCGAAACCAGTCAAGTGACCGCCGGGTCCGTTGATTGGCTCCTGCAGAAAATAGTTCGCATTGTTGGGGAACGGTGTTCCAGTTCCTCCAGGCTTGATGACCGTGGTGGCGTAGATCGGGTCGTGCAGGTTCTTGTAAAAAAAGCCAGCCTGCAGAATTCCGAAAGGCCGGAAGTAGTGCTCCACGATCACATCGTAGTCTTCCGCTCTTGTTGCCTTCAGCCCCGGATTTCCTGTGCTGATGGTCGGATAGGGACTCGTATTTGCGTCCGAGAGCTGAGAAGGCACAATGTCCGAGAAGTTGGGTCGAGAGATGCCCATGAAAAAGCTTCCGCGCAAGTTCGTGTCTGGCTGTAAACGATACTGCACCTGCACGCTTGGCATCACGTTAAGGTAGTTGGAACTGCCGGGCGTGGAGGTAACGGTTACGTTTCCGGTCGTATCAGTTGCTAATCCCGAGGCGCGGTAAGTTGCGTCGGTTTGTTCGAAACGCACTCCCGTCTGAATGCTGAGTTTGCCGAACCCGATGGTATTCATCAGATACCCAGCATAGATGCGTTCATTCGCATCGTAGTCAGCTGGAATGGAAGCGGCCTGGCTTGCAGTTGGATCGAACCCCAGTTGCGATTTAATGGACTCGGCCATCGCATTGATCTTGCTGAAATCTGAGAAGGGCCCGACCGTATAAGCCTTGTCATAATAGGTTGGGTTGCTGAACGTGTTCCGTACGTCGTTCAGAGTCACAGCCGCGGTATTGTTGTCGAAAATGTAGTCGTTCTCAAACTGAGTTTTGTGCCCATTCCGAACTTTGAGACCCATTTCGAAGGTGCCATAGTGCTCTTTCGCTTGGTAGCGTCGTTGATAAGACGTCGCCCCCTGGAAGTTCAGCTGAGTGCTTCGGTAATTCGGCACGATGTAATAGTTGAGATTGTACTGAGTTGGATCGTACAGGTTTACACCGTTGAGAACTGGAAACTTCGGTTCGTAGCCGTTCGTCGTATCGAGACCAAAAGCAATCCCTCCTTGACTGATCGGGCCACCGTTGAACTTTGCAGTCGCAAAATCCTGACCCCCAATGTTGTGGGACCGGGAAACGGCAAACTCGTACGTAAACAAGTTGGACGTCAGATCGTGCCTTCCTCCAACCATTCCGCTGAAGATCTGCTGGTCTGGACGGCGAATGTACTCGCGGTACTGCATAAAACCAGTGCTGTCGAAGGTGTATTGGTTTCCATTCGCGGCGACTAGATTGCCGGCGTTCGGCGTGTAGACGTAAGTCTCGCCGAAGTCATGAAAGTCGGAGAAAAGTCCTTTCAAATAAATGCTCGATCCGGGCTTCAAAACGTAGTCCACTTCGGGAGAGAACCCGTAGCGGCTGCGGTAATACCTGTAGGTGCGCAAGTCCTCGCCGGCGAAGGTTGGGTAGGTTGAAGTACCAAGCGTGTTCTGAGGCGAGCCTACAGGCGGGAGAGCGGGCTCCAAATCATTGATGCCTCGCCCATTCCAATCATACGTTCCAGCCATCAAGAATCCCCACTGGCTGCGCTTGCCCGCGCGTTGGCCCACCGTGCCATTGAAGGCATCCAGCCAGCGTCCGCCAATGATGTTCGTATATCCTCCCTGCCCCTCGAAGTCATAGGTAGGGCGGTCGATGGGCGTCTTGGTAACGAGGTTGACCGTTCCACCAATCGCATCTCCGTCCTGGTTGGCGGAGAGCGTCTTGAACACCTCGATGCGATCCACAACACTAGAGGGAATGATATCCATCTTGATGTTGCGAACGTTTCCTTCAGGGGAAGGGAGGTTGACACCGTTGATAGTCAAATTGCTCAACCGCGGTTCCGTGCCGCGGATCTGCACGTATTTTCCTTCGCCCTCGTCGCGCTCCAAGGAAACACTGGGCAGACGACCGACTGCATCGGCAACGTTGGTGTTCGGCAGGCTCGTGATGACCTGGGAGGGCAATACCTGCACGATGTTGTCAGAGGTGCGTTCGATATTGATCGCCTCGACTTCACCCAGTTGCCGATCTCCATCGACGGTCACGACTTCCCTGGTCTTATCGACTTGGAGGATGGCGTCGACATGCGCGGTCTGGCCGCTTGCGACCGTCGCCACCGTTTCGCCAGTTGAGAACCCGACGTATGAAACGGTGAGTTTGTAAGTCCCGGGCGCAAGATTCGGCACGAGAAATTGGCCCTGTGCATCCGACACGGCGGAGGGGCCGTTCTCGATCTGCACCCGAGCGCCGGGCAACACCGCTCCGGACACGTCCTTCACAGTTCCTGCGATGACGCCCTTCTCGCCTTGCGCGACGGCGAGGTTCAGTCCCAGTCCGGCGACTGTGAGAACCACAAGAATCAAATGGAACGCTGTACGCATATAATCCGCCCCCAAGATTTGGATTTTGTCCGCAATGGCACGTATCCTGAACCAATGCCATGTCAGCAGACGATGTGATAGTTGTGCGAAGACTATCGGGCAACTATGAAGGGAAGGTTACGAACATGTTGAGCTACGGTTAATAGATTTCATCAACTTGGACACTAAGAACGTTAGTTTTCTTCAGGTTTTCTTCATGTTGCAGGGGTATCCTCTCTTACCCTGAACCCATTACCAACTGATAAACCAGCGAGAGGGGATCGTACCTTTCCTGACACGACCTTGCAGTCCGTGGCTTCGTGGAACGCAGTAGTTGACCTGTGCGTCTTGTCAACCTCGGTTAATGTTGTTTCAGACGAGCGGGTAAGGGATTACAAGGTTAGGGCAATCCGAAGGTGTAGACGGCACTGCCGGCTCCTATCTCCACATATTCCTTCCCATCGACGGCAAACGCGATTGGCGCCGCATAGACGGCTCCGCCCATCTGAAAGTGCCAAAGCGGCTTGAGCGAGGCGGCGTCGAAGGCGATGAAATTTCCTTCCGCGTCGCCGCTGAACACAAGCCCTCCAGCCGTCGAAAGAACTCCCGACCAGGTCGGCGACGTGTGCTGGAATTTCATCTTCGTCTCACCGGTCGCAGGATCGATCGCCTTCAAGAACCCCAGATACGGTCTTGCCTCTTCTGACGGAAAGTACGCGCTGCCGTAGAATGCGTGGCCAGCCTCATAGGGTTGCGGAGCAGTGCTGAAGATGTCACATTGATCGCGCGCCGTCACGTAGAACAATCGGCTGTGCGGATCGTAGGTCGGGGCCATGAAGTTCGTTGTGCCGAGCGCGCCCGGACAAACCGTGTGCCCCTCGAGTGTGGGAGAGGCGTTTTTGTTCGCGACCGGACGCCCCTCCGAATCCTTCGAATCGCTCCACGTTGTCTTGCCGTAGGGCGTCGCCGAGAGCAGCTCCCCGTTCGTGCGATCGATTACATAGAAGTAGCCGTTGCGGTCGGCCTGCGCGATAAGCTTTTTGCCATCCGCATCAATCAGCACCGGAACCTGGGTCGCGTCCCAGTCGTGTTCATCGTGCTTGGTGAACTGGAAATACCAATTGAGCTTGCCGCTATCGGCATTTATCGCGAGCAGGGAATTGCTGTACAGATTGTCTCCGGCTCGGCCTTCTCCGCGATTTGAGGGCGCAGGGTTTCCCGTTGGCCAAAAGATCTGGTTCGTCGCTGGATCGTATGTTCCCGTATTCCACGCAGGCGCGCCGCCCACCTTCCATGAGTCGCCCTCCCAAGTCTCGTGTCCTGGTTCACCGGCCCCCGGCACGGTGTAGTAGCGCCATTTACGCGCGCCGGTTTCAGCATCGTAGGCGTCGATGAATCCGCGTACGCCGTACTCGCCGCCGGAAATGCCGATCACGATCAGATTCTTCACCGCAAGTGGCGCAACCGTGAAGCTATGACCAGTTCGATAATCGGCTGCGGTCACGTCCCACACGACTGCACCCGTCTTCGTGTCGAGCGCGATCACGTGTGCGTCCAGTGTTCCGATAAACACCTTGTCGACAAGGATTGCCAAACCTCGATTCACGCGTCCGCAGCATGGACGAATGTCGCTTGGCAATTGCCGCTGATACATCCAGATGGGCCTGCCCGTGCGTGCATCGAGCGCAAAGGCGCGGTTGTCCTGTGCGGTCGCGTAGAGAATCCCGTCCACGACCAGGGGAGAGGTCTCAAGTTTTCCGGTAGCCGCCGTCTGATATACCCACTTCGCAACAATGCTGTGGGCGTTGGCGGTGTTGATTTGGTCAAGCTTACTGAAACGCTGTCCGGAATAACTGCCGGAGTAGGTCATCCAGTTCTGCGGTTCTTTCGCGGAATCGACCAGGCGCTCAAATGTGACCTGTGCGTGAGAGTGACTCGCGAAAACAATGACGATGATCAACGCGAGCAGGCTTGGGTAGGTGTTTCTCCGCGACCTCTGCGGCAGTTCTCGGCGACCTCTCCGGTTCGAAGCCTTTGTACGCGCCCAACCGCGGCTCATCATTGCGCCCCCACGCTGGCCAGGAAGGCCACGATGTCTTCCACTTCCTTATCGCTCAGCACATCGGGGTTGTACTTCGGCATCGCCGACTCGCGGCTCTTCTGAAAGGATTTCAACTTATCTTTCTGGAGCAGATGGATGTGCTCGCCTGAATCCATCATTTGTACGCTGAAGCCGTCTTCATTCAGGATCACGCCCTTAAGCTGTTTCCCGTCCGCTGTGACCACAGTGACGCTTTCGTACTCCTGCGGGAACTCTTTGGTCGCTTCCGTCAGTCCCCAGGCCAGCCGGCGGCTTGGATCGCGGATGGATTCGATCATCGCCTCACGGGTGCGCGATCCCCCTACGCCGGTCAAATCCGGCCCCATCTTCCCGCCTTTGCCTTCGACCATGTGGCACATCGAACAATTCCCATCGCCGTAAAACAATGCCTTGCCGTGTGCCGCATCGCCGGTCGTTTTCGCCGAGGTCTTCACTTCCTGACTGCGAATGTAGGTGACGATCTGCCAAATCTCCTCATCGGTCATGCCCACGCCCTGGCCGTTGGTCCCGTTCGCCGGCATCGCGGTT
>Ga0210396_10007600_pt1 | contig 10305 bp, 10 predicted proteins | sample IncBWH17OmetaG_FD_155466 | JGI IMG/M metagenome (GOLD analysis project Ga0210396, IMG submission 155466) | Forest soil microbial communities from Barre Woods Harvard Forest LTER site, Petersham, Massachusetts, United States - Inc-BW-H-17-O ... | reverse complement strand
CCTTCCACCCACAGGTCCTCGCAGACTGTCACCCCGAGAACGACCCCCGCTCCTCTCTCGATCCGATCCCCCTCGCCGGCTGGATCCTCCTCGATTCCGGCGAGCAACCTGTCGAGGTCGATCGCCAGCCCACCAGTGCCCGCCTTGAAGTAGCGCTGCTCGTCGAACACCCCGTAGTTGGGAAGGTGCATCTTGCGATACACCGCATGCACCGTCCCCCCGGCCAGTACCGCCGCCGAGTTGTACACGCCACCCTCGGCCCGCTCGGGAAAGCCCACGATCGCGACGATCCCCTCGGCGACGCCCGCCAGCTCGCGCAGTTGCGCGCCGGTGTCGCTCAGGAAGTGCTCGCGCAGGAGCAGGTCCTCGGGCGGATAGCCGGTCAGCGCAAGCTCCGGGAACAGCGCCAGCCCGGCCCCGGCCCCCTTGGCCGCCTCGATGCCCTGCCGGATGCGGGCGCCGTTGCCGGCGAGATCGCCGACGGTGGCGTTCATCTGGCAGAGGGCCAGACGCAAGCCGCTCCTCATCCCCGCCCGGCTTGTGGCACTAGCGCGTGGCCACCGCTTGCGGGCGGGGGGCTCGACGCGGACGACCGCCCACTCCCGCGGCCTTCGCGAGCACCGCGATCGCGCGCTTGAGCTCGCTTGCCACCGTCTCGATCTCGGGAAGCGCGTCGTAGTCGGCGAGCAGGCCGAACCCGAGGTGACCGTCATAGCTCATCACGGCGATCCCGAGCGCCTGGCGCCGCGCGATCGGCACCACCGGATAGAGCGCCTTCAAGCGCCGGCCGAGCAGATACAGCGGGAACTGGGGGCCGGGCACGTTTGTGACCACGAGGTTGAAGAAGCGCTGGCGCGCCTGCAGGCGCGCGGCCTGGCTGAGGATCGTCGGGGGCGCGAAGCCCGCGAGGTTCGTCAGCACCTCGGCGCCCACCGCCTGACCCGAGCTCTTCAGGCCGTCCATCTCCAGGCGCACCTGGTTGAAGCACTCGATGGGATCCACCACTCCCACAGGCAGCGGCGCCCACATCGCCGCCACCTTGTTGCCGAGTGCGCCACGCTCGACATCGGCCCGTATCGACACCGGCACCATCGCCTTCAGCACAAGCCCCTCGGTGTCATAGCCCTGCACGCGCATATGGCGCCCGAGCGCGAGGCTGACGGTGGTCAGCACTACGTCGTTGAGTGTCCCCCCGAGCTTGTCCTTGATCGCCTTGAACTGCGCGAGATCGGCGTCGATCCAGGTGTAGCGACGGTGTCCGGTGATGTCCACGTTCAGCGGGCTCGGCGGCGCCGGCGCGTTGATCCCGGCAAGCGTGGTGGCGCCGACTCCCACCACCGCCTCCCTCAGGTGCGCGAGCGCGCGTCGCGGGCGCCGCAGGACGGCACGGGTGCCGCGGAACATCTCAGCCGGCACCGTCGAGCGCTCCACCAGCGCATCCGCCAGCAGCTTCGCGGACCCCGGCAGTGGTCGCGCGACCCACGGCACCGGTGGACGCGGCGTGCCTGTCGGCTCGGGGGACACGTCGAACAGCACAGTCGTGATGTCCACGCCCGAGATCCCGTCCACGAGCGCATGATGGGTCTTGGCGAGCACGGCGAAGCGCTCGCCGGCCATGTGCTGCACCAGCCACAGCTCCCAGAGGGGCTTCGAACGATCCAGGCGCTGGGAGAAGATCCGCCCCGCCAGTTGCTTGAGCTCGGCCTCGTCTTCGGGACGGGGAAGGCCGGTGTGGCGGATGTGGTAGCGGGGGTTGAAGTGCGGATCGTCGGTCCACACCGGGCGGCCCTGGCCGAACGGCACGAATGCAAGCCGCTGGCGGTAGCGAGGCACCAGGTGCAGGCGCGAGAGGATGTGCTCGACCAGCTCGTCATAGGTGGGCGCTTTGCCCTCGAACACCATCACCGACGCCACATGCATGTGCGCCGTGCCGTGGTCCTCGATGTGCAGAAAGGCCGAGTCCAGGCCGGTCAGGCGGTCAGGGTTTGACATTGGCTGGGATTGTCGCGGGTCTGGGGGGTGGCGTCAACGCCGGCCCATCAAGAGCCCAGAATGGAGCCAGGACAGCACGGGCAGACTCGGCTTGAGGACGGCATTTGCGACGTCACGTTAAGCGATGGCAACGACGCCAGCCGCACTCGCCGGCTCCGGTATGGGGTCACCGTGCTCGCGAAGACTGTCGATATGAAAACCGATGCCGTCGCGAATCAATCGTTCGGCCTCGTCGCGGGTCTCTGCCGCCACGCCCAAACCCGGAAGATCGGGACAATACGCACCCCAGCCGGTAGGGCCCTGCTCGTAGATGACCAGGTACTCAGTCATTCTTGCGTCCCTTCATTCCAGCTTGCCACAGGATGTTTCCAAGTGTACCCGGCGGCAAATCCCTGTTGCGGGCTCCGGCAACCGTCACGGTGCCGGCCTTTGTCGGATGACGGTAGATGCGGTGGCTACCTCGCTGACGCTCAAATTGCCAACCGTCACTCTCGATCAGTCGGATCACATCGCGCACCTTCACGCCCTCTTTTTCGACAGGGTTTGCTCTAGCGGGACGCTCGCGTTATCGGGTGGTCAGGCTACTCGCCGGGGCATCTATCGATTGGCCACGAGCGTGTGCATGCCCACCTCGTCGATGCTCGCGTGTCCGGAGAGGGCCATGTTGAGGTCCAGATCTGCGAGGAACGTGCGCAGCACGTCGATCACGCCCTGCTCGCCGCCAAGCGCGAGGCCCCACACGTAGGGGCGACCGAGGCACACGGCACGGGCGCCGAGCGCGAGCGCCTTGAGCGCATCGGCGCCGGAGCGGATGCCGCTGTCGAACAGCACCTCGCACTTCTCACCAACGGCCTCCACAACTCCCGGCAGCGCCTGCAGCGAGCCGATCGCGCCGTCCACCTGACGTCCGCCGTGGTTGGAGACGATGATCCCCTCGATCCCGTGCTCGGCAGCGAGCAGCGCGTCCTCTACGCTCTGGATGCCCTTCAGGACGATCGGCAGTTTCGTGCACTCCCGCAGGAACTCCAGGTCGGCCCACGTGACCGAGGGGTTCGAGAACTGCCACGCCCAGTATGCGACGGCGGTGGGCAGATCCTCCTCGGGAGGCTTCGGCAGCGCTGCGCGGAACACAGGGTCCTGCAGGTAGCTCGCATTGCCCTCGCCGCGCAGGAACGGCAGGAAGCCGTCGGTCAGGTCCGCCGGACGCCAGCCGAGCAGCCACGTGTCGAGCGTCACCACCACTGCCTCATAGCCCGACCTCTCGGCTCGTTCGATGAAGCTGCGGGCGAGCTCGCGGTCGCGCGGCCAGTACAGCTGATACCAACACGACTGCTCGCCGGCCGCCTCTGCGATCTGCTCGATCGTGTGCGACGCAGCGGTGCTCGCGATCAACGGCACGCCGACATGGGCGGCCGCGCGAGCGCTCGCCAGCTCGCCGTCCGGGTGCGCCACCGTCTGCACGCCGATCGGGGCGAGCAGCACCGGAGCCGGCAGCTTCGTGCCGAGCACCGTGCGCTCGAGCGAGCGCTCGGACACGTCGCGCAGCATCCGCGGCACGATCCGCCACTCGTCGAAAGCCTCGCGGTTGGCTCGGATCGTGTGCCCGCGTCCAGCCCCACCCTGGATGTAGCCGCGTGGACCGCGCGAGAGCATCGCGTACGCGTCGCGCTCCAGCTCACGCCAGTCAACCGGTCGCGCAGGCTTGCGCCCGCCGAGCATCCCCGCCACGTAGATCTCGTGCTCGTAGTTGGAGTAGGGGGGTTGTAGGGCCATGCGCGGTCGTGGATGCTATTGGGAGCCGATTATCGCTGCGCTCGCGATTGCTGTATTGGTTGCTCCGAGGTCGGCAGCCAGAGCGCTTGCCGGACTACCCCAACCATCCCTCAGGAGGACTCACGCATGACATTCGACCAATCGAAGATCGGGCAGGTGGTGGCGGCGCAGATGGAGGCGCTTGAAGGACGCTACGGAGACGATTGTGAAATCGGAAACGTGTGCACGATCGTCGAGGTTCTGGGCCCGCACGGCTCGGACGTGTCTGTGCGTAGCAGCGAAGCGCGCCCGCACACCACGATCGGTCTGCTGCGCCTGGCCGAGGCGATGATGCTCAATAGGCTTGGGGCATCCCCGCGTGGGGAGGAGGAGTAGCGAGCTGGCGTGCTTGATTTCTGCGCCACACCGCGGCGCCATTGCCGCGCTCATCCGCGAGATTCCCTGATGCCGGATTCAGATCGCTCGTCTTTACGACAAGACCTCACAAAGTTCATGCTACTTGATTTATTCCAAAAGAATGATATGTTTTACTAGCATTGACTGTGTAGTGTCTGGGTGTGGGCTGAGGTAAGCGCTCGCTGTTCCCGACGGCATATAGCGAGAGCGAGAAGTTAGGGCTTCTCGCTTGCCTGATATGGCTGAAGGTCGGCGCTCATAACGAGATTCCGGGTAGACGGGCTCTCACGAGGCACAAGGGCTACCTATTCCTGGGCTCGGGACAGTATCCAGTCCGACAAGCTCAAGTCTTTTAGGAGACTCAATCTGCCTGGGCAGGAAAGGTAGGTCATTATGACGGGTAGGATTCAAATCTTGGGTATAGTGCTTTTTGCAACATTTGTACTTAGCGCAGTTGCCGCGGCGTCAGCTCTCGCCTTGCCTGAATGGTTAATCGACGGAGCGGCGGTCACTGGCGCAGAAGGTGCGGAGACATCAGTAGAATTTTTACTCACAGACTTAAAAGCCGCCGGGGGCACTGCGGCTGGAATCCATTGTAAAGGTATACTTGATGGTGGCGTCAGACCTGAAGGCAAAGGTGAAGTCAATTTCCTTTTGAATACCCTAGGAGAAGCGATTTCAAAACCATTAGTTGGGTTAGCGCTCTCATGCACGAATGATGCGAACTGTGAAAAAGCCGAAGTATGGGCTATGGGCTTGCAATGGGCAATGCGCCTGGAATTAGAAGGCACAACGATCATAGACGCCATTAATTCTGTTACGAGCGCAGGATATGAGGCGACGTGCACTGTGCTCGGTATAAAAGTATCCGACGAATGCTCGACGGCTGGTTGGATGAGGCCGAGGCTTGAAAATTCGGTATCGCCGGCCGGTGTCTTAATGATCTTTGCGGAAGAAAACAGTCTAACCTGCTCATTGAGCAAAGAAAAATCGGGTGACATTTCGGGTGAAGGCTTGATGACTACTGTAAGTGGCTTACAGCTACAGGTTGGCTAGGGCGTGACCTGAAATATTTGATGGTTGGAGTGCTGGCCCGGGCCCTCGGGCTCGGGCCGGTGCGTGTGGAGAGGCAGGCTTGACTAGTTGTGCGGATCGTTGTTTGCGCGAGATAAAGTAGCTATGTGTGAGCTTCCTCACACTACTTGTCTCCAAGCGTCCTCTAGCATTCTTCGGATTGCCTGACCTGCCGAGTCGTCTTCGTGGATGGGGGCGAGCGGGGGACCCACTGCCGGGCCTGTTGATTTGGGCTCGGATGGGGCGAATCGGCCGCTGATGCGGCTGTAACGCCCGACTGGTGCGCGTACGGATTCGTGCTGCCGGCGGGACGTGAGCCCGACAGCTAACCCCGTAGGCGGCAACACAAGGAGGACCTCTTTGTTGAGGCCGTACATAGTCGGGCGCGCTCTGCGCGCCCAGCCGGCGTTGCTTGGCGCGAGCTTGACCTGCGCAGCAGCGCTCACCGTCGTACCCACCGGCAATGCCGCTGTCACGGGCAATGCCGTTGCTGCGACGGCGCCGTCGCTACCGAGGGTGGCCCCAGGGACGGCCCCGTCGGGGGCGGCTCCGCTGTCAGGCGTCTCTGTCATACCGGCAGGCGCCGGGGTAGCCCAGCTGGTCAGCCCGGTGGTGCTGCCATCGCCACCGGTGCGGGCGAGGCTGCACGTGGGCAAGATCGATCTGGACGTGCTCGACGACAGCCCGGCGAGCGTTCGCGGTACGTTGCGACCGCGGCTGGGAGGACGGGCGGTGGAGCTGCAGCGACTCGGACGCCATGGCTGGCGCTCGATCTCGCACACGCTCACCCGGGCGAGTGGTCGGTTCGTGCTGCGCTACACACCGCGCCATCTGCTGAGCGAGCGGGTGCGCGTCGTGTTCGTGGGCGATCCCCGCGATCTGAGCACGCATCGCAACGTCGGGCGCCTGCGCTCCTACCGGCTCGCCGGCGCCTCGTGGTATGGCGGGGGAGGCAGCCTCGCCTGCGGTGGCGAGCTCACCGGGGCGACCATGGGGGTCGCCAACAAGACGCTCCCCTGCGGGACGCTTGTGACGCTCCGCTACGGCGGGCGCTCGGTGCGGGTGCCGGTGGTGGACCGCGGCCCGTATGTCGCCGGTCGCGACTTCGACCTCACCGAAGCCACCAAGCGGGCGCTCGGGTTCGAAGGAGTGGGCGAGGTGTGGAGCACGCGCTGAGGCGTTCACACGCTGAGCGTTCGTTCACACGCTGAAGCGTTCGTTCACACGCTGAAGCGTTGCCTGAAGGAACGGGCTGCTCGCGGAGAGTTGCCCGCGGGCTGCCACCGGAGAGAGTTGCCTGCGGGAACGGCGAGGCGCGATTGGATTGCGCCTCGCCGTTTATCGCGGGCTCCCTGTGGGCAACTACTGCTAAGTGGCGTGGGCAGAGCGCATGCGCCACGCATCCGCCACACTGTCCAATGAGCATGACCAAGACCGCACGACGCAAATCCCCACTTCCTGCCCGCAAGGGTGCGGGCAAAGCCGGCAAGAAAGCGCAGGCCAGAAAGGTTGCGACGATCACGATTGCGACCGTGCGCATTGCGCGGGTGGCTCGCAAGCTCAGGCGCGCGAAGCGCAATGGCGCCAGCGCCTCCAAGCGCGGCAAGCACGGGCGCGCCGGCAAGTCGCGGGGCGTCTCGGTCGGCTCGATCTCCGTCGGCTCGTTCGCGCTCGGTGCGAGCGCATTCGGCGCGGTGGCGGTCGGGGCGATTGCGATCCGCCGCCTGGCGATCAAGCAGGCCGCGATCGATCGGCTCGATGTGAAAGATCTGAAAGTGGGACGCCTCGAGGTCGACGAGCTGGTCGTGCACAGCGACAGCCGCGCGCCGATCTCCTAGCCGGATCGCTATGGAGGGCCTTCAGGTAGTTGAATGTCCGGTGGTGCCCTGCGCGTCACGCACATCCGGAGCCCATCCGTGGACCTGACCTTCAACGAGCGCGAGACCGCGTTTCGCGAAGACCTGCGCGCCTGGTTGTCCGAGAACCGGCCCGCCGCCGAGCCGAGCGACGGTGGGGAAGACGCCCACTACGGATGGCGCCGGGACTGGCAGCGGCGGCTGTACGACGCCGGCTGGGCGGCGCCCGCATGGCCCGCCGAGTACGGCGGACGCGGCGCTTCGCTGACCGAGTCGGCGATCTACTTCGAAGAGATCGGCCGGGCCCGGGTGCCGTTGCCCGCCAACGTGCTCGGTCTGCTGCTCGGCGGGCCCACCCTGATGGTGTGGGGCACCGATGAGCAGAAGGAGCGCTACCTGGCGCCGATCCTCTCCGCGGAGGAGATCTGGTGCCAGGGCTTCTCCGAGCCCGACGCCGGATCGGATCTCGCCTCGCTGAAGACCCGTGCTGTGAAGGACGGCGAGGACTGGGTGGTCACCGGGCAGAAGGTGTGGACGAGTGGCGCCCAGTATTCGAAGTGGTGCATGCTCGTGGCCCGCACCGATGGCGAGGCGGCAAAGCACAAGGGCCTCACCTACTTCTTGATGGACATGGAGCAGGAGGCGGTGCAGGTTCGCCCGCTGCGCCAGATCACCGGCGAGGCCGAGTTCAACGAGCTGTTCATCGAGGAGGCCCGCATCCCCGCCGCGAACGTGGTGGGCGGCGAGGGCAACGGCTGGAAGGTGGCGCTCACGACGCTCATGAACGAGCGGGCCGGCCTCGGCTTCGTGCTGCAGGTCCGCATGCGCCAGCTGCTCGACGACACGATCGCGATCGCCCGCAAGCAGGGCCTGCTCGAGGATCCCCTGTACGCCGACGCCATCGCCGACCTGCACGTGCGCTGCGAGTCGATCCGGCTGCTTGCGTGGAAGGGCCTCACCGACATCGAACGCTACGGTCAGCCGGGCCCCGAGGGCTCGCTTGTGAAGTGGCTGTGGTCGGACACCAACCAGCGGCTCACCCAGCTGGCCGCAGAGATCGTGGGCCCGGCCGCGCTCACCGACGGCACCAGCTGGAGCTATGAGCTGCTGCGGGCGCGCGGCAACACGATCGAGGGCGGCACCACCGAGGTGCTGAAGAACATCGTGGCCGAGCGCGTCCTTGGGCTACCGCGGCTGAAGGCGGTCGTGTAGCGATGAGGATGGGGATCTGCTCCGCCCTTTCGGGCTCCGCCGGGGCGTTCTCGTGAGCTTCGATCGCCCGGGCACATTTGCGGCTGCAAGGACGGGCCGCTGATGGACTTCGGCCTGTCGGACGACCAGCGTGAGATTCAGCGCACGGCGCGTGAGCTGCTGGCCGAGCGGTCGCGGCCAGAGCGGGTCCGCGAGCACGCCGAGGCGCGGCGCCTGGACGAGGGTCTGTGGCGTGAGCTGTGCGAGCTGGGCTGGCCTGGGATCGCGATCTCCGAGCAGCACGGCGGTCAGGGGCTGGGCCTCGTCGAGTTGTCGATCCTGTGCGAGGAGCTGGGGCGGGCCGTGGCGCCTGTGCCGCTGCTGCCGACGGTGCTCGCCTCCACAGTGATCGAGCAGGCCGGCAGCGAGGAGCAGTGCGCGCGCTGGCTACCGGGTCTCGCCGGCGGCGAGCTGATCGGCGCGCTGGGTGTGGCCCGCGACGGTGTGGCCGAGCTCGTGCTGGGAGCGCCTGCCGCGCAGCTGCTGGTGCTCGTGGAAGATGACCAGGCGCGTGTGCTCAGCGCCGAGCAGGCGGAGATCGAGCGAATCGAGTCGATCGACCCCACACGCCCGACGGCCCGCGTGAGCGCGGCGGCCGGGGCGGGGGAGAGGCTTGGCGGAGACGTCGCCGGTGGCATCGACCGCTGTCTGGTGGCGATCGCCTCAGAGCTGGTTGGAGTGTGCGACCGTGCGCTTGGGATGACCGTGGCCTATGTGAAGGAGCGCAAGCAGTTCGGCGTCCCGGTCGGCGCCTACCAGGCGGTCTCCCATCGTTGCGCCCAGATGCTGCTCGACACCGAGAAGGCCCGCTCCACGACGGCCTTCGCGGCCTGGGCGGCCGACGCGGATCCGGCGCGGCTGGGGGAGGCGGCGGCGATGGCAAAGGCGGCTGCATCCGAGGCAGGAGTGGAGGTGACCGCTTCCGCGATCCAGGCCTACGGCGGGATTGGGTTCACCTGGGAGGCTGATGTGCACTGGCTCTACAAGCGCGCCCAGATCGACGCGGCGCTGCTCGGCGGCGCCAAGCGCCAGCGGGCGAAACTGGCTGGGATTCTCGCACGGGGCTGAGCGAGGTTGACCGGTGGCGATGGTTGGCGATGCGGCCGATCGTCGTGTCCGCCGTGCAATCGCCGCATGCACATGTGGCAACCACAGCACGCATACGTGATAACGTACACGCGTATGTCAACTGTGCGCGATTGGGATGGCTCCAGCTATGACCGCATCTCCGGAACGATGGAGGCGCTGGGTCGCGCGGTGCTGGCGCGACTGGAGCTGGCGGGCGATGAGACCGTGCTCGACGCCGGTTGTGGGTCGGGGCGGATCACCGAAGCGTTGATCGAGCAACTGCCACGCGGTCGGGTGATCGCGGTGGACCAGTCACCGTCGATGGTGGACGCCGCCAGGGAGCGGCTGGGCGCCGACGCGGACATACGCGTGGTGGACCTGCTCGAGCTCGAGTTGGATGAGCCCGTGGACGCGATCCTCTCCACTGCCACCTTTCACTGGATCGCAGACCACGATCGCCTCTTTCGCCGTCTGCGTGCGGCGCTGCGCCCGGGCGGGCGGCTTGTGGCTCAGTGCGGTGGCGAAGGCAATATCGACGTCCTGCGCGCCAAGGTGCGCACACTGCTCACTCGCGAGCCATACGCCGAGCACTTCCTCGATTGGCGGCCGCCTTGGAACTACGCCGGGGCCCAGCCGACCCAGGAGCGGCTGCTGGCAGCCGGTTTCGACCCAGCTGAGTGCTGGCTCGCGCCGGCACCGCGCCAACCCGAGCACCCGCGCGAGTTCCTTGCCACGATCGTGCTCGGCCCCCACGTGCAGCAGCTGCCCGAGGACTTGCGCGATTGCTTCATGGACGACGTGCTCGAGCTGCTGGGGGAGCCGGTCGTCGTGGACTATGTGCGCCTGAACATCGACGCCACCGCCTCAGGCTGAGGGAAGGCGCACCCGTGCTTCA
>Ga0210396_10007599_pt1 | contig 10306 bp, 5 predicted proteins | sample IncBWH17OmetaG_FD_155466 | JGI IMG/M metagenome (GOLD analysis project Ga0210396, IMG submission 155466) | Forest soil microbial communities from Barre Woods Harvard Forest LTER site, Petersham, Massachusetts, United States - Inc-BW-H-17-O ... | reverse complement strand
GTGCCGACGATGACCCGGTGGTTGCCTTCATCGAGAGCCATCGGGAAGTTCTGGCCCACCGTCAAGGGCCAGCGCGTGAGCTCCTTCGTGGTGCGGTTGATCACCACGATCTGCTTCAAGTCCGGAACGTTCACGTAAATGTTGGGACCGTTTTTTTCCAGCTGGAACGATTCGGGCTCGCCCCCCAGTTTATAGACCTCATCGAGGCGCTTATTAGTCATGGCGTCAATCGTGGCGATCGCCGCATTCTTCTCGCTGTCGCCGCAGCCGACATAGACGCGCTTGGTAGCCGCGTCATAGCGCATGTTGTCGGCGCCCCCGTCAAAATCCAGCGTGGTGATGAGTTTGAACGAGTCGCCGTCGAAGATGTAGACCTTGCCCTTCTCGCTGGCCACGAACAGTTTGTTGGCCTCGGGAGAAAACGCCACGCCCTGCGCATTCGGCGTGCCGGTAATCTCGTGCACGCGGGTTCCCTGGAAAAGATCGATCACCTCCACCGTATTGTTTCCCAGGGCGGAAACAAACACCTTGCCCTTGCCGGAAGCAAAATGGTCGAAGCGACCCTTCACCCCTTCGAGTGGAACCGTGGCAGTCAAGATCAGCGGGGGCGCAACCTCGGCAGCAGGCGGCGCGCTTGCCGGGGCGCTCGGTTGGCCGCCCTGGCAACCCAGTAGAGCAAGAAGCAATGCCGGCAAAAAACGAAAGCTGCGAAACTTTTTCATAACGCCTCCCAATCAAGGTTGAATTCCATCGGGAACGGGGCCTTCAGCCGCCGAGCCTGATTTTCACCGTGCGGCTCAGGGCTGCACTTCATATACAAGGACCTCCGCGGGCTTCCCTCCGAAGGGCGGCGCGGGAACAAACAAGCGATTGAGCGCTGGCGAGAAATATGAAGTGGCGGACCCCGGCACGCTGTCAATTTTCGCGATCAGCGCATAATGATCCGCGTCGCGCTGCTCGAAAACGCCGACCACGCCTTCCACGGCCGACATATAAATGCGCTTGTGAGCGGCGTCATACCAGAGGTCGTCGCTGCCGTCCGGCCCCGCCACGCTGGTCACCACCTTGCCTGACTTCGAGTCCAGGACAACGAGCGCGGGGGGATTCCGGGAAGCGATGAACAGGCGCTGGTCTTTTTCGTCAAAGGCCATCGGAAAAAGCGCCTTGAATCCCGGTACGGGCCATTTCTCCATCACACGGCGATGATTCGTGTCCGCCACCGCGATGTACCCAAGTTCGTTGATGTTTACGAATACTCGAAACGATCCCGGGGTTGTATCCACCTGGAAAGATTCGGGGTGAGCCTCCAAGCGGATTTCGGACAGGGGCTTGCCCGCGGCGTTCATGATGCGGAGCGCCGATGTGGCGCCCTCCCCGTAACCCAGCATGACGGTTCCGCTGCCGCCTCCGTATCTCGGGTTTGCGGGGACGTAGCGAAGATTGTCCGCGTTCTCGAGGGCAGGCATGCTGCGAACGAGTTCGTAGGAAGTGCCGTCGTAAATATTCAGGAAATTCATTTCCCCGTCGGCGACGAAAATGAGGTTGGTCTCCGGCACATAAAGCGCGGCCTGCGCCATGGAGAATCCGGTGATGGTGTGCAGCACTTTTCCCGCGGCTAAATCGATGACCTCCACCGTCCCGTTGCCCAAGCCGGACATAAAATACCGATTGCCCTTGACGTCCACGGACTGGTGATCGATGCGCCCTTCAAAGCTGCGGGGCAAGGGAATTTCCTGGATGAGCTTTAGAGGTTTGGGCTGTTCCTGAGCCTGAGCCAGCGGCAAACAGAGGAGCCCCGCCGCAAGCGCGATCCAGCTAGGAAACTTGCTGCAATCCATGCGATCCTCCGTGCTGCGTTCCCGTCACTTTATTCGAATAAATGCATCATGCCCGCTTCGCGGTGAATTGAACTCAACCCATAGTCGGCGATGGCAGGCATCCTACCTGAAAGAACCTGAATGGAACCTTAAAATAAAAACCGAGGGTACTAAAATCCATCCGCCGCATGGATCCGCTTTTTAGGATTCTCCATTTTGTTCGGTTCATGTGGGACAACAATCGAGGTCATGGCTTCGCCGTTCCTTGACTTCAATGGCAATGAGGCCTATGTTCTGCCCAACAAAGGGGAGACGTCGGTCTCCCCACACCCCGAGGCCGGATGCAGGTTATTCGGCCTCCTTTTTCTTCCAAAGGTCCGGTGCGGAGGATACGTGTGCTTCGCGCGAATGGTTGAATTCCACGCTGGAATCGAGTCCGCTGGGACGAATTGCCGGGAATTCCGAGGCCAGCCATTCCGAAGCGATTTCGTTGCGAGGCAGGAACGCCTACAATAACCGCAGGGCCCATTCAGTACACTTTCAGGTTGCTGTGCTTTGATAGGAGTGTGTCATCGATGCACGTCCTCATCGTCGAAGACGAGAAAAAAATGGCCGAACTGTTGAAGAAAGGCCTGGAGGAGGAGAACCATTCCGTGAGCCTGGTGCATGACGGCCGCGACGCGCTCGAAATGGCCCAGGCCCTCGAATACGACGCCATCGTGCTGGACCTGATGCTGCCGGGCATCGACGGCTTCGAGGTCGCGCGGCGCCTGCGCAAAAGCGGGGACAAAACTCCGATCCTGGTGCTCACCGCGCGCGACACCGTGCCGGACGTCGTCAAGGGGCTGGACATCGGCGCCGACGATTACATGACCAAGCCGTTTTCGTTTGAGGAATTTCTGGCGCGGCTCCGGGCCATTTCGCGGCGCGCTTCCGCACCGCGCGCCACGCTGCTGCAAGTTGGAGACCTGGTGTTGAATCCAGCCAGCCACGAAGTGAAGCGCGGCGGCGAGGAAATTTCGCTGAGCCGGACGGAGTTTCGTTTGCTGGAATTCCTGATGCGGCGCGCTGGACGAGTCGTTCCCAGAAACACGATCGTGAATGCGGTGTGGGACACCAATGAAGACGTCGAGGAAAATACGCTGGACGCCTTCATCAGTTTGTTGCGCAACAAAGTGGACCGGGATCGCAAAGTGAAGCTGATCCAGACCGTGCGCGGGACGGGATACTCGATTCGGGACACGGCAAAAGAATAGAAAATGATGACGCTGCCCATTCGCTTGCGGTTGACCGCCTGGTACTTCGCGGTCCTCGCCGTGGTGTTGACCGCCTTCGGCGTGAGCGGCTATTACGCCATGCGCCACAGCATTCGCCAGACCGTAGACGAGGAATTGCAAATTCGCTGCGAAGGCGTCCACCAGCTGATCGAGCGGGACATCCAGCGGGGCCGCAAGGACGATTTGCCGGAGGGCCTCCGCGAGCACACCGAACTGCGCGCGGGCGGCGCACTCCTGCAGGTTTCGGACGACCAGGGCAATTGGCTCTACCGTTCCACGGTGATGAGCGATTACGGAGTTCCGAGGTTCGCGGCCACGCGCAAAAGAGCCACGGAATTCATGGGCAAGGATGTGCCGCTGCGCATCTGGAACGAAAAAGTCACTGTGGGAAGCGAATCCTATCTCATCCAGTCCGCGTTTGAGATGGACGATTTCTATGACGCTCTGCACCATTTCGCGCTGCTGCTTTTCATCTCCATTCCGCTGCTGCTGGTTTGCGCGGCAGCCGGAGGATACTGGATCAGCACGCGCGCGCTCGCTCCCGTGGACCAGATTACGCAGACAGCGAGGACCATCAGCGCGCAAAACCTGTCCAGCCGGCTGACCGTGCCGAAGACCGGCGACGAATTGCAGCGGCTGTCCGAAACGGTGAACGGCATGCTCGAGCGCCTGGAAGCGGCATTCAAGAAAATCACGCAATTCACCGCCGACGCTTCGCATGAATTGCGCACGCCGGTGGCCGTGATGCGCACGCGCGCGGAGCTTTCGCTGCGCAAGGCGCGTTCCGCCGGCGAATATCGCGAGGTCATCGCCGAAGTGCTCGCCGAACTTGAAAAAACTTCCGCGCTGATCGAGCAGTTGATGTTTCTCGCGCGCGCCGACTCGGGCGCCGAAACGCTGCATTTCCATTCGACCAATGTGACGGAAGTCCTGCGCGAGGCCTGCCATCAGGGAAGCGCGCTCGCGGAAGCCAAGCAGATCGGCTTTCAGGAGCATATTGCTCCCGACTCCATGTGGATTCAGGGAGACTCCAGCTCGCTCCGGCGCCTTTTCTTGATTCTGATCGACAACGCGGTGAAATACACGCCCGCCAGCGGACAGGTGGAAGTTTCCCTGCACCGGAGCAACGGCTTCGCGGTCGCGGAAGTGCGCGACACGGGAATCGGCATCGCTGAAACGGATCTGCCGAATGTGTTCGAGCGCTTCTATCGCGCCGACAAGGCGCGCACGCGCGAGTCCGGCGGCGTCGGGCTGGGTCTCTCCATTGGACGATGGATCACCGAAGTCCACGCCGGCACGATTGAAGTGCAAAGTTCCCCGGGCCACGGCTCCGTTTTTCAAGTGCGCCTTCCCATCGCAAAATCAAACTCCTGATCCATGCAAAATTGCGTCGCGCGCAGCCTCCAGAGCGTGCATTCCGCCTGCAGCAAACCCAAAATAGCGCTTGACTTTGTAAACCTAACAGCGCTACCCTCCGCGCCATCAGATGGTCGGGTGCTGTCTATTTATAGTTTGGTACGTGTAGTACTAACTGAAAATTCATCGAAAAATTTATCGAACGCGACTTGCGCAATCCTAAGCGCTGCTCGATTTGTGCGGCGCCGGCTGGCGAGTAGAGCACTTCAGGCCCCAAGGGTTGAGTCCCGTGATCCGGTTTGGATCACGTGGCGTTCTTTTTCGTAATACTTCGGCCTTGAATTTAATCTTGGCCGAGCGGCTTGGGTGTGGAGTTGTGCCTAATGGTTATTCTCGTTTCAAGTCTGTTCCGCGCTTTAGGAAACGTCGGGGATTCAGTAATAGGTAGGTTTCAGGGGGTTTGGGGTCCGGGGTCCGAATTAGAATTCAATCCTTTCAAGCGAGAGGTCCAGAAATGAATTCTTCAATTTCGATGAGTAAAGTGTGTTCGGGTGGTTGGTACATGAACATGTTCAAATCTTTCATGGTGGGGCTGGGTATTCTTCTGCTTTGCCTCCCCGCCTTTTCGCAAGGCAATACTGGGCGCATTCTCGGAACGGTCTCAGATCAGAGCGGTGGCACCGTCGCCGGCGCCACCGTAAGCGTTATTGACGTAGATCGGGGTGTCACGCGAACACTGACCTCCGACGATGCCGGGGAGTACAACGCTCCCAATCTGACTCCGGGCAACTACACCGTTCGCGCTGAAGCCAAAGGATTCAAGAAGCTCGAGCGCCAGAACGTGGTGCTCGAAGTGGGTAAGGAAGTTCGCATTGATTTGACGGTTCAGCCCGGGCAACAGGAACAGACTGTAACCGTTACCGAACAGGTTCCCCTGGTGGAAACCACCAACGCAACCCTGGGCGGCACACTCGATAACGCAGACATCGTCGATATGCCTTTGAACGGCCGCGACTACCAGAACCTTTTGGCTTTGCGCCCCGGCGTCATGAATCAGGTCGGCGGGGGGCCGTGGACGCAGAGTACAAACGGCGTGCGTCCCGACGAATCCGTGTGGATGATTGACGGCGTCGTCAACCACAACTTCTTCGATGCCCGCCCTATCGCGGGCATGCCCAGCCCGATTACCGATGGCGCGACGATCTTACCCATCGACTCCATTCAGGAATTCAATCTGATGGAAAGCCCCAAGGCCGAATACGGCTGGGATCCTGGGGCTGTCGTGAACGTCGGAATCAGGTCGGGAACCAATAGTCTTCATGGTACCGTCTATGGCTTCTACCGCAGTTCTAATTGGGACGCGCGCAACTACTTTAACGTCGTTACGGGTCCGGGCGGGATTTGCCCATTTGCCTCCTGCGATAAACCCGCAACCCAGTTGAAACAATACGGCGCTTCTGTGGGCGGTCCCATCATCAAGGACAAGCTCTTTTTCTTCGGCAACTTTGAAGGCCTGAATGACGCGATCGGCAACGCGTTCGGGACTCCAGGTGTTCCCATAACTGGAGCTTCCGGTAGCGGGACCACGTTTACCAGCCTTGCGACTGCGCTCGCAGGCGTGGTAAACACCGGCGGAGTCCCAAGTACGGTCAGTGAAAATGTTGCTGGTTGCACAGTTACCGGTGTCGCGCCGAACGCAACAGCAAACTGCACCGGCGGCGTCTATTTTCCGACCAGCACGACTGGTAACTATCTAAGCACGATTCCCAACGTGAATAACAGCTACAATGGAGTGGGAAAAATCGACTATCACATCAATGACAAGAATACCCTCAATGGCGTGCTCATCGTCGGCAACTATGTTGGCAACGGCGAGGATCGCGGGTTCATCAATCCGATCTTTTCAAATGGTTTCATCATCGATACGTGGACGACATCCGGCGTTTGGGACTACACGCCTAATTCCAACATGGTGAACGAAGTGCGGATTGGCTACAACCGCATGACGTTTGACACCACCAGTGGCGACGCCGGTACCACGATCACCGGACTCAATACGGGCTTAACTGTGCCAGGGCTTCCGACTCTCCAAATTGGAAAAGACGCCGGCGGCGATCTCTTTGCTCTCGCTGGCACCTGGCACAATCGCCCACAGGCGATTTCGCCAAACCCCTATTGGGACGTTCAGGACAGCCTTTCGTATTTGGTTGGAAAGCACAGCCTCAAGTTCGGCGGTGAGTACACGCACATCGAGGCTGATTCCTATATTCCGGATTATGGGCGGGGCCGCATCAATTTTCCCAACCTCACCGACTTTTTCCTTGGTATTACGGACCCAGGAAACGGGAAGGCAGGAAAGGCCCTGGTTGGCAATCCAACTCGCAGAATGCTGAATAGCTATATGGCGGGATTCGTGCAGGATGACTGGCGGTTGACCCCGAAATTTACGCTGAATCTGGGTCTTCGCTATGAATACGCTTCACCTATCAAAGACTCAAACAACGGCTGGGCTAACTTCGATCCCAATTCGGTAACCGGGTTGGTTCAACAGGGTTCGCCGGGCGAAAATACGATGTGGAATCCCAATCGTGGCAACTTTTCGCCACGCCTCGGTTTTGCGTATGATGTGAGCGGCAAGGGGACAACCGTCGTCCGCGGCGGCTTCAGCGTCATGTACTCATCGTTTACCGCCGTCGAGTGGATGAACCAGAATCAGTTCCAGAATACCTCCGCAGTGAGCCTCGCCGCCAACCCGACGGCCGGTGAGTTTATTACATGCACCGGGTCATGTCTGACCTCAGGCGTCACTGGAACGGCTCCCAACGTCCTGATTGGTTCGGGATCGATTGCTGTCGCGGCGAATGCTTTCTCGACAAGTCAGCTTTGCTGGGATCCGGCTCTAGCATCCTGCGGAACCCCGGGCCAAACAACGGTTTTCCCCAAGAGTGCTGTGGTAACTTGCGGAGATAAAGTAACGCCAGGCAACCCCGCATTTTCGAAGGATCCAGGTCAATGCGCCATTCTGGGCGTGGACCCGAACCTCAAAACTCCCTATGTCACAAATTACAGCCTGGGCGTAACTCACGCCTTCAGCGACAACCTCTCGTTGGAGGTCAGCTATGTCGGAAACGCTGGGTACAGGCTTACGGGGTACGCTGACATCAATCAGCAAGCTCCCTCGGCCGCCGGAAATGGGCTCCGTCCATTTGCTGCCCAGTTCCCGTGGTTTAGCTACATCAACATGATGACGAACGACACCCATTCCAATTACAACAGCATGCAGGCCACGCTGACCAAGCGAATGTCTCACGGCCTTTCCTTTACGGCCGGCTACACGTACGCTCATGGTCTTGACAACGGTTCCCTGAATCGTTTCGGGCTTCTGCCGCAGAATGCCAACGACCCGGGCGCGGAATACGGAAACAGCGACTTCGACGTCCGGCACCGTTTGACGATTACCGGGACGTACAACATTCCAGGTATCAAGGGCTTCGGCCAAATCCTTGAGGGTTGGCAAATAAACGCAGTCGCAACGCTCCAGAGCTCACAGCCTTGGGTTGTGAACGACTACAATAACAACTTCAGTGGATCAGGAGACAGCGCAGATCGTTGGGATTTCTTCGGGAATCCATCTGATTTCAAGGGGACTCAGGTTTCGATTCCATATTGCTCCGGATTCACGGATGTCGGTGGAGTTGTGAACTCCAGTGGCGCCTCGTGCACGATAACATCGGGAGTGTACGGGAACAGCTACGCGGCACCGAACTCCACAACGCTCATCTCAAACTGTGCGTCAAAGGCTCCGGATGCCAGCACGCTGGCAGCGGGCGGTTGTTTTGCTAACAACGGCTCAGTCATGACTCCTCCCACAGCTGGAACGTTTGGAACGATGGGGAGAAACATCTTCCGGGATTCGGGCTACAAGAACCTGGACTTCTCCGTCTTCAAGAACTTCAAGTTCAAGGAGCGGTATGGAGTTCAGTTGCGGGCCGAGGTTTTCAACATCCTCAACCATCCTGTCATTGAGAATCCGTACGGAGCGTCGAATGGCTCCAGCGGCGGAAATAATGACCCATCGACGCCAGGGGCCTTCGGTAGCTCAAGCGGAACCCCGGACGTTGTTGCCGGAAACCCGGTCGTGGGTTCGGGAGATGCCCGAGCCCTTCAGGTTGGGCTAAAGCTCACGTTCTAACTCATCGGCCAGGCGACATCGGTTTGGCGACTTCGAGGGGGGGTGGAACATTACCCCCCTCGATTTTTTTGTGGATGGTCTCCCGGTCAGAAAGCCGATGCAGGGGATCATCTGATAGAATGCGGTTGTGCCATGGATTTGGCAGGCTCGTCGCGCGGCGACAGCCCGCAATCGAGGCGCGGTCGCCAAGTGGTAAGGCAAAGGTCTGCAAAACCTTTATCGGCGGTTCGATCCCGCCCCGCGCCTCCAAAGTTTCCTCGCAGGATTTAATGCCTCGCTCAGACGCAATCAAATCGAAAATCAAACGGCGGCATCCTTTGCAATGGATTTTCGAGCCGCTGGAGACGGAGCCTTCCTTTTTCCAGAAACACATGTTCGGCTGCCAGGCGGCCTATTTGTTCGGCAAGCTCATGCTCTTATTGGCTGCCGGCGATGAACCCTGGAACGGACTCCTGGTCTGCACGTTCCGCGAGTTTCATTCCGGCCTGGTCAGGGATTTCCCATCCTTGCAGCCTCATCCCGTTCTGCCCAAGTGGCTCTATGTTTCGCAGACGAGCGACGGGTTTGAGGAAACCGCTCAAGGTGTGGCCCATCAGGCGCGGAAGAATGACCCGCGGATCGGCGTGGAGCCGAAATCCAAGAAGCGAAAAGCGCGCAGGAAGCGTTGACCGAAAGAGCCCTCACGAATTCGCGAGCAACGATGGATTGACTTAGGCGCGCCCTTTCAGTACCCTTAACCCGTGATTTCCTACGTCCAGAAGACCAAGCAGGCCTGCCTCTGTTGTACCTGCTGTATGTGTGCGTCTTCTGGCGCCGGGAGCTGAATACTCTAGAACCATAGCGAGCCATTCTAGAATCCCACCGCCGGAACAAAACTGGCGGTGGGATTTTTATTTTGGGGCTGTGAATACGGGCATTTGAAAATGAGCGAAGTCCATAAAACCCGGCGGCTTACGAGCGCGGCGCTCGGAAGAATATGGCGAACGTGTGTTTCGCTGGCGTTGCTTTTTCTATCAGGCTCAGCCGCGAGCGCGCAGCAGAAACCGATCGTCCTGCGCGTGGGATATTTCCCCAACATCACGCATGCCCAGGCGCTCGTCGGGCGCGCCGGCGGCCAGTTTGAGAAAGCCCTCGGGCCGGGCGTCCAGATCGAGTGGAAAGCGTTTAACGCAGGGCCCTCCGCGATCGAGGCCATGTTTGCCAATGCCATTGACATGACCTATGTCGGCCCGAATCCGACGGTCACGGGCTACGTTCGTTCGCAGGGCGAGGCGGTACGCGTGATTGCCGGCGCCGCGAGCGGCGGCTCTTCGCTCGTCGTGCGTCAGTCCGCGGGGATTCAGAAGGCCGCGGATTTCCACGGCAAAAAAGTTGCGACGCCGCAGCAGGGGAATTCGCAGGACATCGCGCTGCGATCCTGGTTGCGCGCCAACGGCCTCAAGCCCCGCGAAAAAGGCGGCGACGTGGAGGTCCTGCCGATCACGAATGCGGATCAGTTCACGCTCTTTCTGAAGGGGCAGCTGGATGCGGCCTGGGCTCCCGAGCCCTGGGCGGCGCGCCTCGTGCACGAAGCGGGCGGCCGGATTTTTCTCGATGAGCGCGACCTCTGGCCCAATCGCGAATTCGTCATCACCAACCTCATCGTGCGCCCAAAATTCTTGAAA
>Ga0210396_10007598_pt1 | contig 10306 bp, 5 predicted proteins | sample IncBWH17OmetaG_FD_155466 | JGI IMG/M metagenome (GOLD analysis project Ga0210396, IMG submission 155466) | Forest soil microbial communities from Barre Woods Harvard Forest LTER site, Petersham, Massachusetts, United States - Inc-BW-H-17-O ... | reverse complement strand
GTTCCGGCATACGGATCGTGCGCCGGCCGAAGACCCATCTGGTGGCCAGTTTGCTGGTGCTGGCTATCCTGGCCAGCTGCGCCGGCTTGGTGCGCTACAACTACGACGACCGCAAAGCTCTGGGATCTTCTGCTCCGAGTTCCGTCGGGTACGCCGCCCTGGATCGCCATTTCCCGGTGAACCAATCCATTCCGGAGTACATCCTCGTCCAATCACCGCATGACCTGCGCACGCCGCAGGCCCTCGCAGACCTGGAGCAAATGGCGGACCGAGTCAGCCAACTGCCGAACGTCGCCGCAATCAGCGGCATCACACGGCCCACCGGAAATGTGCCGGAACAATTCCGAGCCACCTATCAGGCCGGCGCTATCGGCACCTTTCTGGCCGGCGGGTCCACCCTGATCAACGACCGCACCAGTGACCTCAACCGGCTGGTCGACGGGGCCGGCACGCTGGCCGACAACCTAGGCGACGTCCGCGGCCAAGTCGGCCAGCTCGCTGCCAGTGTGCAGAGCTTGACCGACTCCATGTCATCGATGAAAAACCAGTACGGTGGCGACACGTTGGTCAAGGAGGTCGACACCGCAGCCAAGCTCGTCGACCACGTCAACTCGCTCAGCAATGCCATGGGCTGGAACTACTCAGCCGGCAAGAACATGTTCGCCTGGATAGGCCCGGTGCTGACGGCGCTACAGGGTAACCCGGTCTGCGATGTCGATGAGTCCTGCAGCGCCACCCGCGGGGCGTTCGAGCGGCTGGTCGGTGAGCGCGATCAGGAAGATCTCGACGCGATCAATGATCTGGCGGGGCAGCTGCAGTCATTCCCGGACAAACAGAGCCTCAACGCATCAGTGGACCGCCTGCGCGGCGCATTAACGAATCTCACCAAGGTGATGGCTTCGATGGGGATGGATCAACCGGGCGGCCTGCAGGCGAACCTGACCACCCTGCAAGATGGCGCAAACCAATTCGCCGGCGGGAGCCGGCAAGTGGCTGACGCGGTAGCTCAACTCGTCGACCAAGTCAAACAGATGGGTGCCGGGCTCAGCGAGGCAGCAACTTTTCTGTTGTCGCTGAAACATGACGCCGCGCAACCGGCAATGGCCGGGTTCAACATCCCGGCCCAGCTGCTGCATCTAGACGAGTTCCAGAAGGCCGCCAAGGTGTTCATTTCGTCCGACGGCCACTCGGTGCGGTACCTGGTGCAAACCAAACTCAATCCGTTCAGTACCGAAGCCATGGATCAGGTCAATGCGATCATTGCGACCGCTCGGGGAGCCCAACCGAACACCGCTTTGGCGGACGCCACGGTATCGATGGCGGGATACACCGTTGGCCTGAAGGACACCCGCGACTACTACCAACACGACATCCGGTTCATCATCGCGGTAACGCTCTTCGTCGTGCTGCTGACCTTGATCGCGCTGCTGCGTGCGGTTGTCGCGCCGCTGTATCTGGTTGCTTCCGTGATCATTTCGTATTTGTCGGCGGTGGGCATCGGCGCGCTGGTCTTTCAATTCATCCTCGGCCAGCAATTACATTGGAGCGTGCCCCCACTGGCATTCGTGGTATTGGTCGCGGTGGGGGCCGATTACAACATGCTGCTCGTCTCGCGAATGCGCGACGAGTCTCCGCACAGCATGCGATACGGCATCATTCGCACCCTGAGTTCGACAGGCGGCGTGATCACCGCGGCAGGTCTCATCTTCGCTGCCTCGATGTGCGGTCTCTTGTTCTCCAGCATCGGCACCGTGGTCCAGGGCGGTTTTGTGATCGGTGTGGGGATTTTGCTGGATACCTTCTTGGTACGGACCATCACGGTGCCGGCCATCGCCGCGCTGGTCGGCCAGGCAAACTGGTGGCCGGGACGGGTTCGCGCGCGCGGGTGATGTATGTGAGACTACGAGACGAAGCCGAGGGGTCAGGAGTAGGGATGAAGAAACTACTCGCAGGGGTGACGGCGCTGGTAACTGTCTGCGCCACAGGATGTTTCGGCATCGGAACCTCGTCGGCCGACGACACGCCCATCGGGGGGCCGACGACTCCCGGGGCGCCGGGCGACCAAACCGCCTACGCCCTCGGAGGCGCTCACGTCCTGGGCATCCCCTACGACGAGTACATCCGCCGTGAGGGCGCTGAATGGTTCCCCGGCCAGCAGCGACAAATCGTTCGCTACCCGGCCGGACAGGTTCAAGGCCACGTGCTGGAACGACTCTTTCCAGGCATCGGCAAGCTCGATGAACTCTTTCCGGGCTTGGGTATGAACGGCCCCAGCGTCGGCGAGTCGGTCGATGAGGGAATAGGCAACCTCGATGCAGCGATCCGCACCACCGGTCGCCCCGGTACGGCGATCGGCTTGTCCGAGGGCGGGTTCGTGGTCGATGGCGAGCAGGCTCGGCTGGCGAATGACCCGACTGCTCCCCCGCCGGGCACGCTGAACTTCGCCACATTCGGCGACCCGATTGGGCATCACGCCTTCGGTCAGAGTTTCCTGACCGCCACGTTCCCGGTTGGCAGCGTTGTTCCCGCACTCGACTACACCATGCCACCGCCATACGAGAGCCAGTACGACACCAACAGGTTCGTGGCTGCGTACGACTCGATCGCTGACTTCCCCGACCGGCCGGACAACATGTTCGCTCTCGCCAACACGCTGATGGGCCTGGCCACGGGTCACACCGCGGTGGCCTTCACGAACCAGAGCATGGTGCCGCCGCAGAACATCAGAACGACCATCAACTCCAGGGGCGCGAAAGACACGACGATCATGGTCCCGGAAAAGCACCTTCCGCTGGTCATGCCGCTGGCCTACATCGGGATCTCGGAAGACACGCTGAACAAGCTCGACGCAATCCTGATTCCCCGGGTGAACGCGGGCTATGCTCGAAACGACGACCCGTCGACCGCTCCGATTCAGGTGGACCCCGTGCACGGCTTCGACCCAGCGGCCGTCACTGCGCCGGCCAACCAGGCGACATTCGGCGGCGGCGCTGACCCGTTCTCGCAGATCCTCAGCGGTGCCATGTCCGTGTTGTCGCACGGCGCAGGCGAAGCTGACCACTGACTACACGCCCACAAATTGGATTATTAGTACGGACGTAATGTGACGCCTATGCCTCAGTCATCCATTCTCTCGATGCTGCATGGCCGTGCCAGCCTGCGGCCCGATGACGTGGCATTCACTTTTACCGATTACGAGAACAACTGGGCGGGTGTTCCCGAGAATCTCACGTGGTCGCAGTTATCCCGCCGCACAATGAATTTGGCACGCGAGCTCAGCCTTCATGGGTCTGTCGGAGACAGAGCAGTAATCCTGGCTCCCCAAGGCCTTGACTACATCGTGGCGTTCCTAGGGTCTATGCAGGCTGGGCTTGTCGCAGTTCCGCTCCCGTTGCCGCACCGCGGCTCGAGTCATGAGCGGGTAAGTGCGGTCTTTGCCGATACGTCGCCCTCAGTTGTTCTCACAACGTCCGCAGTCGCGGAAGACGTCGGCAACTATGTTGATCAATCACCTCTGGACGCTGTTCCAAAGATCGTCGAAATCGATTCGATGAATCTGGACTTCGATGGCGGAACAAGCGTTCGGACAGCTGATTTGCCTAACGTCGCGTATTTGCAGTACAGCTCGGGTTCGACCCGACTGCCGACCGGGGTGATGATCTCGCACCGCAACCTCCAGGTGAATTTCGAGCAGCTGATGCGCGGCTTCTTCGCGGACTCCCACGTTAAAGCCCCACCGAATACCACGATTGTGTCGTGGTTGCCCTTTCACCATGACATGGGTTTGGTGCTGGGAGTCTGCGCACCAATCCTCGGCGGCTATCGCGGCGAGCTGACGAGTCCGGTTTCGTTCTTGGAAAGGCCGGCCAGATGGGTGCGATCTCTGGCCGAGAATCCGCACGCGTGGTCAGCGGCGCCAAACTTCGCCTTTGACTTGGCCGCCCGCAAGACAACCGACAGTGATCTGGCCGGGCTCGACCTCGGCGGGGTGCTGGGCATCATCAGCGGTGCCGAACGTGTCGAGCCGGCCACATTGCAACGCTTCGTTGATCGGTTTGCGCACTTCAATTTTCGTGACCACATGATGCGTCCGTCATATGGCTTGGCGGAGGCAACCGTCTGGGCCGCGACTGGCACCTGGGATGACTCATCAACCGTTCACTTCGGCGGCGGGGAGCTGGCCGCTGGCCGCGCTCAGCGGTGTGCGACAGGGACCGGCACAGCGCTGGTCAAATACAAAGTGCCACAATCACCCACGCTGCGGATCGTCGACTTCGACACACACCGCGAGTGCCCGCAGGGCTTGGTCGGCGAGATCTGGATACATGGCGCCAATGTCGCCGAGGGCTACTGGCGCAAACCGCCGGAGGAGCAGCGCTGCTTCGGCGCGATGCTCGCCGACCCTTCGCCGGGCACACCCGACGGACCCTGGCTGAGAACCGGCGACCAGGGTTTCATCTCCGAGGGTGAGCTGTTCATTGTCGGCCGCATCAAGGATCTACTGATCATCCGTGGGCGTAACCACTATCCCGAAGACATTGAGGCGACGGTCCAAGAGATCACACGTGGTCGGGTCGCGGCGATATCGGTCCCGCTGGATAGCACCGAGAAGCTGGTCACCATCATCGAGGTCAAGAAGCGAGGCGATTCCAACGAGGAGGCGATGCACTGGCTCACCTGCGTCAAAAGCGACGTCACCTCCGCGATATCCAATGCGCACGGCGTGAGTGTCGGCGACCTCGTTCTGGTACCGCCCGGGTCGATTCCCACCACGACGAGCGGCAAGATCCGGCGCGCCGCCTGTGTCGAGCAGTACCGCCAGGACCAATTCGCCCGGTTGGACGCCTAAGCCGGCCGGTGGGTGCGCACCCCGGAATTCCCAATGTTGGTCACTGTCCTGGTGATGGCCTTTGCCGTCAGCGTCGAACCGTTCCGAATCGGTATGACCGTGCTCATGCTGAACAGGCCCAGACCGGCGCTGCAACTGCTCGCGTTTTTGTTTGGCGGTTTCGCAATGGGAACGACGGTGGGTCTGGTTGTCCTGTTCGTCTTTCGACGCAGACTGCTGGGGGCTACCTACTTCACTTTGCCCAGGGTTCAGATTCTGATCGGGTTCCTGACGCTATTGGTCGCTGTCGTCGTGGCCGTGGATGTCCCCGGGCGGTTGGGCTGGCGCCCGGCAAGATTGGCGACGCCGGCCCAACGATTGCTGAAGGGGCATTCGCTGTCGGTCGCCGGAATCGCCGGTCTCGGCATCGCGCTGCCGTCGGTCGACTATCTTGCCGCGCTGGCCGTCATCCTGGCCTCAGGCGCGGCGGCCTTGACGCAAGTCGCGGTGCTGTTCATGTTCAACGTCGTGGCCTTCGCGCTCGTAGAGATTCCGCTGCTGGCGTATCTACTGGCGCCCAAGACAACCGCCACGTCGGTGGAGGCGCTGCACAACTGGATTCGATTGCGTCGCCGCCTTGACGTTGCAATCCTGCTGACCGCGGTCGGCTGTGTGTTCCTCGCGGTCGGCATGGCCGGGCTTTGACCTTTTCTCAAACGCGAAAGCACGTGGACCCGGTTGAACATAATGAGTCCAATCGAACCGGCAAAGGAGCACCCGATGAGCACGACCAGCGCAGACCGTCCGTTTCGTGTGATCCAGTGGACGACCGGGAACATCGGGCGGCGATCGCTGCACGGCATCATCGGCAGACCGGACATGGAACTGGTCGGCGTCTACGCCCACGGGCAGGACAAAGTCGGTGTGGACGCCGCTGAGCTGTCCGGCTGGCCGGAGCCGACCGGGGTCAAGGCCACTAACGACATCGATGCGCTCCTGGCACTGCGACCCGACGCTTGTTGCTATAACCCGTTGTGGCCCAGCGTCGACGAGTTGGTGCGGCTGCTCGAGTCGGGCGTCAATGTGTGTTCCAGCGCGGCCTGGATCACCGGCGGCAAGCAGACGCCGCAGGACCGGCAACGGATCCGCGACGCCTGCGAGCGTGGCGGCTCGACGATTTTTGGCAGCGGCGCGCACCCGGGGATGACCAACCTGGTCGGCATGGCGCTCAGCGGCTCCTGCGAACGGGTCGACGAGATCCGCATCACCGAATCGGTGGACTGCTCCACCTACGAATCCGCCGAGACCCAGACCGCGATGGGCTTCTCGCAGGACCCCGATACGCCGGGGCTGGCCGAGAACGTGCGACGTGAAAGCGAAGTCTTCGCCGAGTCGGCTGCGATGATGGCCGATGCGATCGGCGCGACGCTGGACAAGATGACCTTCGATGTCACATTCACCGCGGCCACCGGCGACTCCGATCTGGGCTTCATGAAGATTCCGGCCGGGACGGTCGGCAGCGTCTACGGCTACCACCGCGGCTGGGTCGGCGATCGCAACGTGGTCAGCGTCGGGTTCAACTGGACAATGGGCGATCACGTGGTCCCGCCGAAACCGCTTGAGCACGGCCACGTCATCCAGGTGTTCGGTCTACCGAATATGCGCACGGTTGTCCACTGCCTGCCACCGAAGGATTGGACCGAGCCGGGATTCATGGGCCTGGGCATGATCTATACCGCGATGCCGGTGACCAATTCGGTGCCCGCAGTCGTGGCGGCCAGGCCGGGGATCGTCACGCTTGCTGATCTGCCGCCGATCACCGGCCGCGCCGCACAATAGCGGTGCGGGCTCTGACGCATGGACGCGACCAAGCGGAACGCCGCCGTGCCCTATCGTCTAGCATAGTTAGCCGAGCGAATGTTCCAACGGCATCGGCGATGATGACCGGCGGAGGCGAGCTCTTTCGGCAAAGCTGTCCCGGATGCGTCTGCTTCGGTTGCCGGCGGAATGGAGCCGTGGCTTGATGTGTTCGCGTACAAGATTGCGGACGGGGCGGCGGGAGGAGACCGAGTGAGGGCGATTTCGATTGGCGGCTTGCTCAGACGCTGGTGGATACCGTTGCTTCTAGTGGTCGTACTGTCGGTCTCCGGACTCGTCGTGACGCGGCTGCACAAAGTGTTCGGCTCGCAGGACCTCAACGCGAATGCGGGGGCCGGGATCAAAATCGTCCAGTTCAACCCGAAAGTCGTGAAGTACGAGATCGACGGGCCGCCCGGCAGCGTCGCGAACATCAACTACTGGGACGCCGACGCCAACACGCATCAGATCAACGGGGCACCGCTGCCGTGGTCGTACACCATTTCCACCACCCTGCCCGCGGTGAGCGCCAACATCATGGCTCAGACCGACGCCAACCACATCGGCTGCCGCATCACCGTCGACGGCGTCCTCCGTGAGCATCAGAGCATGAACGGCCACAACGCCCAGACCTTCTGCCTGGTGAAGTCCGCATGAGCCGCGCCAGCGACGATGCAGAGCGGAGCGATGCGCAGGAGCGGCGCTTCGACACGGCCGACACCACCGCAACCGAGGCCAACGAATCCGGGCACCGGCACCGCCCTTTCATCCCGCACGTCATCCGCATCCTCGCGATTCCCATCATTTTGGGATGGGTCGTCCTGACCGTCGTGGTCAACGTCGCCGTCCCGAGCCTGGAGATCGTCGGCGAAAACCATTCAGCGCCGATGGCGCCCCTGGACGCACCGTCGATGAAGGCGATGATGCGGATGGGGCACAACTTCAAGGAATTCAATTCCAACAGCACCGTGATGGTGGTGGTGGAAGGCCAGCAGCCGCTGGGCGAGGCCGCGCACCGCTACTACGACGACATCGTCCGTAAGCTGCGGCACGACTCTGAGCACGTCCAGCACATCCAGGACTTCTGGGGCGACAGGTTCACTGCGGCGGGTGCGCAGAGCGCCGACGCCAAGGGCGCCTACGTTCAGGCCAACATCGCCGGTAACCAGGGCACCACGCAAGCGAACGAATCCGTCGAAGCCGTCCGCAAGGTTGTCGACAACGAACCCGCGCCGCCCGGGGTCAAGGCCTATGTCACCGGTCCGGCCGCACTGTCCGACGACATGCACGTCATCGGCAACGACAGCCTGGCCAAAATCACGTTGTTCACCCTGGGTGCGATCGCGATCATGCTGTTGCTGGTCTACCGCTCGATCGTCACCACGCTGATCCAGCTGTTCATGACCTTTGTCGCGCTGGCTTGTGCACGAGGAATCGTCGCGGTCCTAGGTTACAACAACGCATTCGGGCTCACCACGTTCGCCGCGAATATCCTGACGATGCTGGCGATCGCCGCTGGGACGGACTACGGGATCTTCCTCATCGGTCGTTACCAGGAGGCGCGTAGCGCCGGCGAAGACCGTGAAACCGCCTACTACACCACATTTAAAGGTGTCGCCCCCGTCGTGCTGGGATCGGGCCTGACGATCGCCGGCGCGACCTACTGCCTGAGCTTCGCGCGGCTGCCCTGGTTCAACACCATGGGTGCACCGGTAGCCATCGGCATGATCGTGGTGGTGGCGGCCGGCCTGACGCTGGGCCCGGCGGTGGTTTTCCTGGGCAGCCGCTTCGGGTTGTTCGAGAGGAAGAGCCAGTCCCGCGGACGGCTGTGGCGACGCGTCGGCACAGCCGTTGTGCGTTGGCCCGCACCGATTTTCGCGGTGAGCGCGGCAGTTGTGCTGGTTGGCATGGTCGCGTTGCCCAGCTTCAAGACGAGTTACAACGACCGCCACTACCTACCCGAATCGGCGCCGTCCAACATCGGGTATGCCGCGGCCGACCGGCACTTCTCCGAAGCCCGGATGAATCCGGACCTGCTGATGATCGAAGCCGACCACGACATGCGTAATCCCGCCGACATGCTGGTCCTGGACAAGGTCGCCAAGAACGAGATCCGCACCGTCGGCATCGCCATGATCCAGGACATCACTCGGCCACTGGGAATTCCGATTCAGCACAGCTCGATTCCCTTTCAGAACAGCATTCAGGCCCAGACGACCATGCAGAATATGGACTTTCTGAAAGACAGAATGAAAGACATTCTGAAGATGGCCGACGAGATGCAGATCATGATCGACGTGACGGAACGCCAGGCGAAGGTCACCCATGACCTGGCCTCTGCCGCCCTCGACAGCGCGAAGACCACGCAGGAAACGTCGGAAATCACCGACACCCTGCGAGACCACATCGCGGATTTCGAGGACTTCTACCGGCCGATCCGCAGCTACTTCTACTGGGAGAAGCACTGCTACGACATTCCCGTCTGCATCTCATTCAGGTCGTTGTTCGACTCGATCGACGGTTTCGACCAACTTGCGGAGAAGTTCCACGATCTCTCGGGCGACATCGCCCGCACCGCACAGGCCTCCCACGAGTTGGAGCAGCTGATCCCGATCATGCTCGAGACGCTGAAAACGACTCATGGTCTGACGCTGACGCTGTACGCCACGTTCCACGCGATGATCAACCAGATGGAGGCGATGAGCAACACCTCGATCGTCATGGGTCAAAGCTTCGATAACTCGCAGAACGACGACTTCTTCTATCTGCCGCCCGAGGCATTCGGTAACCCGGAATTCATTCGCGGCGTGAAGATGTTCTTCTCCCCCGACGGAAAGTCGGTGCGGTTCTTCATCACTCACCAGGGTGACCCGATGACGCCAGAGGGTATTTCCCGCGTGTCCGCGGAGCGAACAGCCGCGCAGGAGGGACTCAAACAGTCCTCGCTATCGGACGCGAAGGTGTATCTCGGCGGAACTGCAGCGACCTTCCGCGACATGGCCGACGGCGAGAAGTACGACCTGATGATCGCGGTGGTTTCGGCGTTGACGCTGATCTTCATGATCATGCTGCTGCTGACCCGCAGCGTGGTCGCAGCATTGGTCATCGTCGGGACGGCGAGCAGTTCGATCGCCGCATCCGTGGGGCTGTCGGTGCTGATCTGGCAGGACCTGTTCGGCATACACATCCACTGGATCGTCGCGGCGCTGTCGGTGATCATCCTGTTGGCCGTCGGCTCCGACTACAACCTGCTGTTGGTCTCGAGGTTCAAGGAAGAAATCCACGCCGGACTCAAGACCGGATACATCCGATCGATGGCGGGCACCGGCGCAGTGGTGACGTCGGCGGGCCTGGTGTTCGCCTTCACCATGGCGGCGATGCTGGGCAGCGACCTGACTGTGCTGGGCCAGTTCGGCTCGACGGTCTGCATCGGCCTGCTGCTCGACACCCTGGTGGTGCGCACGCTGTTTATGCCGTCGCTGGCCACCATGCTGGGCCGCTGGTTCTGGTGGCCCCTGGTTGTCCATCCCCGCGGTGACTACGGCAAACCGAAGCCTCAGCCGGTACCACCCGCCGAGGAGGACAACACCGCGCCATTGGCGGTGCAGGCACAGAGGTCAG
>Ga0210396_10007597_pt1 | contig 10307 bp, 13 predicted proteins | sample IncBWH17OmetaG_FD_155466 | JGI IMG/M metagenome (GOLD analysis project Ga0210396, IMG submission 155466) | Forest soil microbial communities from Barre Woods Harvard Forest LTER site, Petersham, Massachusetts, United States - Inc-BW-H-17-O ... | reverse complement strand
GTCTACTTCTGTGAGCCGCGCAGTCCTTGGCAGCGCGGCTCAAACGAAAACACCAACGGCCTACTGCGTCAGTACTTTCCGAGGGCGACCGACTTCTCACGCATCTCTCAGAGGCATCTAAACGCGATTGCTCTGCGGCTCAATCAACGTCCGCGAAAGACCTTGGGCTTCGAAACGCCAGCCGATAGACTACAGAAAGTGTTGCACTGACCGGTTGAACGCACCGATGTAAAGTAAACGTCGCGTTAAATTATCGCCGTGTCCGTTCCGGCGGCACCTATTTCGGCGCGCGGCGGAAAAGCCGCGTTGCCGAACCGTCAGCGCAGATCAGCACGAAGCTCTCGCACCCCTCGTCCCAGGCGTCCGCGCAACAGCGTTCGTAACGTCGCTCCATCGACGTAACCGACCTCGGCGGCAATGGCGTCGAGGTCGAGACCGCTGCCGTGGAGCAGAGATTGCGCGCGTTCGACCCGGAGGTCCTGAAAGTAGGAAAGCGGTGATTTGCCGAGCACCGCTTCGCAACGGCGTTGCAGGGTGCGCGCGCTCGTCGCCAGCGCGTCGGCGGCCTCCTGCAGCGAAAACCCTTCCCTAAGATGCTCGCGCGCCCATCGTTCGAAACGTTGAATCAGCGGATCGGCTTGCGCGAGATGGTTGGGGATGATGAAGGGAGCTTGCAAGGCGCGCAGGTCGGCCAGCAAGTAGCGCGACACGACGGCGGCCAGTTCCGGACTAGCCTGGCGGATAAACCAGAGAGCCAGATCGAGATGCCCCATCGCCGCGCCCGCCGTGACAATGCCGTCTGATGTCACAAGCATGCGGGTCTCATCGAGCAGGACATTCGGGTAGCGTTGCCGGAACAGCGGTGCGAGCCACCACGTCGTCGTCGCCTCCTTCCGATCGAGAAGCCCGGCTTCCGCGAGGAGAAACGTACCGATACAGGCGGCCGCAATCCGCGCGCCTGCAGCGTGCCATTTCCGCAATTGCTCCTTGGCCTGATTGACGTCTCGTCGTTCGAGGGCCGGAACGAGTTGCTCCGGCGTCCCGGTGCCCAGCGCCGGCACGATCACCCAGTCCGGCTTCAAATCCGGCGTGACGGCCTGCACCGGTATCGCAAATCCCTGGCCAGACCGGACTTTCTTGCGCACGCCTACGATCGACACATCAAAACGGGGTGTCCCGCCCATTTGTACGGCCGAAAACTTGTTGGCGAGCGCGAACGCATCAAGGGTCACGGTAAGCCCGGTATCCCAGAAGCCCTCCAGGGCAAGTATCGCAATACGCATGGCGTAAACGGCCTTAAAATTATCAATTATGACAACAGCGTGCTCGCGATATCAAGCCTCGGTTTCTTCACACCCAATAAGCAGATTTTGAAGCGAGATAATCCGACATCTAGCTGAATCAACTATACCTTTTATCATTTTTAAACCGGGTATTTCAATGTCGTAAATGATATCAAAATTGTCATTTCCGCCTCTACGGCAAGCCACACCGGCAAGCTAGTTTCTCCCCGCCGAATATCTCAATGCAAAGGAGACTCTACCTATGAAAGTCATGGCCATCGCCTCGCCCAAGACCGCTCTCACGCCGGAGCTGTTGAAGCCGCACATGCCGAAAGAAGTCCCGCACACGCTCCAGCTCTATCTCGAAGGAAAGATCGAGCAGTTCTGGTTCCGCGAGAAGTTCGGTCCGATCTTTCTCATGAACGTCGCCTCCGTCGAAGAAGCCAAGGCGACGGTGGATACGATGCCGCTGGTGGCTGCGAACCTCATGTCCTACGACCTGATGCCGGTCGGCCCGCTCGCTCCGCTGGGTCTCCTGATCCAGGGCAAGTAAGCGCAAGCTTTTCAAACTCACCAGATCTCCAGCCAATCCGCATCGCCGCCCTCTCGTAGCGGCGGTCGGATACGGCTCACTGAAAGTTCAAGGGATGCACCCATGCTTCATATAGTGAAGGCTATGAGATGCACGGTTATAAGGGCAAAGCAGAGATGAGCAGTGGCAACGCCGCTGTCCGCTCATGACCCAAAAGCTGCCGCCGGATAAGTCACCGTATCCCTCAGCCCGGGCCGAGCCCCCGTCGTCAAACTCGCTATCGCGACCTTGCCCGGCGCAAGAATATGGAACACCTGATCGCCACCGACGACAAGGTAATCCGCGATGATCCGACGATGGCACCGCCACCATACTGCCTCCGCGCACATCACGGCGCAGCGCCGCGCGCGGCCCAGAGCGCGAAGCCGCGCGAGGCCAGACCGAAAATCGTCGCTCATCGCATAGTCGGCGTAGTTGTGGAAACTCTGATTCTGCCAGAAGGCATTGACGTCAGGCGCAACACCCTTTGCGCGTGGGCGGAGGCCGCCGAGTTCGGCGACATGCTCATATGCGATCTGAAATCCCGACAATGATTCAGGGAATGCTTCGCGATTGTATTGCGGATTTGTCCGCGAGCGTGGAACAGTGCGCACATCGACGACAATGCCGATCTCTGAGGCAGTGAGCAGCTCGATAAATTTGCCTATAGGGAGCGAGGAATGGCCGATGGTGAAAAACGGAAACTTCATCCCGACTGCTGTGCTTTCGAATTTGCGCCGGACCGTTAGTCGAGGCGACTCAACACCCCGGGCTTATGCAGGGCTACGTGGTCGGTCTTGTCGCTTTTGATTTCGTACTGGGGCCTATCCGGCGTAGCATCGTGAATGTAGCCCTTATAGTTGACGGCTCGTTTGTGCACCTTGAAGATTGTTCCGCGTACACGCCCGGCTTCCGAATTCCAGCTCACGTGATCGCCAACTTTGAAGGTCTTGGCCATGACTCGGTACTCCTCCGCCGCTTAGGGTAAGGCTACGTGCGATGCCAAGAGCGCGTTTGCATAGCATTGACCGCTCAATTTCGTTTCGTCCGCCTGGCAGCAGAGAAGTCGCAACGAATGCGTCCCAAACAGTCTCGGGTCCAGTCCACCCATCCGAAAAAACCAGCTGCGAAGGTATCCGAGTTGTTGCGATGCTTCAGTGATATCCGATGTCAGCCCGTACTTTGCCGCGAAAGACCCAATAGGACCAACTAGTGTACATGAGGATCGTCGGCAGTAGCACCAGCGTCCCGACCAGCAGGAAAGCTTGGGTACGGTCGGAGGACGCCGCCTGCCACAGCGTGAAATGATTGGGCACGATCATTGGGAAGAGACTTATGGTAATCCCCGTGAACGATAGCAAGAAAAGGCCAATGCCGCCGGCGAATGGGAGAACTTCCGAGCGGCCGCGGAGCGCGCGCCAAGTGACGAGCGCGACGGCAGCTGTGGCAATGGGAACCGGCGCCAGAAACAGCATGTTCGGAAAGACGAACCAGCGTGAGGCGATCGCCGGATTCATGATAGGCGTCCAGGCGCTGACGATGCCGATTGCCGCCAAAACGCCGATCAGGCAAACGCGGCCCTGACGGCGGGCGGCGTCCTGAATCTCGCCTTCGGTTTTGAGAATGAGCCAGCCGGCGCCGAGTAGCCCATATCCGAACAACAACGCGATGCCGGTCAGAATCGAAAACGGCGTCAGGAAGTCGAACGAGGTCCCGGAAAAAACTCGCCCGCTAACCTGGAAACCCTGAATGAAACTGCCGAGCACCGTGCCTTGCGCGAAGGTCGCGATGCCCGATCCGTAGTTGAAGGCGTGATCCCAGAACGTCTTGTGCTCGGCATCGCGAAAGCGGAATTCGAACGCAACGCCGCGAAACACCAGCGCCAGCAGCATCACGAGAATTGGGAAATAAACCGCAGGAATGATGATGGCGAACGCCAGCGGGAAAGCCGCGAGCAGACCGAGCCCGCCGAGCACAAGCCAAGTTTCATTGCCGTCCCAGATCGGCGCGATCGAATTCATGATGGTGTTGCGCGCGGCGGTGTTCGGCGCGAGGCCATAGAGAATGCCGACGCCGAGGTCGAAGCCATCGAGCAGCACGTAGAAGAATACGGCAGTCCCGAGGATCAGCGTCCAGATCGGCACGAAGTCCAGAACCTGGCTCATGGTCCGCTTCCTCCCGAAAGGCCGGCTCCCGCCAGCACTGGGGCCTGAGGCCGTCCGGCCTCGATGGTTGCATCGGCTTCGGCGGCCGATGCCGGACCAGTTCGCACGATCCGCAGCATCAGAAACAATCCGGTGGGATACATGAAGAGATAAACAGCCATATAGGCCAATAGCGAGATAACGACGTCGCGGCCTGTCAATGACGGCGAGACGGAAGCCGCCGTTCGCAGCAAGCCGTAAACCGTCCAGGGCTGCCTTCCGACCTCGGTGACCGCCCAGCCGGCGATGACGGCAACGAATCCGATCGGAAGTGCGAGCTGGCACAGCAGCAGAAACAGCGGCGTGTCGGTGAGCCGTCCGCGCCAGCGCAGCCATCCGCCGAGCAGCACGATGCCGAGCATCAGCATGCCGCAGCCGACCATGATCCGGAAGGCAAAGAAGGGTATCGCCACAGGTGGCCGCTGATCGGCGGGAAAATCTTTCAGACCCTTGATCTCGCCGTCGATCTTATGGGTCAGGATCAGGCTGCCCAGTCCCGGAATCTCAACAGCGGCATGATTACTCTCGGCCTTTTCGTCCGGGATCGCGAACAACGTCAAAGGCACGTTACGGCCGGTCTCCCAGCGCGCCTCAATCGCGGCGAGTTTCGCGGGTTGGTGCTCCAGCGTGTTGAGGCCATGATGGTCGCCGAGAAAGATTTGCAGCGGCACCAATGCGGTCAACAGCCACAGCGTCATTGACAACATGGTACGGCCTTCTTCCGGAAATCGCCCGCGCCGAAGCAGATAGGCCCCGACCCCCAGCACGACAAACCCCGTGGTGATAAAGAATGCGACGACGGTGTGAGCTAGTCGGGAAAGGAAGGAAGGGTTGAAAACGACCTGCAGCCAGTCGGTCGGAAAGAAGCGGCCGTCGACGATTTCGTAGCCGGCCGGCGTCTGCATCCAGCTATTCGCCGATAGGATCCAGAAGGACGAGAACAATGTCCCCATCGACACCATCAGTGCTGCAACAAAATGCGCCCAGCGCGGCACCAGCTTTCGTCCGAATAAGAGGACGCCGAGAAACGCCGCCTCAAGAAAAAAGGCGGTCAAGCCCTCGTAGGCGAACAACGGTGAAAGAACGTTAGAGGTGGCATCCGCGTACCGGCTCCAGTTGGTACCGAACTGGAATGGCATGACCACGCCAGTGACAACCCCCATGCCAAAGGCGATCGAGAAGATCCTGATCCAGAACATCGAGACGCGGAGATAGACGTCGCGCCCGGTTGCAAGATTGCATCCTTCAAGGACGGCGATGAATGCCGCGGCCCCGACGGTAAAGGCCGGCAGCAGAATGTGCCAGCCAATCACCCACGCGAATTGCAATCGCGACAGGAAAACCGGGTCGAAGTCCATTTCCGTTACTCCCGTCGGCCATTGTAGCGTTCGAACACGGACCTATCACAAAACCAAGTTGCGGTTTACGGCATTCGGGACACGCCGGTAATCGCCCGCGGCGACTTTTGACAGCGTTTCTTCGCGTTTGCGGCAATCCGCAATGATCTGCAGCAATAAGCAGGGTCAAACAGCTTGGCAAGGAAAGCGCCTCTCGCTTGGCCGCCCCCGGCACGATCTCTAGGTTGAGTCCGCTTCTGACGGATCCGAACAGACTCGCGCTGCTCTTGCTTGGGCGCGTTTTGCTCCGCCAAGCTTTGGCAATGCCAGCTAGAACCGCCACTGCGCTCGGCATGCGGCGCAACACTTAAGTAACGGCTTGACCTTTACCGATACTACGTTTACTTAAGCGTATGCTTAAGTATCAAGATAACCTCGATAGGGCATTTCACGCGCTTGCCGACGCGACGCGAAGAGGGATTCTTGATCGCCTTTCGCGAGGGCCTGCTTCGATCAGCGAACTAGCGAAGCCATATGCCTCAACGCTTGCCGCGATTCAACAGCATGTCCAGGTGCTCGAAGCGAGTGGCTTAGTCGTCACAGAAAAGCGCGGCCGCACTCGTGAGTGCCGTATTTCGAGCGCCGCAGTCTTGCGCGTCGAACGTTGGCTAAGCGAACGCCGCCAATTATGGGAATACCGTTTCGATCAACTTGGAAGGCTGGTCGAACGCGACCAAAATCAAGCTGAACCCGAGCGACCTCGCTCAAAAATCAAGAAGGGTGAACGATGAGAGCGCTGCCGCTTTTCCATGGAACGTTTGCAATAAAGCGCGTGTGGGCGGCGACACCTCAACGCATTTTCAATGCGTGGGCCGACCCGACAATGAAAGCACAATGGTTCCGTGGCCCACCCCGGAAGTGGAGCGAGGTCCGCCGGTCGATGGACTTTCGCGTGGGAGGCATCGAAGTGGCGGAAGGTCGCTTTGACGACAGTGGAATGACGACGCTTTTTGAGGGACGCTATCACGTCATCGAACCGGGCCGCCGCCTCGTCTATGTCTATGACCTCCGCCTTGCGGGAGAGCTCCACTCCGTTACATTGTCCAGCCTGGATCTTGAACCAGATGGCGACCGAACGCGTGTATCCTACACTGAGCAGATCGTGTTCATGGACGGGCAGGATGGCATTGAGAAGCGTCGCGAGGGCACCGAAGAAGCATTCGCGACGATCGAAAACATGCTCGCGATAACCGCCTAAACCACGATCATGGGGTTAGCGATACACATGCGGCGCATCGCTACGCACTCGCCTCAGTGAAACCGGTCGCGCGGCCGTTCCTGCGGCCCGCCCGTCGGTGCCGGGGTGGTTGCCGCCTTCAATTCATCCGGGGTCACGCGGCAGTCGCCGTTCCGGTCGAAGCGCAGGATGAACACGCTCGGCTTTTCGACGAACTCCTTGCGCGAGACCTTGCCGTCCTGGTTTTCGTCGCAATAGCCGAAATCGGCATCAGCGAGGCTGGGATCGGCTTTCTTGACCGCGTCGAATTCCTGTCTGGTCAGAAAACCTTTACGGCCCTTGTCGGCTGAAGTGAACAATTGCTCCATGAACTTCTTCCACTCGTCGCAGGTGAAGACGCCGTCGTGGTTGGTGTCCCACACCGGAGGCCCGTTGTTGAGCAGAGGGTCGGTGCGGGCTGCGGATTGAGCCAGCGCCAAAGACGAGCCGAGAATATTGCCGGTCACCAGCACCGCGAGGGTGACACCGATGCGAAGTGCAGAAATTCCGTCACGCAAGTTCTTGTCTCCTGTCATCACACATGCGGCGCGGTGATCGAGGTTTCCGGACAGACACACTCGTCCCGCCACCGATGCATATTGGATCATCAGGAGACACTTGTCATCGACAGCCCACGCAAAGTTGCGTGTCGCGCCTGGCTATTAAAAAGTTACTTCACCACCGCGGCCGTCTGCCCGAACAGAAGCTTGCGCTCTTCCTCGCTGCGGTTCGAAGGCTGTCCAAAGTTCGGATTGACGTCCTTGGCGAGCGCGTAAGCGCGCACCGTGGCCGGCCGCTCGCCGATGGCCTCAAGCCATCGCTTGAGATGTGGGAACTGCTCGATGTCCTGCCCCTGATTCTTGTAGGGCACGATCCAGGGATAACAGGCCATGTCCGCGATCGAATATTCGCCGCCGATGAATTCATGGTCCGCGAGCCGCTTGTTGAGCACGCCGTAGAGACGTTTGGTCTCGTTCACGTAGCGGTCGATCGCGTAGGGAAGCTTGTCTTGCGCGTAGTTGCGGAAGTGATGGTTCTGCCCGGCCATCGGCCCGAGCCCGCCCATCTGCCAGAACGTCCATTGAATGACGTCGTAACGGCCATAGAGATCGCCGTGCAGGAATCGGCCGGTTTTCTCGGCGAGATAGAGCAGCATCGCGCCGGATTCAAAGATCGAGATCGGCTTGGTCCCGCCCTTGGGCTCGTGATCGACCAGCGCCGGAATCCGGTTGTTTGGCGCGATCGCCAGAAACTCCGGCTTGAACTGATCGCCTTTGCCGATGTTGATCGGGAAGATCTTGTACTTCAGCCCGGTCTCCTCGAGAAACATCGTGATCTTGTGCCCGTTCGGCGTGGTCCAATAATACAGGTCGATCATCGCTCAAACGCCTCCGGGAAACCTTCGAATGAAAAAGAGCGAATGCATGAAGTTCACCGCAAAGGCTGCCCCAAGTCAATCATACCCTTTGGGGTTCGCTGCGAAGTGAAGTGATGTTGCCACGAGGCACAAGCTCACGGCGCCGGCGTCACCGTAATCGTCCGCATGTCGGTCTGGATCAGGTTTTGTTCCATACCGCGAAATACCGTCTTCGAACTCTCGGCGACCTTCCGCGTCATGCCGCCCTCGACCTCGAATTCGGCGCGCTTGTCGAAAGAAAACACCATCGAGTTCACGAGCTGCCGCACCCGATCCGGCGTGACACTGTCGCCGGAAGCCGCCAGCAAACCCCTTGCAAAAGATTGCATGAACGCGTCCATGTCGGCGGTGTCGATGGACGTGACATTCACAAACTTGAGCCGTGTTGCATCGGCATCGACCAGTTCAAATCGTTCGGTCGATTTCAGCGCATCGCCGCCGAGCGGATTTTCCGCAGGCTTCGTGACTTGCCTGAATTCGCCGGGCTTCATCCCGGTATTCTGTGCGACCGCAAGCACCCCGAGCGCATCGATGTAAACCGAGGCCGCGCGGCCGGCGTCGACCTCGACCAGTTGCGACATCAATTGATCGAACAGTGCACGGGTCGCGGGCCGGCGATCGAATTGCTCCGTAAGACCGCTCGCCGCCTCGCGCATCGCCCCCTTGGCCTCATCGAGATTGTCGATGCGCAACGGCTTGCCCGACGGATCTGTGCTGGCGTGGATCGCCACATTCTCCAGCAGCTTCACGTAGGTGCGGCTCAGCGGAACACTCCGCGCATTGCCTTCGACGGTGGCATCGCGCTGAACGTAGGAAATTCGAAATCCGTCCGCCGTCTTCTGCTCGATGGTCAATTCGCCGCGCGTCCTGATCAGCGAGGTCGCCGTTCCGTCGGGCCTCACCTCTTCGCTGCGGGCCTCGGTCTTGACCGTCCAGCGGCTGCCGACTTGCGGATCGTAGACCCGCTCGGCGGCGAACGCCGGTGCGACGTCGAACAGCGCAATGGTCGCGATCGCGAGCGCCCCTGCTCGCGCGAACCCCCAAATATTCATTGTCCTGACCTCAACCACTCAGCTCAAACGGCCGTGCGCCCGCAACCATTGCTTGCCGCTCTCGGTGACGACGACCATCGCGCCGGTGGCACGGGCGACATAGCCGGAATCAACCGCATCCTCCCAGATCGTCAGCCGCGGGCATGACGTCCGCCAGGTCGCGATCACCTCCGAATAAGGCCGCGGTTCCCAAGCAATCCACTCAACGAGGTCAAGGACCAGCGGATCAGCCGCCTCCACCACCGAATCGCTCCTGTTTGTGCAGCGCATATATAGGCTCGCGGAGCGGTTGCAGCCAACTTCTCCCGAAAGTGTGAACCAGCTCACACGCGTTCGGGCGAAGGCGTGGTTTCCTCATGCGTCTCGGATCCGCGGAGACGTTACAACATGACCTATGACGGCTTTCAAATTGAGGCTTTCGAAGCTGGCAAAGGGCTTTGGCATGCCAGGATCAGGCGCGAGGATTTTGAGCCCGTCGTCATCGACGGCGTCTCATTTCCCGAGCTTGAGGTCGGATTCGCCTGGTCCGATGCTGGAGCGGCCATTGCCGACGCAAAAACCCGCATTGACTACCTCAACCGGCGATCGGTGAGGTCAGAGCAAAAGCGGAAGACCGCTCATGCATGACTCGAAGGCCAGCGCTTCCGGCGTCCGCTCCACCTGTCCCGATTGCGACAGCCAGCTTCGGGTGCTGCGCATCATCAACGGACGCGCCGGCGCCGAATATTGGACCATGCGATGCACTCGCTGCGGCGGGATTCACCTCGACATCGTCAGCCCGACGCCCGAGCCTTCTTCGGCCGCGTAACAGCAAGGCCCTATCCCGCGAATGCACGCGCGATGGCGCTTCGCGCCTCGTCCTGAATCTGGCGCAGGTGTTCCTCGCTGCGAAAACTCTCCGCATAGATCTTGTAGACGTCCTCGGTGCCCGAGGGGCGCGCCGCAAACCAGCCGTTATCGGCTACGACCTTGATGCCGCCAAACGATTGACCGTTGCCCGGCGCCGTTGTGAGCGTCGCCGCGACCTTCTCGCCGCCCAATTCCTTGATCGCAAGCTTTTCGCCCGATAACGACTTGAACATGCTTTTTTGCTGCGGCGTCGCCGGCGCATCGATCCGCGCATAAAACGGCACGCCCAGTTCTTTCGTCAGTGAATCGAACAGCTGG
>Ga0210396_10007595_pt1 | contig 10307 bp, 8 predicted proteins | sample IncBWH17OmetaG_FD_155466 | JGI IMG/M metagenome (GOLD analysis project Ga0210396, IMG submission 155466) | Forest soil microbial communities from Barre Woods Harvard Forest LTER site, Petersham, Massachusetts, United States - Inc-BW-H-17-O ... | reverse complement strand
GTCGCCCGCGCCGCCCGCACACTCCCCGACGATGAGGCACGTGAAGCCGATGTCCGGGTGTTCGGCTCGCCAGGCATCCACAAGTCTTTCCAGCGCGGCCTTGCTGACGCCATATGCGCCGAGGCCAGGCCACGGCGGCCCGAAGGTGCCTGCGTCGGAAGAGAGGAAGACCGCCTTGCCCGCGGAGGCCGTCAGGTGTGGCACCGCCGCCGCTGTCGCGAGCGCTGCGCCGATGACGTTGGTGTCGAAGATGCGCCGCCAAGTGTCGGCACCGGTGTCGACCATGCGAACGAGCGGGCTGATGGCGGGCGTGTAGATGAGGTTGTCGATGCCGCCCAGCGCATCGGCGGCCTCGTCGAAGGCCGAGCGACACGATCCCTCGTCGGTGACATCGCATTCGATGGCGACGGCGCCCGGGCCTGCCTCCTCGGCCGCAGCCTCGATACGCGCGCGACGCCGGGCGAGCAGCGCGACCTGTGCGCCGCGCTGCGCCAGACCGACGCCAATGCAACGCCCGAGCCCACTCGACGCGCCGACCACCACTGTCCGTGACATTTCCGCCCTCTCTTGTAACGAGCCCCGCTGCAGGCACAGCGTATCGGCCGCCATTTGGGCTCGCTAACTGCCGGCCATCGCCGCGCTGCCCCCGGCTTTGCGGGCAGGCGAGGGCTCGGGTACCTGGACGCGAATTCCGAGTCGTCAGACCCTGCTTCCGGATAGTTGGCAGCCTTCGGATTTGTGAGTTTAGACACACCAAGGACGGGCTAATCCCGGCTGGCAAGCGAGGATTGGTGCGCCGCGCGCACCTGAGTTCGGGGAGTGTAATCGCATGAGCATGACCTCTTTCGCGGTGGCCGAGATCGGCTCCGACGAGCGAGACTACGACAATTGGCTGGCCACGCTCACCCAAGCGTCGGTTCGCCTCGACGTCTTACAGACGGTCGTCACCGAGCTATGCCGGCTGTGCGAACAAGAGGAGGTCGTCCAGAGCCGACAGGTCCTGGAGGTACTTGAAAGGCACGGCGCGATCACCAAGTCGACGGGCCCCGACGCCGCCTAGACGACCTAGGCGACATATTGCGTCGGTCCGGCGCCTGGCTCTGTGACCGTCCAAGTCAGTACCGTGAGCAAGATGAAGTATCTGGACGTCGATGGAATCGGAAAAGTCAGCCGGATCGGACTGGGCACCTGGCAATTCGGCTCACGCGAGTGGGGCTACGGCGACCGTTACGCCTCCGGCGCCGCACCTGACATCGTCAGGCGCGCCCTCGCCCTGGGGATCACGCTGTTCGATACCGCCGAGATATACGGACTGGGCAAAAGCGAACGGATCCTCGGCGAGGCACTCGGCGACGAGCGCGCCGAGGTTGCGGTGGCCAGCAAGATCATGCCAATCGCGCCGTTCCCTGCGGTGATCAAGCAACGCGAGCGCGCCAGCGCGCAGCGGCTGCAGCTGGACCGCATCCCGCTCTATCAGATCCACCAGCCCAACCCGGTGGTCCCCGATTCGGTGATCATGCCGGGAATGCGCAGCCTGCTCGACAGCGGCGACATCGGCGCGGCCGGCGTCTCGAACTATTCGCTGGCGCGATGGAAGCGGGCCGATGCTGCGCTCGGGCGTCCAGTCATCAGCAACCAGGTGGATTTCTCGCTCGCCCACCCTGGTGCGCTCGATGATCTCGTGCCGTTCGCCGAGCGCGAGAAGCGCATCGTGATCGCCTACAGCCCACTGGCGCAGGGACTGCTGGGTGGCAAGTACGGCGTGGATAACCGACCCGGTGGCGTCCGCGCAGTCAACTCGCTGTTCGGCACCGAGAACCTACGCCGGATCGAGCCGCTGCTGCAGACGTTGCGCGACGTCGCCAAGGAGGTCGACGCCAAGCCGGCACAGGTGGCGCTGGCCTGGCTGATCAGCCTGCCCAGTGTTGTCGCCATACCCGGGGCGTCCAGCGTCGAGCAGCTCGAATTCAACGCCGCCGCAGCCGATATCGAGCTGAGCGCGGATGCCCGCGAGGCGCTTACCGACGCGGCCCGCAAATTCCGGCCGGTATCGACGCGACGCTTCCTCACCGACACCGTCCGCGAGAAGCTCGGCCTTCGCTGAGAGCAGGTGGCCCGGCGGCCGTTCTGGCTCTGCTATCTCAAGCTCGCGAGTTGGTCGACCGAGTCGATCGGCAGTTCACCGTCAACAAAGGCGGTGATCGTCATGGTTTTCAGCGTGATCGAGCCCTTGTGGTTATCCAGGAATGCGGTATCGGCGGCGTCACGGCCGGTTGCGATCCGCACCATCGACTGCCGGGGAGCCAGGCACGTCGCATCGACAACACGCCACTCGCCGTCGACGAACGCCTCGGCTACCGCGTGAAAGTCCATCGGCTCGCACCCTGGCGCGTACACCGCCGCCAGACGGGCCGGCATGTTCAGCGCGCGCAACAATGCGATCACCAAGTGCGCGTAGTCACGGCACACCCCGGCACCCGCTAGCAATGTGTCGGCGGCGCCATCGATCGGATCACTGGATCCCGGTACGTAAGCCAGGCGCGTGCCCACCCACGATGAAACCCTTTCGAGCAACGTCGCCGAATCGGCGTATTGCGCGAACTCGGTCGCGGCGAATCCGAAGAACTTGTCGGCTTCGGCGTACCGGCTCGGACGCCGATAGGTGATCAGGTCGATGTCGCGGACCGGCCCGGGCTCGGCTTCGCCGGCAACCGTGGCCGAGTACGACAGGCTCACAGTTCCCTCGTCGACTTGTACCGAATGAATCCGTGTCTCGTGCGCTCCGACGATTTCGCGAGGCTCAAGCACCTTGCCGTTCAACGTGATTGCCAATGATTCGCGAACGTCGATACCCGGCTGACGAGCGACGGCGATCTGGAATTCCAACGTCGTGGGAGCAGTGACCTCGACTTCGATCTTCGCGCCGACTTCACGGTTAGCGGTAGTCGTCCCGATGCCTTCGCCACCCTCTTTGCGGCGCCGCCATGAAGGCATGCCTGTACCGCCCTTTCGTTGTGGCCAGTAATTGCGCGGTTGCGGGGCGGCGCCAGCCGACGCCATTCTTTGAGCCGGCTCGGCGGCTTGAGCCCCTCTCGCCGCTGGTCACTGCCGAGACAATGCACTGCCGTCGACCGATGTCCTACGAAACTTTCGCCGTACCACGGGTGCACCGCTCAGGTCGGGCGTCGTATGCCATCGGCTGCGGACTCAACCAGGGCACAAACTTTCGGGTCCAGAGTACAGTCGCTTCGCGCTCACGGCACCGCGTTGCGGGTTGACCCCGCGCCCCGCGGCTCGTGTCAGAGGATGTAAAGCATCTCCTGATAGGTGGGCAGCGGCCACAGGTCGTCGGCCACCATGCCTTCGAGCGCGTCGGCGGCAGTCCGAATAGCCGCCATCGCCGGCAGCAACTCTTCCTGTGCATGCTTGGCCTCATCAAGCGCCGACTCCGCCGAGTCGTCGGATAGCGCCGCCGTCAGCTTCGCCAGACCCGCTTCGAGATCGGCGATTGGTGCCGAGATCGCCTCCAGTGCAACGGTACTCGCCTCTACACCGGCGGCCTTCAACGCAGCGACGTTTTGCGCGAGCTCGGTCTGGTAACGAAGCGCGGCTGGCAGAATGATCGTCGTGCCGATCTCCTTCGCCAGTTTGGCCTCGACCGCGACGGTAAGCACGTACTGCTCCAAGCGGACCTCGTAGCGGCTGTGCAGCTCACGCTCGTTGAACACTCCGTACTTCTCGAAGAGTTCAATCGAATCCGGCTTGATCAGCTCCGGAATAGCGTCCAGCGTGGTCTTGAGGTTGGGCAAGCCTCGCTCGGCGGCCTCGATTTGCCACTTCTCCGAGTAGCCGTCCCCGTTGTACACCACGTCACCGTGTTCGGTGATGATCTCGGTGAGCAACGTCTGCACTGACTTGTCGAAGTCCTCGCCTTCGTCGACAGCCTTCTCCAGCTTCGTGGCCATGTAGTCCAGCGAGTCCGCCATGATCGTGTTGAGGACGATCAACGGCACGGCAACCGTCTGCCCGGAGCCGGGCGCACGGAATTCAAAGCGGTTGCCGGTGAACGCGAACGGGCTGGTGCGGTTACGGTCACCCGGATCGGTCGGCAGTGGCGGCAGGGTATCGACACCAATGATCATGGTGCCCTTACCTTTTGACGAGGTCGCGGCACCCTTGGCGATCTGCTCGAACACGTCGGCGAGCTGTTCGCCGAGGAAGATCGAGATGATCGCGGGCGGTGCCTCGTTCGCGCCCAAACGGTGGTCATTGGTGGCCGACGCGACCGAGACACGAAGCAGCCCAGCGAATTTGTGCACGGCACGGATCACCGCGGCGCAGAACACCAGGAACTGGGCGTTCTCGTGCGGGGTGTCCCCCGGTACCAGCAGCGAGCCCAGCTCGGAATTACCCATCGAGAAGTTCACGTGCTTACCGGATCCGTTGACGCCGGCGAACGGCTTCTCGTGGAACAGGCATTCCATGCCGTGCTTCTTGGCGATCGTCTTGAAGACCGTCATCAGCAGCTGCTGGTGGTCGGAGGCGATGTTGGCCCGCTCGAACATCGGCGCTATCTCGAACTGGCCGGGGGCCACCTCGTTGTGCCGGGTCTTGGCGGGGATGCCGAGTTTGAACAGTTCCCGCTCGGTGTCCATCATGAAGCCGAGCACACGCTCGGGGACGGCGCCGAAGTAGTGGTCGTCAAACTCTTGACCCTTCGGCGGCTTGGTACCGAACAGCGTCCGGGCGGCGTTCACCAGGTCCGGCCGCGCCAGGAAGAAGTGCCGGTCGATCAGGAAGTACTCCTGCTCCGGGCCGCAGAACGACACGACGTGGTTGAGGTCCTTGTGGCCGAAGAGCTTCAGGACGCGCTCGGCGTGCACACCCATGGCCTGCTGGCTGCGCAGCAGCGGCGTCTTGTAGTCCAGCGCCTCGCCGGTCATCGAGACGAACACCGTTGGGATGCACAGGGTGTTGCCGTTCGGGTTCTCCAGGATGTAGGCGGGACTGGTGACGTCCCAGCCGGTGTAGCCGCGTGCCTCGAAGGTGCTGCGCAGCCCACCTGACGGGAAGCTGGAGGCGTCGGGCTCACCCTGGATGAGGGTCTTGCCCGCGAACTCGGCGAGCGCCTGTCCGTCGGAGACGGGTTCTAGAAAGCTGTCGTGCTTCTCAGCGGTCAGGCCGGTCATCGGGTAGAAGACGTGGGCGTAGTGGGTGGCACCCTTCTCCAGCGCCCAGTCCTTCATGGCCGCTGCGACCGCGTCGGCGACCGCGGGGTCGAGCTTGGCGCCCTTCTCGATGGTCGCCACGACGGACTTGTATACCGCCTTGGGCAGCCGTGCCTGCATCTCGGCCTTGGTGAAGACGTTGGCGCCGAAGATCGCGCCGGGGGCTTCGCCAGGTACGAAGCTGATGGCCGGGGGGATGTATGCCTCGACGTTGTTGATCGCCTGCAGGCGCACTGCGTTGCCGCTCAATAGAGTCCCTATCGCTGCGATGCATTGCATCGAATTTGTCGGTTGTTGCCCGGCTGATGTTAGGGACGATCGATGGCGGAAATGTTACGCAGCTGTCAAACTCTGATGGCGGCAGAAGGTTGCACGGATAAGATCGGTGTTTCAGGCCTACAGCTTGAAGCGGCCGGCGAATCCGCGCAGGGGCAGATCGGCGCTGCTGATCAACCCGGGCGGCGCCGCCACGACTGCCGCGATGGCGGCAAGCGCGGGCATGCCGGTGACGGTCATGCCAATCGACGCGAAATTCGCCGGATTGGACAGGTCCACACCGGGTTTGGGGAAGATCATGTGCTTGTTGTAGACGCACGGATCGCCGGTGATTTGGGTGATGTAGCAGCCCTTGATGTTCCAGTTCGGGTCGGTGTGCGGGGTCATCTGCCACTCCAGATGTGTCTCGACCCGCGGGACCCCGTCCACGATGCCCTGATACTTGATGTAGTTGCCGCCTAGCGACCCCTTGGGCAACGTGTACCAGCCCAGATCCACGTCCTTGGTGCAGGCGCCCAACTCGTAGCTGAACTTCACTTCGTCCAGCGGCAGATCGAAGCAGTCGGCCATCATCAGAACGCTATCGGCGAAGACCCGGGTGTACTTTTCCAACTTTGCGGGGATTTCCGGATCGTCGACCGGCAGGCCATACCCGACCTCGATCCAAGTGTCTTTGGAGTGATGGCATGAAACATCCACCGACTCGATCGTGGTGACGTTCTCGATCTCGGCGACATCAGCCGAACACACCACGCCCAAAATCTGATTCAGCCCCGGGTTCATGCCGGTGCCGTAAAACGTGGCGCTGCCCTTCTCGCAGGCCTCCTGGAGAAGTTGGGTTACCGGCTTGCCGGACGGATGCGGGTGATTTTTGTCGCGGTGCCACCCGGTGATCCAGTCCGCGGTGGTGACGATATTGATCCCCGCCTCAAGCACTTTGACGTAAAGATCCTCGTCGGGGAACACCCCGTGAAACGTCAACACGTCCGGCTTGGCCGCGATGATCTCCTCGATGCTGCCAGTCGCCTTGACCCCAATGGGCGCCGCACCGGCCAGCTCACCCGCATCCTTGCCGATCTTTTCCGGGGAGTAGCAATGCACACCAATGAGTTCGAGATCGGGCTGTGTCGCGATCCGCTTGATCATCTCCGAACCGACATTGCCGGTGGCGACTTGGAATACGCGAATCGGTGCATTCATTCGGCTCAGCCTTTCTGGGTTGCAGCATATACTTCGGCGGCGCTGGCCCCGATGCCGTCAGGATAAAATTGCTTGGCCCACTTACGAATTGCGGTGAATCCCTCATACTCAGCGGTTGCCAAAGCGGGTGGGTCCGAGTAGCGCTGGTGCTGCCAGATTTCGATGTCCTGCTCGAACTGCCGAATCACTTCTTGTCCGAATTCTCGGGCTTTGGTTTCGGCCCCGGCCGGATCCTTGCCCGTCGTCCGGCCGATGTAGACCATGAACCGGACGTCGGAGGTGGACTCATCGACCGGGGTGATCGCGGAGATGGTGCGGTTGTCGACCATGCCCCAACTTTTCGTCACCGCGATTCCCAGGCCACCGTTGATGGCCTCCACCCGACTGTCGATGTCCTCGATCTTCTGGTTGTCGTCACCTTCGAAGGTGATGGTGAAGTCGACGAAGGAGACCGGTTCGGCGAAGTCGTGGCGGGTGAAGACCGGCACGATGGGCGTGTTGTGCACGTACTTGAAATGTGCGAAGTCCACGCCGTTTTCGAGCACGTACTGCGGGTGCATTTGCAGCCGCTCCCGATACAACCTCTGCTGCGGGTAGTAGTCGTCGGCGCTACTGCCGTCGCTGAATCCGGCGAATATGTCCGGCGCGTCGAAGTAGGGTTCACGACCCTGGACGTCGTGCCAGATGTAGACCGACTCGTTGCGCTCCACCACCGGATAGGTGCGAATTCGCCTGCCGCGATTGGGGCGATCCTGATAAGGGATGCGGACGTTGCGACCCTGCTGGCTCCACTGCCACCCGTGAAACGGGCACTGCAGCACCTCGCCAACGACCTTGCCGCCGAAACCCAGGTGTGCGCCGAGGTGTTCGCAGTAGGCGTTCATCACGGTGAGCTCGCCGGACTCGGCCCGCCAGGCGACCATCTCCTGGCCGAAGTACGTCATCTTGTGGACATCACCGGTTTCGATCTCGTCGGACCAGGCAACCTGGAACCAGCCGGTCGGTTTCATCGACAACGGCGATTTAGCCATGTCAGCTCGTCCTTCCTCGGGTCTCATGCCGACGCCAGGAATAATAGTGCGCTCGGGGACAAATTCATAGTGGGTACTATGAAACTCTGGCGGAGCCGCTACCATCCAGAGCATGCCCCACGCGCAAGTGCACCAACGGCGCAGCAATAAGCGCGGGCTGGCGACCCGCCAGACGATGCTGGACGCCGCGGTGCGCTCGTTGGCCTCCGGCGACCCGGGCGCAGTGTCGGCCAGCCGAATTGCCAAGGAGAGCGGCGCTACCTGGGGCGCGGTCCAGTACCAGTTCGGCGACGTCGATGGGTTCTGGGCCGCCGTGTTGCATCGCACCGCCGAGCGCCGTGACGCGACCTTGTCGGCATTGACCAGCGTCGAATCGGACGCACCCCTACGAGAGCGGGTTGGCGCGATCATCGACACCCTCTACCACGGCCTGGCGTCGCAGGATTCCCGTGCGATTGAGAATCTGCGGGCCGCCCTCCCCCGTGAGCACCACGAGCTGGAACGTCTCTATCCGCGCACCGCTGCCGAACTGTCCTCCTGGGGTATGAGCTGGCAGGAAACCTGCCAAAGCGCCTTCGCTGGTCTCGGCGTCGACCCGCAGCGAGTCCGCGAAGTGGCGACCCTCATCCCTGGCGCGATGCGTGGCCTCGTCTCCGAGCGCCAGCTCGGCTCCTACGCCGACCTCGATGAAGGCCGCCGAGGGCTAACCAAAGCTCTGGCAACCTATCTCGAGCAATCGCGCCCGGCGGACCGATCTCGCAAAGCAAGGCGTCCTACTAGGTGACCCACTCGGGCTGCTGCTCGGTTTCGACCGCGGAGAAGTCCTTGTGCCCGAGCCCCGCGGTGCACCCGCCGTCGACGACGAACTCCGAACCCGTCGAGTAGCTGGACTCGTCGGTGGCCAGGTAGACGACGAGGTTGGAGACCTCCTTGGGCTCGGCCGCACGGCCCAGCGCGGTCTGGAAGAGGTCGTCGGGGACCCATTCGGTCATGGGTGTCTTGATCAATCCCGGATGGATCGAGTTGACCCGGATTCCGCTGGGCCCCAATTCCAGAGCAGTGGATTTTGTCAGCCCGCGCACCGCGAACTTGGTGGCGGTGTAGCCGTGGCAGGCGATCGTCCCGGCCATGCCCTCGATGGATGAGATGTTGATGATCGACCCGCGGCCGGCCTCCTTCATCGGTTTTACGACGGCGCGGATTCCGAGGAAGACGCCGGTCAGGTTGACGTCGAGGATGCGGTGCCATTCCGACAGCTCGTAGTCCTCGATGAGGCCGACGTTGATGATTCCGGCGTTGTTCACCAAGATGTCGACACCGCCGAACACCTCGACCGCGGTGGCCACGACACGCTCCCAGTCTTCGGGTTGGGTGACGTCGAGGTGTACGTACCGCGTAGCGTCGCCGACCTCCTTGGCGACCAGTTCGCCTTCGGCGTCGAGAATGTCGCCGAAAACCACCTTGGCTCCCTCGTCGGCCAGTGCCCGAACGTGCGAGGCGCCCATCCCGCGGGCACCGCCGCTGACCACGGCAACCTTGCCGACCAGCCGTCCTGTCATCAATTCCTCCTGCTCGACCTTTGGATGGTGTACACCATTGTCTTCAGCCTGTCCTGATAACGGCGGCTCAGCATCGGCGAAAAGCGAGTAGTCGAGTACTCACGCCGCCGTGCACCAACCTCGCCATACTGACGCAAGTCGGGAGGTTGCTCATGGCAAAGCTCGGTGAGCATGCGGTGGTTCTGGGAGCCAGCATGGCGGGCCTGGTGGCTGCGCGAGCACTGGCCGAGTTTTTTGAAACGGTCACCGTGGTGGAGCGGGATACGCTGAGCGACGCCGCCGATCACCGCCGCGGCGTGCCGCAGGGCCGGCAGGCCCATGGCCTGATAATGCGAGGCGCGCAGGCGCTCGAAGAACTCTTCCCGGGGATCCTCGACGAACTCGTCGGAGCCGGCGCACCCTCGATTGATTATCGGGATCTATCGAAGCTCCACTTCAACATGGGCGGCCACCTGGCCGTGCAATCCGGTTCGGCCGAAGGGCTGAGGGCGTACACCCCGAGTAGACCATTTCTGGAGTCCCACACCCGGCGCCGGGTACGCGCGATTCCCAACATCGCGTTCCTCGATAATCACGACGTCGTCGACGTCACCTCCAATACGAGCCGTGATCGCATCACCGGGGCGCGAATAGTAAGCCGTCACAGCCACTCAGAATCAGAACTGTCCGCCGATCTTGTCGTCGATGCGACCGGGCGTGGCGCGCGGACACCGGCAATGCTGGAAAGGCTGGGTTACGCCCGCCCCGCCGAGGACGATGTCGTCATCCATCTGACGTATGCGAGTCAGCTGCTGCGGATGCCACCGGAGTCGTTGCACGAGTGCGCTGGCATCGTGGCCCCGGTGCCCGGCCGACCCACCGGCATGGCGATCCTCAGATACGAGCACGACACCGTGATGTTCGCCGTCTTCGGAATGGCGGGCAATGATCCACCTGTCGGATGTTCCGCGATGTGTGCCTTCGCCGAACAATTTGCGCCCGCCCACCTCTTGGCGGCCATTCGGGCGGCCGAA
>Ga0210396_10007592_pt1 | contig 10309 bp, 10 predicted proteins | sample IncBWH17OmetaG_FD_155466 | JGI IMG/M metagenome (GOLD analysis project Ga0210396, IMG submission 155466) | Forest soil microbial communities from Barre Woods Harvard Forest LTER site, Petersham, Massachusetts, United States - Inc-BW-H-17-O ... | reverse complement strand
GATACGAGTGCGCATAGCGTCGATTCCAGCGGCGGGTCTGACGTCCCCAAAGGTTCCGCAAACGCTTTTCTGGAGCTTTTCAGCCTCCGGCGCACGAGAAACGCGATTTATGTGCTGGCGGTGTTCGCGGGTTTTGCATTGGCGGCCTGGCGGCTTCATTCCCTATTCTCGGACCGGCAAAGGCTCGTGGAGGACGCGAAGGCGACGGCGAGCACGCGGGCCCAAAGCGCCGTCAACTATGTGGAAAGAACCCTAGACGTCGCGGACCTCCTGGCTGCGAGCGTCACCGATTACATCGCCCGCGAAGGCGGCCTGGCGACGATCCACATTCCTGAGCTTCAGCATTACATCGCGGCAAGCGCCCGCGACACGGCCATGCCGGACTACATCATGGTCGCCAATGCGGGAGGCGAGCCCATCGCCATTTCGGAGAAGGCCGATACGCCGCGCATCAATTTCTCTGACCGCGGATGGTTCAGGGCGCATCGCGCGGGCACGGACATCTATATCGGCGGCGCGGTCAAAAGCAGGCTCGGCCGCAACATCGTCTATACCTACAGCAAGCGTGTCGTGAGCACATCGGGCGCCTTCGAAGGCGTGGTCGATGTCGCCGTGCAGCCGCAGCAGATTTCCGATCCGTCCGAGCGCGAGCCCGGCATGCCTGTCGTACAGCTATGGACGCCGGACGGCCGTCTCATCGTCAGCAATTTCATGGCATTCGATTCGCACGGCAATCTCCTGAAACAGGTAGCACCCTTCCGCACGCTGCCGCCCGCGATATCGGGTTTCCTCAACACGTCCGATCACGATCTCATTGTTGCCTATCGCAAAGCGGTGGGACGGCCATTGATCGCGACCGTGACGTATAAACGCGCGGAAATCCTCATGCCGTGGGATCGCGATGCGGAATTCAGCTCCGCTTTGTTCGTCATGGTGCTGCTTGCAGGCGGATTGCTGGCGCGTTTCGCGACCGATCTTGCGGACAATGATCAGCGTGCGCGCAAATCGCTCGAGGCGACGGCGGAAGCATTGGGCGCAGCGCTCATGCAACGCAATCTGCTGCTCAAGGAAATCCATCATCGCGTGAAGAACAATCTGCAACTGACATCGAGCCTCATTCAGATGCAGGCGCGGCAATTCGAAAATGACGCCGTGCGCGATGCTTTCCGCCGCACGCAGCAGCGCGTCATCGCAATCGGCATGATCCATGACGTGCTCTACAACGACGACGCCAATGCGCTTGTCGATGTGCGCGGCTACCTCGAACGCCTGACGACGCAGATCGCGCGCGCGGAGGAGGCCGACAGGCGCGGCATCAAAACGACGCTCGATGTCGGGGACATCCAACTCGTGCCGGAGCAGGCGACGCCCATGGGTCTCATCTCGGCGGAGGTGCTCAACAATGCCTACAAGCACGCCTTCCCCGAAGGCCGTACGGGCGTCGTCGCGGTGACTGTGAAGGAGGCGGACGGCGAGATCGAGCTATCGATCACCGACAATGGCGCGGGTTATACCCCGCCCGAACAGGCCAAGAATTCGCTGGGTGGGCGGCTCATCCAGACGCTCACGACCCAGCTCCACGGCACGGCCGAATACACGCGCACGGACGGCACGGCCTTCCGCCTGCGTTTCCGCAAATCCATGGTCCGCCCCCTGCTGAGCACGACCAAGCCCCAGGCCTGATGCCGCCCGCTTGTCCCAGGCAGGCGTTGCGGCTATGTCTGCCCGCCGCTTTCAACCCCTCTGGCCCATGCCGATCCTGCGATTCCTTCCCGAAGCGACCAACATCAATTTCGTGGGTGCGCGCTATTTCGCCTTCGCGCTCGACGGGCTGTTGCTGCTCGTCTCGCTCGTTTCGATCGTCTGGTACGGCTTCAATCTGGGCATCGATTTCACGGGCGGCGTGCTGCTCGAAGTGAAATCCGCGCAGATCATTGATATCGGCAAGATGCGCAGCGAGGTGAGCAGCCTCGGCTTCGCGGATTCGCAGATCCAGTATTTCGGCGGCGGCGAATGCGACCACCCCGAAAATTCCTGCGTGCTCATCCGCGTGAAGCCGAGCAGCAATCAGGCCGACCAGGCCGCCGTCCATACGATCAAGGCGAAACTCGGCAGCGCCTATAATTTCCGCCGCGCCGATGTCGTGGGCCCGAAAGTGAGCCAGGAATTGTTCCGCGACGGCATCATCGCGACGCTGCTTGCGATTCTTGCGATTGCGGCATGGGTGACGGTGCGCTTCGAATGGCAATATGGCGTGAGCGCCGCAATCGCGACCGGCCATGACGTATTCGTCACGGCAGGATTGTTCTCCGTGTTCCATCTCGATTTCAGTCTCACGAGCGTGGCGGCGCTGCTGACCCTTGCGGGCTATTCGATCAACGACACGGTCGTCGTGTTCGACCGGATCCGCGAGAACCGGCGCAAATATAAGCGCATGCCGCTTGGCGAACTCATCAATCTGTCGACCAATCAAATGGTGACGCGGACGATCCTCACCTCCGGCGCGACCGCGATCTCGATTCTGCCGCTGCTTATTTTCGGCGGGCCGAACCTGTTCGATTTCACGGCTGCGATCCTGTTCGGCATCGTGGTCGGCACATTTTCGTCGATCTATGTGGCGGCGGCCTTGCTGCTTTATCTGCCTGCGCCCGCGGGCGGCATCGAAGAGGCTGCTCCGGCTGCAGTCTAAGCAGGCCATAATTGTGCCAACATGAATGTCAATATGCGCCCCGTCAGGGAGCGCGAGACCATGTCCGTTTCGAAAAGCGCAATTTTATGTGCGGCCCTTCTGCTTGCCGGTTGCGCGAGCGGCGGCAGCGGCTCGTCCAATCTCGCGCCGACCGCGTCATCGGACACGACGAAACCGGACGAAGGTTCGCCCGCCTATGTCATGGGGTTTTCGGATGGCTGCGCGACGTCGAATCCGCGCTATCGCAAGCAGAACAATCTCACGGCCAAGCGCGACGAGGCGCAATACAATTCCGACAACAATTATCACAAGGGCTGGGACAAAGGGTATCTGAGCTGCGAGGACAAGATCGACTCCGGCGGACTTCCGATTCCCGGCAATTCCGTTATCCTTTGACCTGAGACAAGCGGGTTGCTGCCCGCGTGAAAATGAACTGCAATCACAAGCCCCTAGGGAGCGAACGTCCATGCACTCTTTCTCGAAAAGCCTGATCCTTGCCGCCTTCGTGACCGCATCGCTGGCGGGCGTATCGAAATCTTTCGCCGACGACACGAAGATCGACGAGAATTCGCCGAGCTATGTCACCGGCTTCACCGATGGCTGCGCCACGGCCAATCCGCGCTACCGCAAGGAAAACAATCTGGAGGCCAAGCGCGACCCGTCCTACGACACCGACGCCAATTACAAAAAGGGTTGGGACAAGGGTTACTACAAGTGTGAGGACAAGATGGATTCCGGCGGACTGCCGATCCCCGGTAACTCGGTCATCATGTAAGCCAAATACGTCATGGCCGGATTCAATCCGGTCATGACGGTTGGAATTAGAACGGCAGCACGTCGCGGTGATGCGTGTAGGAGAGATATCCCGCATTGACGCCCGCGCGTAGGCCAACGCCCGTGCGCATCGGCACAAGCGTGATATCGCCCGCGCGCTGATAATTCACGCCGATGCCGGCGACGAAGTAATAGCTGCCGTCCACGCCGGGAAAGCGCTGATAAAGGTCTTCGGTGCGGCGAAGATTATAGACGAGCGTGAATGTCTTCGACGCATTGCCGCCGACATCGAAACCGACCGACGGCCCCTGCCAGAATATTTTGACCGCCGGCTTGTGCTTGCGATAGAGCCAGCCTTGGCCATAGCGCAGGCCGACGACGACCGCGCCGGATTCCTCATCGCCCTCGATATAGGCATCCGGCATGCCCTGATCGGCGAAGACGCGCTGCACGGCCTTGGCGACGGCTTCCGACGTCGTGCCGAAAAAGCCGGAGGCTGCCTTCACGATCTCGTTCTGGCTGAACTGGTCCGAAACCGGCTCGCCTGCGCGCGTGGGCAGCGCGACAAGCGCAAATATCGCGGCAATGGCGGGAAGAAAGCGGGAAAAAACCATTTGTGCTCTCCTGAGGCCTGAACGAATCGATCCTAGCATGAAACGTTCGGCCGCAAGGTTCGGATGAACACGACCACCCCGCTTTGCGTTACAGTTTGGACATGAGCAGCGAAGAACAGAACGGCGCGACAGGCAAATTGGGCATCGGCGGATGGATCGTCATCCTCGTGCTCGTGGGGCTTCTCGTTGCGGCGATCATCTATGCGATCCAGGCCTGGGGCGCGATGGATGGCGTCGGCATCTCGACCGCCGGCTGGGTGTTCATGGCGCTTGGCATCATCGTGACGACGGCGGTGGGCGCGGGCCTCATGGGCCTCGTCTTCTATTCGAGCCGCAAGAATTTCGATCAGTGAGACGAAAGATCGATCGCGTGGCCATCGACGGGGCGGCCCGGCTGTAGGCCGAGCAGCGCCATCACGGTCGGATGCACATCGGTCATGCCAAGGCGCGGGATTTCTTTGCCGGGAGCCACGCCCGCGCCCCAGGCATAGAAAATGCCGTGCATCTGCACGATATGCGGATCATAGCCATGCGTGGCCTTCAGCCCGCCGAAGGGCGGGGTAAATGTGGAAGGCCATATACTCTCGACGCCGAGCCAATGCGCATATTCGGGAAACGCTTCCGGCCCCACGATCCAGTAAGGCGGGTGCGCAACAAGCAACAGATCGCCTGTGCGCGGCCCATCGCCCAGATGCGCGTAAGCGGGAAAATGGCCTTTGCGATAGACATCGAACGCATATTTGTACGCCGCAAGCGCACGTTCGACACGGTCGATGCTTTCACCTTTGTCGAGATAGAGAAACGCCGTCGCGCCGTCGCTTGCCTGTTTCGCCTGAATGCCGTTCGCACCCATGATGCGGCCGATATTGATGAGCGGTCCCACATCCATCATGCCGTGATCGGTGCCGATGATGAGCGTGCCTTCGCGATCGGGCGGCATCGCCTTGATCGCGGCCATGAGTCTTCCCACAATCGCGTCGCATTTGCGCACGGCTTCCAGCGTCTTGGACGCGGTCGTGCCGTTGTAATGGGCGATCTCGTCGGGGATCGGAAAATAAAGCGCGATAAGGCGCGGATGATCCGGACGGTTGTCGCGCAACAGCGACAGCGCGCGGTTCAGGATCACCTCATCGGATTCATGTTTTTCCCACGGCACCGGCGGGTTTGTGTAAGTCGCAAGCTCGCCATGCGACGTGGACCAGCGATTGATGAAATTGAACACGGCCGTTTTCACGCCCTGGCGTTCGGCGGCCTGCCACATCGTCTCGCAGCCCGTCATCCAATCCGCATCGGGATCTTCTTTGTATAGGCCTTTCTTCGGATCGTAGAAGATGTTCGACATGATGCCGTGATGCGCGGGGATGCATCCCGTCTCGAACGTCGTGTGATTCAACATCGACAGCGTCGGGAATTCCGGCACGAGATGCCGCGACCACGCGCCTTCGCGTTTGATGCGGTCAAGATTGGGCGTGGACGTCGCGTCCGCCATCGCAGGCGCAAAGCCGTCGAACATCACGACGATGACGGTGCGTTCGGCGGCGTGCGCGCCCGCGAATCCGAACAGGACAACAAGCGCGACGAGGATGCCGCGCGCGCTGCGCATCACGCAGTACCTTTCGCGACGAAGAACGAATTGGCGAAGGCTTCGGCTTTCTTGCCGTAGAGGAACGGTCCGCCGTCAAGTGTCGTCACGCTGCCGCCCGCTGCGGCAAGCACCGCATGGCCTGCAGCCGTATCCCATTCCATCGTACGGCCCGTGCGCGGATAGATGTCGGCTTCCGCCGCCGCGACGAGACAAAATTTCAGCGACGATCCCGCTGCCGCGAAATCCTTGATCTTGTAGGCTGCGAGATATTCATCCGTCTTTGCATCGCGATGCGAACGGCTTGCGACCGCGACCCAGCCATCGCTTGCGGGCTTCCTCGTGGCAATCGGTTTGGCGGCGGACCAATCGAGCTTGTCGCCTTTGATCTCCCACGCGCCCGCGCCGACTTCGCCCATGAACAGCCGTCCAATCGCCGGCGCATAAACGACACCGCGCACAGGCTTGTCATTCTCGATCTCGGCGATGTTGACCGTGAACTCGCCATTGCGGCTGATGAATTCCTTTGTGCCGTCCAGCGGATCGACGAGAAAGAATTTCGTATCGACGGATGCGACGCGGCCTGCCGCGGCCTCTTCCTCCGCGATGATCGGAATGCCCGCAAAGGCTGTACGCAAGCGTTGCAGGATGAACGCTTCGGCTTCTTCGTCCGCCGCCGTCACGGGCGAGGAATCATCCTTCTGCCGCGTCTCGACGGAAGGCGCCTTGTAATGCCGCATGATGATAGCGCCGGCGTCGAAGGTGATCTCGGCAAGGGCGCGCAAGGAAGACGAAGGCGTTGCGGACATCTTAAACATTCCTTAAGAGGCGCACGCGACAGTCACACATTCGAAACTATGCGGCGGGCACCATGAACGATCTCGATTTTGCGGCTTTCATGGTCAGCCGTGTATGCCACGACCTCGTAGGGCCGTTGGGCGCGGTGGTCAACGGCCTCGAGGTGCTTGAGGACGAGCGCGATGCCGCGATGCGGGCCGATGCGCTCAAGATCGTCACGTCGAGTGCGGATCAGGCGCTGGCCCGGTTGCAATTCATGCGTATCGCCTTTGGCGCTGCAGGTTCGGCGGGCGCGGAACTCGATCTCGGCGAAATCGGCCGCCTTATCCTGGGCCTTGTCGCGGGCACGAAGATCGAAGTCGATTGGCACGCCGCCAATGTCCATTGGCCCAAGGATTGGGCGAAGCTGCTCATGAACGCCACGCTTCTCGCCGCGGATTGTCTGCCGCGCGGCGGCCATGTACGCGTGGACACGAGCGAGGATCCGGCGGCTCCCGCCTTTACGATCAAGGCTCGGGGGCAGAACGCGCGCGTGCTCGAGGAAGTCGAGAAAGCCGTGCGCGGCGAAGCGTCGGCCACGCCAAGTGACGCGCGGGGCGTGCAGCCTTATCTCACGCACAAGCTTTCGCGGACCCTCAATGCTGGGCTTACGCTCACGGCGAGCGAAGGGCTTATTGAACTCGCCGCCGGATAGGCGACCTTCAGACAGCGTTTACCTTCGCGCTCTAGGATTTCGAATTGGAACAATCCCGGGGCCGGGAGCCGCTCATGAAATCATGCCTTATCGTGGATGACAGCCGCGTCATCCGCAAAGTCGCTGCCCGTATCCTCGAGGAGTTGCAATTCCACACCGAGGAAGCCGAGGACGGCGCGTCCGCGCTTTCGGTCTGCCGTCACAGCATGCCCGATGTGATCCTGCTCGACTGGTCGATGCCGAACATGCCGTGCCAGGAATTCCTGCGCTCCGTACGCAAGGAGAAGGACGGCAAGCGTCCGAAGATCGTGCTGTGCACGACGGAGAATGACGCCAATCACATCGCCGATGTGCTTGGCGCAGGCGCCGACGAATACATCATGAAGCCGTTCGACAAGGCGAGCCTTTCTGCGAAGCTTGCCGAGATCGGCGCGCGCTGAATGCGCGTTTCGCCATGAGCGCAAACGATTTTGCGTTCCTCTCCGACCTGTTGAAGCGCCGTTCGGGCATGATGTTGCCCACGGCGAAAAGCCATCTTATCGAATCACGGTTGGCGCCGGTTGCACGACGTTTCGGATTCAAGACGGTGGATGCGTTGCTGCACGAGTTGCCGCGCGGGTCTGAAGGCATGGCGCGCGCCGTCACCGAAGCGATGACGATCAACGACACATGGTTCTTCCGCGACCGCGCGATGTTCGATGCGTTCCGCGACACGATCCTGCCTGCGATGCGCATCCGCCGCATGACGCAAGGGCGTATCCGCATCTGGTGTGCCGCGAGTGCTACGGGACAGGAAGCCTACTCGCTTGCGATGATATTGCAGGAAGCAGAACTCGCCGCGCATGAATGGGAGATCGAGCTTATCGCGACCGATCTCAACACCGATTCCATCGCGCGCGCCCGCGAAGGGCTTTACACGAATTACGAAGTGCAGCGCGGCTTGGGCATTCGCCGCCTCGTGAGTCATTTCACGCAAACGGGCGAGAACGAATGGCGTGTGAGCGACAGCCTGCGCCGTTCGATCATGTTCCGCAGCTTCAATCTGCTCGATTCCTTCGATTGGCTCGGCGAAGTCGATGTCGTGTTCTGCCGCAACGTGCTGCTTTATTTCGATGACGCCACGAAACGCCGCGTGTTGAAGAAGCTCGTTGCCGCCACTGTGCGTGATGGTTTTCTCCTCATGGGCACGGCGGAAAATCCGCATGAGATCGTGCCGGAGCTCGAGGCGGCTACGGATGCACGCGGGGTTTATACCCGCACGCATCCGCAACAGAAACGCGTGCGCGCTTAAAGCGTCACGCGCAAACCCGCAAAAGCGCTTCTTCCCGCCGCGCCATAGCCGAGTACGGGTTCATAATGCTCATCGAACACATTCTCCACACGCGCGAACAGCGAGAAATTGCCGTAGACCGGATAGGAGCCGAACACATTGGCGGTCGTGTAGGACGACATCGGATTGAAACGATCCGCGCCGTCGAAGCGGTCGCCGACATAGACGATGCCGAAACCGAGCGTTTCGTTCGTCGCGGGCGCCCATGTGAGATTACCACTCGCCGTATAATGCGGCGAACGTTGCAACGGCGTACCGAGTGTGAGATCGACGGCGGAAAGATCGGTGACATCGGCAGACGCGCTCACATTGTCGCCGAGATCGGCCGTGGCTTCGTATTCTTCACCCGTTGCACGCGCGCGCGCGATGTTGTCGTAATAGCCATAAGGCCGCGCTGCGCATGTCGGCGGTATGGGATCGCTGAAACAATCCGGTTGGAAGAAGCCGATCTGATTGTTTGTGCGGCGCTCGAAATAGGTCGCCGACACATGCACGCGCCCGTCGAGAAAACGTTGCGTGGCGCCCGCTTCCCAGCCGCGCGCGGTTTCAGGCAGCAATTCCCTCAGCGGATTGGAATAGGGCGAGAACAATTCGTACAGCGTCGGGGCCTTGAAGCCGTCGCCGTAATTGGCATGCAGCACCGTCGCGCCATTGTTCGGCGTCCACGCGCCCGCAACCTTGAGCGAAGTGTGGCCGCCGAAATTGGAATCGTCGTCGTAGCGCACGCCGCCCGTCACCGTCAGTTGATCGAAGAACGTCATCTGATCCTGCGCGTAGCCGCTGCTGATCTGTGAATGGCCTTTGTCGATCTCGGTCGGCATATACGAGAAGAAGTCCGTGCTCGTGAACGAGATATGTTGCGTCTCCGCGCCGAAGGTCAGCTCATTGTCCGGCAAGACATCGAAAATTCCCTGATATTCGAAGCGCACGGCATCGCCCTCGAAATCGCTGTTTTTGTGGATGATGTCGGCCGCCGAATTGAAAAATCTACGGTCGCTGTCCGATGCGATCATCGCGATGCGGTTGTGGAACTGGTTGTTCAGCAGGTCTATGTTGAAGCCCGCATAGCCCGCAAGCAACTGGTTGTCGCTATAGGCGCCGGAATCGGAAAGATTGTAATCCGGGGGCAGGTAATTGTCGTCGAAGCTGTTGCGCGCCTCCGTTGCATAGCCGCGCAGATCGAGGCTCATCGTGTCGTTGATGTGGTAGCGCGCATTCAGCGTGCCGCCGAGATTGTTATAGCCGTCGGTTTCGGTATTGCCATTGCGCGAATCCGCCGCCGAAATGCCGTCGGTGAGATAGGCATTGATCGCGCTGCCATATTCGACGTCGCCGAGCGTGCCGTCCGCCGCCGCATTGAGATGGGCGGTGTCGAACGAACCGCCTTCGGCCTCCGCCGTCAGCGCGAATGGCGTGTCGCCGCCGCGCTTTGTGAGAATATTCACAACGCCGCCGATCGCGTCGCTGCCGTAAAGCGTGGATTGCGGCCCGCGCAGCACTTCGACGCGATCGACATTGTTGGTGAGCACATCGCCGAGCACCGCCTCGTCATCCGCTGTGCTCGGATCGTTGATGCGCACGCCGTCTATAAGCGTGAGCGACTGGCCGGCGGCAGCACCGCGAATGCTCATCGTCGTCGCCTGTCCGATGCCGCCATCGCGGATGATCGTCACGCCGGGTATCTCTTCCAGCGCATCGCTCAGGACGGAAATCTGCTGGGTCTGAAGTTCATCGCCCGTGATGACCGAAACCGATTCACCGGTCTTGTCGAGCGGCTGTTCGCTGCGCGTGGCACTGACGACGACCTGTTCGTCCTGCGCGAAGGCAG
>Ga0210396_10007591_pt1 | contig 10309 bp, 9 predicted proteins | sample IncBWH17OmetaG_FD_155466 | JGI IMG/M metagenome (GOLD analysis project Ga0210396, IMG submission 155466) | Forest soil microbial communities from Barre Woods Harvard Forest LTER site, Petersham, Massachusetts, United States - Inc-BW-H-17-O ... | reverse complement strand
CTGGCTGGAGTATATCCGAACTCGGACAGATGCATGGCTGCTAGGGGCATTTGCAGACATCGGCTTGCCTCTGCCCAAGTGTCGGCTTTAGCCCCATCTGCGGGCATCATCGCTGCGGTTTCGTGTAGAGTCGAGGTGTGACGCGGTAGCTTTAGGTTCGAACATATCTGTTTCCGCCCCTTTCGTTTGGCGGTGCCTTACTGGTTCGACCATGGCCCCGTTTTCACACCCCGCTCATCGAACCAGGACATGCAGATTTCCCGCATCCGGCTCTCGGACAAGACTTCACGCCTTCACCCACGGCACGTCGCGCCCAAGCGCAGTTAGGCGTACGAGTCTGAAGTGCCCGTAGAGGTGCGGGAGTGGATAATTCCCGCCCTTTCTTCGCCTGACCTTGTGCTTGAACTGCAACCACCGGCGCAACCGCATCGCTGCGTAGCTGTCGAGTGCCCGATACGCCTTGCTGACGGTGCCTACTTTGAAGTAGTTCGCCCATCCGCGCAGCGTGCGGTTCACCTTGGCCACCAGCTTTGTGGTTTCTTGCCATGTCCCCGTTCGGTCCGTCAGTGCGTGGATTTTCTCAACCACGCGCTTGATGCTCTTCTTCGATGGCCGGTAACCCAGGCGCGCCTGGCCGGTTCTCTCTGAGAACATCCGTCCGAACGTGTAGCCCAGGAAGTCGAACTCCCCTTCTGGGACCCTGCAGATTCGTGTCTTCTCCTCGTTGACCATGAGCTTCAGCTTGCTCATGATCTTGCGCAGTTGCTGCAGTGCCTGGTCGGCATTGCCCTTCTTGCACAGGATCACAAGATCATCGGCGTAGGTTACGATACGACTGCCGAGGCGTTGCTCCAGTCCGAGCTTCTTCCATCCCAGTACGAACCGGCGCATGTATATATTCGCCAGCAGCGGTGAGATGGGTGAGCCTTGCGGAATGCCGCACCGATTGTCCCGGGCTTCGGTCGTGCGTGTCTTCCTTCCTCGATCATCGGTTTCTTCCACGGGGCATTCCAGCCACATCTTGATCAGATGCAGCACGCGCCGATCAACAATCCGGCGCGCTACCGACTTTAGAAGTTCGGTATGCGGAATGCTTCCGAAGTAGTCCGCGAGGTCGGCATCAACGACTTCCGGGTGGCCTCGGAACAGCAGCCCGTCCACCTTGACCACCGCCTGTTGGGCATTTCTCCCAGGGCGGTACGCGTACTGTTCGGGTGGAAGGTCGGCTTCGAAGATCGGCTCCAGCACCAGCATCGCTGCTGTCATGCAGACCCGATCCCGCACGGTCGAGATGCCCAGCGGCCTGAGCTTGCCGTTGGCCTTCGGTATAAACACTCTTCTGATAGGATCCGGTTGGTAGCTCTCCTCCCGGAGCGCAAGCGCCAGTTCGCCAAGCCACCGCTCGACGCCATACGTCTCAATGTCCGTGAAGTCCTGACCGTCTACCCCCGGTGCACCCTTGTTTGAGCGACACTGCGCATAGGCATGTGCCAGAATGTCATCACGGCTGATCTTGTCGTACAGCGCGTAGAAGCGATAGCCGGCTTCTGCCTTCGCTTTCGCGTGCAACGCCTTCTGCAGTTTCTGAACAGTTTTCGGAGTTGATAGGTTGCCCAATCTCCAAATCCCTCACCACTTGTTGCGTCTGTCTTGAACTGAGGTCCCTTCCCTCCACCGGCATTACCCGGCTTCAGCGGTAATACGAACCTCTCCGCCGCCCCATGGCGGCCGACCTGTCCCTCGCGGGCGTTCGGTTGGTCATCGCTGACCTCGCCTTGGGGCTTCCCGTGTTGCGTACGCTTTCCTTGTGTACATGCCGCCGCCAATACCCCGGTGTAGCAACTGGGCATACTCTTCGCTCAACTCGCCCAGCTATTTCAGCCTTCCCCGATATGGCAGTCGGGTCGGCCTACACATCTTCCTTTTCGAGGCTTGCTCGACGTTCACTCGCGTTGCGGCCTGCACACTCGCGCTGTCACCAATTCGTGACACGCTAATCGAAGGCTTCAGCCACTTCGTTACCTCCATGACTGCTCCGATTGCTTCCGGCTGGAGCGGTTGCCGGGTGGGGCTTGCACCCACTGGAAAGCGCCGCCTTTGCACGGCGCACGCCAACAACGGAAGTCGTTCCGCATAGCGCGATGGATCACCTACCGTCAGATCAGTGGAAGTCTGATCTCAAACGACGCACCGCCGTGATCCCGATTTTTGGCCAATATCAACCCACGGTGCGCCTCGATAATGGTGCGAGCGATGGACAGCCCCATGCCCATGCCTTCTGGCTTACTGCTGAAAAACGGCTCGAATATCTCCTTTAATTTGTCTTCGGGAATGCCCGGTCCGAGATCGGACACTGATAGTTCGGCAAAGCCGTCGACGCGAGAAGTCCGGATGCTGATGATGCGGTTTTCGGCAGGCGTGTCCCTCATCGCGTCGATCCCGTTCACGACCAGGTTCAAAATGACTTGTTGAAGTTGGACGCGATCACCGAGAATCGGAAGCGCATCTGGCGCGATCATACTAACCAATTCGATCTTCCGCCCAACGGCAAGAGAAGAAAGAAATTCGATGGTTTCCCGCGTGACGTCGTTGAGGTCGAGACTTTTCAGTTCGAAGGGTGTCTTTGTTAGAAGGCTCCTCACCCTCCGGATGACTTCGGCGGCGCGCCGGTCATCCCGTATAATATCGTCAACAATCTCGTTCAGTTCCACGGTATCAGGGCTCGGAGATTTCAGGATTGCCTGTACGGTTTCGGCGTTGGTCAGAATAGCGCCCAGCGGCTGGTTGATTTCGTGAGCCATTGAGGAGGTCAATACGCCAGCGGTCGAGAAGCGGTTGATATGGGCAAGCTCTGCCATGCGCTGCCGGGCCTGCACTTCGGCAAGTTGACGCCGACGATGCTGATGTAGCAGGGTCGCGATGAAGCCGCCCTGCAAGATAATAACGGCGGTGATCAGCACAATCTGCCAGGAATAACGCTCCCACATCGTTGGCTGTCGGAACAAGATTTCGCTCCCTGGGGGCAGACGACTTTCGCTAATCTTCCATCGCTGCAACGCTGGCCATTCAAAGACGAGTTGCGAAGCGACTTTAGCAACGGGGATATCCGACGCGCTTTCGCCAGCAAGGATGCGCAACGACATGCGTCCTACTTGCTGTCCAATCGGATCTGACTGAACGATGTAGCCGCCAACGGCTCCCCTATTGAGATAGGAAGAGGCGGTGATAACGGTCGGCCGGTTAGCCCACTCAGCAATCTGGTTAGTCAATTCGGCAGGAACGTAAGAGACGCCTTCGCTGGTGAAATAAATTCCGGTGTAGAGGACCGCTGTATTGTCCGGAAGCACTGCAAGCCGTTTGGCGAGTTCGGTCAGCGGAAGGTCCATCAGATTAACAATTTCGACCTGTGCCGCAACAGCGGGGACCTCATCAATAAAATGACGATAAAATGTCTGGCGTTCCAGCGGATCGCCCACGAGGGCGACCGCTTTGAGATTGGGCGTGACAATCCGCGCAACGTTCACCATGTCCTGCAACGTCAATTGCATGGTCGCACCGGTTACATTGTTCGGAAGCGTCCTGCGCGATAAAGTGTCCTCATCGATGGCGGCGAAAACAACGGGCACCCACGGCCAAAGCTGTTCGCGGCGACGCCCAATGAAATCAAGAGCCGATACCCCGAACACGATCACGACATCGATGTGTGTTCCACGGTATTTGGCTTTGAGGAATTGAACGAAGTCATTTTCGTACTCGGGGCCGAAAAAACGATTTGCGTCGAGATGCTCGGAATAAAATGAAGTCGGCGACTTGCTGCCCGCGTTGATAGTCGATCTGATTGAGCCGGTCACCGCCGTATTGAATGGCAAGCCCGCTGAAGATTGATCAAGCACCAAGACAGCGCGCTTTGGGGGCGGCTCGGCTGCCACCGGCCTTTGCAGCAATAATCCCGTCAGAACGATAAGGATCACGAAGCCAGGGCTGCGCATCAAGTGTCACCATCTGCTGGGCGGCTGCACCTGTTCTGCGGGCATCGAGTGCTGCTGTTCTATGATAGCGCGCTAACACGGCGTTCGGAAAGTCCCCTTCGGTCAAAGGCTGACATGGCGACGCGATCACGCGATGTCCGCTTTACCCCGGATTGTGTTGGAAAAGTCGAAAATCGAACGTCACCGAAAATCTCGCAAATGTTGATTTCGAGCAGACTCCAATATTGCAGCATTCCGAAACGGCGATGCGAGGCTCGGTGATCGTTTTCGGACAAAACGGTGTCGTCCCTCATATCCGCGCACGCGACGCGCATCAGTGGTCCTGAAAAAAGATCCATCGCCAATTCAAAAAGACTTTTGCAACACAATCCCCCGGCGTGCGGATGTGGGCAGCGTAACTGGTCGTGTCCGTTAAGTGCCGATACTGTTGCAAAAGTCGAAAGTTGCGTCAGTCAGAATTTCTGGCGAAACGTTAAACTGCGAACCGGTCGACGATTCGGATAACCTCGGTCTCGCTATCGAAGTCGCCTACGAGTTTTGCGTGAGGCGATGAGGTCCCTTAGATCTCTACACCGCGCCTGCGGCCCTCTGCCGTTAGCGAAAGTCGTCGAGCATCATTCAGTCACCTGATCCGCGCATGACCGAGCCCCGCAATTATCCCCGCTAATCGCCTAGTGTTCCACTTTGGTGAACTGCACCCCGGAACGCGAAGACCGAGACATTATAACAACAGTCGTCGTGCGAAATTCCAAAATGCTGACCCGGACACATGGTTAAGAAAGCGTTAACTGATTTGTGGAGATATAATCGCACCGACGATTCCAGAAGGAGTTCTCGATGGCGAAGTTTGCGATTGGCGAGACAGTCGATAACGCAGCCGACGACCATGAGGTGGGTAAGGTCATCGCCGTGTTCCCAACTGATGACGGGAACTTTAGATACGCGGTTGACATGGAAGGGTACGGCGCGCTCCAGTTTTTCAACGAAGAAAAACTAGTCGTTCACCCCTGCTAGGCTGGAATGGCGCGTGATGGGCCGCGCAACGCGGCCCGTGGTGCCGCCAATTCGCAAGATCAAACCCGAGCGGAAGACGCCGACCGCCTGGCCTCAGGCCGCTTTGCTGCCGAAAGTGGAAATCAGATCGAACGCAGCCTATGTCCGCTTGGGCCGCAGTCGGACTACGCGACCTGGTGGTTAACCCTCACGTCTGCAAAGCACCGTCCAATGAAATCAATTGGCGACTTACAGTCGCTTTTTAGTTTCGGAATCGGCGCATCCCGCGACAGATGTGGTCGTGCTTTGTCATTTGCCTGAGATTTCAGTTCCTTAATCGACCACCTGTCACTCTTAGCCGAGCGATTGGCAATCTGACCAGTAGTTGTTGCAGCTTCCGTTGTGCCCGACTGAAAACCTGCCGGTGAACCGGGCGAGATCTGGTGCACCGCCATTGTACTGGCGATGCCCACGACGTAGGTCAGGGAATGCCAAGTGAATGTCTTCATAAGCATGATGCTACTCATTTACTTGTATCATCACGAATGCGGCCGGACATGTCGGCTGACCCCTGTCGCAGGTGGCGCGCCTCAAGTCCGCTATGTATGAGCGAAGTGGCTACCCTTGCTTGTCGAACATAGCGAGCCGCGGGCGGTCGAGGATTGCGATGTCGCGTTGGGTTTTGCTTAGGAAATCAAGAACGCCAGCGCGGCGCATCTGGGACAGCGCACGAGAGACAGTTTCAACGGTCAGGCCGAGATAGTCGGCAATATCGCGACGTGTCATCGGGAGTGTCATCACGCCTGCGGCGGCTAGCCGTCCATCCATTTCCATGAGGAAGGCCGCAACTCTCTCGAGTGAGTTTTTGCGACCTAGCAGAAGCATGTGATTTTCTGCGTGCTGTAGATTGTTGGCGGTCATCACGAGCAGGTTTAGCGTTACGTCAGCATCGCTAATCGCCGCCGCATCAAGAATTTGGCGTTTGACGAGGCGCAGAGTTGTTCCGACTACTGCCTCCGCCGTAAATCGATGCGAGTCCCCATTCACGAGCCCGAAGATATCGCCAACCAAATGAAACGCGGCAATCTGACGTCGGCCGTCTGAAAGCAATTTGTAACTTCGTACTGCACCTTCCTTAACTTGGTACACGTACTCCGCTGGCTCTTCCTCACCGCAAATTTCGGCTCCTTGCCTATAAGTAAACTCGCCTAGACTGACGATTGCGGTTGACCCGCTCGTCATGCCGATATCATGAAGTGTATGGGGGCGAGCCGTCCGATCCGAGGAGATGCGCACATACATAGCTTACTCCTCGAAGCAATCGAGTTCACGCTGAAATATTTGGTCCTTGGAGCATCAGTTTGCTCTTCGACTTTGACGGTGGATATCAAGAAGGGGCCAAAACTCTCCATGAGGCCATTGTCCCTTAGGACAATGCGACCATTAGTGGCGATTTTGCTTGGGTTGCCTCAATGGAAGAGGCGCTTGCCGAGCTTCTTGATGATCTCCCGCAGCTCATCGGCGTACTCGCCGATGACCTGACGCGCCTCTTCTAGGCGCGACAGCTTTGGCGGCGGCTCATCTTTACGAAGGGACGGTTCTTTGGTCGGCGTCATAGACGTGATGGACGGCGGTGACCAAAGAGGACCATTGAGCTAAATCAAGGGGGCTGCCCACTGAGGCGGCCTTACTTTCCTTCGTCCTGCCAAAACCAGACGTCGCGGTGTGAGCTTATTCACATGCGGTTCGACGGGGTTGTGCTTTAATATCAGGAGCAAGGTCATCGGGTCTCTCGGAGAGCAGATGGCGATTTACTCGATCAAGCAACGCAATTTTGGCTGCCTAATTAGCGGCCCGCGCTGCGCGCTCGCAGCATTCCGGCCTTGCGCATTTTCAGTGACATCTGCAACGGTCTTTAGGAGGGACATATGCCTCTGAGCCATTTGACTTCGGCCATCATATTCGGATCTTGGCTTGCCATTGGCGTTCCCGTCTCGGCAAGCGCTAATGTCATCACCGACTGGGACGGGAAAGCCGTCGCTCTCGTTATGCCCGCTGGGCCTCTCGGCGTGTCCCAGCAGATCTACACAGCTCAGCGAATGATGGGAATGGTCCACGCCGCGATGTTTGACGCGGTTAATTCGATTGAGCGGCGCTACGAACCTTATCTGGTGCAGTTGCCCGCGGACCCGACCACTTCCAAGGAAGCCGCTGCTGCCGCAGCCGCCGCTACAGTACTGGCGACAATTGATGAAAAGACTGCGCGCGAAGTGACGGTCACCCTCGCGACCTATCTCGCGTCGATCCCTGATGATGGTAGTGCGAAAGCGGATGGCATCAGGCTCGGCGAGGCGGTTGCTGCCAAGGTGTTAGAAGTCCGGGCAATTGATGGTCACAACGCGCTTGATGACTACCGCCCGAGGACCGCGCCAGGGGTATATGTGCCAACCTCCATCACCGCGGCCTCGACCTGGTCGAAAGTGAAGCCGTTTGCCCTGACGGCCGCATCCCAATTCCGACCGGATCCGCCGATTTCACTGTCGAGCAGGGAGTGGGCAACTGACTACAACGAGATCAAGGATTACGGCCGCCAGTCTGATGCCAAGCGTTCGACGCAGCAGACCGAGACCGCACGATTTTGGCTTATGGTCGGCCCACCAGCCTATCATCCATTCGTGCGTCAGCTCGTAACCGCCAAACAGATGAGTGTCGGTGACAGCGCGCGGCTTATGGCGCTCGCGGCAATTGGCCTTAACGACGCGCTGATCGCCGTGTTCGATGCCAAGTACCACTATAACTTCTGGCGGCCAATAACTGCGATACGGAATGGTGATATTGACGGCAACGACCTCACGGAACGCGAGGCGACCTGGCAGCCGATTGACAATACGCCAATGCACCCGGAATACCCATGCGCCCATTGCATCCTCAGCGGCGCTATCGCGGGTGTTATCAAGACAGCGTCAGGAAGCGAGGACATTCCCGAGATCGCGATAACAAGCCCCACTGCACCTGGCGTGACCCACCGCTTTACCAACATGACGGCCTTTACCGATGAGATCGCGAATGCTCGTATCTGGTCCGGTTTCCATTACCGCTTCTCGACCAAGGTCGGTACGGATATGGGTCTTAAGATCGGTGAATACGTTGTGAACAATGTGATGCAGCCAGCCCAGACGGCGGGACGTTAGTAGCCCTTGCGCGGTTCACGTGTCTCGATGGCGACAACCGCGCGGGCTTCTAAAAAATGAGGCCCGCAGGGAATGATTTCGCGAGATGAAGTCAAGCATCCGCAGTTCTTTCCAAGGCAATCGCGCGAAAAGAGGAAAATACGGCTTGCAAATGTCCGCTCCGGGTCGATACCGTTGAAAAAGTCGAAAATCGAACGGCTATGAAAATCTCGCGAAGGTCGATTGTTAGGTCTCTCCGCCGCTGCTCGGCTCTTTAAGACCAATAGGACGTTTCGCGGTCGCGTTTGTTTAAATCAATGTGGTCCCTCACGTCGCCGCGCGTGGAACGCATCAGCGGTCCAGAAAAGTGTGTGTCGTCGGCCAAAAGGGATTTTTTCAACACTATCGGTCACCAGCTGACATGGCGACGTGACCACGGGATGTCCGTTCTGCCCTCAGAAGCGGAAATCGTCAGCGAGAGCAGCCTGTTTGTTAAGTGCCATCAGATGACAAGCGGCTTTGCATCTCACCTAATTGCGGACACTAAAAAACAAATTAGGACATGAGCAGATCGATTTTAGGAACGTCACACATCGGCGACCGCTTGTCCTCCTATCACGAAGGAGGAAGCGATGAAGGTTACAACGATTACGCTGGCGATGGTGCTTGCTCTTTCAAGCAGCTGGGCCATCGCGTCAGGCGCTCACGCAACTGTTGCGACACATGAAGGTCCATCTTCCCACCGCATGTCGAACCGTCTGACACCAGGCGTAGCGACGCCAGGTAGCACAACAGGCATGGGCAGAGGCGCTGCGAGCGGCATGTATAGGGATAATGATTCGAATGTGTATAGGGACGGACTGCCCCGTAATGATGTGAACCCGCACGGCGGCTGACAAATGAAACGCCGCGCTGATTGCGGCTCGCGGAAGCCAATGTTGATGACAGACGACCTCATCACAAATAAACGACGTGGTCGCCGCGATAACAATTTGGAAAGTTGACCGCGTGGGAAGGCCGCCAGAGCGCGTGACACGTCGGTCGGTCAGTGCAGCGGCTCGACCGGAAACCGAATCCAGACCACCTCCGCCGGGCTCTGGTGGCCATCGTGGTGAGAATCGAACCTCGCGCATCAACCGGAAAACCAAAACCGATTCCGCGCGTGCCGAAAGTCGCCGAAAATGTCACGCGCGCGCATCACTCGGCGCAACAAGGAGATGTAAGGCCAGGCTTACTTCTTTAGATGCCGGGACGGCACGTTGCGTCGGTTGAAGAGCCGCGGCGATAGACAAGCAGACTTCGTCAGCCGCCCTGACGACGTTTAGTTCAGCGTGGCGTCCCGGTCGCGCGGCTCTACAAGAAAGCTGCGGCTAAGCCGCAGCTTTCTTATTTGCAATTCAGTTCAGGGTGGAGCCCTACTTTTTCGTCAGTCATTTGTTTCACTAGACCGGCGATCCGTCCAAGGTGCGTTGGTCGGTGAGTTGCCTCGCCAGTCGGTCATAGTGGGCGATTTTGTCGTTTAATTGGTCGCACTTTGTGATCCTAACGCTAACGTTGATGACCTGAGAACTACCCGCTCGGCGTCGAGTCACCCACCTTCGCTGCAATCGCTCGCGTGACCTTGGGCGGCTGCCACGCGCCTAAATCTTGCTAAAGAATTTGAAGGCCCGAATGTATGGACCGGCAAAACGTATCAAAACGTGACGGCTGTATGCAGAGCGACTCTCGCGGGTACTTCGCTATGGCGTGCGCTGCGACCTTTCAGGTAGCGGCCCTCAGGCTTACGTCATACACCGCCATGCGCGGTCGGTGGAAGCCGCATATAACCGTCCTGAGCGTCAATTAGCGTCATCTGCAGTATGCGCAAAAGATTGCCCTAGATGCTAGCCTTGTCGTTGGTCGTGAGTTTCAAAATCATTGCGGCCGCTCCGTGGTTGCGCCAGACGGTAACCGCCAGCGACCCTTGGGCAGTTAGTCGTGATGCCTTTGAGCGGAATATCGTTTCGGGAAAGTCTTGTACGCCCCCTGCGCCGGCTTACTTGCAGGGTGGTTAGCACTCGCTAGCCTCGACTGCTATTTAGTCCAAGCAACAACAATCAGAAAATAGGAGGACAGCATGAAATTCCGTCCGCTTCACGACCGCGTCGTGGTCAAGCG
>Ga0210396_10007590_pt1 | contig 10310 bp, 12 predicted proteins | sample IncBWH17OmetaG_FD_155466 | JGI IMG/M metagenome (GOLD analysis project Ga0210396, IMG submission 155466) | Forest soil microbial communities from Barre Woods Harvard Forest LTER site, Petersham, Massachusetts, United States - Inc-BW-H-17-O ... | reverse complement strand
GGCGAGGCCGAGGTGATCGAAACGATTACCGGGTTGCGGCCCGACCGTCCGTCAGTCCGAGTGGAGGCCGAGCCGCTCGGGCGGGCGTTCTGCGTCCACAATTACGGCCACAGCAGCAATGGCGTGACCTTGTCGTGGGGTTGCGCGCGCGAGGTCGTGCGCCTTGTCAGTCGCGATCGCTAACCGGCGTCGACAGCGCGTTCTCTACCGTCGCGTACATCGGCAGCAGGCGACCCAGTCCGCATGCGGCGATGGTTCGCGCCACCACCGGGTGACCGCCGACCAGCCGCACATTGACGCCGCGCCGGCGACACTGCACCGCCTCGCTAGCCAAGGCGGAGTAGGCGCACGACCCCATGAATTCGAGGGCCCGAAGGTCGATTACGAACGGACCCGGCGCGATAGCGATAGCGGCGCTCCGGCTTACCAAGCGCCGCCAGACACTCTCGTTGCTGGCGTCAATGTCACCGCCGACGTGAACGACCACGGCCGATCCGGTGCACTCGGTGATTGCCCGTAGACCACTATTCGGGTCACCAAATTGCGAACTTAACCGCGTGCCCGAAGGCGCTGGAAATGCTTCGGTCGCGACAGTGTTCATATTTGGCGCAATCCCGTCGTCGTGTGCGGTTAGGCCCGGCCCCTACGGCGTCGGCTAAGCATATGTGTAACAAGGGCTGACAACCAGGGATGTCGGAAACCGAAATGGGGAGTCGGGTGACCCGTATTCTGCACGCCATTAAAAGCGGGGATGACGTGCAGATTCTCAGCTGAGCGCTACCTACGGGCTTGCCAGCATGACTTACTATCCTAATAAAGATAGTAACTGCTAATGGTGAAATGGTGGGACGCGGGTGAGCATCGACTACGCGCTGCACGGTCACATCGTCACCATCACGATCAACCGCCCCGAGGCGCGCAATTCGCTCGACATGGCGCATTTCCGGGATTTGGCCCACGCGTGGGCCGCGTTTCGCGATGACGCCAGCGCCTGGGTTGCTGTGATCACTGGGGTCGGACGGGACTTCTGCACCGGAGCCGACCTGAAAAAGTTCATTCCGGAATTGACTGGTGATCTTCCTCAGCCCGACGGGTGGGACAAGAACGACGCCATCCACGCTGTCCTGCATCGGTTCCCGGTGTACAAGCCAATTGTGGCCGCGGTGAACGGGACATGCGTCGCCGGCGGGTTCGAGATGTTGGGTTCCACCGATATCAGGGTGGCCGTGCCCGAGGCCCGATTCGCCCTGATGGAGCCCAAGCGCGGTCTGTTCGCCGGGGGCGGTAGCACCGTGCGGCTGCCGCGCCAGCTCCCCTACGCGTTCGCGATGGAGCTAATGCTGACCGCGGACATGGTGGACGCGGAGCGAGCTCTTGCGATGGGACTGATCAACCGGGTGGTCGGGGCGGACGAGCTGATGGATACCGCGTACGACTACGCCGAGCGCATCGCGGCCAACGCGCCGCTCGCTGTTTTCGCGACGAAGCAGTCGGCCGTGGAAGGGCTGGCGCTTGACCTCGACGCGGCCTACGAGAACGAGACCCGGCACAGCGACCGCGTTTTCGCGACCGAGGACGCCAAGGAAGGACCGCGCGCCTTCGCCGAGAAGCGACCGCCGCGGTGGCGGGCGCGCTGACTTCTCGATTACCTACGCGTGACGCGCCGGACGTCGCGAATTAGCAGCGACAATAGCCAGCTCACGATCGACAACAAGACCGCCGCCCAGATTGCGTCCCACCAAAAGCGGTCGATCTTGAGTCCCCAGTGGGTGGTGTGTTCCGTGATCCAGGCGGTGATCCACAGCATCAACGCATTGACGACTACATGGAAAAGGCCGAGGGTCAGGATGTACAGCGGGATCGACAGGAACTGAACGACCGGCTTGACGATCGCGTTGACCAGACCGAAGATCACCGCGACGACGAAGATGATGCCGATCCTCTGCAATGTCGTATCGCCGCCGACGAAACTCAACCCGTGAAAGAACAGGGTGACAACCCACAATGCAAATCCGGTCAATGCGGCGCGCAACAGAAAGGGGCCCATGTTGGCATCCTGCCATGCCCGGCAGGCGAATTCGCGTCGCTGAGCCGATTTAATTCAGGCTATAGAAGCGCTGCGCGTTCAATCCACCGATCTTTTCGCGCGCCTCTTCAGTGATGTCGGTACGGGTGCGCAGATGTTTGGTGCTTTCCGGCCACTCGCCGTCCCAATGCGGGTAGTCGCTGGCGAACATGATGAAGTCGGCGCCGAGCACGTCGATCACGCCGGGCAGGATTGGCTCCTCTGGCTCACAGGTCACCCAGATATTGCCGGCCTGCAGATATTCGTGCGGATCGCGGCGCCAGCCGCGCTCGATCCAATCGCCACGCTTCTCGTAGTGCTCGTGCAGGCGGTCGATGAAGAACGGAACCCAACCCGCGCCGGCCTCGAGGAAGGCGACCCGCAACTGCGGATGCCGCTCGAAGACGCCGCCCGAGACGAGCGCGGTCATCGCCGTCATCTGGTCGAACGGAAAGCTGATGCAGTGCACCTGGATGTAGTTGGTGAAACGGTCGACGCCGATCTTCGGCAGATGAATGCCGGGCGCACCGTGAATGCCCAGCGGCATCTCCAGCTCGACGGCGGCGGCGTAGAACGGGTCGAGGTCGGGGTGGTCGAGGTTGCGGGTCTTGAGCGCCGGCGGGACCAGAGTCGCGACCAGACCCAGCTCCTTGGCCTCGCGCATGATGTCGATGGCCACCTGCCCGTGCTCGACCGGGGTGACGCCGACGCCGCGCAACCGGCCATTCGTCGGCGCGCAATAATCGGCGATCCATTGGTTGTAGAGCCGCGCGAAACCCGCTGCGAAATCGGGATCTTCGAGGCTGGGCACGCACAGCCCGAGGCTGGGATAGAGCACCATCGTGTCGATGTGATCGCGGTCGGCGTCCACGACCACACCCTCGGCCGACCGGCAATTGATGTCGGGTGCCTTGCTGATTCCGTGCTGGGGCGGGCAACCGGCGCCGGGGCCTTCGTCCTCCGGGTAGTTGCGGCCTTCGAACATCAACCGCAGCGACCTGTCCGTGCTGGGTTTGACGTGGTCCGGCCAGCGTTTGATCGCCTCGGTGGCAAGCGAGGAGTTCTCGGCGACGTGTCCATCGGCATCGATGATTCGCATAGCTCCGGAACTTACACTCGCGGATTGCATGATCAAACGGCTCGCGCCAGCGCGCCGGGTGCGACACGATGCTTTCGTGGCAACTCAACGGATCACCGGCGATCAACGGAACTCGTTCATTGCGGCGATGTTGGGCTGGACCATGGACGCCTTCGATTACTTCATCGTGGTGTTCGTCTATGCCGATATCGCAAAGACTTTCCACATCAGCAAGGCCGAGGTCGCGTTCGTCACGACCGCCACCCTGGTCATGCGTCCCGTGGGTGCACTGCTGTTCGGGCTCTGGGCGGACCGGGTCGGCCGGCGGCTCCCGCTGATGGTGGACGTGATGTTCTACTCCGTGGTCGGATTCCTGTGCGCGTTTGCGCCGAACTTCACTGTGCTGGTGATTCTGCGGTTGCTGTACGGCATTGGCATGGGCGGCGAATGGGGACTGGGCGCCGCGCTCGCGATGGAGAAGGTTCCCGCCGAGCGACGCGGCTTTTTCTCCGGGCTGCTGCAGGAGGGCTACGCATTCGGCTATCTGCTGGCGAGCGTGGCGTCGCTGGTGGTGATGGACTGGCTCGGGTTGTCGTGGCGCTGGTTGTTCGGTCTGTCCATCGTCCCGGCCCTGATCAGCCTGATCATCCGGTATCGGGTACAGGAATCCGAGGTATGGGAAGCCGCGCAGGACCAGATGAAGCTGACCAACACCAGAATTCGCGATGTGCTGCGCGACCCCGCGATCGTTCGCCGGTTCATCTACCTGGTGCTGCTGATGACCGCGTTCAACTGGATGAGCCACGGTACCCAGGACGTCTACCCGACGTTCTTAGGGGCGACGGCCAACCAGGGTGCCGGCCTGTCCAGCGTGACAGTCAAGTGGATCGTGGTGGTCTACAACGTCGGCGCCATCATCGGCGGGCTGTTCTTCGGCACGCTGTCACAGCGGTTCGGCCGTCGCTACACCGTCATTTTCTGTGCTCTGTTGGCGCTGCCAATCGTGCCGCTGTTCGCCTACTCACGCACCGCGGCAATGCTGTGCCTCGGCTCGTTCCTGATGCAGCTCTGCGTGCAGGGCGCCTGGGGTGTGATCCCCGCGCACCTGACCGAGATGTCGCCGGACGCCATCCGTGGCCTCTACCCCGGCGTGACTTACCAGCTGGGCAACCTGCTCGCCGCGTTCAACCTGCCGATCCAGGAACGCCTGGCCGAGTCGAACGGCTATCCCTTCGCGCTGACCGTCACGATCGTGCCGGTGTTGCTGGCCGTCGCGACCCTGACGCTGATCGGCAAGGACGCGACTGGGATCCGCTTCGGTACTGCCGAAAGCGCTTTTCTCCCAACCGAAGCGGCGTGAGCTAGTCGCGATCGCGAGCGCGGCGGAGCCGGGCGAGGCGGGTCGCCACCATCAGGGCTGGTGGCGGGTCGCCACCATCAGGGCTAGCCTGACTCCGGGTCGGTGAGCGTGCGCCGCAGCAGGTGCATCGCCACCGTTGTCGAGCGCTCCCGGATGTCCGACCGGTTCCCGGGCAGCCGAAGCGTCCGGGTGATCGTCGGGCCGCCGTCTTGCGCCACGGTGAAGCAGACCGTTCCCACCGGCTTTTCCGGCGTTCCCCCACCCGGACCGGCGATTCCGGTGATCGCGACCGCGGTATCGGCACCGAAGCGCTGCAGCGCGCCCGCCGCCATCGCTTCGGCCACCGGCTCGGACACCGCGCCGTGCACTTCGATCAGCGCCGGGTCGACACCGAGCAGCTGCACCTTCGCCTCGTTGGAGTAGCTCACCACACCGCCCATCACATACTCGGACGACCCGGGCCGGTCGGTCAGCCGCGCCGCCAGCAGCCCTGCGGTGCAGGATTCCGCCGTCGCTATCCGGCGGGCGGCGAGCAACCGCGCGACCAAATCGTCCACGTGCGAACCGTCTTCGGAATAGAGCTGGTGTCCATGCCGGTCGCGCAGCAACTGCGTCAACTCGTCATACACCTCCGCCGCGTCCGGCTCGTAGCGGGTGACCATCTCGATCTCTCCGCGCCGCAAGCAGGTGGTGATCTCGAGCTTGTCAAAGCCGGGGATGGACGCCTCGGCGCCGCGCAGCGTTTCGGCCAGACCCGACTCGGGCAGCCCGAACATCCGGATGGTCTCCTGGCGGTAGATCGTTCGCCCGGCGATCGCCTCCTGCGCAGCGGTTGTCTGAATTGCCTCCTGCCACATGGGCTGTAGCTCGCGCGGCGGCCCGGGAAGCACGATTACCGCCGGCTTGCCGGGCACGACCACACCCGGCGCGGTGCCCACCGGATCGAGTACCTGCGAGCCGGCGGGAATCATGGCCTGCTTGCGGTTGGCGGCCCTCACCGAGTCGAAGCTGCCGGGTTCCAAAAGACCGCTGAAGGCGGGATTGCGGTCCATCAGGCGCTTGAGGATGTTGGCGATCTTGTTCTCGACCTCGTCATCCAGCACCAGCTCGCGGCCGCAGAACCGCGCCACCACCTCGACGGTCATGTCGTCGGCCGTGGGCCCCAGGCCGCCGCTGGTCACGATCAGGTCCACACCCTGGTCCGCCATGAAGCGCAGCTGCGCCTCGATGTCGGAAGCGCGGTCACCGCAGATCGTGATGTGTGCCAGCTCGACGCCCAGCTCCAGCAGCCGGTCGGCGATCCAAGGGCCGTTTCTGTCTTGGACCCGGCCGGTGAGGACTTCAGTTCCGGTGACCACGATGCCCGCGCGTGCGCTCACCGCCATGAGCCTACGCATGAACTAACCTGAGGCCGTGGCGCAGGCTCCACGGACTCGCTACGCGAAATGCGGCGATATGGACATCGCCTACCAAGTGCTGGGTGACGGTCCGACCGATCTTCTTGTGCTGCCCGGGCCATTCATCCCGATCGGCTCGATCGACGAGGAGCCGTCGATGTACCGCTTCCATCGGCGCCTGGCGTCCTTTTGCCGGGTGATCCGGTTCGACCATCGTGGAATCGGTCTTTCCTCAAGCGTCCCCTCGATGAACATGCTGGGCCCGAAGTACTGGGCCGAAGACGCGATCGCGGTGATGGACGCCGTCGGATGCGAGCAGGCGACGATCTTGGCGCCCACTTACCACGGGATGAATGGAATGGTCCTTGCCGCCGAATATCCCGAGCGGGTGCGCGGGCTGGTGATCGTCAACGGCGCGGCACGCGTCCGGTGGGCACCCGACTACCCGGCTGGCGCCCAGCTGGACGGCCGCGAACCATTCCGGACTGTCGGCCTCGAACCCGACGCCCTGGAGCAGGGTTTCGATGTGCTGGGGATCGTCGCGCCAAGCGTTGCCCGCGACGCTGTCTTTCGCGCGTGGTGGGATTTGGCCGGCAACCGGGCGGGCCCGCCGAGCATGGCCCGCGTCGTATCGAAGGTCGTGACCGAAGCCGACGTGCGCGAGGTCCTCGGGCGCATCAGCGCGCCGACGTTGATCCTGCACCGTGCCGGTTCGAGATTCGTTCCGGTAGGGCACGGTCATTACCTTGCCGAGCACATCGCCGGATCGCGGTTCGTCGAGCTGCCGGGCGCGGATGCCCTGTACTGGGTGGGCGACACCGCGCCAATGCTCGACGAGATCGAGGAGTTCATCACCGGTGTGCGCGGTGGTTTCGCCGCCGAGCGCGTCCTCAGCACGATCGTGTTCACCGACATCGTCGGCTCCACCGAGCGGGCCGCCCTGCTCGGCGACGACCGGTGGCGCGACCTGCTGGACAACCACGACAACATCGTGCGCCGCGAACTGCAGCGGTTCGGCGGTCGCGAGGTGAAAACCGCCGGAGATGGATTCGTCGCGATGTTCAGTAGTCCCAGTGCCGCGATCGCGTGTGCGGACGAAATCATAGACGCGGTAGGGGTTTTGGGCATCGAGGTGCGGGTGGGTATTCACGCCGGGGAGGTCGAGGTGCGCGGCTCCGACGTCGCCGGGATGGCCGTCCACATCGGTGCGCGCGTGGCGGCGCTGGCCGGCCCCAGCGAGGTACTGGTGTCCTCGACGGTGCGCGACATCGTCACCGGATCACGGCGCACCTTCGCCGACCGCGGTGAGCACGAGCTGAAAGGTGTGCCGGCCCGGTGGCGGCTGTACGCGCTGGCACGAGAAGGCGCGACAGTCAGGCGTTAGCGGCCTGGACCGCCCGGTTGGCCAGGTTGCCCGGGCTGGCCGGGCTGGCCCGGTTGGCCGGGTTGGCCGCCGGGGCCGGGTGCGCCGCCGGCGCCCCCCTCGCCGCCCTTGCCGGGCTCACCGCCCTGGCCGGGCGTGCCGCCCATGTTGCCGTCGCCGCCTCCACCCCCAGCTCCGCCTGGGCCGCCGGCACCGCCGGCTCCGCCGGCCCCGCCAGCGCCACCGGCTCCTCCGGCCCCGCCGGCTCCTCCAGCGCCGCCCCTACCCCCGGCTCCGCCTGGGCCGCCGGCCCCAGCGGCCTCGCCGTTGCCGCCGGTGGGTGTGTCGCCGCTCATGCCGCACGCACCGATGCGGGATCTGGATGACGAGCCATCAGTCTGCCTCCCCTGTAAGCCACCAACTCTTCCTCAGGTCAAGCTACCCCAACCGGCGTCGCGCACGAGCAAGCGGCCACGGACGGCGACCGTTACCCGCTAAATGGTCTGATTCGGATCGTTCGGACGTCGCGCGGCTAGCGTAGGCTGCAAACCAAGGCGGTGTCGGAGCAACAATTCCCGATTCGGTAATCGCCTGTACGGCTTGGTGTTTGATCGAACGAATGCGGGTGACCGAACTGAACACAACATTGCCTCCCGCGTTAGCCAAGGCGCTGGAGTTGCTCGCCGATCCGCCCGCGCAGCCCGACGTTAGCAAGGGTTATCTCGATTTGCTGGGTGCCGTATCGGTCGATGACGCTGCCGCGCCGAAGAACACCCGCCGAATCCAGGCCATGTGGGCCTCACCGGCCGTGGCGATGGTCTACGACAACGCCCAAGCGGTGATGCGCAGGCTGCTGAGCACGTTTCAGCCTCCGACCGAGTGGCTGAAAATCCCGCCGGGCGGAATCGTCCTGGACGTCGGCTGCGGTCCCGCTAGCATCACCGCGTCGCTGGCGCGTGCTGTCGGACCGAGCGGGCTCGTGTTGGGTGTCGACTTGTCAAAGGCCATGCTGGCGCGCGCGGTCCGCACCGAAAAGGGGTCTCAGATTGGCTTTTTGCACGCGGACGCGCAACAACTTCCGCTGCGCGAGGCGACGGTCGACGCGGTGGTGTCGATGGCCGTGCTGCAGCTGGTACCAGACCCGGCGGCCGCCCTGGCAGAGATGGCCCGGGTGCTGCGCCCGGGCGGGCGACTGGCCGTGTTGGTCCCCACCGCAGGTCGTGCCGCCCGGGGTTGGCGGCGGATGCCGAAGTTCGGAGCCAATGTGTTCGGCGAGGACGAAATCGGCGACATCCTGGAAGAGCAGGGCTTGGTCAGCGTGCGGACCAGGAATTTCGGCCCTATTCAGTGGGTGCGAGGCAAACGCGGGTGACGCAGCCGATGATCGAGTTAGAGGTACTCCAAGCTGACGTGACCAAGCTCGAGGTCGACGCGATCACCAACGCGGCCAACACGCAACTGCGACACGGTGGCGGTGTTGCGGCTGCAATCGCCCGCGCCGGCGGCCCCGAGGTGCAGCGTGAATCAAACGAGAAGGCGCCGATTGGCCTCGGCGATGCGGTCGAGACCACAGCCGGCGACATGCCGGCGCGCTACGTCATCCACGCCGCGACGATGGAGCTGGGCGGCCCGACCTCGGCCGAGATCATCGCACGGGCCACCGGTTCCGCCTTGCGGAAGGCCGATGAGCTCGGTTGCCGCTCTCTGGCGCTGGTGGCGTTCGGGACCGGCGTCGGCGGATTCCCGCTCGAAGACGCCGCACGGCTGATGGTCGACGCCGTTCGGCAGCATCAGCCGAGCTCGCTTGAACGGGTGGTGTTCGCGGTCCACGGCAAGGAGGCCGAGCAAGCATTCCAGGCCGCAGTGCGAAGGTAGAGGCTTACGGGTCGCCGGCGGGTTTGGACAGGTAACGCTCGACGGAAGCGACTTTCTGCGTCATCGCGTCGGCGGCCCCGGCCCGCCAGTCCGCCTTGATCACCGTGCTGACTCGGGGTGCACGAGCAGCAACGGCCTCCACCGCGCGCTGCACCACCGTCATCACTTCCTCCCAGGTATCGCCTTCGATAACGGTGAACATCGAATCCGTCTTATTGGGCAACCCGGAATCGCGAACCACCCGAACCGCCTCGGCGACGATCTCTCCGACTCCCTCACCCACGCCCAGCGGGGTGACGGAAAACGCGACCAGCACAGACACCCGACGAGCGTACCCGTGAGCTTTACGTTCAACCCCGGCCTGGCACCATCGAGCCCATGCGGGTTCTGGTGCAACGGGTCTCGTCGGCGGCGGTGTCGGTTGACGGCCAGGTGGTCGGCGCCATCCGGCCGGACCGCCAAGGCCTGCTCGCATTCGTCGGTGTCACGCACAGCGATGACCATGACAAAGCGCGGCGGCTCGCCGAAAAGCTCTGGAATCTACGCATTCTCGCCGACGAGCAGTCCGCGGCCGACGTCAACGCGCCGATCTTGGTGGTCAGCCAATTCACCCTCTACGCCGACACCGCCAAGGGCCGCCGGCCGTCATGGAACGCGGCCGCTCCAGGTGCGGTCGCCGAGCCGCTGGTAGCCACGTTCGCGGAGGCGTTGCGCGGGTTGGGTGCCCAGGTGGAGACCGGTGTGTTCGGTGCGAACATGCAGGTCGAATTAGTAAACGACGGCCCGGTGACGGTGATTCTGGAGGTCTGACGGCTCGGCTGCGGGTACTTTGGTTACGTCGCTGGGTTTTGGCGCATTTGGACGGGAGGGCCGAATTTTGCGAAACATCCGTCACCCTGCCGAGTTGGTTGGTCGTTCATGACCAGGACACCTGGGACACCTGAATTCGGCTCGCTGCGTTCCGACGATGACCACTGGGACATCGTCAGCAGCGTGGGCTACACGGCTCTACTGGTGGCGGGCTGGCGCGCCCTGCACGCGCTAAGCGCGCAACCGCTGGTGCGGGACGAATACGCGAAGCTTTTCATTGCCGCTTCACAGGATCCGTATCTGGCTGGGGTGCTCGCCAATCCGGGGACCACCGAGGACGGGACCGCCTTTCCCCGCCTCTA
>Ga0210396_10007588_pt1 | contig 10313 bp, 12 predicted proteins | sample IncBWH17OmetaG_FD_155466 | JGI IMG/M metagenome (GOLD analysis project Ga0210396, IMG submission 155466) | Forest soil microbial communities from Barre Woods Harvard Forest LTER site, Petersham, Massachusetts, United States - Inc-BW-H-17-O ... | reverse complement strand
CAACCCGCTCCCGCCCTCTCTAGGCTCCAAACCGAGGTTGGCCCAATACGCCGGCCTCGACCGATCTGCGACTTCGACGGGCGCACCCACGCCGATTTGAAAACTCTCGGAAACTACCTTAAAGGCGACGACCGGAGTCGAACCGGTGTAGACGGCTTTGCAGGCCGCTGCGTAGCCACTCCGCCACGTCGCCACGGGACCCCTTAGCCTAGCGGTCGCTCCCTCGGGAAGCAGCCCTCACCCACGATCCCAGCAGTCGAGGGGCATCCACGGTTGACACTCGAGCAGCCGGGTAGTTAACCGCACACGGCGATCGCGACTCGTGTTTTGCGATCTCCACCGACAGTCTCGACGGGAGGGAACCATGCCGCCAGCGACCCTCAGGCTGGAATTGAAACGCGATCTGCAGGCGCCAGCCATCGCGCGGGCTCTCACGGGCGGGCGCTGTGATCGGCTGGAGATCAGTCCAGCGCAGTGCCAGAACCTGGTGCTGCTCGTCTCAGAGATCGTCAGCAACGCCGTCCTGCACTCCCAGGCCCCCGCCGATACGCCGATCGTGCTCACCACAACCGTTACCGAGGAGACGATTCGAGTCACGGTGACCGACACCGGGAAGGGCTTCGTCCCCGTGGCGCGCAAACCTGGATCTGGGCATGGTGGCTATGGCCTTTACCTGCTGGACAAGGTTGCCCATCGCTGGGGAGTCGATCGCGTAGGTGGGACGAGGGTTTGGTTCGAGCTCACAAGGACAGCCGCGGATGTCGCGGAATCCGCGATTAGATAGCGATCGCCAGGGGCAGTGTTGGAGACCATGATCGAGGAGGTTCTGCCTGGGCTGTTTCAGTGGGAGGCTTTCCACGCTGGCATCGACCGTGTGGTGCACAGCGGCTTTGTGCCCGATTCCGGCACGCTGATCGATCCGATGGAGCCCGAGGAGGGCTTGGAGGCGATCGCGGCGCTGGCCACGCCTCGGCGGATAGTGCTGACCAACCGCCATCACTATCGTCACAGCGCGAGCTATGTCGAGCGTTTTGGCTGCGCCGTGCTGTGCCATCGAGCGGGATTGGCGCATTTCAGTCAGAACAGCTCGGTCCAGGCATTCTCCTTCGATGAGCTGCTGGCGGATGGCGTGCGAGCGTTGGAGTTGGGCTCGATCTGCGCGGAGGAGACCACGCTGCTGCTGGACATGCATGAAGGAGCGTTGTCCTTCGGCGACGGACTGACCCGCCAGCAGGACGGCTCGCTTGCGTTCATGCCCGATGCGCTCTTGGGCGACGATTCACAGGGTGTACGAGCCGGGCTTCTGAAGCACCTGCGCCGGATGCTCGATGAGGATTTCGACGCCCTGTTGTTCGCCCACAGCGAACCGGTCCTGAGCGGCGGGCGGATTTTGCTGAGCGACTTTCTCTCCCAGGAGGCTTGATCGCGAGTCAGGGGGCCTGCGGGAGAGGTTGCCCCTCCACAAGGCCGGGTAGGGCACTTCTACCACGATGTCCCAGGAAGGGAGCAAGCGATGACCGTCGATCCGCCCTATGAGCAACAGGAGACAGACAGCGCCGCCCGGGAAGCAGCGGAGATCGGAGGCAGGGCTGGAGATGAGGATCTGGATCCGTCGGAGCGTCCCGTGAAGGAGGCCGGCGGCGGAGAGGCCGAGGGCTTTGAGGAATCGGAGCTGGCCCTGATCGAACACAGCTCCCACGGCGATCAGCGTCCCGCCCACGCGATCCTCCACGATCAGGGCCCAGAGGAGGAGGGAAACGCGACTCGTGAAGATGGCGAACCCGATCGTGAGCGCAGCAGCGAGGTGCAGGCAGACTAGCCGCGCAACGGAGCACAACTGTCGGAGACTCCATGGTGGACACTCAGCAGAGGGGAAGCGGCCAGGCGCGCCGCGAGACGTCGCTGGAGCGTTTGGATCGGAACCTCGAGGAGCTGACGGGTGAGCTGCGCGTCGTGGTCACCGGCGTGCAGGTCCTGTTTGCCTTCCTGCTGATCCTCCCTTTCAACAGCGGCTTTGCGCATGTGGGGCGCTTTGAGCAGACCGTGTATCTGGTCACGCTGATCCTCGCTGCGCTGGCGGCGGTGTGCACGATCGCACCGTCCGCTCAGCACCGCTTCCTTTTCCATCACGACGACAAGCAGTATCTGGTGTTCAACTCGAACCGTGTGACGATCGTTGGTCTGGCGTTCCTCGCGTTGGCGATGTGTGGCTGCCTGCTGCTGGTGACGACGAAGCTCTATGGCATTCCCGCCGGCGTGCTCACCGCGAGCCTCGGGGCGCTCCCGTTCGCCGTGCTCTGGTTCGTCGTTCCGTTGAGACGTCGGCAGCTGCTGAACACAGATCAGCGCGATTCAGGCGTCCAGGACGCCAAGCAAAGCAGAGACAATCGACCGTGATCACGACGTAACGCCTTCATGGCCTGTCAGAGCTGCCCGCCGACCTGCTCACGGACCGGCTCGGCAAACCCGATCAGCCGGCCACCGAAGCCAACGCCCCATTGAGCGTCTTCTGGGTTTGGGGTCCCCGCAGCGTTGCCCGCATCCTCCCGGAGCTGTCGATCACGAACGTGGTGGGCAATCCGGTGAGCCCGAATCGCAGCCCGGTGGCGCCCTCGGGATCGCGTAGGTCTGGAAACGTCCATCCGTAGCGCTTGACGAAAGCGTGCGCCGATGAGAGCGATGGATCGTCCCAGTTGACTCCGACAAGCGTGGCACGGCCCTGCAGACCTTTGGAGAAGCGCTCGATCGCGGCGGCCTCGTGCGCGCAGGGGTCGCACCAGCTCGCCCAGAAGGTGACCAGCACAGGATGTCCGCGCAGCGCAGCCAGCGTGACCGCCTTGCCGGAAAGGGATTCGCGCGGGAGCGCCGGCGCCAAATGTCCGTTGCGACCTCCGCTTGCTGCGAGGCCGAACAGAGCAACGGCGAGGAGCCCCGCGGCGGCAGCGGCCCAGAAAAGCAGTCTTCGCAGCGGCGCTCGCACGTGTGGCATCGACTGGCGAACCTATCACCAAGGCAGCCCTGTGAGCGCCGGACGCAAACTCAAACAGATCGACCCGCTCACAGGCGGGTCGATCCGGGGAGGGAATGAGGGAGGAACGATGCCCTCGAGGTAAGTGTTGCCAAAAGCGGGCGATGTCAAACACCAGCGGAGGCGTTCAGGACGAGGCAAGCAGCGGCACCACACCGCGGGCGTCACGAACGCGCAGGGCGTTCTTGACCGTGTACAGGTCGGCGTCAGCGCGGGCGATGCAATCGCTGAGGCTTTCTCCACGCAACCACTCTCCGATCCCGACCGACCAGGTGATCGGCAGCTCCTGCACCCGCAGACGGTCCAGCACCGCCGCGGCGCTCTCGGGCGCAGTGGAGGGCAGCAGCAGCACGAACTCATCGCCGCCGTGACGCGCAAGAATGTCGCCGGCTCGCAGGCGCGCCCTCCACAGGCGGCCCAGCTCGGCCAGCAGGTGATCGCCGACCAGATGGCCACGCGAGTCGTTGATCTGCTTGAAGCCGTCGAGGTCGAGCACCGCGAGCGTAAGCGGGCTGCCGGTGCGCTGAGCGATCGCGTGCTCGCGGTTGGCGGCGATTTGAAAGCCGCTGCGATTCAGCAGGCCCGTGAGCGGGTCCGTGTCGGCCTGACGACGCAACGCCTCGCTGAGATGACCGAGCACAAGGCAGATGGACCAGATCGTGACGGTCACGATGATCCAGTAGATGACGACATATGACAGCCCGCCCAGGAGCAATCCTGCGCCGAAGCCGAGGGAGATCACAAGGCCCTGGATGATCACTCCGCGTCGTGGGAAGAAGTGAGCGGCGTAGATCGCTATCCATGGGTAGGAGAAGGCCGTGATCATCATGCCTCCGTGGGTGGCCGCATGGCTGACGACCCAGCTGGCGGTGAGCGATCCGCCGGCAGCTATGAACTCGTAGCCGAGCATCGGGATGCGCGATCCCCAAAGCCACACCCCGCAGGCGGCGGCGATCGCGACCAGGCCGGTGGTGGCCACGAGTCCCGTGGGCTCCTGGGAGCTGATGGGAAATGCAACGGTCGTCAGACACACGAGCCCCTTGAACAGGAACAGCAGCGACAGCGACCATGCGATTGCAGGCCGGCGGGCGGTGAGACGGCGCAGTGCCGAGGGCGGCAGCGCTTCTCTGGCTGAAAGGCGTGGCGGGCTCGTGGCGATCACCTGTACATATCTTCGGCCTGAGCGGGTGCTCGCTTGAACGGCGAGCGGACACAGGACAGGAATTTCCGGAGCGGGCCGGGCGTGTACTACGCTCACAACGGTGCTGTTTCTCAAACCGCGTCAGACGAGCATCGTGGAGCCGGCGCAGGCGCTGCCTGGCCGCGAGCAGCCGATCGCAGTTGCAGAGCGACATGTGGTGCTCGGCACGCCCTTGCAACCTCCCTTCCCAGAGGGGGTCGAGCGAGCGGTGTTCGGCATGGGCTGCTTCTGGGGGGCAGAGCGAATCTTCTGGCAGGCGCCAGGGGTGTACACCACCGCCGCCGGGTATGAGGGCGGATTTACGCCGAACCCCACCTATGAGGAGGTCTGCAGCGGGCAGACCGGCCACGCCGAGGTGGTGCTCGTGGCGTTCGACACAGCCAGCACGAGCTTTGAGGAGATGCTGAGGCTGTTCTGGGAGGGTCACGACCCCACCCAGGGCATGAGGCAGGGCAACGACGCCGGCACCCAGTATCGCTCGATCGTTTTGTGCGCGGACGAGGAGCAGCAACGTATCGCCGAGGCTTCTCGTGACACTTACCAGCAGATGCTCGCGGCAAGCGGCCACGGCCAGATAACAACCGAAATCGTCCCGGTCGACCCTGAGCGCCCCTTCTACTACGCCGAGGACTATCACCAGCAGTATCTCCAGAAGAACCCGGGCGGCTATTGCGGCCTCGGCGGCACGGGCGTGTCCTGCCCGATCGGCCTGTCAACCACCTAGGGCCTCCACAACGACTGCGACCCCGCCGAAGCGAGGTCGCAGTTTCCCGTCGCGAAGCAGGCCGGCTGGGGCGCGCACAGAGGAAGCGCGCCCCACCGACTCGTCGCTATGCGGTGCTGCCCGCCGGCGCCGGCGTCCAGCTCGGAGCGTGGGGTCCACCAAGGGTGGGCACGTCCGAGGGGTAGACCTCGTTGCCGTGGATCGCGTGATCGCCGATCTCCAACTCCTCGTCGGAGAGTCGCAGCGGGACGAAGATCCCGACCAGCTTCAGCAGGATGAACGTCGCGATTCCGCTGAAGAAGATCACGAACACGGCCGCCTCAGCCTGCCAGCGAAGCAGTTTCCAGCTTCCGTGGATGGCTCCTGCGAAGCCGGGCAGGTTTTCCGCACCGCCGATGCCGATGTACTCGACGATGTTCGGGTCGGCGAGTATTCCGACCAGCAGACCACCGAGCAGACCGGCGATGCCGTGCGTATAGATCACGCCCAGCGTGTCATCGACGTTTCGGAACACCGGCGCCCTCGAGAGGAAGCGGATCGCCATCCACACGATCGTGGATGCCACCACTCCGATGACGATCGCCCCGTAGCCGTTCACGAAACCGGCTCCAGGGGTGATGGCCACCAGCCCGGTGATCATTCCGTTGACCGAGCCGATCAGAGACGGCTTGTCGCGGAAGATGTAGTCCCAGGCGATCCACACGAGCATCGCCACCGCTGTGCAGAGGTTCGTGTTGAGAACCGCCGCCGAGGCGTTGGCGCCCGCGTAGTAGGAGTCACCGCCGTTGAAGCCGTTCCAGCCGAGCCACAGGAGGCCCGCTCCGGCAGCGACCATCAACAGGTTGTTGGGAGCATCGACCTCTCTGTCTCGTTGCAATCGTGGTCCTATGACCGCGGCTGCCACGAAGCCCGAGATACCGGCTGCAAGGTGGATCACATACCCACCGGAGTAGTCCAGTGCGCCGTGAGCCGCGAAGTAGCCGCCGCCCCAGATCAGGAACGCGTTGACCGTGTACACGAACGTGATCCACAGGAGCACGAATGGGATCCACGCCTTGAAGTTGATGCGGCCCAGTACGGAGCCGAGCATCAGGATCGGCGTGATCCCGGCGAACACGAACTGGAAGTACACGAGCGAGGACTGCGGGAAGTGGAACGGTGGCCCCGTACTGATCGACGGGATAGCCGCCTGCCCCTCCTCGGCAGCGTGCCCGAGAACGCTTCCCGGTTTGCCCCAGAACGTGTCGAAGAACCCGGTGCCTTTCCCGATCGGGGTCCCAAAGCCCATCTTGAACGCCCATAGGCACCACGCGACGAGCACTAGCGCGAACGCGACGAAGGTGAGCATCATGCTGTTCACCGACCAGCGCTTCTGCATCACGCCGCCGTAGAGGATGGCGAGACCCGGCACGCTCATCAGGCCGACGAACGTCGCGGCCGTCATCTGCCAGGCGTTGTCGCCTGCGTTGAGCCACGACGGATACGCCAGCCATTCGGCTGTGGCCAAGATGGACATAAGCCTCCATTTCCTGTCTTTGAATGCGTTTTACGGGTGCCCTCGACCGTCCCGGCCGCCTGCATCCGTCAGTCGCAAACCATGAAACCGCCCCGCTCGCGAGCGCAATAGGGAGACCTGGCCAACAGTTGGCCCCCTGCGTTTGGACATATGTCGAGACGGCTCGCCGACAGCTTCCGGCGAGCGAGGAGGCCGCTAGTGGGTGGCGCCTTCTGAGCCCCCATATGCCAGCCCCGCCCGCCCGCACGCCTCGCGCAGAGCGCCGTGGGCGGCGGCCGCCGGGTATTGGCTCGGCCTGGCACAGGCTTCGCGAGCGTGAACGCCACAGGGGTGCATCAGCGCAGCGCCAAGGCTGCTCGCATAGGTCACTTCGATGCATCCCGGCTGGCGGGAGCCGGTCGTCGAGGCGATCACGGCCACCGTTGCGAGCGCGACCAGCAGCAATGCGCTTGCGGCGATCACCGCAAGCCGCCCTCCACGCGTCCAGCGCAGCGGCTCGGAAAGCCGTCTGGACTGTTCCTGCATCACCATTGCGCGCCTTAGCTTACGACGTCGGCTGGGACTTCGGCTGGAAGCCGAGTGCGGCGGAGTTGATGCAGTAGCGCTGCCCTCCCGGACCGGGGCCATCATCGAAGACGTGACCCAGGTGCCCGCCGCAGCGACGGCACACCACCTCTGTGCGAGTCATGAACAGGCTTTTGTCGGGCCGCAACTCGACCGCCTCCGCGACGGCGGGCTCGGTGAAGCTCGGCCAGCCCGTGCCCGACTCGAACTTGGTGTCCGAGCCGAACAGATTGGCGCCGCAACCGGCGCACGTGTACATGCCCGAGTCCTTGTTGTAGACGTACTCGCCCGTGAACGGCGCCTCGGTGCCCGCACGACGCAGCACCTCGTACTGCTCGGGGGTCAGGCGCTCGCGCCACTGCTCCTCTGAGATGTTCTGGTCGGCCACACCAACGTTCTAGCAGGGACGACAGCGCCGCATGCGGCGCTGTCCCGACCGGTGCATGCACCGGTCGGCCGAGTCGTGCATGCACGACTCGGTCCGGGCCGCACATGTGCGGCCCGGCCGCCCGGCACATGTGCCGGGCGGAACAGAAACCATGACGCTGCTATCGTGATCTTTACGTTCACGTCAGCTTCTACATCCCGCTTCGGCGTCCACGCAGAGCACGAGAGCTACCGCTGGTGGGCACTGTCCTGCACAAGCCTCGGGATGCTGCTCGCGGCCACCAACTCGGGTACGCTGATAATCGCGCTGCCCAGCCTCGAGCGCTCACTGCACGCGAGCCTGCTGGCGCTCGTGTGGGTGATCCTCGCCTACCTGATCGCCGCAACCGTGCTGGTGCTCACGGCCGGTCGCCTGAGCGACCTGTTCGGGCGCAAGCGCGCCTATGTAGGCGGCTTTCTGCTGTTCGCGTTCGCCTCGCTCGGCGCGGGCTTCTCGACCGACGCGACCATCCTGATCGGATGGCGGGTGCTGCAGGGGATCGGCTCGGCCTTCCTGTTCGCCAACGCAGCCGCTCTGGTCACCGACGCCTTCCCCAAGGAGCAGCTTGGCCTGGCGATGGGCGCCAACACGATGGTTGCCGCCGTGGGCCTCGTGCTCGGCCCGGTGCTCGGCGGGGCGCTCGTTGAGATCTCTTGGCATTGGGTGTTCTGGTTCAACGTTCCGCTGGCGCTGGCAGGCGCCGCCTGGGGCGCCCTGATCCTGCGCGAGCTGGCCAAGCCCGACAAGGTGCGTGGCTTCGACACGCTCGGGACCGTCACGTTCATCGTGGGCCTTACCGGGCTGGTGCTCGGCGTCTCGAAGGGCGGTCTGTCGGGTTGGGGCGATCCGGTGGTGCTCGCCGGCCTGGCGTGCGCGGTTGTGCTGCTGCCGCTGTGGGTGCTCATCGAGCGCCACACCCGCGCCCCGATGCTGGATCTGTCGATCTTCAGCAACCGCCTGTTCGCCGCCGCCACGGGTGCCGCGTTCATCAATGGGCTGGCGCGCTTTGCGCTGATGTTCCTGTTCGTGTTCTACTACCAGGGCGCCCAGGCCAACGACCCGATCACCGCCGGCATCAAGCTGATACCACTCGCGCTCGGAATGCTCGTCGCCTCTCCCCTGGCCGGCATGCGCGCCGACAGGCACGGCTCTCGCGGCCTGGCCGCCGGCGGGATGCTCATAACGGCGGCGGGCCTCGCTGGAATGACCACTCTGCAGGTGCACAGTCCCTATTGGCAGAGCATGATCTGGCTTGCGCTCGTGGGTGTGGGCTCGGGTATGTTCAACAGCCCCAACACGGCCGCGATGATGGGCGTCGTGCCGGCCAAGCGCCGCGGGGTGGCGGCAGGAGCGCGCACCCTCTCCCAGAACACGGGCGCAGTGCTCTCGATCGCGTTCGTGCTCGCGATCGTGACCTCCTCGATACCGAAGTCGACCCTGTTCGCGGTGTTCTCCGGGGTGACGCGCGGTCTCTCGGAGGAGAAGCTGGCCCCGTTCATCGCCAACATGCACGTGGCGCTGTGGGTGCTCGCGGCGACCTCACTGATCGGCGCGTTCGTCTGCTTGCTGCGCCCGCGCCAGACCAGCTCCTCCAGCGACGGTGAGCCCGGCGAGCAAATACGCGAGCAGCCCTCGAGCGACTGGCGAGCGGGTGAGCCACAGCAGGCGCCGGCGGCGGTCACGGCGCGGATATGAGCAGCACCACGAGTCGCCGAGCACGGGATGAGGGCGTTCCGAGTTGGGATGAGAACGGCAGTCCCGTCGCGTCGAGCCTGCGCATCGGCGACGTCGCCCGGCTTGCGGGCACGACCCCGCGCACGATCCGCTACTACGAGGAGATCGGGCTGCTGCCTCAGGCCCCTGCACGCCCCTCGGGTGGACACCGGCTCTACACGAAGGCAGAGGTTGAGCGCCTGCGTGAAGTGATACGCCTGAAGGAGCTGCTGGGAGTGACCCTCGACGAGCTGAGGGATCTGCTGACCGCGGAGGAGGCGAGGGCCGCCGTGCGCGCCGAGCTGCGTCGCGAGGATGTCGATCCCAATCGTCGCCGCGAGCTGTTGGGAGAGGCGCTGGGACACATCGACCGCCAGCTCGAGCTTGTCGAGCACCGCTCCTCAGAGCTCGCCAAGCTGCGCGCCGAGTTGACCGACACACGTAAGCGCGTGCGCGGCAAGCTGCGCGAGCTGGCCGACGAGGGCCCCGGCGAGCAGGAGCCACAGCCAGAGACGGCTGTCGTTCCGGCGCCGTCGCCAGCATCGACTGTGTGACGCTTGGTATCGAGATGCCAAACCCCGCGATTTTCCGCTGCCCTATTGGGAGAGGCGCCCTCGATGGCTAAGGTCGTTTGATGGACCGTAAGTGGTGGACCCTGATAGCGGTGTCCGTGGCGATCTTCATGTTGCTGCTCGACATCACCGTCGTCAACGTCGCGTTGCCAGACATCCAGAAATCGCTGCACTCGAGCTTCCAGGACCTGCAGTGGGTGGTGGACGCGTACTCGCTGACGCTCGCCGCCTTCCTGCTCACAGGTGGCGCGCTCTCGGATCTGTTCGGCCGTCGGCGCCTGTTCGTGATCGGACTGGTGGTGTTCACAGGCGCCTCGGCTGTGTGCGGCCTGTCTTCCAGCGCGCTGATGCTCAACCTGGCGCGCGGCGTGCAGGGGATTGGTGGAGCGCTCATGTACGCGACGTCGCTTGCCCTGCTTGCGCAGGCGTTTCAGGGCCGCGACCGTGGCACCGCCTTTGGCGTGTTCGGCGCGGTCACCGGAGCCGCCGTGGCCGTTGGGCCGCTCGTCGGCGGCGTCATCACTTCCGGGATCGGCTGGGAGTGGATCTTCTTCGTGAACGTCCCGAT
>Ga0210396_10007583_pt1 | contig 10317 bp, 12 predicted proteins | sample IncBWH17OmetaG_FD_155466 | JGI IMG/M metagenome (GOLD analysis project Ga0210396, IMG submission 155466) | Forest soil microbial communities from Barre Woods Harvard Forest LTER site, Petersham, Massachusetts, United States - Inc-BW-H-17-O ... | reverse complement strand
AGCGCTCGATTTTCCTGTAACGCGCGACGAGAGAAAGGCCGAAGGGCGAGAGGGTCGCGCCGCCCCCGTTTTTGCCGCCGATTTGCCGCTCGACGGCAGCGCGCCTGCAGGTACGATTGATCTCGCCCACCAGTCCCCATGCCCGCTGATAGGACATGTCCATGGCGCGGCATGCGGCCGATATTGAACCGCAAGTATGAATATACTCGAGCAACAGGATTTTGCCGGGCCCGATGCGACATTCCGCGTCTAGATCGATACGAATGCTCAGTGAGGGTAGCGATACCGTGGAGGAGCTTCGCATGTTCTGCTAACTCACCTTGGTTGATCCGCCATGACTGTAGCTCTTGCGAATCGCCAATGCCAGAGCGCCTGGGGTCGTTTGCTATGCAACGCGGCTCGCCGCGGACACAGCTTCCGTTAATCGGTGTCATCCGCTTTCACTGATGCGGGGCAAACGCCGGACTATTCTTCTGAAGCTTTTTTCGCCGATTTGATCCCGATATCAGTCGTGTCGAAAGTGACGCCGATCTGCTCCCGTGCAACGATCCCTTTTTGCTGCGGTGCATGAGTCTCTTGTTGGCACCAAACGGACCTGCCGGTCCTACTGCGGGATGTCTGTTGATGGAGGCAAAGCAGAAAACATCTACTCTTGGCGAGTATTTCGCATTTTGACCCTGAGCCGACAATCAGCCCTGCTCTGGATTGGCAAGGAGCCAACGTCATTGCAAGGTCAATCCCGATCAAGCAAGCCAAGCACGTTGAGCAGATAATCGGGCAGCAACGGAGGAGAACTCATATGGCATCATTCGTCCTTGTCCCCGGCGCAGGCGGCATGGCTTGGTATTGGCACCGCGCGGTGCCGCTCATTCGGGCGGCGGGGCACGAACCCATCGCGGTCGATCTACCGGGCGACGACAGGCGTGCCGGTCTCGCAACATATGCGGACATCGTCATCCGCGCTATCGCTGAACGAAGCGACGTTATTCTCGTCGCTCAGTCGCTCGCGGGCTTCACGGCGCCCCTTGTTTGCGCGCGTGCGCCCGTGCGGATGGTCGTGTTCGTCAACGCGATGATCCCAAAGCCCGGAGAGACCGCTGGGGCATGGTGGGGCGCAACAGGAGCGGTCGAAGCGCGGGAACAAGCTGCGGCGCGGCGAGGCTACGCGACGGAATTCGATGTGGGAACGTACTTTCTGCATGACGTGCCGCAGGACGTGCTGCGCGCCGGCCCGGAACAGCCACGCGAGCAAGCCGAGACCGTTTTCGGCGAGTCCTGTCAGTTCGAGCGCTGGCCCGACATTCCCATTCATGTTCTTGCAGGAACAGACGACCGCTTTTTCCCGATCGAATTTCAACGGCGTGTCGCGCGTGAAAGGCTCCGAAGAGAGGTGGAGGAAATTCCCGGCGGGCATCTGGTCGCGTTGTCGAATGCGGAAGGGCTAACCGACCGCCTTCTTGCGTATGAGAAGGGCCTGACGTGCTAGTCCCTTGCCCTTGTCTCTCGAGCGCAAGCCGAATTTGCAAGTTGGCCAAAGCGCACCTACGCGGACGGCATCAAACCGCGCCCGATCGGCAAAGGTAGGGCGGGTCAGATTTCGCTAGATCAGCCAAGGTCTGATTGTGGCACCGAACGGACCTGCCGATCCTACTGCGGGATGTCTGTTGATGGAGGCAAAGCAGAAAACATCTGCTCTTAGCGAGTATTTCGCATTGTGACCCACAGCAGTCATAACTCTGCACAGCCAGACACTGACTGACCTGGATTGGGAACGCGCAGGTGTCGCGTCAAAGCATGCCATTCAAAATCGAAACGGAATGCGCGCCGATATTCAAGCGAAGGTTAGCTGGTCTTTCAGCCGTGGCGTCATCCAATTTAGAAATGTGCGCAGCTTAAGCGGCATCGGTTTGCGCGGTGCGTAGACGATATGCAATGGCAACGGTTGCGGCTCGAATTCTTCGAGCACGATAGCAAGCTTTCCGGCGCGCATCGCGGCATCCATCTTGTAGGACATCACCCGCGCCAACCCAGCGCCAGCTATGGCGGCCAGCACTGCGGCTTCCGACGTATTCACGCATAACCGTGATCGTATCGGCGCGACCCCGGCGCGGTTACCACGCTCAAACCTCCAGATCGCAGGCGCGGCGTGATCGTCGATCGTAATGCAATCATGCTTGCTCAATTCGCTGAGCTGTTTGGGCCGTCCGCGCGCCTTCAGATACGCGGGGCTCCCGCAGACAACGATGCGAATCGACCCGATCCGCGTCGCAATCATGCTGCTGTCCGGCAGAGAGCCGAGTCGGAGCGCAACATCGATATTCTCATCGACCATGTTAACGATGTTATCGGTCAACATCAGTCGCAGGGAAATATCCGGGTAGGCTTCGAGGAAGTCGGCCACGAGCGGCAGCAAATGAGTGTGGCCGAGTCCCCAGGGCGCCGTGACCGCCATCTCGCCTTTTGGAATGCGGTACTCGCCCGACACCTCCCGCTCGGCGTCGTCCACCTGCTCGATGATGTGCTTGCAAGCCTCGACATACGAGCGTCCGGCGTCTGTCAGTGTCATTCGCCGCGACGTGCGTTGAAACAACTGAACCTTGAGGCGGGATTCAAACTCGGTGACCTTGCGGCTGACGGTCGCGACCGGCGACTTCAGGCGGCGTGATGCCGCCGAGATGCTTCCGGAATCGGCCACGGCAACAATCACCGACATCGCGTCTAAGCGGTCCATCTGGCCTCCGCTTTTCCAAATTCCTGAATGCTCCTTCTCAATCATAGGGGCTGCCGGACGGGGCCGCAACGCGCTACCTCGCAATCGTCGGAGGTTCAAATGACAAGTCAGGTCCAACGCCAGTCAGGCGACGGAGTTTTATCACGCCGCGACATGATGATCGGCGGCTCGGTTACTGCCTCGCCATTGGCGGCGACGGCAAACAACACAATCGCGGCACGCGCAAAGGACGCAGACCAGTTGGCCCGCCGCTCGAACGGGGAAGTTCGCAAGATGAGCACCATCACAACGAAAGACGGCGTCGAGATCTTCTACAAGGACTGGGGCAAGGGTCAGCCGATCGTTTTCAGTCACGGATGGCCTTTGTCGGCCGACGATTGGGACGCACAGATGCTGTTCTTTCTCGGCAAAGGTTATCGCGTCATCGCTCACGACCGGCGCGGTCATGGTCGCTCGATGCAGGTCGGCGACGGCCACGACATGGATCACTACGCGGACGACCTTGCCGCCGTTACCGCGCATCTTGATCTAACGAGCGCGATCCATGTTGGTCATTCGACCGGCGGCGGCGAAGTGGTGCGCTATCTCGCGCGCCACGGCGAGAGCCGGGTGGCAAAGGCTGCCATCATCAGCGCGGTGCCGTCATTGATGGTGAAGACGCCGGCCAATCCGGGCGGCCTCCCAAAGCAGGTATTTGACGACTTTCAGGCGCAGCTTGCCTCCAATCGTTCGGAGTTCTACCGCGCTATCGCCGACGGCCCCTTCTACAATTACAACAAGCCGAGCACAAAACGCTCCGAGGCCATCATCCAGAACTGGTGGCGCCAGGGCATGATGGGTGGCGCCAAGACGCATTACGACGGCATCGTCGCTTTCTCTCAGACCGATTTTACTGACGACCTCAAAAGGATCGAGGTGCCGGTGCAGGTGATGCACAGCGAAGACGATCAGATCGTACCCTACGCCGACGCGGGGCCGCTGTCGGCCAAGCTACTGAAGAACGGTACGCTTAAGACCTACAAACGCCTTCCGCACGGCATGCCGACCACGCAGGCTGAGACCATCAACGCCGACCTTCTGGCATTCATTGAACGCTGAAAAGTTCAAAAGAACGGGAGCGCGGCATGGGCGCCTTGAATGAAAAATTTTTGTCCCGGCGCGGCTTTTGCCTGTGCGGCCTCGGGGCAGATCCAGTCATGCACCTGATCAACACCCACTGGCACTTCGACCACACCGACGGCAACGTCTGGCTCAACGCCGACGGCGCCCAGATCATCGCGCAGGAAAATACACGCAAATACCTTTCCCAGGTCCAGCGCGTGGCCGATTGGGACGACAATTTTCTCGCGCCACCGCCGGGCGGACTTCCGACCGAGGTGTTCTCCCGCGAACGGAACCTAAAGCTCAACGGAACGACGATAGGCCTCAAACATTACGGGTCGGCGCACACTGACAGCGACATCTCCGTAACGTTTGCCGAAGCGAACGTCGTGTATGTCGCCGACACGTTCTGGAACGGCGTCTACCCGTTCATCGACTATTCGACCGGCGGCAGTATCGACGGGATGATTGCGGCATCGGACGCCAATCTTGCCGCGACGGACGACGAAAACATCATCATCGCTGGCCATGGCAAAGCCGTCGGCACGAGGGCCGAGCTCCGGGAATTCCGCGACATGCTGGTCGCCGTCCGCGACAGAGTCGCGGCGTTCAAGAGAGACGGACGAGGCCGTCGCGGCCAAGCCGACGGCCGCCTTCGACGCCAAGTTCGGCAACTTCGTCATCGATCCCAGCTTCTTCACGCGGCTGGTTTACGAGGGCTCTGATCCAGGCGTCAACAAACGACTTTTCAACTAGGAGGCTAACATGAAAGACACTCGTTCAACCGATACGCTCGTTTCGCTCAACCGCCGCCGCTTCTCGTTCGCTCTACCACTGTTGGCGGCCGGTGCGGCCTGTCCAGGAGCGCTTGCGGCGGAAGCCCCGGCCGGCGGCAAGCCGCCGATCGTCACGCATTACCGCACCAAGAACATCGACGGCATCAAGATCTTCTATCGCGAGGCCGGCCCGAAGGCCGCGCCCGTCGTGTTGCTGTTGCACGGTTTTCCGACCTCGTCGCACATGTTCCGCAACCTCATTCCGGAGCTCGCCGATCGTTATCACGTCATCGCCCCAGACTATCCGGGCTACGGGCAGAGCGACATGCCAGACCGCGCCACCTTCGCCTACACCTTTGATCGATTCGGCGAACTGGTCGAAGGATTGCTCGATCAGTTGGCCGTCAAAAGCTTCGCCATGTACGTCATGGACTACGGCGCGCCGGTCGGCTGGCGCTTGGCGCTCAAGCACCCTGAACGCATCACGGCGCTCATCGTGCAGAACGGCAACGCTTATGACGAGGGGCTGAAAGAATTCTGGGACCCGATCAAGGCTTATTGGGCCGACCACTCTGAGGAGCACCGCAGAGCGATCTACAAGCTGGTCACGCCGGAGATCACAAAATTCCAGTATACCGACGGCGTCAGCGATGTGACCCGCATCGCGCCCGACAACTGGGTGTATGACCAGGTGTTGCTCGATCGGCCCGGCAACCGCGAAATCCAGATGGACCTGTTCTACGACTATCGCACCAACTTGCCGCTTTATCCGCAGGTGCAGGCTTATTTCCGCAAGCATCAGCCGCCGACGCTCATCGTCTGGGGCAAGAACGACACGATCTTCCCGGCCGACGGCGCTTACCCCTACAAGCGTGACCTGCCAAAGGTCGAGTTTCATCTGATCGACACGGGGCATTTTGCGCTCGAGGACAAGGCCGACGAAATGGTGCCGCTCATCCGCGATTTCCTTAACCGCAAGGTCGCGTCGTGAGCCGATCCAGCCCCGCAAGAGTAACTTGGATAAGGAGTATGAAATTGGACTTTCGAACCATTCGTCTGCTGACATCTACCCTATTAATTCTGGGAACCAATATGACCGAGACACTCTCTGCCGACGCACCGAACGTTTCTACTGATCCGAACCTCGATCCGCGCGTCCGGGAATTCCTCGTCGAGATTGACAAGGATCCGAGCCCGTTCTGGGAACTGCCACAGCCTAAACCGCAAGAGATACTGACCACTCTACAGAAACAGACGCCGGTCGATGTGTCGGGTGTTACGACCACCGAGCGGACCGTCACCCAGGATGGCACCTCAGTTAAAATCTACATCATGAGACCCGAGATCCGACGGGTAAGCCGGGAATCCTGTTCTTCGTCCACGGTGGCGTGTGGATCGTCGGCAACTTCGAAAATCATAAGCGATTTTTGCGTGACCTGGTGGTCGGATCCGGACAGGTCGGGGTGTTCGTCGAATATACTTCGCTTCCCACAGCGCAGTACCCGACGCAGCTCAACGAATGTTATGCAGCCCTGACGTGGACGGCGGCCCACGCCGGCGAATTCGGCGCCGACGGCAGTCGCATCGCGATCGCAGGCAATTCGGTCGGTGGTAATATGAGCGCCGCCTTGACGCTAATGACCAAAGATCGAAAAGGCCCAAAGATCAGCTACCAGGTGCTCTTTATCCCAGCTACCGACGCCAGCGTGGATACCGACTCCTATTTGAGATACGGGACTGACCGCTTCCTCGGGCGCGCGTTCATGAAGTATGGCTGGGATCTCTACGCCCCTGATCCGAAGACGCGGGACAATCCTTATGTGTCGCCGCTGCGGGCGAGCCTTGATCAGCTCAGAGGGCTGCCTCCCGCGCTGATCATCACGGCGGAGAACGACCCGCTGCGCGATGAGGGTGAGGCCTACGCCCGCAAGCTGAAGGAAGCCGGCGTAGATGTAGCGGCCGTCCGTTACAACGGAACGATCCACGATTTCGTGCTTCTGAACGCTCTTCGGCATGTTCCATCCACGGAGGCCGCGCTGAAGCAGGCCAGCGACGGCATCCGCGAGCACCTGACGCCCTGACTCTTATCAAACCGCCGTGCGGGTCAGGCGGACCGGATTAAGCCCGAACATTCCAGTACGTCACATCCTAACCACAAGAGAGGAAATTATGACCGAGTCGCGCCCTCCGTTTCCGCCCTTCACCCTCGAGACAGCTATCCAGAAGGTTCGCATGGCCGAGGACAGTTGGAATACCTGCGACCCTGAAAAGGTCTCGCTAGGCTTAGGCTACGCACCCAATAGCCGCTGGCGCAACCGAAGCGAGTTCGTGGTCGGACGCCCGGCAATCATCGCCTTCCTGCAGCGCAAGTGGGTGCGCGAACTGGTTACCGCCTGATCAAGGAACTCTGGGCATTCACCGGAAACCGTATCGCCGTCCGCTTCGCTTACGAGTGGCATGACGACAGCGGCAACTGGTTCCGTTCCTACGGCAACGAGAATTGGCTCTACAACGCGGTGGGGCTGATGGAGGAGCGTCACGCCTGCATCAACGACCTTCCTATCCGAGAAGGCGACCGCAAATTTCACTGGGACCGCAGCGGTCCGAGACCGGCTGATCATCCGAGCCTCAGCGACCTCGGGCTCTGAGGTCACCCCTGTGAGACGCGAGCGCAGGCGGGCAACGGGGTTGCCGCAATGCAGTGAACGCACACGAGCCACCTCCCATAGCGCCTTTAACGGAGAACCCGATGCATCAGGAAACGCTAACCTACCAAGCTGACGGCCTCACGATGTGTAGCCGGCTTATGTTCGAGCCGGCGGCAGGCCCGCGTGCCGGCGTATTGGTATTTCCCGAGGCCTTTGGTCTCGATGCTCATGCGATTAGGCGGGCGGAGCGTCTTGCAGCCCTCGGCTATGTGGCCATCGCCTGCGACCTGCATGGCGAGGGGCGGGTCATCGATGACTTGCAAGAGGCGATGACCCAGCTACAGCCTCTGTTTAAAGACCCCGCGCGCACGCGCGCCCGTGCATTAGGGGCGCTGCTGGCACTCGGCGCGCGGCCAGAAGTGGATCAAGCGCGCATCGCAGCCATTGGCTCTTGCTTCCCGATGTCGCTGGAACTGGCGCGTTCCGGTGCGGAAATCAAAGCGGTCGTCGGCTTTCATACAAGTCTCACGACCCAGGCGCCAGCGGTTGTCCCTGGCGCAATTAAGGCCCGCGTGCTCGTCTGCATCGGTGCCGACGATCCGTTTATTCCGGCGACCCAGCGGGCCGAATTCGAGTCCGAGATGCGCAATACGGGTACAGACTGGCAGATTAACGTCTATGGCCGCACGGTCCACAGCTTCACCAACGACGAGGCGGCAAAGCGCAATATGCCGGAGGCGATCCGATATAACCCCGAATCCGAAGCGCGAGCCTGGGCGTCAGCGCTTGATTTGTTCGCGCGAGTACTTGGGTAGGAACGCCGCCCGCAGCTCCGCGCAGCCCTTGCAGCAGCCAAGAAGCTGAAGGCTCCCGTCGTCGTCGCCAAGCTGGATCGGTTGGCTCGTAACGCCAACTTCATCAGTGGCTTGATGGATAAGAAGGTCAACTCCATCGTCACCGAACTGGGCAAGGATGTGAACACGTTCATGCTTCACATCTACGCTTCACTGGCGGAGCAAGAGTGCACGCTGATCTCCGAGCGCACCACGGCAGCGCTGGCAGCTGCCAAGACGCGCGGCGTGAAGCTAGGCAACCCTAACCTCGACCAGGGGAGCGCTGCCGGCAGAGAAAAGCAGAGCGAAGAGGCTGATCGATTCGCTGCAAACGTGCTGCCGATCATCAGGCAGGCGAAGAAGGCTAGAGCAAGCACACTGCAGCAGATCGCTGATGCTCTCAATGACCGTGGTGTTGCGACTGCGCGCGGTGGCAAGTGGTACCCGAGCAACGTGAAGAACATCCTCGATCGAGCCGAAGCCTGAGGGCCCGGTTGAAGAGGCCCCCGGCGGGGGGCCGGGTATGGGGCTAATTTGAGTTATCAAGAGAACTGGAAGCCCCCCACCACAACCGCGCGATTCCCAAGCGCAAACATTGACATCGATATTCATTTTACCGCGCAGAAAAAGCCCACGGTGTGAGTATATCGCTGGTCCTGGCGACGTTGGAACTTTATGCAGCGCGGTGGGTTTTGGTATTCAGGCGCGGTCTGGTATTCAAGGTTTCCACACGCAGCCTGGCGCCAGAAATATTCTGCAGAGAGCCGCGCGTCCGTCGAGGGAAGGAGTTTTCCCGTGATGGAGCCCACTATCATGGTAGGTAATCGACTGTTAGCTGCGTTGCCCGCAGTAGATCTTGATTTGCTCGCTCCTCACCTCCGGAAAGTATCGCTTGAACGCGACGCAGTGCTGGTTCGATCGGGAGACCGGATTGAACAGATCTATTTCCCCCTCAGCGGGACGATCGCTTTCATAATGGAACTGCCGAACGGACAAACGGTCGCAACCGCGGTCATCGGGAATGAGGGAGCCGTGGGCATCTTGACCGCGCTGGGACCCTCCCGCTCTCCGATCACGGCGGTCGTGCGCGTGGCCGGGACCTCATTGCAAATTTCTCCAACACGATTTCAGGCGGCCCTCGGGCGCAGTGACGCTACCAGACACGCGGTCCAGATCTACACCAGGGCGCTATTGGCGCAATTCCAGCACGTGGCCGCCTGCAATGCGCTGCACTCGGTCGAGGCCCGCTTGGCCCGGTGGTTGCTCCACATCCACGATCGAGTTGACGGTGACTTCCTGTCGCTGACGCAAGAGGCGCTTTCGGAGTTGCTTGGAGTACGTCGGCCGACCGTGACGCATGTCGTGCGCAAGCTCCGCACGTCGCGTGCTATCCGATCTAATCGGCGGGGCTTAATCGAGATTGACAGACCGCGGCTCGAAGCAGCGACGTGCGAGTGCTACGAGGTCATGCGCCGTAGAATCGATAGCATTGTTTCGCCTGATGGAATGAAGCCTCGCATTCACGCCCCGCCGGTGCACAAAACTCCCCGCGTTCGAGATCCCCTTTTGGCCAAGGTGGATGAAGTGCGGCGGGACACGCGAACCCACGGGGCCACTAGTCCACGGCCAAGAGGCCACTGACGCAATTGACTAAAGGCCGACGCGTTTTCGTCATTTCTCAACGGCCCAGCGCGGATCGCCGGGCCCAGCACATCATCTCCGCTATCTCGGCTCGTAAACCCAAGCTTCCTTGGCGAACCATTCGTGATTGGCTTGGCAGATTGAGCAGTAGGTGCGCGCGAAGAACACCGCACTGCATCGAAACCTCTCCCGATCCGCTCTGATGCCCGTCGGGATCTCGCGTCCCGTTTGAGGGCATTTGATCATAACGATGCCCATCTGATCCTCCCTGTTTCGCTTTTGTCGCAGCAACATGTCCGTTCGCCATCGGCTGGACTGCATCTCTTCTGGCGGGAGGCGTTTGTTCCAGCCGATTGCGGCGGCCTGCAAAAGTTCGATTCAGGAGGCTTTCTGCAGGACTCTGGTGAAGCTCTTCTTTATCGGCTCGGCCGTCTCGGTCGCGACCTTCTGAGCGAGCTCCAAAAGTGCCCTGTTCTGCTCGGACGTGGCTTCGAAGTTCTTTCGGCTCTGCGTGGCTGACAGCTGTATGATTTCCGACAGCGACTTCGTGTCCAAGAGATTGGTGAGAAAATCGAAAGCCGAGTTGG
>Ga0210396_10007580_pt1 | contig 10318 bp, 8 predicted proteins | sample IncBWH17OmetaG_FD_155466 | JGI IMG/M metagenome (GOLD analysis project Ga0210396, IMG submission 155466) | Forest soil microbial communities from Barre Woods Harvard Forest LTER site, Petersham, Massachusetts, United States - Inc-BW-H-17-O ... | reverse complement strand
AATCTGGGTCAATCGTCGTGCGCTGTGTCCGCCGGGACCGTCGCGGGTCTGCTGGACGCAGTTGGTTGGAGTTTGCCCTAGAACCGTATTCCGACCGCCGCGTAGGGGCCGTGGAGAAGGATATCCACCGACCGGTTGGACCCGTCAGGAAGGGTCGGAGTGTCCCGAGTCAGTTTCTGGGCGGCGTAGCCAAGTGAAACATCCAACCACTTGTTGATCAGGTACGAAAAAGCCAGCTTTGTGTTCCAGCCGATGGAACCGCCATCGACGCCAAGACCCGTGAGCGCCAAGGTGTTCTCGACGCGCCATTTGGGCGAAGGGTAGTAATCCACCCGAGTGCCGACCCAGGGCTGAAGGAAGCTGATATTGTGGCTCAGTGAGTCAGCGAACTGGCCCGCCGTAAGATCGACGTCCGCCGTGGTCGAAGCGTAGGTGAACCCGGCCCGTAGATCGAACGAGACCTTGCTCGAACTCGTAGTCGGGATGACTCGGTAGCCTAAGCCGGGTGAGATCAGGAAGACGCTCGTCTTGGCGTAGAGGGACGCAGCGGGGATGGGGCCCTTGGCCGGAAAGTTAGTGGTCTCGCTGACGGCCACATAAACGATGTTGACCTCGCCAGAAAAGTTTCCGTACCGCGCCGTGCAGTCGCAGGTGAAGGCGGCGTCGAGCTTTGCAAGAACGCTGGCGATCGTTGGCCTGGGCCTGTCGATCGTGATGTCCTCCCCGGCCGCCCGGGCAAGCCCGATCGTGATGCTGCTGTGCGGCAGATAGAGATACGGCTGCAGCTCAACCGACAGCTTCGGTGATCCATTCGCGTCAAAGCCCTCGTTGGCTACGAACTGAGCCTTGGCGGGCGACAATCCCGCCAGTGCGAGGAGCGCGGTGATCCCCCAGAAGATGGTCCAACCCCATGTCGACAGGGGTCCCGTCCGGCAGTCAGCGCGACGCGCTGCTTCGTTGGGCCTCTTGAGCATTGTCCGGTCCCCGTTAGTTTAAACCTGCAGCGTGGCGCGAGATCAGCTGGTCGGTTCTAGACTTGCTCTAAATTTTCAGTAGGGCGCCGCAACAACACGGTAATATGTTCCGTTGGCGCCGTAATACGGACGCATCCAAGGCCCGCCACAGCTGTAATACTCGACACCCGCATAGGGCCTGGCGACACACGCAGCCGGAAGGACGGCGTAAGTATTCCCGACGGCATAGGCGTGGGCGGCCGCGTTGGCGTTCGCGGTCGCCACCGCGGCGGTCCCGACGACGGCCCCGGCGACGACTCCCGCCGCTACTGCGCCGTTGTTCCAACCGCCACAGTTGTAACAGCCGGCCCCATAGTATTGATTCACGACTGCTGGTGGGTGATTGGCGCCCCCGTAGTAGGCGCCCCCATTGACGTTGCCGTAGGCCACATGGCCGTTGTTGGATGCGGCGGCGCCGCCGTAAGCGCCGGTCGCATAGTGGGTGCCGTTGGCCGTCGTCCCGTAGGTTCCGTGATTGGTCTGGCCGTTGGCGCCCACCGCGCCCCACGAGCCGTGTCCGGCGGCGACGGCGCCGCCATTGGAATTCGTCGCATAGTGCGTGCCGCCGGCCGTCGTGCCGTAGTGGCCGGACGCGGTGTCTCCTCCGGGCCCCTTGGCTGCCCAGGATCCGCCCCCGGCCGCCGCGGTACCGCCCCGCGGGCCGGTCGCCGTGTGACCGCCGCCGCCGCGGAATCCTCCTCCGCCGCCACGACCGTAGGCCTCGACTGAGGTCGCCTGGAGGAGGGCCGAGGCGAGGAGGATCCAGAGGGAGGGCGGGATCCGCGATCGAACTGTCCTGAAGGTCATGGCTTCGCTCCATGAGCCGGCGCGTCGGGGCGAGCGAACTGCATTTCGTGCGCGCCGCTGGTGTTGGTGAAGACGAAGGCCGCCGGCGCCAGGTCGACGTTCCGGCGCCAGTCCCGGAACTCCATCTGGTAGCGGAGGTGGTTGGGATCGTTGCGATAGACTGCCCGCAGCATCCGCGGCAGACCGTCATCGATTCCGATCCAGACTTCCGCCTGCACATTCTTGTTCGTGAAGGCGACAATGTCCGTGATGGTGTCGCCCACGACATGGGACTGACCGACCACGAAGGCCGACGTCAGGCCGTTCGTGAGGTTCTTGTACGGATCGGGGGCCAAAAGCGGCGAGAACGGAAAAGTTATCGAGGCCTTGTCATCGGCCGCCTTGAGCATCTCCTCCATGGTTGGGGGAGCATCGGTGCTGGCGACGAGATTTTCCCTCGGTGAGTAAGCCGTCATGACCTTCCCGTCGTAGTAGAAATCCGACGCAGGTCCATCTCCAGGCGTCAGGACCCGAAGCTTGTCCGGGTGCTGCACGAGAACACTAGATTGGGTGGTATAATAAAGTGGCTGCCCTGTTCTGGCGAACGCCTCGTAGGTCGTCACGGCGGTAAACGTCAGGGACTTCGCATCGGTGAGTTGCCGGCTTGTGGCCTGCAAGATCTGGAGCGCAGCCGGCTCGATCGCCGGGTGCTCCGACGAGATCGACTCGCTCGCCGGCGCCGCCTGTACCGCTGTCGAGGTGTTCTTGGGCGACGCCTTGTTGCACGCCGTCATAGACGAGGTCACGGCGATCATCACGGCCGCACAACACAGCAACCGACGCGAGCCCGGTTGGGCGGACATGGGAGCCTCCGAAAATCGAGGGACCCATTTATGCGAAACCGCCGAGGCGGCCCTTAACCTGGATCAATCATCCAAGCCGGCGCTAAGTCGCGAAAGCTCGGCCTCACAAATTTCTTGGAAGGCAATTCGACTGTTATTCAGGGCGCGGTTTCAGAACGGCTCACCAAGATGAATATAGAGCGCGCTGAAATTCTCACCCCCCGCGCCGTCGACCGTGAGATTGACTTGTACTGCGCGGGCCAGAGGCGGCGGCCGCCTGCGCTCCAGGTTGGAGCGCTCAGACAAGCTCCAGATCGTCTTTCGGCAATGGAAGAAGAAGCTGCTCGATCAGCCCTTCGCTTGGCCTGTGAACGGGGCGAAAGCGGTGAACGCAGTAGGATTGGCTCGTCGGGATACCGAACAGAACGAGTCCGCCGTCTTTGCAATTATGTATGTATAAACAGCCCTTTCCATGATCTGACTCAGTGCGAAAAACCCGATAGAGTTTTCCCATGGAGAGCAAATTTAGCGGAGGGACGATTCCGTAGTCGTCTATGCACTCTACCCAATCACCTGGGCCTATACTGCTCATTTAGATTTCCAAGAGGGATAGCGCGGCCGGAAGCGGTCCCGCCGCTTTATTGTGGTGGTCTGGCAGCCCGAAACTTAACTGCATCAAAACTTGCGACTCAGCCAACGCGCGAGGTGTCGAAGACCACCTGATCGTATTCCCATAGGCGTCGAAAAAGCTCCTGCACATTGGGCAGGGCGCCGCGCCCCGCGATCTCCGCGACGCTGCGCGCCCCATCGATGGCCTCCACCAGGCGAACCTGATCACCGGTGAGCGGAAGATAGAGATCGCGGTAGGTGTGCGCCTGGTTGATGAGCACCGCCGCCGCACCCGGCGGCAGGTTCTCGCGGACGATGATCGTTTCCGGCAACCGGATCGGAACATAGCCTGGCCACCCGTCTCCATCGAATGAGACTGCCTGCGGCGCGGCCGACGCATCGTGGTAGGCGGCAACGCTGTGACGGACCATGGTCCCGCGAAAGAGTTCGATCGCGGCGTACTGGTCCTCAGCGGCCAGACGCGCGAGCCGCGATGCGTGCGGCGAGGCGGCGATGGCGCCGCAAGCCGCCAGGTATGGCGCTTGGCGGATCCAGCGATCGAACCGCAGTCCTCCCGTCCGGAGCAGGCCGAAGAGCTGCGGGACGTCGTACGGCCGGTCCTGCGGATTGAGGAGCGCATCGGCAACCCCGGCGGCTGCGCCGAAGTCGGGCGAATTTCGCAGAAGCGGAACCAGGGGATGGTCCGGCGGGAGCGACTTCAGGCTGGCGAGGAGTGCGGCGATCTCCGGGCCTGTAGAGCCGATACCGAGACGGCGGCAGTAGTCCTGCATCAGGTAAACGCCGGCGCGGCCATAAGGCGCGTAGACCATCAGGTGCAGCGCGCCGCCTGGCGCCATGGCGTCGCGTAGCGCCGCCAGGCCGACTACGGGATCGGGCAGGTGGTGCAGAACGCCGGTGCAGACGATGTGGTCGAACGTCCGGCCCAGATCCGCCGCGCGCTCTACCGGGAGCTTGTGAAAATCGAGGTTCGAGAGTGCGTATTTCCGCTTCAGCTTCGCGGTAAGCTGAAGGCTTGTAGAGCTTACGTCGATCCCGACGACCTGCGCGCGCGGCCACCGCATCGCATAGCGCGCAGCCTGGGAAGCCCCGCAGCCGGCGACGAGGATGGTCCGGTCGTCGCGATAGGGCTCATGCGGCCAGAACAGGTGCGAGTCCGCGCGTCGACGGGCGTCGTTCCAGCTGCCCCGGTAATTCTCGAGATCGTCCGTGTGGGGCGGATAGGGATGGCGTTCGTAGAACGCCGCCACCTTGGCGGCGAGGGTGGAAGGCTTCGCGGCGTCCATTTGGGTCATCGCTGCGCAGGCCGGCCCCGAGGCTCATGCGTGGGATCATCCCGCGCATGAGCCTCTGGAACCAGGGCGCCTTTGATTGGGTGGTAGGCGCCCTTGATCATCCTTGGTGCGCCGCGCCTTAGTGGTGCGCCATGCTGGCGTTTCCCGTCGTGACCGATGCGAGCACCGCATCGAGGTTGAACGAGGCGGGCTTCTGCCGAGGCGGGAACTTGACGAAGTCCTCGATCTGTTCGGCGATCACCGCCTGCATCTGGTAGAGCTGAGGCACGTGATCGACCATCCAGTCCAAGTAAGTGTTGGAGTTGTATTCGGCCCGCTCGAAGGGATCGCGCCGGAGGCTGAAGATGAAGGGCAGGCGCATCTTTACGAACGGCTCCGCCCATTGCCGCATGGTATTGGCCTTCTGCAAGGCCAGGTTGAACTTGTAGTCGCCAATACGGACCGCAATGACCTCTCCGTCGTCGCTGAAGTAGACGATTGCGTTCCGCGCACTCTCGGCGGCCTTTCCCGACAGGTATGAGGTCTGGTCATAGCCGTCGAGATGGACGTGGAATGACTTGTCTCCCACGGTGCAGCCATTGAGGAGCTGCTTGGTGACATCGGGATTGCCGGCGGCTGCAAGTAGGGTCGGAAACATGTCGATGTGCGAAACGATGCCGTTGTAGACGGAGCCAGGCTTGATCACACCCGGCCAGCGCATGAAGCACGGGACTCTCCAGCCGCCCTCCCAGTTCGAGTCCTTCTGGCCGCGGAAAGGTGTGTTGGCGCCATCCGGCCAGGTGTCGTTCTCAGGCCCGTTGTCGGTTGAGTACATGACGATGGTGTTGTCGGTGAGTCCCAGTTTGTCGAGCTTGTCGAGGATCTGCCCGATCTGCTCGTCATGGACCACCATGCGGTCGCTGTAGGGGTCCTGCCCACTCTTGCCGAGGTTCTTCTTGGCCACGTGGGTACGGAAGTGCATGGCGGTGGAGTTGTACCAGAGGAAGAAAGGCTTCCCCGCCTTGGCCTGTTTCTCCATCCAGGCGATGGCGGCATCGGTGATCTCTTCGTCTATCGTCTCCATACGCTTCTTGGTCAGCGGTCCGGTGTCGGTGATCTTCTGCTTGCCCACGCGCCCCCAGCGCTTGTCGACCGTCGCGTCATCAGTATTGGTCGCCGTGGTGTGCAAGACACCGCGTGGTCCGAACCGCGCCTTGAACGCGGGATCCTTGGGATAGTCCGGGAGTTCCGGCTCTTCCTCGGCGTTGAGGTGATAGAGGTTGCCGAAGAATTCGTCGAACCCGTGCACGGTGGGCAGGAATTCGTTGCGATCGCCCAGGTGGTTCTTACCGAACTGGCCGGTCGCATAGCCAAGCGGCTTGAGGAGCTCGGCTATGGTGGGATCTTCCGGTTGAAGTCCTACGGTGGCGCCAGGCATGCCGACCTTGGTCAGCCCCGTGCGGATTGGATTCTGCCCGGTGATGAAGCAGGCGCGGCCCGCCGTGCAGCTCTGCTGTGAGTAGTAGTCCGTGAACAGGCCGCCCTCGTTGGCGACGCGATCGATGTTGGGCGTGCGGTAGCCCATCATGCCATGGCTGAACTTGCTGATGTTCCAGATGCCGATGTCATCCCCCCAAAGGATGAGGATGTTCGGCTGTTTCTTGGCAGGCATGGCGCGTCTCCTTAGTAAACTCGATTACTGAGCAGGGGCTTGTGAGACTTGCTGCGCGGCGCGAGAGCCTGAGAAGGGCGAGCGCGCTGCCTTCGCGCCATGGCAAAAGCGGAACTTGCCGCCGCCGCCGCACGGGCATGGGGAATAGGGGTCGCGCCCGGCGTCGGCCTTCGCGACAACACCCATGATCTCGGAGGCAGGCCGGCCCTGCCGGACCAGCTCGGCCATGGCCCGCATCGCCGGGCGGGTATGGGTGTAGAAACGGAAGAGGCCGGGACAGAGGTAGTTCTGGCCTGGCTCGCCATCTTCGGAGAGGGCGAAGCGGTCCTTCGGGCAGCCTCCATTGCACAAGGGCCTCACCTCGCACGCCTTGCACTGGCCGGTTAGGGTATCGCGCTTGTCCTGACCGAACTTGCGCTGCCGGGGAGAAGAGATGAGCGCCTGCATATGCGTCTCGTGGATGTTGCCGAGCTTGAATCTCGGTTCCACAAAGTGATCGCAGGCGTAGAGATCTCCGTTGTATTCCAGGGCCGGCCCGTAGCCGCATGTCGGCGCGTGGATGCAGAGAAGATGTCGACCGAAATACTGCTCTAGGGTGACATCGAATATCTGGACAAACACCTGACCTACGTCGCGTCGGATCCAGGTCTCGAACACGTCGATGAGAAAGCGGCCGTACTGTTCGTCGCCCACCGTGCGGTTCGTGACGAGATCGCCTTCCTGTGTGTACAGGGGCCGCTTGCGCCCCTTGCGCTCGCCCCAGCCAAGGTTCGCTTCATCCAACGTCTCGGCCGTCGCGCGCTCGACGATCGGGATGAACTGGATCCAGGTGGCGTGGAGCTCGTCCCTGAAGAAGCGGTAGACGCTCGCGCCATGCGCCTGGTTGGCGGCATTGACCGTGCACAGGATGTTGAAGTCGACCCCGTGGGCGCGCAGCCGCTCCCACCCCTTCATGACCCGATCGAAGGTGCCGCGCCGCTGGCGGTCCAGGCGGTAGGCGTCGTGGATCTCGCGCGGCCCGTCCACGCTGAGCCCGACGAGGAAATCATGTTCCTTGAAGAAGGCGCACCAGTCGTCGTCCAGAAGGATGCCGTTGGTCTGGAAGGTGTGCCGCACGATCTGGCCAGGCCTGCGGTACTCCTCGACGACCTCGAGCGAGTGACGGAAGAAGTCGAGCTTCATCAAGGTCGGCTCGCCACCCTGCCAGGCGATCGTGACTTCCGGCATGCGGTGGGATTCGAGTAGCTGCCGGATGTACTGGCGGAGGGTGGCCTCGCTCATCCGATGCTTTTCACTCGGGTAAAGCGCTTCCTTGGAGAGGAAGAAACAGTAGGCGCAATCGATATTGCACGTGGAGCCGGTCGGCTTGGCCAACAGATGGAAGCCCGGCGGCGCATCGGCGCAGTTCGGCGCCGTCGGTTCGAGAGCCGGTTCGATCTCGGCCATCTCGGTGTGGTTCGCCAAGGTTCTGACAATCCAGATCTGCGCGGGAGGCCCTCCGCGCCTCGCGCCGTGCGCAAGGCGGGCCACCTGTTCCCCGCTCCCTAGCGGCGTCCCCCTGCCGTCGAACTAATCTAGGTCAATGAACGGCATGGAACGTCATCCGACACCGTCGCCGGCGGCTCGCCGGACCGACCCGTCCCTTGACCTAGGTTAAGCCCGAAACGGGACAAGACGCGGCACACACAGACTCGCCGACGCGAAGCGAGGGGCCGGCGGATGAGACGTTCACGAGTGGCGAGCAGGTTTGGTGGTCGCCGGGGCCCGATTGTCCCTCCGATCTAGTTCGGCGCCCGAAAAAATAAGCGGTGTGACGTGATGGGGATCCAAAAGGCGAGACGATGGATCGGCGCGGCGGCCATCGCCGGGCTGACGCTCGCCGCGGGTCCGGCTCTTGCGGCGGACCAATCCGCGATGGACGCGACGGACGTCGCCGCGCTCCGCGCCCAGGTCGCCCAGCTCACCGCACTGGTCCAGTCGCTGGCGGCGCGCGACAAGCAGGAGATCGACTCCCTGACGGCTCAGGTGAAGAGCCTTCAGGCCCGTCTTGAGGCGGAGGAGTCGCATGAGACCGCGGCGCAGACGGCGGTCCCACGCCCGGCCCAGAGCGTTCCTTCTCCGCCGTCGATCGAGACCGCGCACACTGCAATGACACCCACGGCCGGGGTCGCGACACCCAGGATCGTTCAGAGCTCCACACACTCCTTCACCGTCCAGAGCGCGGACGGCCGGTATTCGATCGGCATCTTCGGACTCATACAGTTCGACGCTGGCGACTATGTCGGGTTCCATCCCGATTCTCCGTTCGTCGGCCCGCAAGAGCTCTCCAACGGGGTCAATTTACGGCGCGCACGTTTCGGAGTCGCTGGCGTCATCGCCAGCGACTGGGCCTACGCCCTTGTCTACGATGCCGGGAATTCGTCCGATCAGACGCCGAGGGGGATCAACACCGCACAGATCATCTGGACCGGACCTCGCGGGACGGCCTGGGAACTAGGCTACTCCAGCACCTACTTCACGTTGGACGAGTCGACCAATCCCGCCGACCTGTTGTTCCTCGAGCGCGCTTCGCCGTCGGTCATCGCCACAGAGTTCAACGCCGGAGGCAGCAGAGCCAATGCCGGCGCGCGCTTCTTTGGCGATCGCTACTGGCTGGGCGGCTATTTTACCGGGCCCGCGATCGGAGATTCTCACACCCAGACAGCCGAGCGCTTCGGCTCGTTTCAGCGCGCCACCGTTCAGGCTCTGACAGGCGCCGATTATTCGCTGCACCTGGGTCTGGACATCGCCGAATTGCTCCAGGCGCCAAACTCCGGACCCGGGACGCCAAATACGCTCACGCTCAGCGATCGACCAGAACTGCGCATCGACCCGACCAACTTCCTCAACACCGGAACGATCGGAACCCCACTGAATCCTGTCACCGGTGGGCTCGTGATTGATCTCGAGACAGCCGCGACGTGGCGAAACTTCTTCTGGCAAGGCGAATATTACCACTACTCCGTCGATCGCAGCGGCTTGCCCCGGTCAAGCTTCGAAGGCGCCTATGGCCAGGTGAGCTGGGTGCTCACCGGGGAAGCGCACGGATACAATCCACAGGCTGGCGCGTATCTGCGGGTGCTTCCGAAGAACCCGTTCTCGCTCAAGAACGGCGGCTGGGGGGCGTGGGAGATCGCCGCCAGGTTCAGCTACATGAATCTCGACAGCAACTACGTGATCGGCGAACTGCAATCAGCCACTCCGGCCTCGATCATTGGCGGCAAGCAGTATGGCCTGACGCTCGGGCTTAACTGGTATCCCAACGACCTGATCCGACTGATGCTCGACTTCAACCACGTCGATTTCCAGAAATGGAATGCGTCAAAGACCACCGACGTCCCGCTTGGCGCGCCGATCGGCGCCATCATCAACGCCATCTCGCTTCGCACCATGGTTGTCTACTAGAACAAAGCCGGTTCAGGCGGCATCGCCTGAACGGTCCAAGTGGACGAGGGCGGTCGGCGAGCCGGCGGGTGACACGCGGCAGAAATCTGCGGGCGCTGATTCAAGTTAAGCCGCTGCGCTCCCGCCGAGGCGAAATAACGGAACGACAATCCATCCGCACATCGCACAAACCGGGAGGCCGACATGGCAGGCGCGAACGACGGGCTCGACCGGAGCATCCTTCCCATGCCCTCCAAGCCGCGAACCGGCCTGATCACCTACGACGCCAAGGATCCGGACTCGAGCTATCCGCCGATCGAGCAGTTGCGGCCACCCGAGGGCGCGCCGAACATCCTGGTCATCCTGATCGACGACGCCGGGTTTGGCGCCGCCAGCGCATTTGGCGGACCGTGCCAGACCCCAAACGCCGAGCGCCTCGCCGCCGGCGGCCTGTCGTTCAATCGCTTTCACACCACTGCGCTCTGCTCGCCCACCCGTCAGGCGATGCTGACCGGACGCAACCATCATGCGGTGGGCATGGGCGGCATCACCGAGATCGCCAGCGGCTCGCCCGGCTACAGCTCGGTCCTGCCAAACACCGCCTCCCCGATCGCCCGGACGCTAAAGCTGAACGGCTATTCCACCGCGCAATTCGGAAAGTGCCATGAGGTGCCCGTCTGG
>Ga0210396_10007575_pt1 | contig 10322 bp, 7 predicted proteins | sample IncBWH17OmetaG_FD_155466 | JGI IMG/M metagenome (GOLD analysis project Ga0210396, IMG submission 155466) | Forest soil microbial communities from Barre Woods Harvard Forest LTER site, Petersham, Massachusetts, United States - Inc-BW-H-17-O ... | reverse complement strand
ATGCCCGCGCTGGCTGTCGGCGACGAACAGGAGGACTGCGCGGCGCTGAACCGGCCGCGCGCCGCGTTTCCTTCGCCCGGCCTGAGATGCGTGACGCAGGCGGGTTGCGACGTCATTGCGACGTAGATCAGATGCGCATTTGCGGCCAGAATGGCAGCGGCCGCGATGGCGAGTACGAGCCAGAGACGAGGGATTGCCCCGGTTCGTCGTCGCGTCTCGGACCTGGCTTGCGCGCTCATGGGGTCGCCGTCCGTCGGTCGAGGAGATAGAGCGTCAGAATCTTGCGGTCGAGTGCGGACAGGCGGCTGTCCCACGTCGGCATATGGCCCTGGCGGCCGCCCCAGATCGTGCTGTCGATGGTCTCGAGATCACCGCCGTAGATCCAGGACTTGTCGGTCAGGTCGGGCGCGCCGAGTTCCGAATTGCCCCTGGCATCGTTGCCGTGGCACGTGACGCAGTTGGTCGCAAAGATCTTCCTGCCAGCCTCGACAGTCCCGGGATCGATGTTTTTCGCACCGGGGTTCGAGAGCGAATAGACGAAGGTCGCGACCTTAAGGACGTCGGCGGTAGGCAGCATCTGGTCACGTCCGAACGCTGGCATCTGGGAGACATGACTATCGGGGTGGGCGGAGTTGATGCCGACACGAATGGTATTGAAGATTTGCTCCGGATTGCCGCCCCACAGCCAGGATGATGTCGTCAGATCCGGGAAACCAGGACCGCCCTTGGCATCGTGGCCATGGCACGCCGCGCAATTGTTGCCGAACAGCGTATGGCCGGTTTCACGGACGATGTTCATCAGTTGTGGATCGGACTGGATTTCGGCAAAACTCTCCGTCTCAATTCGTTTGGTCCAGACGCTCCGATCGACCGCGGCCTCCTGAAGCGACGCCGCAACGATCTTGCGTTGATCGATGCCGAGCAGGCCCTTGGTATAGCTCACGCCCAAGGGCCACGCCGGCATCAGAATCCAGTAGCCGACCGAGAACAGGAAGGCAGCCGTCAGAAAGAAATAGACCGCGCGGGGAACCGGCGTGTTCAGTTCCGTGATGCCGTTCCATTCATGGCCGGTCGTCAGATAGCCGGTATAGCCATCGCGATCCTGCTGCTCTACCGCCATGGCTTGTCCTCCTCGCGAAGGATGGATTGCGCGGCGTGATCGAAGCGCTTCTTGTTCGAGGGCCAATAGGCGTAGACCAAAACCGCGGCCGACAATGCGAGCAGATAGAACAGCCCAAACGATTTGGAGAAGCCGACCAGAAAATCGTGCCCTATGCTCATCATTCAGCTCCCGCCTGCGCGATCGGCTTGTGGGCCGCGTCCGTCAGCCGGCCGAGAACCTGCAAATACGCGACCAGCGCGTCCATTTCGGTCAACTGGCTGGCACGGCCGTCGAACGCCCGCACCGTGGTCGCCTTGCCATAGCGCTTGGTTACGCCCTCGGCCTGCGGCGAGTCCGGATTGGATTGACCATAGGCGTCAAGCGGCGCGTTGGCGATCATGTCGTTGGTATAGGGCACGCCGACCGCGCGCTGGGCCTTCAGGTGAAGGTCGAGATCGTCGGTGCGCAGTTCGGTTGACAGCAGCCAGTCGTAGGCCGGCATGATCGACACCGGCACCACGTCGCGGGGATTGATGAGATGGGCGACGTGCCATTGGTCGGAATATTTTTCGCCGATGCGGGCGAGATCGGGGCCGGTCCGCTTCGACCCCCACAGCATTGGGTGATCGTATTTGGATTCGACTGCGAGCGAGTAGGGGCCGTAACGGTCGACCTCGTCGCGCAGGGTGCGGATCATCTGCGAATGGCAGGCATAACAGCCCTCGCGGATATAGATATTGCGGCCGGCGAGCTCGAGCGGTGTGTAGAGCCGCATGTCCGGGGCGTCCTCGACGGTCTGGTGGATGGTGAACAGCGGCGCGATCTCGACCAGGCCGCCGATGCTCGCCACCACGATGATGCCGAGCACGAGGCCGATCGCCTTGCGTTCCAGCCGATAGTGAAATCCGAAGATCGACATGACGGCTCACTCCGCCGGCTGGTGCGAGACCCCGCCCACGGGCCTCGGCTCCGGCAGATCGCCAGCTTTCTCCGTAGCCTGGGTCGGAAGCTTGATCGTCATCCAGATGTTGTAGGCGCCGACGCCGCCGCCGATCAGGAACAACAACCCGCCGATGGCGCGGGCGATGTAATAGGGATGCATCGCGATCAGCGAATCGACGAAGGAAAAGGCCAGCGTCCCGCTTTCATTGTAGGTCCGCCACATCAGCCCCTGGACGATGCCGGAATTCCACATCGCGAAGACGTAGATCACGGTACCGGCGAGCGCCAGCCAGAAATGCGCTTCGACGAGCCTCGCCGAGTACATGGCCTCGCGTTTCCAGAGCCAGGGCACCGAGGCGTAGATCGCGCCGAACGTGATCATGGCAACCCAGCCGAGCGCGCCGGCATGAACGTGGCCAATGGTCCAGTCGGTGTAGTGCGAGAGCGAATTGACCGAGCGGATCGCCATGAACGATCCCTCAAAGGTAGTAAGGCCGTAAAACACGGCCGCGACCATCATGAAGCGCAGGGTCGCGTCGTCGCGCACCTTGTGCCAGGCGCCGTTCAGCGTCAGCAGCGCGTTGCCGGCCGAGGCCCAGGAGGGGATCAGGAGCATCAGCGAAAACGTCATGCCGAGCGTTTGCACCCATTGCGGCAGCGCCGTGTAGTGCAGGTGATGCGATCCCGCCCACATATAGAAGAAGGTAATGCCCCAGAACGAGATGATCGACAGCCGGTAGGAGAAGATCGGCCGGCCGGCGCGTATCGGCAGGAAATAGTACATCATGCCGAGGAAGCCGGCGGTCAGGAAGAATGCCACCGCATTGTGGCCATACCACCATTGCGTCATGGCGTCCTGGACGCCGGAAAACAGCGAGTAGCTCTTGGCGTGGCCGAGCGAGACCGGGACGGCAAGGTTGTTGACGATGTGCAGCATCGCCACGACCAGGATGAACGCCATGTAATACCAGTTCGAGACGTAGATATGCGGCTCCTTGCGCCGCGCCAGCGTGCGCAGATAGATCAGGAAATAGACCACCCAGACGATCACCAGCCAGATGTCCGCATACCATTCCGGTTCGGCATATTCCTTCGACTGCGTGATGCCCATCAAATAGCCGGTGACGGCGAGCACGCAGAACAGATTGTAGCCGACCAGCACGAACCAGGGGCTCAACTGATCCGGCAGCCGCGCGCGCGAAGTTCGTTGCAGCACATAGAGCGAGGTCGCGATCAGGCCGTTGCCGCCGAAGCCGAAAATCACCGAGGTGGTATGGACCGGCCGGATCCGGCCAAAGCTCGACCAGCCGCCGCCAAAGGTGAGGTCCGGATTGACCAATTGCCACGCCGCCCAGTCGCCGACGGCAAGACCGAAAACCACCCAGATCATCGCCAGAACGATCCCGGCTTTGGTGGGATCATCATAATAATGGGTGAACCGCTCGTCGGACGGCTCCGGCGTGTAATAGTCCCTGCCGATCAGAAAGATCGTGAACACGCCGGCCACGAAGATCAGCGCGCCGTGAATCCCGATCGGATCGTTGCGTCCTGCGAGGCCAAGCAGCAGCCCGCTGATTGCGACCGCCAGGCTGATCAGAATGGCGTGCTGCCGCTCGTTCCGGGTGAGTTGGGCAATCATGAGAGGCCTGCGAGACGGAGGGAATTGGACGGCATTTGCATCGATCCCGCGTTGTCGAGAGCCTGCGATGGTCGAGACCGGCGAACATCGTGTTCCAGTATGGACCGTTAACCTGCATTCATCCGCACGACAGATGACTGCTGTTGACATAGATCAAACTGGCAACGTTGTGATGATGACACGACGCGGTGACCAATTGTTCGATTCTGACATCGCATGCAATTGGATCGGGTATTTTTGCGAAGGCCGGAATCAAACAACGATCAACGGTGTGTTTCCGATCGGCTTCCGGGAGCGGAGCGGAAGATTCTGCCGTCGTCTCAATTGCCCGGAAGGCTGCAAAATGTCAGAATGACATCTGTGCAGGCTACCGAAATCTTACCACGAAGCAGAAACGGGGATCCGAATCCCTTCACGCCGAGAGCCGATGACCGGCATCGTTGATCCCGTCACCAAATCGGTCGTCCAGCATCGCCTGAGCTCGATCGTGGCCGAGATGGGCGAAGCCATGCTTCGCACCTCCTATTCGCAGATCCTCAATTCCAGCCGTGATTTCTCGCTCGCAATCTGCGATGTGGCCGGCCGGCTGATCGCACAGGCCGATCATATCCCGGTTCATGTCGGCGCGCTGCCCTGGGCTGCGAAGGCGGTCGAAGCGCGCTTCAAGGAGGTCAAACCCGGCGACGTCATCCTGATGAACGATCCCTATCACGGCGGCAGCCATCTGCCCGACATCACCGTGTTCGTGCCCGTCTTCGCGGGCCAGCGCCGGCTGTTCTGGACCATCGTGCGCGCGCACCAGAGCGACATCGGCGGCGCCACCCATGGCGCCTACAATCCCGACGCCACCGAGATCTGGCAGGAAGGCTTGCGCATTCCGCCGATCAAGCTCACCGAGGCCGGGCGGCTGCGCGACGACATTCTGGACATGCTGGCGCTCAACGTCCGCAACGCCCATGATTTCCGTGGCGACCTCTTTGCCATGATCGGGGCCGCGCATCTCGGCGAGCGGCGCCTGCAAAAGCTGTTTGCCGAGCTCACGGCGCCGGTGGTGGAAGCCGCGATCGAAGGCGTGCTGGATGCCGCCGAAGCCCAGGCCCGAAGCGTGGTCGCGACCTGGCAGGACGGCACCTTCCATGGCGAGGCGTTCCTCGACGACGACGGCCGCGGCCACAACGACATCCGGATCGCCGCAACGGTGACCAAGCTCGGCAGCGATATCGAGGTCGATCTCACCGCTTCCGATCCGCAGGTGGACAGTTTTGTCAATTCCTCGCATGCCAACATGCACGCGGCGGTGGCGATGGCGTTCCTCTATCTGATCGATCCGGACACGCCGAAAAACTCCGGCGCACTGCGGCCGCTGAAAGTGGTGGCGAAGCAGGGCACCATCGTCTGGGCCGATCCGGGGCGGCCGGTGACGTTGTGCACCAGCCATCCCTCGAACGAGATCGTGGAGGCGGTGATCAAGGCGCTCGCGACCTCCTGCCCGGATCGGGTGATGGCCGGCTGGGGCCGCAGATTCCGGATCGCGATCCAGGGCGAGGACCCGCGCACCGGCCGCAACTTCATCTGGCACCTGTTCCATGCCCGACCGGGCGGCGGCGCGTCCGCGCGCGGCGACGGCTGGTCGTCGATCGGCGAGTGGCATTCCGTCGGCGGTCTGAAGTTCGGCAGCATCGAGGTCGCCGAGGCGCGCTTTCCCCTGCATTTCCGCCACCATGAATTCCTGCCGGATTCGGGCGGCGACGGCCAGTTTCGCGGCGGGCTCGGCGTTGCCCTCGAACTGGCGTTCGAGACCGAAAAGCCCGCGCGCGGCAACACCGCGGGCGAGGGGACGCGTCACGGCTCCTGTGGCATGCTCGGCGGCGAGGACGGCAAGCCGCATCGCTATTGCCTGCTCTCGGCCGGCAAGCCGCCGCGCGAGCTCCGCACCAAGGAAACCGGGATTGAGATTCTGCCAGGCGATTGCCTGGAAATCCTCTCCGCGGGCGGCGGCGGCTGGGGACCGCCTCAGAATCGATCGGCGGAGGCGCGCGAGCACGACCAGCGGCAAGGCCTCGTCACCGACGATCCGTCCAAGGGCCGGGTGCCCTGAGCATGCTGGCGATCGGAATTGACGTCGGCGGCACTTTTACCGATCTCGTCGCAATCGATGCGGCGGGACGCACGGTCTTTGCGAAGTCGCCATCGACACCGTCGGACCAGTCGATCGGGGTGATGGCGGGGCTGGACGAATTGGCGCGCCGGCTCGGCCTCACAGTCGCGGACATGCTGGCGCGCACCGAGCGGCTGGTTCACGGCACCACGGTTGCGACCAACGCGCTGATCGAGCGCAAGGGCGCGCGTGTGGCGCTTCTGACCACCGCAGGACATCGCGATATCCTGGAAATGCGCGAGGGCCTGAAGCCCGACCGTTATAATCTGCGAACGCCACCGCCCGAGCCGCTGGTGCCGCGCGAGCTGCGCTTCGGGGTGCGCGAGCGGCTCATGGCGGATGGGGAGGTGGTGGTTGCGCTTGATGAGGACTCGCTTCGCGAGGCCATCGTTGCGATCAAGGAGCAGGCCGTGACCTCGGTTGCGATCTGCTTTCTGCATGCCTACCGCAATCCGGCGCATGAGCTCGCCGCGGCCGAGCGCCTCGCGCGCGAGCTGCCCGGCGTCAGTGTCTCGCTGTCGACCGATGTGCTGCCGCAGATCAAGGAATATGAGCGTGTCTCGACCACGGTCGTGAACGCCTATGTCGGGCCCGTCGTGCAGCGCTATTTTGCACAGCTCGAGCACCGGCTGGGCGAAGCGGGCTTCAAAGGCTCTCTCTTCGTCATCTTGTCCCATGGCGGCATGGCGCCGGTCGAGGAGGCCTCGCGCCTTGCGGCCGCCACCGTGCTGTCGGGACCCGCCGGCGGCATGTCCGGCTGCCGGCGCTGCGCCGAGATGCTTGGCGTTCCCGATCTCGTCGCCTTCGACATGGGCGGCACCTCGACCGATATCTCGCTGATCTCGGAGGGCCGCGTGTCGCTGTCGGCCGACGGCGGGCTTGATGGCGAGCGCATTGCGCTGCGCAGCCTCGACATCGCGAGCCTGGCGGCCGGCGGCGGCTCGATCGCCTCGGTCGATCGCGGCGGCGTTTTTCGGGTGGGCCCGCAAAGCGCCGGCGCCGTGCCGGGGCCGGCGGCCTATGGCAATGGCGGCACGGCCGCGACCGTGACCGACGCCAATGTCGTGCTCGGCTATCTCGACGCCAGGGCGTTCATGGGCGGGCATCGTCCGCTCGACGTTGCGGCCGCGGAAGCAGCCATCGACGCTCTTGCCGATACGCTGAAGATCAGCCGCATTCAGGCTGCGGCCGGCATCTTCCGCCTGGTCAACCTGAAGATGGCCGATGGAATTCGCCTGATGACGGTGCGCCGCGGCGTCGATCCAAGGCGGTATGCGCTGCTCAGCTTCGGTGGCGCCGCCGGTCTCCATGCCGTCGAGCTGGCGCGCGAGCTCGACATCGCCCGCATCATCGTGCCGACCACGGCCTCGGTGTTCTCGGCCTGGGGCATGCTGACCTCGGACCTGCGCTACGAGCTGTCGCGCACGCATTTCGAGAGCGGCAGCCGCTCAACGGCCGATGAGGTACGCAGGATCTTTGCCGAGCTGGAGACGCGAGCATCCGAGCGGATGCGCGGCTGGTTCGACGGTCCCATGACGGTCGAGCGCTCGGCCGAGATGCGCTATGGCGAGCAGATCTTCGAGATCGACGTTCCGCTCGACGGCATCGATTTCGACCAGCCTTCGCTGATCAAGGACATCGAGGCGCGCTTCCACGCCCGCCACGAGGAGCTCTACACCTATGCCTCGCCTGAGCAGGAGGTCGTGTTCGTGAACGCCCGCGTTGCCGCGATCGGACAGGTCGCGGTACCCAAAGCGGAGGCGAGGGCGGTTGCCGCATCGTCCGCCCGTGCGCCGCGTTCGCGCCGCGGAGTCTTCCTCGGCGCCTGGCGCGAGGTCGACGTTTACGCGCTCGACGATCTCAGGCCGGGCGACCGGCTCGCCGGGCCTGCCATTATCGAGGCCGAGACGACGACGGTCTTGATCAATGCGGGCGATGAGCTTGCGGTCAACGCGCAGGGCTGGCTCGACGTCAACGTCGCGAAGGCGCGTTCGACCTGATCGATCGAGCTCGAACCTGTTACGTCAGCCCCGCGCGGCGCAGGCCTTCCACGAAACGGTTGCGTTCCTCGTCCCGAATCGGCAGCTGGGTTGCCACCCAGGCGAGCGAGATGTCGGGCTGGGCCCGGCGCAACTCCTGCAGCGCTTGCGTCGCAAGCTCGGTGTCGCCGGCCATGCCGGCCGCCGCCGTCAGCACGCGGTGACCCGAGACGAAATCGCTGCGCTGCCGCACGCCCTCGCGCGACAGCCGGATCGCCTCGCTGTAGTCGCCTTCGGCGAAGGCGGCAAAAGCGGCAACAACATTGTAGATCGCGGAGAACTCATCACGTGGCGAAAGACGCATCGCGCGATGCGCCGCCTCGGCGCCTTCGCGCCAGCGCCCGGTATAGGATAGCATCACCCCGTAGAGGCCGAGCCCCAGCGCGAAGTTCGGGTTGAGGCGCAGCGCCAGCTCGTAGGCAGCGAGCGAGTCCTCGATCCGGCCGCGCCAGGCATGCGCGCAGGCGAGCGCAAGATGGGCCCAGGGGTCTTCGCCGTCCGACTGGACCGCGGCAAGACCCGTGCGTTCGGCGATGGGCGCGGCGGTCGCCGCGCTCTCCCAGCCCATATGGGCGCCGAAGGTGTGGGTCACCGCGAGCACGGCGAACGCTTGCGCGTAGTTCGGATCGATCGCGATGGCCTGCTCGAGCAACCCTTGCGCCACCAGATTGTCTTCGCGGGTCACGCGCCAGAAATGCGTCAGCGCTCGCATGACGAGATCCCAGGCATCGAGGTTTTCGGGCGGCTTGCGCCGGGCGCGGCGATGCTCCGCCCGATAAAGTTGTGGCTCGATCGCCGCAACGATTGCTTCCGCAATCTCGTCCTGCACCGCGAAGACATCGGCAAGCTCGCGATCGTAGCGCTCCGCCCAGAGATGACTGCCGGTCGTGACGTCGTTGAGCTGCGCGGTGATGCGGACGCGCCCGGCATCCTTGCGTACGCTGCCTTCGACGACGTAGCCGACGCCGAGCTCCTCGCCGATCTGCCTGATAAGAACGGATTTGCCCTTGTAGGTGAACGATGAGTTGCGCGCGATCACGAAAAACCAGCGCAGTTTGGACAGCGCGGTGATGATGTCCTCGCTGATCCCGTCGGAAAAATAATCCTGGTCCGCCTCGCCGCTCATGTTGACGAAGGGAAGCACCGCGATGCCGCGACGTTCGGACTGTGGCAGGACGACGGGCGGGGAATATTCCTTGCCGTTCGGTGTTGCACGCTCTTGTGCGCGCTCGGCGTCCGCTGGCCGAAGCTCGACGTCGCCGACGAATCTGACGCCGCGGCGGGCGATGGTTCGAATCAGTTTCTGCTCTTCGCCGCTGTCGCCGACCGCTTTGCGTACGGCGTTGATGCGGCTGGCCAGCGTGGAATCCGCAACGATGCGGCCGCCCCAGATCGCCCCGAACAGATCATCCTTGGTCACGACGCGATCCCGGTTTTTCACCAGATAGGTCAGGAGATCAAAGACTTGCGGCTCGACGGGAACCGGGGTCGCACCGCGCCTGAGCTCGCGCAGGCCGATGTCCAGCGTATGGTCGGCAAAGATGAATCTCACCTAGATGCTCCGAGAAGGACCGTTTCGCCCCTGATTAAAAATCAAGCTCATCTGGAGCAAAAATGAACTAGACCACAAAGTCTTTTGCATTCGCTCCCTTTATGTCTCGCGCCGCTTCCGACGGTTGCAACGTTGCGAGCGTCAACGGTCGCCAACTGCGCTGACAATTGGAACTGCCTTCGCCACGTTGTCCGGCATCGGCCTCATTCTCTGAAAGCAACGGCGACCGGCCTGGTCGGATCCTTTTGGGATTGCCGGTGAACAACCCCTATTGAAAGGAGAGAACAAGCATGACGCGGTCATGGTCCCGCCGCGGCTTCCTCGCCTCGGCAATGACGGTGGCGGCAGCGCCGCCATGGCGAACAGCGGCAGCGGCATCAAGGTCGGCGACCACTTGCAAGATTCCATTTGGCGATTCGCCACTGACGAAACGACTGTAGGAAACATCCATGCGAGGCATTCGATTGTCGTTGCTGTGTGCGCTGCTCGCCTGTTCGTCCATGATGGCCCGGAGCCAGGCTGCCTCGTCCCGCAATGACTGGGTCAGCGACCTGCGCGGGGGCGGATCCGTGATCGTGTTTCGGCATGGCGCGACCACATCGGATCAAACGACCGACGCCATGAGCAATCCGAAGGCCGATCCGATGAGCAATCCGTCCGGCAGCAAGGCTGCTGCGGGAGAGCGCCAGCTCAATGAAGCGGGCCGCGCGCGGGCCCAATCGATCGGGGCGTCGCTACGCAAGCTCGGGATTCCCGTGGGGATGGTTTTGACCAGCCCGCTGCGACGGGCGGTTGATACCGGAATGTTGATGGCTTTCGGCGAGGTGACGATCGTCCCCGACCTGGCCGAGGCCGGGCCCGCCCTCTCGCCCGAGGAGAACCGTCGAAGT
>Ga0210396_10007574_pt1 | contig 10322 bp, 8 predicted proteins | sample IncBWH17OmetaG_FD_155466 | JGI IMG/M metagenome (GOLD analysis project Ga0210396, IMG submission 155466) | Forest soil microbial communities from Barre Woods Harvard Forest LTER site, Petersham, Massachusetts, United States - Inc-BW-H-17-O ... | reverse complement strand
GGTGTCAGCGGTCGCCGACGTGTCGTTCGCCGTGCCCGCCGGGTCGACGTTCGGGCTGGTCGGCGAGTCCGGGTGCGGGAAGACGACGATCGGGCGGCTGATCGTGGGGCTGGAAAAGCCCAGCACCGGGTCGATCGTGCTCAACGGCAAGAACCTGGCGAAGATGTCGACGCGCGAGCGGCGCCGCAACAGCCGGATGGTTCAGCTGATGTTCCAGGACTCGTACGCCTCGATGGACCCGCGGATGCGGGTGGGCACGATCTTGCGCGAGCCGATGGTGATCCAGCGCGACGGCAGCCGGTCGCAGCAGCAGAAGCGGATCTCGGCGATCCTGGCCGAGGTGGGCCTGCCCGCCGTGGCCGCCGAACGGTACCCGCACGAGTTCTCCGGCGGCCAGCGACAGCGGCTCGGGCTGGCCCGCGCGCTGATCCTGCGCCCGTCGATGATCGTCGCCGACGAGCCGGTGTCCGCCCTGGACGTGTCGATCCAAGCGCAGATCCTGAACCTGATGCGGGACCTGCAGCGCGAGCACGGGCTGACGTACCTGTTCATCTCGCACGACCTGTCGGTCGTCCGGTACATGGCCTCGGTGATCGGCGTCATGTACCTGGGCAAGCTGGTCGAGGTCGGCCCGGCCGCCGACGTCTACTTCCGTCCGGTGCACCCGTACACCAAGGGGCTGATCGACACGGTTCCTGTCGCCGACCCGGTGCTCGAGAAGGCCAAGGAGCACCAGGGCGTGCAAGGCGAACTGCCGTCGGCGGTGGCGCCGCCGTCGGGCTGCCGGTTCCGCACCCGCTGCCCGTTCGCCCAGGAGCTGTGCGCTCAGGAGGAGCCGCCGCTGCGGCCGTTCACGGCGTTCGGCCACCTGGCCGCGTGCCACTTCCCGCTGCGCGAGCCGGACGCCGGCGTCGCGGACGCGGTGACAGCCACCGGCACCGGGACTCCAGCCTAGGGCCTAGGCTGCCTGGGTGACGGATTACCGGGACGTCAACCGCGCGAACTGGGACGAACGGGTGCCCCGGTCTCGCTCGCCCGCCTTGGCGCGTCGATGACCGGGCTGGACTTCTCCGAGTCGGCCGTGTCCGCGGCACGAGCGCTCGCCGGCTCGGCGGGGTGTCCGCGACGTTCACGCACGCGGACGTGTACGCCGCGGCCGACGTGCTCGGCCACGGCGGCTTCGACCTGGTGTACACCGGCATCGGGGCGCTGTGCTGGCTGCCGGACATCCGCCGCTGGGCGCTCGTGGTGGCGTCGCTGCTGCGGCCGGGCGGTCGGCTGTTCATCCGCGAGGGCCACCCGATGCTGTGGACGCTGGACGATGAACGCGCCGACGATCTGCTCGTGGCGCGGTATCCCTACTTCGAGCGGCCCAAGCCGAACGTGTTCGTCCAGGGCGGCACGTACGTGCCTACCGACGTGATCTTTTCGCACACCCGCACCCATCAGTGGAACCACGGACTCGGCGAGATCTTCACGGCGCTGCTCGACGCGGGGCTGGCGATCGCCGCGTTCACCGAGCATGACAGCGTGCCGTGGAACGCCTTGCCGGGGAAGATGGAGCAGATCGGCGGGGGCGAATGGCGGCTGGCCGACGACCCGTCCCGGCTGCCGTGCAGCTACACGCTGCAGGCCGTCAAGCGAGAGGGCGGGGATGAGGCGGGGACGAGGCGGACAGGGTCCCGATAGCCTCCGGAGTCACAGGAGCGCGAGGTAGTTGGCATATTGGCGAAAGCTTTTGTCCTTGCGTAAATAGTTCACGCTATAAAGTCGAAAAAGCTTCGCGATCAGGCGCGCCGGGGGCTGGCCCCCCGCAGAATCGGCCCGGCGCCGTGGTTGTCGCGTGCAGAGTTGCGTGTGGTGCCGAAGTGAAAACGCCCGGCTTTCCAAGCCCGCGTGAGAAGTCGTGCGACAGCCTAAATAGGACTGCGCCGCGGCGAATATCCTTCATCAACGGGGGCATAACCCGCGGAAAAGAGGGGAGCCGTGTCAGCATGGTTGTCTTCATCGTCGTGCTGCTGATCGTCGGGCTCATCGTGGGCGCCATCGCGCGCCTGCTGATGCCAGGTCGTGACTCCCTCGGGATCTTCGGCACTATCGTGCTCGGCATCGTCGGCTCCTTCGTCGGCGGATTCCTGCAGAACCTCGTCGAGTACCACAAGCTGAGCGTGCACAGCTTCCACCCGGTCGGCCTCATCGGGTCAATCATCGGCGCCTGGGTGCTGCTGCTCCTGCTGCGCCTTACCGGGCTGGAACGCGGCGGCCACCGCTACTGACGCTCGCCCGAGCGCGGCCCGTACCCTCCCTGGCGCCCCGCCCCACCCCCAGCGCCCCCTCCCCCGAGTTGAGTCGCCGACTGGGACTCCACGCACGTCGCGCTGGACGGCGGCGCCTACGACCAGTGGGTGCAAGCCAAGACCGACATCACGATGGCGTATCTCACCCGTGACGACATCCCGTTCCACTACGCGCTCGCGGACGCGTTCACGATCTGCGACAACTACCACTGCGCCGCGCTCACCAGCACCGATCCCAACCGGTACTACATGTGGACCGGTTACACAGGGAACGACGGCAGCGACGGCTCGCAGAGCCCGACCGGTCCCGTGCTCGACAACGCCGAGGAGGGGTACGACTGGCAGACCTACCCCGAGCGGCTCGAGGCGGCCGGGGTCTCGTGGAAGATCTACCAGGACAGTGGCGTCGGACTGGACGCGGCGGGGGTCTGGGGCTGGACCGAAGACGCCTACATCGGCAACTACGGCGACAACTCGCTGCTGTACTTCCTCCAGTATCAGGACGCCGCGCCGGGCTCGCCGCTGTACGAGAAGGCCAGGACCGGAACGAACGTGGCCAACGGCGGCACCTTCTTCGACATCCTGGCGGCCGACGTCGCGAACGGCGCGCTGCCGCAGGTCTCCTGGGTGGTCGCGCCCGAGGCGTTCTGCGAGCACCCGAACTGGCCCGCCAACTACGGCGCCTGGTACGTGTCGCAAGTCCTCGACACGCTGACGTCGAACCCCGAGGTCTGGAGCAAGACGTCTTGCTCATCATGTTCGATGAGAACGACGGTTTCTTCGACCACCTGGTGCCGCCGCTCCCGGCCGCCGATCCCGCGGCGGGCGGTTCTACCGTCTCGACGGCGCAGGAGTTCTACACGGTCACGGGCACCAACTCCGACTCGTTCACCCCGGGTCCCTACGGTCTCGGGCCGCGGGTGCCGTTCCTGGCGATCTCGCCGTGGAGCAAGGGCGGCTGGGTCTGCTCCGAGGTGTTCGACCACACTTCGATCATCCGGTTCATCGAGCGGCGCTTCGGCGTGGCGGAGCCGCACATCTCCGCCTGGCGGCGGGCCGTCTGCGGCGACTTGACGAGCGCGTTCGACTTCGCGCAGCGGCAGTCCTCGGTGCCGGCGCTGCCGTCCACCGCGGCCTACGTGCCGCCGGACGACAAGCGGCACCCCTCCTATTATCCGGCGCCGCCCGCGATGGGGTCGCTCCCGGCGCAGGAGCCGGGCGTGCGGCTGGAAGCTCTCCAGTTTAAGTAAACTTTTTAATAGCCTTATTACTCGAATTCTACAGCGAGTTCGGTCAATACGCGGCCTCGAGACGCTTACTCCAGCGCTATACCTTCCTAACCTGGCGCGGTTCCTCCAGGACCGGCACCGCCGCTGCCTTTAGCTCATGGAACCCCGGAGCTGGGCAGATGTTTGCCGTGGTCTTGCCGGCGACGCCCGAGGTCGCCGTGTCTAGTTCGGGTCCCGCAGCATTGCTATGGCCTTCTCGATCCGGCGGGCGCGCGTCTCGGGCTTCTTCGCGCTCTCGATGGCAAGCACGTGCTCGCGCTTGTGGCTGTAGGCCAGGCTGTCATAGGCGGCGCGGGCGACCGGGTCGGCGTCCAGGGCTCGGGCGAAGTCCTCTGGCTCGACCACGACCGGGGGCTCGGCGTCATATTCCACGTCGACCTCCACCTCGTCGCCGATCGCGACGCCGGCGGCTTGCCGGTTGGCGTTGCTCAGACCGATCAGGTAGCGGCCGCGCATGATGGCGATCCGGCTCTTCCACGAATGCCCGTTGATCGTGATCGTCACCCTCGGGCGCTTGGCTCCGCCGAGCGCCTCCACCACCTCCGGGGGAACTTCCAGCCCCCGCATGGGCTCCGGCGGCTCGACGAGGGCTCGGAACTTCATGGCTTACCTCCAGGAAACGGCGATCCGGGCGGGGCCGCGCCGGTGAGCACTAGGTCGGTGATCTGCCTGCTGGATTGCGCGGGGTCAAGCTGATCGGTGCTGCCCGATGCCATCCGGGCGAGCAGGGGCGAGACAAGGAGGTCGGAGATCAGGTCGAGGTCGGCGTCGGGACGGATCTCCCCGCGTTCTACGCCCCGCCGCAGAACCTGGTTCATGGCCGTCCGCCGCGGCGCGACGATCGCCTCGAAGTACTGACGGTGCAACTCAGGGAAGGCCGCCGCCTCGGCGTTCAGCGCGCGCAGCACGCTGCTGGCCCGCTTGTCGACCACCCGCTCCGCCACGACCTGGACAAGGGCGATCACGTCGTCACGAGTGCTGCTGCCAGCCAGTGGCGGGAGCGGCTGGTTAATCGCGGCGAGGACATCGAGGTACAGCTCATCCTTGGTCTTCCAGCGCCGGTAGACGCTGTTGCGCGACACCCCCGCCTCCTTGGCGATCGTCACCAGCGACAGGCCGGTCAGCGTGGCACCGGCGGCAACCATGTCCAAAACGGCGTCGATGATGGCCTGGTCGGTGGCGGGATCGCGTTGCCGGCCGCCATAGCGGCCGGAGCTTCCGGTGTTCACGTACCTAACGATACAGAACTGTTGCGTTTCGTTCCAGCGTTTGTTGTACTAACGAACAGAGCTGTTCTGTTTCGTGCTTGGAGGCATCAGTGTCGGAAACCGCGGCGCCGCCGCTCACCCAGTCCGCCCGGGTGGACGTGCTGCCCGGCAAACCGGCCAGAGAAAGCTGTCGCGTGACTTTCGGTCGGCCGGTGTCCGCCTCGGTTGCTGCCCGGTAGCTGCTCGTGCGGCTATCGCGGCCGGTTCCCGGCGCGTGTGCCCCAGCAGTCTCTGGAGTCACAGCAGCGAGGGGCAGTTTCCCCTTGACGTAAATAGTTCACGCTATTTGCTCGAAAAAGCTTCGCGATCATGGTCCGGGCCGGCGGAACCGGCCCGGGGCCGCCGTTATCGACGTGCGGAGTTACAGGTGGTGCCGGAGAGAAAACGTCCGGCTTGACCCGCCCGTTTGAGAAGTCGTGCGACAACGGCCGTCTGCTTCTGCCGCCTGGAGGCACTGCAGAACGCGGCCAAGCACGCCGCGGCCGCGAGCGTCGACGTTCGGCTGTGGGAGTCATCTGGCGAGCCGCTGTTCCGGGTGGCCTGGCAGCGGCACGGGTGCATGAACATGGCCGACCGGCTCGGCGCGATCGGCGGGTGCTGGCGCACGAGCGCCTATCCGTCGGGTGCCTGATTCAGCAGGGTTCGCTGCCCGCAGCGGCGGCAGGTATTGCGCAATCGGTTGTCCAGTGGGTCCTGTGAATATGACAGCAAATCCAAGACGATCCTAGAGCCAATGGCCGTTATATGAGGAGAGTCCGGATGGCCCCCTTGTCACTTGATGCGGTTGACAGGTTGAAGGAATGGCTGTGTGTGCCCGCCGAAGACGAGGAGCGCGCTGCCTACCAGCAGGAAATCGAGCAGCTCAGCCCACAGTTCGGCTCGCTGGTGTTCGAGGACGACAACTGGTTCGAATACGATAACGACAGGATCGCGCGGATCCTGCAGTGTCCCGGTCGGGAATGGCTCAGCGACGGTGAGGTGACGCAGTTCGAGAACGCGACTCTCTATGGAACCCTGGGCTCGTTCCTGCCGTGGTTCAAGGAGATAATTGAAGGCTGGGAGGCTGGCGAGAGGGGAATGGGGCCTGCCGGTGCGGGCGAAGCGGTCTCTCAGGTTCCGGGCATCGAGAATCCGAATTACTCCTCTTATCCGCTAGCGGGCACGGAATTCTACAAATACGACTCCGGGCAAGGCTACCTGTATGCGGATCGTGCGGACGCGCCCGATTCGCAGTGGCTGACATTCGAGGCCCGAGTGGACGCGTCCCGGGCCAGCCAGGCGCCGCCAGCCGAGAGCGCGTTGCGCGGCTATCTGTACGCGCAATCCGTCATATCAGGGACGAAGTACTACGCGCAAAAGCCCGACGGCGGCTACGTGTACAGCGACCGCGAATACGGCGACGACGAACACGGCTGGCAGCCTTACGAGTACTGGCAGAATCTGCAGCCTGCCGCGCGGCAGGACGCCGTGCCCGATATGAGCAGGGAGGTAGAGTTTCTGGCCCAGAATGTGTTTTCAGAGATTGAAAAAGATGACCCAGAGGCGGGTGTCTACACTTGGGACGAGGGTGACCGGGAGAGGGTTCGCGCATACATATCCGCGAGGTTTAAGTCCGGCATGATCCGCGAAGAGGCTGTCGCGCTACAGGAAGGCGCGGTTCAGGATCTTTTGCAGTCCCTCGAGTTCGAGCAGGCGGAGATGTCGGAGAAGGAAGTGCAGGATTTTCTGGCAACTCTGACCCAAGAAGTTTCCGACCTGGGAGAGGTCATCACGGCGATCAAGAGCGCAACGAACCTCGAATGAGGAATGTCTGACCGTAAGCCAGCAAAGTGAGTAAGGCACCGGAACGGGGTGTGATACGTATGGGAACCTGCATGACCAGTCCTGTGAAGAGCGCTGAGGCCCGTCTCGCGAGCCTTCAAGCCGCGCTTAAAGATCTCACGGATAAGCTTGAGGAATGCAAAAAATCGTCGAATCCCGCGCAGTACCAGAGCCAGCTTCTTGCCCAGGCGGATGACCTCCTCGCCTTGCTGGCCAAGGAGGTCAAGAGGATGAAGGAGGAGACAGCTGAGTACGGCTACGACACGTCCGGTTTCGACACTCTTTCCTTCCAGATCCAGGGATTCAAGGTTGACGTCCAAAACGCGGTCATAACATCTGGTGTGCGCGCGGAGCTGATGCTCAAGCTGGGTGGGGCACCCAAAGGACGAGCAGACCTGGAGTGGTTTCACGGAACCTATATGAGCGTTGCCATCAAGATTCTTGACACTGGACATCTCGATGCGAGCGCAACGGGAGGCGCGGGCAAGAAATTCGGTCCTGGAACGTACTTCACCCAGGCACTCGAGAAAACCGCGGGATACGGCGATTGCGTATTCGGGATAAGTGTCGCTGGTTTCAATATACTACGGGTCCGAGACACCCCCTTGGATCCAGGCAACCCCTTCGGGGAAGGCGGCCTGGAAGTACTCACAGGCGGGATTTCGGCAGAAGAGCTTAAGGAAATACGTGCCGAGGCCAATTCTTGTGTCGCGCTAACAAGATTGGCGCAGCAAAAGGGTTACGATGCTATAGAATTCATCGTATCCTCGGAAGGTCACATTCTAATCGTGCTGAAAAACATCAAGGTCGATGGGACCAATGTGGTTTACCTGAAAGAGTACTGAGCTAACGCTCGGCTCACGCCTATGCCGCGTAGAGCGGGGGGACTTGCGGCAGTCGGCCAGTCCCCTCACGGGACAGCTCACCGCCATCGGATCGGCCGAGGAGCCAGGCGGCGATCGCGCCAACGAGGTCCGCTGTGCCGTGCCGGCTTCGAGCTCAGCCTGACCGGCCGGGGCCGGGTCCGGCTGCGCCACGTAGAACTGATACGCGCCGACCAGCCAGGATCTTGGTGACGTCCGATTCCCGCTGGACAGGATCGAGCGCTAGCCGAATACTGGCGCTCATGGAACCTGGTGCCGCCACGCTCGGGGTGACCGCCGCGCCGTTCTTCCGCTCCGGACCCGCCGCCGTCCTCGACCTGGCCAGGCGCGCTGACCGCCTCGGCTATGGCTCGTTTTGGGTCGCTGAGGTTACCGGCGTCGAGGCGTTCAGCGTGCTCGGCGCGGTGTCGCAGGCCGCACCGGGGATCGGGCTGAGCACCGGCGTGCTTCCCATGCAGGTCCGCACCCCGCCATTGCTGGCCATGGCCGCCGCATCGGTGCAGGCGCTTGCTCCCGACAGGGAGGTCCTGCTCGGCGTGGGCGTCTCCTCGCCGGTGGTGGCCGGTGACTGGCATGGCGCCGGCTACCCCGCTGAGCCGCTGTCCCAGATGCGCGAATTCATCGCCCTCCTGCGCGAGTGCCTGTCCGGTGGGAAGGTCACCTTCGCGGGTGACTACTACCAGGTGCGCAACTTCCGGCTCGGCTTCGAGCTCGCCGATCGCAGGCCCAAGATCATCCTGGGCGCCCTCGGTGCGGAGATGCTCCGCCTGGCGGGCGAACAGGCCGACGGGGTCTTGCTGAACTACCTGCCGGCTAGCCATGTGCCGTGGTGCGTGGAACAGGTTCGGCGTGGCGGGGACGCGACGATCTACGCCTACGTCCACGTCGGCATCGGCGATCGTGCGACCGCCGCACCGCAGGCTCGCTACGACCTGTTCTCCTATGCCGTCGTGGATGCCTACGCCGCCAACTTCACCCGGGCCGGGTTCGGCCAGGCCGTACAGGCCATCCGGGCCGCTCACCGGGCGGGAGACCGGACCAGCGCCCTTGCCGCGGTGCCGGACGAAATGATCGACGCCATCGACGCAGTCGGCGACGAGGCACTGGTCGCCAGCACAATCAGCGCTTACAGACGGGCCGGAGTGGAGGTCCCAGTGATCTTCCCCCTCACCTGGGGTGCGGCAGGCCAGGACGCGCTGGATTCGACGCTGCGGGCGGCGATGGCACCAGCGGCGGGGTTTACCGTCGACCGCGTCGTCTAGTCAGCGCCCGCAAGGAAATTGGCTGGGTCAGAACGGCCTCGCGCCCTACGATCGGACGCATGCCGAGCTATGAGCCAGTAGACCTGTCCGCCGCGTGCAACGCGGGTATCGACGTTCTCGGCGATGAGCCGGGCGATGTTCCGCTCGGGCGGGTCGACCTGCGCGGCCTGCCGTTCCTGATTGGCTCGGAGCCGCCGTCCGGGCAGCGGTGCTTCGTGCTGCCTGACGCACCGACCCCCGTCCGCATCGGCCGGCGGGCGCGGCGGGTGATCGTCGCGCATCGGCTGCTCGAACCGGGCGCGCCGGCCGGCCACGGCGTCGGGCAGACCGTCGCCGAGTACGTGTTTCACCTCGCCGATGGCGAGGTCGCCACCGCGCCCATCAGGGAGCGGTTCGAAATACAGGTGGTGCCGCCGGGGTGGGGACGGCTGCCGTTCCTGGCCGTCACCGACACCAGCGATTACAGCCTGCCGCGTTTCGAGGGCCGATGGGACCAAGCCGGGCTCCGCCTGACGGAGCACGCCATGGGCTGGCCGGCCGGATACTTCCTGTGGTGCTGGGAGAATCCTTATCCCGGGCAGGCGGTCGACCGGATCGAGTTCATACCGCGCGGCCCCCGGTTCGTCGTCGCCGGGGTCACGACCAGCGACGTTGACGAGCACCCGTTCGTTCGCACGCCAGGACGTCCGGTGCGGCTTGTGGCGAAAGACGGCCGAGACGGAGTCCTCGATATCGAGGTGGACCGGGGAGTCGCGACCTACCCGCAGCCGCTGCCCGGCGCGGACGACCGAGCCGGCTGGGGAGCGACGCGGGGAGCGGACGCGTACACGTCGATCGCCGCGCTGCCGTCCGCCACCATCGCGGTCCGCCGGGGCGGCGACGAGCTCGGCCGGGTCCGCTGGGGCGACGTGGAACGCGACGGGCGGGCGGACGCCGGCCAGGTCTCCCTCCACCTTCTAGAAACAGGCCGCAACTGGGTCCACGTGAACGTCGTCGACGACGCGACCGGCCGGCCGGTGCCGTGCCGGGTCCATTTCCGTTCGGCGGACGGGATTCCCTACCAGCCGCACGGCCACCACAATCACGTCACGCAAAATCTCGACAGCTGGCACTACGACGTTGGCGGTGACGTCCGTCTTGGCCAGCGCAGCCACGCGTATATCGACGGCACCTGCCAGGGATGGCTGCCACGAGGCGAGGTCCTCGTGGACGTCGCCCGCGGCTTCGAATACGAGCCGCTCAGCCAGACAGTGCGGATCGAGCCGGGTCAGCGGGACCTGACGCTGCGGATCAGGCGCGTCGCCGACATGGCCGCGGAAGGCTGGTGGTCGGGCGACTCGCACGTCCACTTCCTGTCTACCCCGGGCGCTCAGCTCGAACAACGGGGCGAAGACCTGCGCGTCGTCAACGTGCTGCAGACGCAGTGGGGCGCGCTGTTCACCAACACCGAGGACTTTTCCGGCCGGCCCAGTGTCGTGGAGGGCGGCGGCTACGTCACGTA
>Ga0210396_10007570_pt1 | contig 10324 bp, 7 predicted proteins | sample IncBWH17OmetaG_FD_155466 | JGI IMG/M metagenome (GOLD analysis project Ga0210396, IMG submission 155466) | Forest soil microbial communities from Barre Woods Harvard Forest LTER site, Petersham, Massachusetts, United States - Inc-BW-H-17-O ... | reverse complement strand
TTTAGAAACGCCGTGTTGGTGGTCGGACCGGCCTGCGTGCTCACGCATGGCACCGCCGGCATATCGTTTATTGCCCTGCAATTTTCGGATTCAGACCTGATTCGTAAATTCGGCGAGGCGGGACTGGCGGCCACGGTCATCGCGCTGATCGCGGTGCTCTCGCTGGTTCCTGTCTTTGGCGTGCTTCTCGTGCGCAACGAGAAGACATTCGCCGTGAAGTTTCAGGGCGCCGACGCCGGCGTGCAGATGCTGCGCAATTTTTGTTACTGGATCGCGGTGCGCATGGTCAGCCGCCCCGGCCTGTTCAGCCTGATCGCCGTTCTCTTTGTTGGCGGTCTGGCGGTGGTCTACGCCAATCTGGAACCGCGTTACCGGCTCGCCGATCAGGTGCCGGACAAGCAGCAGGCGGTGGCGGCAAGTGGGCGTCTCGACGCCAAGTTGACGGGCGCCAATGCCATTGACGTCCTGATCGAGTTTCCCAAGGGAGCCTCGCTATATGATCCGCAGACGCTGCAGACCATCGCCGATGTTCATTCAGCGGTAGAAAAGCAGGCGGGCGTTGGCAACGTCTGGTCGCTGGAAACATTGCGCCGCTGGCTCGCGGAAAAGGCCGGCAGTTCCGATGTCGCAACCCTGAAGGAATACGTCAGTGTGATTCCCGAATATCTGGTGCGGCGTTTCATTTCCGCCAACCAGGATGCGGTGGTGGTGTCGGGCCGGGTTCCCGATCTGGATTCGAGTCAAATTCTTCCCGTAGTCGACAACCTCGATCACTCGCTGGATACTGTGCGCAAGGAGCATCCCGGTTATGAGATCGCGGTCACCGGTCTTTCGGCGATCGCCGCGCGCAACAGCGCCAACATGATCGAGAAGCTCAATCGTGGGCTGACGATCGAGTTTGGGCTGGTCGCAATCTTCATCGGGCTCGCGTTCCGTTCGGTGGTCGTGATGTTCTCGTGCATCCTGCCGGGCATTTTCCCGGTCGTTTTATCCGGCACGGTGCTGTGGTTGCTGGGGGAGGGATTGCAGTTCGCAAGCGTGGTTGCGCTCACGGTGTCTTTCGGTCTCGGCCTGAGTGCGACTATTCACTTCCTCAATCGGCTAAGGCTCGAGATGACGCCGGGCGTCAGTGCAGAACTGGCGGTCGAGCGTGCGACCGTTCTGGTCGGTCCGGCGCTGATCCTGACCACGGTGGTGCTGGCCTGCGGTCTGGTGGTGACGGTGTTTTCCGACCTGCCGTCGCTGCGCCTGTTCGGCTGGCTCAGCGCGTTCGCGATGGTCGCAGCCCTGATTGCTGACCTCTTTATCCTGCGGCCGACGGTGATGTTCCTGATCAAACTGTCGCAGCGGATTCGCGGGACGGCAGGCGGCGCGAAGCCGGCGGAGCAACCCGGCGCGAACGGATAGAGGGCGGTTAGCTCTTTACCATCGTAATCGTGACGCCCCTGATGTCACCCTTGGAACTGATTTGCACCGTCTGTTTGTTGCCGCTGGTCCGCAACGTCAGGCTGGCTGAGAATCCGACAGCCTCAACGAATACGTCGATCTTACCGCCGCCCGCCGTTCCCTGCAGGCTGCCGAAAACATTCCGGGTTGTCTCGCTCCAGTTGCCGGAAATCCGGTCACCCCGGCTCGTCACATCGCTGCTCAGATCGAATTTGTAGCTGTCGCTGGCGCAATGCAGATTTTGCTTCAGGCCCAGTCCGGTGCCATCGACTTTATAGTCCGCCCGGCAGCGGATACGCTCGGTCGATCCGTCGGAAAGCGAAACTGTTCCGTTGCCGGACCATGCTCCGTCAAAGCCGGCAAACGGACGGGACTGGGCGTGGCTCGCCGATGCCGACAACATCAGCGTGGTGCCGACAAAGGCAGTCATAATCATTTGTCCAAATAGCCTCGAGCCAAATAATTTCATCCTGAATTTCCCGTTCAAATTTGACATCCACATCCGCGACACGTTTAGTCGCACCGAAGATTGGTGTCGCCGCAGTGTGTTAGGTTCAAATGATAAATCGACAACGGCCGGCAATTGCGCTAACCGGTCGCCACCATTGCGTCGGACGTTCCCAAGGATACGCGAGCCGATTGACCGCGAACGGCATTTTTCGCTCGGCGAAATCGGGAAAGCTTCGGATATCGTCAAACCTCGTCCAGGGACATCGTTGCCCAGCCGGCTTCGTCTGCCACATGAAAAAGAGTGAAAAAAATAATCCATGTAATATCAGCTGGTTATGCGTTTTGTTGAGTCGGCCGTCGGCGCCCGCAATTCAAACTCCGGCCCGCCGCAAATTTGGCCGCATTTGGCAGCGCTTCTGGCTCGTTCGTCGCAGCGGTCTGCTGCTGAATGGTCTGCCCCGGTGGCGCCGTGTGCTATTCGGGTTGGGATTCTCTTTTGTTAGAATGAAGGAACACGATGCATAAATCTTTCTTGGCACTTGTCCTGCTATCATTGTCGGTTTCCACCGCGGCCGTCGCGCAAGAGCGTGGCACGCCGGAGGAGCAAAAAGCCTGCGCGCGCGATGTTCAGCGCTTCTGCCGCCCGGCAATAGATCAGGGTGATCTCATAGTTCTGTCCTGCCTCCAGCAAAATCGCCCGAGGATTTCCGTGGCATGCGATAAGGTGCTGAAAGACCACGGGCAATAATACCTCCCGCTTCCGGCAACGCCGCGGCGAGGCTGTTTTCCACCTCGTCCCGGACGCTGCCGGAATTGCGATAAATCGCATATAGCATTGGTTTTGGTATCGTATTCCCCTATATGGGGTTCGCGATCGGCACGCATGCGCCAGCACCGGGCCATGCGCAACCACCGTTTTCAGCGAATGTAGCCAGTTCTCGATGACCACCGCGAGCGAATTGCGATCCGGCAAGACACACCGCGACGAAAACTTTCCGGTTGCGTCGTGGATCATTCATCCGCGTCACCGGGCGTTGATCCTCGCATTCTACAACTTCGTGAGAACTGCGGACGATATCGCCGATCATGCGACGCTCGGTGAGCACGACAAGCTGGCCTATCTCGACCTGCTTGAAGCCGAGTTGCTGGGCCGGGGCGACAGCCAGCCCGAGGCTGTCAATCTGCGGCGCGCGCTCGCGGAGCGCTCGATGCCGCCACGCCATGCGCTCGATGTTCTGGTCGCCTTCCGGATGGATGTGACCAAGCTTCGCTATGAGAACTGGGATGAGGTGATCCATTATTGCCGATATTCGGCGATGCCGGTCGGACGCTTCATGCTCGACGTTCACGGCGAGAGCACGTCGACCTGGCCTGCATCGGATGCGCTCTGCGCCGGTCTGCAAATCAACAATCATCTTCAGGACTGCGGCAAAGACTACAGGGATCTCAATCGCGTCTATCTTCCGCGCGATGCGCTCGCCGCCGCCGGCGCCTCCGTCGAGGCGCTTGGAGAGGCGCGATCACCGGCGCCGCTGCTGCAATGCCTGCATTCGCTCGCCGTGCGGACCGAGATGCTGCTCAATCAAAGCAAATCGCTGGCCGCCGAAGTAAAGGATTTTCGACTGGGCCTCGAGATCTCCGTGATTCAGGCTTTCGCGGTCAAGATCGTTGGTCTTTTGAAAGTGCGCGATCCCCTCAGCGAAACCGTGCACCTCGGCCCGATGCAACTGCTTGCCCACAGTGTCGGTGGCATCGCCAGCGAGATGACGCGCCGGGCAGTTGGACGACGGCCCGTATCTAAACCGGCGGCCGGCGCATGACGCTTGAGACGGCGGCAGCCAATGCGAGTTACGGAACATCGGCGTCCGGCAGTTCATTTTACGCGGCGATGCGCATTCTGCCGCACGAACAGCGCGCGGCGATGTTTCAGATCTACAGTTTTTGCCGCCAGGTCGACGACATCGCGGATTCCGATGGCCCTCGGCCCGAGCGGCTGGCGGCGCTTCAGCAATGGCGCGAGGATATTGACGCGTTGTATCAAGGCCATCCGCCGGCGCGGCTGCGGGACTACGTCGCGTCGGTTCAACGGTTTGGCCTGTTGCGGGAGGATTTTCTGGCCATCGTCGACGGCATGGAAATGGACGTGCCGCAGGATATCCGGGCGCCGGATCTCGCAACGCTCGACTTGTATTGCGACCGTGTGGCCAGCGCGGTCGGGCGCCTGTCGGTGCGGGTGTTCGGCCTTGCGCAGGACGATGGAATCCTGCTCGCACATCATCTTGGCCGTGCGCTGCAATTGACCAATATCCTGCGCGACATCGACGAAGACGCCGCCATCGGCCGCCTGTACCTGCCGCGTGAGGGCCTGCTGCACGCCGGCATCACCAACATCGAACCGCTCAGGGTCATCGCTGACCCGGCGTTGCCGAAAGTATGCGTGCCGCTGGTAACGCGGGCGCGGGCGCATTTCGAGAAGGCCGACGAGGTCATGGGCCGTAGTCCGCGCCGCGTCGTGCGCGCGCCCCGGATCATGTCGAAATATTATCGCGCGATCCTGGAATTGCTGGTGGCCCGGGGGTTCGCGGCGCCGCGCGCGCCGGTTCGCCTCAACAAGATAGCCCGCCTCGCTATTCTGCTGCGCTACGCACTGATCTGATGCAAAAGACCGTCCATATCATCGGCGCTGGAATTTCGGGCCTTTCGGCAGCCGTGCGGCTGGCGAATGCGAATTATCGGGTGCATGTCCACGAGGCCACCCAGCAGGCCGGTGGCCGCTGCCGATCCTATTTCGATGCGGCGACAAATCTTACCATCGATAACGGCAATCACCTGCTGCTCTCGGGCAACCGTCATGCGGTGGCTTACGCAACATCGATCGGCACCGAGGCGGGATTGGTCGGGCCGAAGCGCGCACAGTTTCCATTCGTCGATCTGACCACCGGTCAGCGCTGGGAGCTCGATCTCGGGGACAGCCGGCTGCCGCTGTGGGTCTTCGATCAGGCGCGCCGCGTCCCCGACACCGGCCTGCTCGATTATCTGGCGTTGATGCCTTTGGTCTGGGCGGCACAAAGCAAGTTGGTTGGCGACTGCATCCCCTGCGAGGGCACGCTTTACCAGCGGCTGGTGCAGCCCTTGCTGCTGGCGGCGCTGAACGTTGATCCGCCCGAGGGGTCCGCAGGCCTTGCTGGGGCGATCGTGCGGGAGACCCTGCTGGCGGGAGGAATGGCATGCCGGCCGTTGATCGCGCGCGAGGGCCTCAGCGCGGTCCTGGTCGAACCCGCGGTCAAGCTGCTGCAGGGCAAGGGCGCCGGTATCCAATTCGGGCATGAGCTGCGCGCGTTCGGCATGACGGCCAACAGTGTCGGCGAGTTGAAGTTCGGCGATGATATCATCGCGGTCGAGTCCGGCGACGCCGTGGTGTTGGCTGTTCCGCCGCGCCCGGCCGCGGCGCTGCTGCCGGGCCTGAAAACACCCACCAAATTCCGGGCGATCGTCAATGCGCATTTCCGCTTCGATCCTCCCAAGGGCATGCCTCCCATTCTCGGGGTCGTGGGCGGCTTGGTAGAGTGGCTGTTCGCGTTCCCGCAGCGCCTGTCGGTCACCATCAGCAACGCCGACCGGCTGGTGGATATGCCGCGTGAGGAACTGGCGCAGGCGATCTGGCGGGATATCTGCAAAGCCGGGGGCATAGCGGGCGACCTGCCGCCCTGGCAGATCGTGCGCGAACGCCGTGCCACATTCGAGGCCACGCCGGAGCAAAATGCCCTGCGGCCGGGCGCCTCAACGGCCCTGAAAAACCTGTTTCTCGCCGGCGACTGGACTGATACGGGGTTGCCGGCAACCATCGAAGGGTCGGTGCGGTCGGGGAACCGGGCCGCCGATCTGGTCCTGGCCATGCGGCAGGACTGATCGGCGATTGCAAGGCCGGGATTTTTCAACCAGACCGGACAGGTAAATGCAGGAGGTGTCGGACGAGATGCATTCCGGAAACAGCACAGTTGGAATTGAGGTCGGTAACGCCCTGGAGGCGAGCATCGATTCGGCGACGCGCGGCTTGCTGGGCTATCGGCAGCCGGATGGACATTGGGTGTTCGAGCTGGAAGCGGACTGCACCATCCCGGCTGAGTATGTGCTGCTTTGTCACTACCTTGGCGAGCCGGTCGACGCCGTCCTGGAAGCCAAGATCGCAAATTACCTGCGCCGGGTTCAGGGCGCCCATGGCGGCTGGCCGCTGGTCCATGATGGCGATTTCGAAATGAGCGCCAGCGTGAAAGCCTATTTCGCGCTGAAGATGATCGGCGATTCCCCGGACGCACCGCATATGGTGCGTGCGCGCGAGGCGATCCGCTCACGCGGCGGCGCCATCCACAGTAACGTTTTCACGCGCTTCATGCTGGCGATGTTCGGGGTGCTGACCTGGCGGAGCGTGCCGGTGCTGCCGGTCGAGATCATGCTGCTGCCGATGTGGTCGCCGTTTCATATCAACAAGATTTCTTACTGGGCACGCACAACGATGGTGCCGTTGATGGTTTTGGCGGCGCTGAAACCGAGCGCGAAGAATGCCAGCGGCGTCGGCATCGATGAGCTGTTTTTGCAGAAGCCGCATTCGATCGGCATGACGGCCAAGGCGCCGCATCAAAGCTGGGGCTGGTTTCTCCTGTTCCGCGGACTGGACATCGTATTGCGGGCGATCGAGCCGCTGTTTCCAAAAAAATTGCGTGCCCGGGCGATCGATCGCGCTGTCGCCTTCGTTGAAGAGCGGCTGAACGGCGAAGATGGGCTGGGCGCGATCTATCCGCCGATGGCCAATACCGTGATGATGTACGAGGTACTCGGCAAACCGGCGGATTATCCGCCCCGCGCCGCCACACGCAAAGGACTCGAAAGGCTTCTGGTGATTGGCGAACACGAGGCCTATTGCCAGCCCTGCGTTTCGCCGGTGTGGGACACCTCGCTGGTCTGCCATGCCCTGTTCGAAGCCGGCAGCGAGGCGGCATTGCCTCCGGCCAAACAAGGGCTGGACTGGCTGGTGCCGAAGCAGGTGCTGGACGTCAAGGGCGACTGGGCCGTGAAGCGCCCGGAGGTTCGTCCCGGCGGTTGGGCGTTCCAGTACAACAATGCCTATTATCCCGACCTCGACGACACCGCCGTCGTCGTCATGGCGATGGATCGCGCGCGGTCCGCCAGCCCGAATCCCGTCTATGATGCCGCGATCGCCCGCGGCCGCGAATGGATCGAGGGCATGCAGAGCCGCAATGGCGGCTGGGCCGCCTTCGACGTCAACAATCTCGAATATTATCTCAATAACATTCCGTTTTCCGATCATGGCGCGCTGCTCGATCCCCCGACCGAGGACGTCACCGCCCGTTGTGTCTCGATGCTGGCCCAACTCGGCGAGACTGTTCAAGGCAGCCAGGCGGTTGCGGCCGCGGTCGATTATCTGCGCCGGACCCAGCTCGCGGAAGGTTCGTGGTATGGCCGCTGGGGCCTGAATTACATCTACGGCACCTGGTCGGTGCTGTGCGCGCTCAATGCGGCCGGGGTGGATCACCAGGACCCTATGATTCGCAAGGCCGTGGCCTGGCTGCTGTCGATCCAGAACGAGGACGGAGGCTGGGGGGAGGATGCCACCAGCTACCGATTGGACTATAAGGGATTCGAGGGTGCCCCGACGACGGCCTCGCAAACGGCATGGGCCTTGCTCGGGTTGATGGCGGCCGGCGAAGTAGAACATCCGGCGGTGTCGCGCGGGGTGAGTTACCTGATCGCCACACAGTCCCAAAAAGGTCTGTGGGACGAGCAGCGCTACACGGCAACGGGCTTTCCTCGGGTGTTTTATCTGCGCTATCATGGTTATCCGAAATTCTTTCCGCTCTGGGCGTTGGCGCGGTTTCGGAATTTGAGGAGTACCAACAGCAAGGTGGTAGGGGTCGGAATGTGAATTTGGGGGTGGGGCGCGGCGTGGGCAATGCAATTGACCCACGGCCGATACTAATAGTGACTGGTCTGGTGCAGGAGGCCCGCATTGCGGCGGGGCCCGGCATGACCGTCATCTGCAGCAGTAGCGATCCGCAGCAATTGCGGGCCCTTCTGACCGTTTTTGACCCATCAACGATCCGGGGCGTGATCAGCTTTGGCGTTGCCGGCGGACTGGATCCCACATTGCGGTCCGGCGACGTCGTGGTGGCGACCGAGGTGCTGGCCGGGGACACCCGCTGGCTGGCCGGTCTGGCGCTGAATGAGGAACTGATCGCCAGCGTCGCGCTGGGGCGCCGGCGCGTCATCAGGGGCGGCCTTGCGGGCGTGGAAGAGGTGGTGGTGGCCCGGGACGGGAAGGCCGCGCTACGCTCAGAGACCGGCGCGGCTGCGGTCGATATGGAAAGCCATATCGCGGCCGCCTACGCGGCCGAGGCGGGCCTTCCATTTGCGGCCCTGCGGGTCATCAGTGACCCCGCCTCCCGCGCACTGCCGGCGCTGGCGAGGTCCGCGATCAAGCCGAATGGCGAGATCGATCTGCGCAAGGTCCTGCGCGGCCTCGCGCGTAACCCGCTGACGCTGCGCGCGCTGGTCTCGACCGGGATCGATTTCAATCGCGCGCTGCGCAGCCTACGCGGCTGTCGAAGCTTTCTGCTGGGCGGCGAGGGCCTCGTCGCGGCGGATCTCTGACAGGCGCTTCTGCACCTCTGCCGAGAAGATGTACTGCGCCGGACGCTGCTTATCGAGATTGATCTCGGGCGCCATCGGACCCGTCGTGCGCACGCCGCGCAGGGCCACCCACATCGCCTTCAGCGGATTGGCCAGGGCGGCATCGGCCGCGGTGGGCTCATAGCCGCAATGCGCCATACAGTCGGCGCACTTCTCGTACTTGCCGGTGCCGTAGGTCTCCCAATCCGTCGTTTCCATCAGCTCCTTGAAGGTCTTGGTATAGCCTTCGCCAAGCAGATAGCAGGGCTTCTGCCAGCCGAAAATGTTGCGGGCCGGCATGCCCCACGGGGTGCATTCGTAACTCTGATTGCCCGCAAGGAAATCCAGGAACAGGCCCGAATGCATGAAATTCCACTTTTTGCCCTTGCCGAGCGCGAACACGTCGCGGAACAGCTTCTTGGTCTTGGAGCGGTTGAGGAAGTGCTCCTGGTCGGGCGCGCGCTCATAGGCATAGCCGGGTGACATTGAAACGCCGACACCGAGTTCCGTCGTGAAGTCCAGGAACTTGGCGATGTCATCCGCCGCATGGCCGTCGAAGATCGTGGCGTTGACGTTGACCGTGAAACCCTTGGCCTTGGCGGCCTTGATGGCCGAAACGGCGCGATCGAACACGCCCTTCTGCGAGACGGCCTTGTCGTGATGGTCCTTCAAGCCGTCGAGATGCACCGAGAAGAACAGATATGGCGACGGCTCGAACAGGTCGAGCTTCTTCTCCAAAAGCAGCGCATTGGTGCACAAAGACACGAATTTCTTGCGTGCCACCAGACCGCGCACGATCTCGCCGATCTCCTTGTGGATCAGCGGCTCGCCGCCGGGAATCGCCACCATCGGCGCGCCGCATTCGTCGGCGGCATCCCAGCATTCCTGTGCCGACATGCGGCGATTGAGGATCGCGTCGGGATAGTCGATCTTGCCGCAGCCGACGCAGGCGAGGTTGCAGCGGAACAAAGGCTCAAGCATGAGCACCAGCGGATAACGTTTCCGGCCCAGCAGCTTCTGCTTCATCAGATAGCCGCCGATACGGATTTCCTTGAAGAACGGTATTGCCATTACAGGTTTCTTTCTCGGCTCAGTGAAGTGGATCAGCCTGCCGTCAGTTCAGCCGGAAGCCGAAATTCGATATTTTCTTCGCGGCCCGGAAGCACCGAGACCGCGACCGGTCCAATGCGCCTCAGGGCCTCGATCACGTCGTCGACAAGGACTTCCGGCGCTGAGGCGCCAGCGGTAATGCCGACGGCCTTTGCGTCCTTGAGCCAAGCCGGGTTCAACTCGCTACCGTCGGCAATGAGGTAACTCGCCACACCGACTTCGGTGCCGATTTCGCGAAGTCTATTAGAGTTGGAACTATTATCGGCCCCCACCACCAAAATAACGTCCACGAGCTTGCTAAGGTCCCTTACCGCGGATTGGCGGTTCTGTGTCGCATAGCAGATATCCCGGATGTCGGGGCCTTGAATATCCGTAAAGCGCTGCTGAAGGGCCGCAATAATGTCCTTGGTGTCATCCACGCTGAGGGTGGTCTGGGTGATATAGGCCACCGGGGTGTCCGCCGGCATCGTCAAAGCCGCGACATCGTCGACGTTCTGAACCAGCAGCACAGGGCCGGAAACCTGGCCCATGGTTCCCTCGACCTCCGGATGGCCGGCATGACCGATCAGGATCAGTGCCCGGCCTTTCGACATATGGCGCTTGCCCTGGTTGTGGACCTTGGTCACCAGCGGGC
>Ga0210396_10007567_pt1 | contig 10327 bp, 8 predicted proteins | sample IncBWH17OmetaG_FD_155466 | JGI IMG/M metagenome (GOLD analysis project Ga0210396, IMG submission 155466) | Forest soil microbial communities from Barre Woods Harvard Forest LTER site, Petersham, Massachusetts, United States - Inc-BW-H-17-O ... | reverse complement strand
ACCGCAGCTCGGCGCCCGTGCTGCGCCTGTCCGTGGGCCCGCGCATCCGGTTCGTGCGCCCGCTCAAGAACGTTTTGTCACCCGCGCGCACGCCCGAATTGCTCTCGGCCGCGCCCGGCGATACGATGGAGGCCGCCCGATGAGCACTTCGTTTCCTCTCGACGGCATGCGGGTGAGGTTCGCCGGGGACTCGAACGTGGGCATGAAGCGCGCCCACAACGAGGACTCGTTCTACCTGCCCGAGAGCGAGCGCCTCGCGATCGTCGCCGACGGCATGGGCGGCCACGCCTCGGGCGAGGTCGCGAGCCGCCTGGCGGTCGACACGATCGCGGGGTTCTTCAAGGCGACGCAGGAGGAGCAGCAGCTCACCTGGCCGTTCAAGATGGACAAGGGGCACCGCTACGACGTCAACCGCATGGTGACGGCCATCAAGCTCGCGAACCTCAAGATCCACGAGCAGGCGCAGAAGGACCCGCGCTGCCACGGCATGGGCACGACCGTCGTCTCGGCGCTGTTCCTCGACGACGCCCTCGTCGTGGGCCACGTCGGCGACAGCCGCCTGTACCGCAAGCGCGACGGCGTGTTCGAGCAGATCACCGAGGATCACTCGCTGCTCAACGACTACATCAAGATGAAGCACCTGTCGGCCGACGAGATCGCGGCCTTCCCGCACAAGAACGTCATCGTGCGCGCGCTCGGCATGAAGGACACGGTGCAGGTCGACGTCCACGTCGACGCGCCGCGCATGGGCGACGTCTACCTCATCTGTTCGGACGGCCTGTCGGGCATGATCAAGGACGAGGAGATGGCCGAGATCGCCATGAGCGACCGCGACCTCGACGTCGTCTGCGAACGCCTCATCACGACGGCCAACAAGAACGGCGGCCTCGACAACATCACCGTCGTCGCCGTCCGGCTCGAAGAATCTTAGCCGACGGCCTCAGGCGGGCGCGGCGACGGGGACGATCCCCTCTGGCGTCACGACGGCGTTCTCGAGCCTGGTCGTGGCCACGGTGTTCGCCCACATGACGACGCGGTGGAGGCGCGCGCCCGCGACGACGTGCGCGCCACGGCCGACGACGACGTCGGGCCCGACCTCGGCGCCCGCCTCGATGACGGCGCCGGCCTCGACGCGGCAGCGCGCGCCGAGGCGCGCCCCGCGCTGAACGATCGCCGCCGGCTCGACGCCCACGAGCGGACCAGGCGGCGCACGAAGCAGCGACGGCGCGCGCAGCAGCGCGAGGTTGCCCTCGAGGTAGCGCTCGGGCGTCGAGTGCTCGGCGAAGTAACCGCCGAGCACCTCGGCGCGGATCACTTCACCCGCGACGAGCGCCGGGATGTACGCGTCACGGATGACGTCGCACACGACGGGCCGCAGGCGATCGAGCAGCGCGGGCTCGAGGACGTGAATGCCCGTGAACATGCGCTCCGTGACCTGGCCCTGCGGCGGCACGGGCGAGCGCGCGTCGAGGATGCCGACGACGCGGCCCGTCTCGTCGGCCGCGATCGCGCCCCACCGCCGCGCCTCGGGATCGTCGCGCAGCAACATCGTCGCGACGGCGCCGCCCGCGGCGTGCGCGGCCAGGAACGCGCGCAGCTCGAGGTTGGCGACGACCTTGGCGTTCATGACGAGCACGGCGCCGACGTCGAAGCGCGGCCGCGCGCGCGCGAGGCCGCCGCCCGTGCCCAGCAGCTCCGCCTCGACGGAGTACTCGAGGCTCACGCCCTGCGACGCCGCGCCCAGCGTCTCGCGCAGCACGTCGCCGTGATGGAAGACGTTGACGACGGCGCGCGCGAGGCCGGCGCGCGCGCAGGCCGTGAGCCCGAAGGCGATGGCGGGGTACCCGCAGACGGGCACGAGGGGCTTCGGCAGCGCCGCGCCGAGGGCGCCGAGCCGCGTCGATCGCCCGGCCGCGAGGAGCATGACATTCATGGGAGGCCCGTATCATGCTAGCTTCACTGGCCATGAAAATCTGCGTCATCGGCACCGGCTACGTGGGCCTCGTCGCGGGGGCGGGTTTCTCGGACATGGGCAACGACGTCACGTGCTGTGACCTCGACCAGGCCAAGATCGACGGCCTCAAGCGGGGCGAGATGCCGATCTACGAGCCGGGCCTCGACAAGCTCGTCGTCACGAACGCCGCCGAGGGGCGCCTCGTGTTCACGACCGACGTCACGGCGGGCGTCGCGGGCGCCGAGGTCATCCTGCTCGCCGTGGGCACGCCGCCCGGGCCGGACGGCTCGGCCGATCTCCAGTACATCTTCAAGGCCGCCGAGCAGGTCGCGAACGCGCTCACGGGCTGGGCCGTCATCGTCACGAAGTCGACGGTGCCCGTCGGCACGGGCGACAAGATCGAGGCCATCGTCAAGAAGGCCCTGGCCACGAGGGATACGAAGCACGAGTTCGGCGTGGCCTCGAACCCCGAGTTCCTCAAGGAGGGCGACGCCCTCAACGACTTCATGAAGCCCGATCGCGTCGTCATCGGCGCCGACGACAAGCGCTCGATCGAGACGCTGCGCGCGCTCTACGCGCCGTTCACGCGCACGAGCGATCGCATGCTCGTCATGGATCGGCGCTCGGCCGAGCTCACGAAGTACGCCGCGAACTCGATGCTCGCGACGCGCATCTCGTTCATGAACGATCTGTCGAACCTGTGCGAGCTGCTGGGCGCCGACATCGAGCAGGTGCGCAAGGGCATGGGCTCCGACGCGCGCATCGGCAACAAGTTCCTGTACGCGGGCCCGGGCTTCGGCGGCAGCTGCTTCCCCAAGGATCTGCGCGCCGCCATCAGCACGGGGCGCGACGTCGGCTACAAGCTCGAGATCCTCGACGCGGTCGTGGCCGTCAACGAGCGCCAGAAGAAGAAGGTGGGCGAGAAGGTCCTCGCGCACTTCAAGGGCGACCTCAAGGGCAAGCGCATCGCCGTGTGGGGCCTGGCGTTCAAGCCGGGCACCGACGACATCCGCGAGTCGCCCGCGCTCGTGCTCATCGACCAGCTCGTCGCGGCGGGCGCGACCGTCGTCGGCACCGATCCCGTCGCCATGGACGCCGTGCGCAAGCAGATCGGCGACCGCATCCAGTACGAGCCCAACAACTACGAGTGCGCGAAGGGCGCCGACGCGCTCGCGCTCGTCACCGAGTGGCACGAGTTCCGCCGCCCCGCCTTCGATCGCCTCAAGACGCTGCTCAAGCAGCCCGTGATCTTCGACGGCCGCAACATCTGGAGCCCGAGCGAGCTCCGCGCGGCGGGCTTCACGTACTACGGCATGGGCCGCAACAAGAACGCCTGAGCCGTTCGCCCCGACCCGCTCCGATCAAGGGGGGCCGCGCACCGAGCCGCGCGGCGTTTTACGACATCGGGCGGAGGCCCGCCGGCGCGGCGACGCCGCCCATGGCCTTCCAATCGAAGGCGCCGACGGGCATGCGGCGCAGCGGGCGCGGGTGCGTCGCCTCGTAGCGCCCGGCCGTGATGGCGACGCGATCCGGGTAGAGGTGCAACGCGCCCACGAGGCCCACGGCCTCGGGCGGCATCGCGTACGACTGGCCGTCGTGCATGACGGTCGCGCGCGGCCCGACGACGACGGGGAACCGCAGCGCGACGTCGCGCGCGTCGACGCGCAGCGGACGGAGGCGCTGTCGCTCCTCGGCCAGCAGGATCGCCGCCGTCTTGCCCGACAGCTCCGTGGGCACGCGCGTGTTCTGCTCGCGCAGCCAGTCGGCCAGCTGGCGCTCCATGTCGGCCGCGTTGGCGAACGTGCGCGACTTGAAGAAGAAGTGCTTCACCCAGTTGCCGAGGTTCGTTCCCGGTCCTCGATCGGCGCCGCGGCGCGCGCGCACCTCGACGCCGAGGCCGAGCTGCAGCGCCGCGTACGCGAACGCGGGGTCCCACTCGCTGACCTGGCCGTCCTTGTCGGCCCGCACGCCGACGGGCTTCGGGCGATCGAAGGCCGCGAGCAGCGGCACGCCGCCCATGGCGTCGAAGTGGTGGACGAGCGCGCGCACGCACGCCTCGACGCTCTGATCCTCGACGATGGAGATCGCGACCCAGCGCGAATACTCGAGGCGCGAGCCGAAGAAGTTCACGAGCCGCTGCTCGCCGTCCTTGAAGCGCACGTCGACCTGACCGAACCCGTGCCGCGAGATCTCGCCCGGCACCTTGTCCTGCTGAGACAGCGGTCGGCTGCGGCGCGGACGCACGCTCGCGATCAGCGAGTAGAGCGCGCTCTTGCCGCCCTCGTACCCCGCCTGCTTCGCGCGGCGCACGATCTCGAGCGAGCGCAGGTTGGGCTGCTTGAGCAACAGATCGAGCACGAAGGGCTTGAACGGCTGAGCCTTCGACGGACGCCCCACGCTCCGCTTCGTCGGCTGCGACGACTCCATATTCTGGTCCACGTCGAATGTACGATTGAGACGCACTCAGGATGCGTCGGCACGGCCGAATTTCGCGGATCCAGCTTCAAAAGCACATTTCCGCAATCTGTGTCACCGGGCGGTGACACGTGGCCGCGGAAAACCGGCCAAACCGGCTGGGAGCGTACGTGGGGATTGCCCCCCTCAGGGAAGGGTCACGTTCGTCGCGAGCGCGCGCCGCGCGTCGCGGCGCTCGATCGCGAGCTCGATGAGCCGCGTGACGAGCGCGCGCGCCGGCAGGCCCGAGGCCTCCCACATCTTCGGGTACATCGACACGGCCGTGAACCCGGGCAGCGTGTTGACCTCGTTGACGTAGAGGCCGTGGCTCTTCCGATCGAGGAAGAAGTCCACGCGCGCCATGCCCGCGAGCTCGAGCGCGCGGAAGGTCGCGCACGCCATGTCCTGCACGCGCGCCGTGAGGTTCTCCGAGATGTCGGCGGGGATGCGCCAGGTGGCGGCGTCGGGGTCGACGTACTTCGCGTCGTAAGAATAAAAGCCGTCGCGGTGCGAGACGACGATCTCGCCGGGCACGGAGGCGCGCGGCTCGTCGTTGCCGAGCACGGCGCACTCGATCTCGCGCGCGTCGACGGCGCGCTCGAGCAGCACCTTGCGATCGAACGCGAGCGCGGCGCGCACGGCGGCGTCGAGGTCCGCGGCGTCTCGTACGCGGCTCACGCCGACCGACGAGCCCGCGTTGGCCGGTTTGACGAACAGCGGATAGTCGAGCTCCTCGGCCCGCGCGGCGACCGCGCGCGGATCGGACTTGTAGCCGAACGCCGTCACGAGCTGGTACTCGACGACGGGGATGCCAGCGTCGGCGAGCAGGCGCTTCGCGACGTCCTTGTCCATGCCGACGGCCGAGCCCAGCACGCCCGCGCCGACGTACGCGACGCCCGCGAGCTCGAGCATGCCCTGCACGGTGCCGTCCTCGCCGTACGTGCCGTGCAGCGCGGGGAACACGACGTCGTCGCTGCCGACGGGCTCGCCGGGGCGCTGCGTGAGCGTGAGGCCTTGCTCGATCGTGATGGGCGGCGCCGAGAGGTCGAGCGCGACGAGGCGCGGGTCGCCCGTGGCCGCCTCGAGCGTGCGCTCCGATTCGCGCCGCCAGCGCCCGAGCTTGTCGATGCCGACGAGCACGGGCTCGAAGCGATCACGATCGAGCGCGTTGAGAACGTTGCGCGCGGACAGGAGCGAGATCTCGTGCTCCGCCGAGCGCCCCCCGAACAGGATGATGACGCGTGTCTTCTTCATGCGTGTCTTCGCGGTGTCGCGAGCGCGTAGCATTGTGGCCGCGCGCCGCGCTGTCCAGTCGTTTCGACCCGCGAAGTCCGCCCCTCGAAGGCCCGCTCAAGCTCACGCCATGAGGCGCTTGAGCCACGGAGTGAGCGCGGCGAGGCCCAGCGCGGCGACGATGGACGACAGGACGAAGATCAGGAAAAAGTCGGCCTGGCCGCCGAAGAGGTGGAACACCTCGCCGCGCGCGATCTTGTCCGTCGCCGCCGCGAGGTGCCCCGCGAGAAACTCGGAGATCGCCGTCGCGACGAACCAGAGGCCCATGAACAGCGACGCGTACTTGAGGGGCGCGAGGCGGCTCACCATGGACAGGCCGATGGGGGAGAGGCACAGCTCTCCGAAGGTGTGCAGCGTGTATGCGCCGAGCAGCCAGCCCGGGCTCACGAGCGCGCCCCCGTCGCTGCGCGCCGCGCCGAGCACCATGAACACGAAGCCGCCGCCCAGCAGCGCCATGCCGCCCACCATCTTCGCGGGCGTGCTCGGCTCGCGGCCCTTGCGCGCGAGCGCGATCCAGATCGACGCGAAGATCGGGGCGAAGGCCAGGATGATGGCCGGGTTGACCGACTGGAACCAGGCCGCGGGGAAGCGAAACCCGAGGACGACGCGATCGGTGCGCTCGGCCGCGAAGAGGTTCATCGAAGAGCCCGCCTGCTCGAACGCCATCCAGAAGAAGATCACGAAGAAGAAGATCACGAAGAGCGCGAGGATCCGGCGCTTCTCGTCGGCCGTGAGCCGTGCGTCGGGCGTGCCGCTGCCGGCGGCGGCCCGCGCGGCGTTGGGCGCGAGGCCGATGCCGGGCAGGAAGCGCGCCTTGAGCCGCAGGTAGAGGATGAGCCCTATGACCATGCCCACGCCAGCCGCGCCGAAGCCCCAATGCCAGCCGAAGCGCGGGCTCTCGGCGAGCGCGCCGCAGGCGAGCGGCCCCAGCAGCGCGCCGAGGTTCACGCCCATGTAGAAGATCGTGAAGCCGCCGTCGCGGCGCGGATCGTCGTGCGCGTAGAGCTGCCCCACCATCGTCGAGACGTTCGACTTGAAGAAGCCCGTCCCGAGGATGATGAGCGCGAGGCCGAGGAAGAACGTGGGCGTCGCATGGACGGCGAGGCAGAAGTGGCCGCAGGCGATGATGACGCTGCCGATCACCATCGAGCGGTGCGTGCCGATGACCTTGTCGGCGAGGTATCCGCCGAACACGGGCATGAGGTACGCGAGGAAGCCGTAGTAGCCGTAGAGCTTCTGCGCCGCCACCTTGTCCCAGGCCATGCCGCCGTGCTGCGCGTCGACGAGGTAGAGCACGAGCAGCGCGCGCATCCCGTAGTACGAGAAGCGCTCCCACATCTCGACGCCGAACAGCAGAAAGAGGCCGGGGGGCTGCTTCCTGCGCTCGAGGGGCGCGGCGGCGTCGACGGCGGTCACGGGCCGAGATTCGCACGGAACCACGCCGCGGGGCGCCCAATCTCGGCGGCGGCGGCGTCGAATCTCGGATCCTTGACCGACGGTGTGATATTCGTTGGCCGTTTTTAGACAACGAACGCGGAACGGGAGACCCATGACGACGAAACGGATGCTGGCTTTGGTGGTGGTGTTGGCGGGCGGCGCGGCCTGTTCGAGCTCGAGCCCGTCGAAGGTCAAGGATGGCGGCGCCGACGGCGGCGCGGCCGGCAAGGACGGCGGCGCGGCCGGCAAGGACGGCGGCGGCGCAGGCAAGGACGGGGGCCCGACCGACACGGCCCCGACCGACGCTGGCGGCGACACGCCGCTCGACACGGCGACGTTCGATGTGGGGGGCGACACGGCGGCGTACACGCCGCAGCAGGCGCGCGGCGCCTACCTCGTCAACGCCGTCATCGGCTGCCCCGACTGCCACACGCCCATGCTGCCGACGGGCGTCCCCGACATGACGAAGTTCCTCGCGGGCAACGCCGACTTCGTCGTGCTGCCGAACGGCGACAAGCTCGGCTCGCGCAACCTCACGAACGACGCGACCGGCCTCAAGAACATCTCGGACGACGACATCAAGAGCTTCTTCATGACCGGTCAGCGCGGGGTCGGAACGTCCTTGGAGGTCCTGAACCCGATCATGCCGTACTACGTGTTCCACAACATGACGACGGACGATGCCGACGCGATCGTCGCGTACCTGCGCACGGTGCCGCCCGTCGTGAACACGATCCCGAAGCGCGGCGCCTCGTTCGATCTGCCGGCGCCGGCCAACCCGCTCGACCCGGATCTGATCCCGCTGCCGCTCGACACGTACACGAACCGCGAGAGCGCGCTGCGTGGACGTTACCTCGCGGCGGAGTCGGGCCTCTGCGTCGAGTGCCACACGACGCACCTCGCGACGGGCGCCGACGTCCTCGACACGACGAAGATGTTCTCGGGCGGCGAGGACTTCTCGTCGTTCTTCGCGACGACGCTCATGATCCACCCCGTGTCGAAGAACCTGACGTCGGACGCGACGACGGGCCTCGGCACCTGGGCGCTGAGCGACGTCCTCGCCGCCCTGCAGAAGGGTCAGGCCAAGGACGGCTCGAACATCTGCCCGCCCATGCCGACCGCCGACTACCGCAACATGAACCTCGCGGACCAGACCGACATCGCGAACTACATCAAGTCGTTGCCCCCGATCGTGCACGCGATCGCCGATATGTGCGCGTTCCCGCCGACGCCGCCCGTCGACGGCGGCACGTCCGAGGCCGGCGGCGACACGGCCTCCGCCGGAGATGCGAGCGGAAACTAGTCACGCGCGCGGGCGCGCGTCGCCACGTGCGGCGCGGGCGCGCGCGTTCAGCCTTGGCTTAACGACTGGCTTATTGCGGGCGCTCACCCTCGCGGGTGGGGCGGCGCTCGCCGGATGCGACGGTCACGCGGCGTCCGCCCTCATGACGAAGGCGGACGCCGCGACGACAACCGACGCGCGAAACCCCGACGCGGCGGACCTCGACGCCGACGCGCCGTCCGATTCGAGCGACGCGCTCGCGGCGAACGACGGGCGCGAGGCGAACGACGGACGCGACGCGCCCGTCGAGGTGCCACCGGCGCCGCTGCCCTACGCGCGCCCGACGTACGTGCACCTCGCGGAGACGGGCCTGTTCGCCGACCTCGCGACGAAGACGATCGCGGCCGACGCCGTCGCGTTCGAGCCGACGTACAAGCTGTGGTCCGACGGCGCGGCGAAGCGACGTTGGGTGCGGCTGCCGCCCGGCACGCAGATCGACACGTCCGACATGGATCACTGGGTGTTCCCCGTGGGCACGAAGCTGTGGAAGGAGTTCTCGCTGGGCGGCGTCCTGCTGGAGACGCGCCTCGTCGAACGCTACGGGACGGGCCCCGACGACTATTGGTTCGGCGCGTTCGTGTGGAGCGCCGACGGCACCGACGCGACGTTCGCGATCGACGGCGCGCAGAACATCAACGGCACACCGCACGACGCGCCCGCGCAGAAGGACTGCGGCGACTGCCACCGCGGCGACGTCGGCCGCGTCATGGGCCTGTCCGCCGTTCAGATGTCGCGCGCCGACGACCCGCCCGCGCTGCGCGAGCTGGCGGCCATGGGGTGGCTGTCGGCGCCGCCCACGAATCCGCTCGGCTTCCCCGCGCCGGGCGACGCGACGACGTCGGCCGCGCTCGGATACCTGCACGCGAACTGCGGGCATTGTCACAACGAGAACGGCACGGCTTGGTCCGACACGCAGATGCTGCTGCGCCTGTCGGTCGCCGACAGCGACGCCGCGACCTCGTCGGTGGTCGCGTCGATCGTCGACCAGCCCCTGCAATATTGGCGCGGCGGTGCCATCGAGCTGCGCGTCGATCCGGGCGCGCCCGCGCTGAGCGCGCTCATCGCGCGCATGTCGGCCCGCGGCACGAAGGATCAGATGCCGCCGCTCGCGACCGAGATCATCGATCCCGACGGCATCGCCGCCGTGAGCGCGTGGATCGACGGCCTGCCCGCGGCGACGACCGACTCATCGGTGCCGTCCGACGCGACGACCGACGCGTCAGTGCCGTCCGACGCGACGACGACCGACACGACGACGACCGACGCGACGACGCAGTAGTCACGGCTTCAGGCCCTCCTTCGTCATTTCTTGGCGGGCGCAGGCGGCGGCGGTGGGAAGCCGCCGCGCGGCGGAAGGTCGCCGACGAACGCCTGCACCATTTGATCGACGTCGCGGTTGTCCTGGGCGTCGAGGTCGAGCGCCTGGCGCGCGTGCCAGAGCACGCGGCCGTCGTACGTCGAGACGAGCGTCATCGAGACGTAGAGCTCGTCGCCCGCGAAGGTCTCGTCCTCGTGCTCGACGTTCCCGTCGTGCGTGTACATCGGGCCGTCGAGCGGGACGATGACGGCGACGCCCACGCCCACATGAGGGCCGCCGCCGTAAACGGGCGCGCCGACCGGACGTCCGGGCGCGCCGCCGCCGCGCCAGCCGCCCCCGCCCGGCGCGACGCCGCCCGCGGGCGGCGTGCCACGCCATCCACCAGCGACGGGCGCGCCAGCGGGCGGCGCTCCGTGCCACCCGCCGCCCGTGACGGGGGCGTGACCGCCGCCCACGGGCTCGCCGCGCCACCCACCTGAGGGCGCGCGCGCGACGGGCTGACCGTGACCACCACCGCGCCAGCCCGGGC
>Ga0210396_10007565_pt1 | contig 10328 bp, 6 predicted proteins | sample IncBWH17OmetaG_FD_155466 | JGI IMG/M metagenome (GOLD analysis project Ga0210396, IMG submission 155466) | Forest soil microbial communities from Barre Woods Harvard Forest LTER site, Petersham, Massachusetts, United States - Inc-BW-H-17-O ... | reverse complement strand
GAAACAGTCGATCGCCGTCAGCGTCATCGTTTTGGCGGCCACCATCATCCCCTTGATGCCGATCTCGGTGCCGCCGCAGGCCGTGGCCTGCCAGCTGTGGGCCGAGGTCCCCGGAACCCAGGTCGCCGCTTCCATGCCAACGGTGGGCACGGCATAGCTGACATCGCCCACGTCGGTGGAGCCGCCGCCGGCATCCTGGACTTCCTTGAGCGGTTTGATGGCCGCGGCCGTTTCAATGGCCGGAACGGTATAAGTAAACGACGTCTGTATCTTCCGGGCGAACTCGATCTCCGCCGGCGTATAACTCACACCGCCGACGCGCAACAGGTTCTGCTGCATGTCATCGGCCAATGCCCGGTTCAACAGGAGATCGTGCGTGCCGCCGATGATCTCATAGTCCACGGTGGTCTGTGTGCCCATTGCCGCGCCTTGCGCCGCCTTGGTTACCCAATCGAAGATGCGCAACACCTCTTCTTTTTTGGGATGCCGCACATAATAATAAACTTCGGCAAAATCGGGAACCACGTTGGGCGCCTTCCCGCCATTGGTGATCACGTAATGGATGCGGGTCTCCTGCGGGATATGTTCGCGCATCATGTTCACCATATAATCCATGGATTCGACACCGTCGAGGGCCGATCTTCCTTTGTCCGGAGCCGCAGCCGCATGTGCGGAGAGGCCATGAAACCTGAATTTAGCCGATTTATTGGCCAGCGCGCTCGTCAACGTCACCGCATTTTCCGCGCCCGGATGCCAGTGGATGACGATGTCTACATCATTGAAAAGTCCTGCCCGTACCATATAAACTTTCCCCGACCCGCCTTCTTCCGCCGGGCAGCCATATACGCGGATGGTCCCGCTGAGTTTTTTTTCGGCGATCAGTTCTTTGATGGCGATGCCCGCCGCTACGGAAGCAGTGCCGAATAAATGATGCCCGCATCCATGCCCCGCAGCCTTTCCCTCGATGGGTGATTTTTCAGGAACAGCCTGTTGCGAGAGCCCCGGAAGCGCATCGAATTCCGCCAGAATGCCGATCACGGGACTGCCCGAGCCATAGCTGGCTACGAAAGCCGTCGGGATCTCCGCCACCCCGGCCTTTACCGTGAAACCGGCATCGGTAAGCGTCTTTTGCAGCAGAGCCGAGCTCTTCACTTCCTTATACCCGACCTCGGCGTAATCCCAGATCTGTAAGGCAATCTTTTTGTAATCGTCGTACCTGGACTGGATCCGGACCATGGCCTGCGACTTGAGCGCCGTATCCGGTTGTGCATCAGCCCGCAGACCTATAGCCGTAACAAGGAGCATAACCCCCGTGAGGAGTGGAATAAATTTCATAATGCAGTGAATTGGTTTTACAATATAAGTAATTCACCGCAACTATGAATCAATGTTGCCACAGTATCCTTTCGTATTCCAGCGGGATCGACATGTCTCCGTTCCGGGCGATGACCCTTGGCGTATAATCACCGGCGGGCCGCGTGGTGGGTACGCTGGCGTTGAATGTTGTCCATCCCTCGTGGTTGGCGCCCGGCTGCATCTCCACGCTCACCAGGGGCGACCCGGCGACCAGCTGGACCCGGAAGTAGCCGGGATCCATGCCATCCAGGAAAACCTGCACATCGAAATGATGCTGGTCGCCCTGGGTCGTGGTCCTGACCTCGCCGAATTTTAGCTGTGGCCAGTGCTGGTCGACCTCATGTTTCCATTGGATGATCTTTTTGCCAAGGGCATTCCCATATGCTGCGCGACCCAGATAGGCGGTTGCCGCGGGAACGTAAAATTTATCGGTGTATTCCCGCACGGTGCGGTTGGAAGAAAAATCCGGTGTCAGGGTGGCCATGCTTTTTCGCACCCGTTGCACCCATGCGGTGGGGATGCCGTTGGTCTGGCGGGTATAGAATTCCGGGATCACCTGGCGCTCGAGCGTGTCGAAAAGCTGCTCCGATTCCCGCCAGTCGAGACCAGGGTCGTTGGGATGTTCCAGTCCATCGCCAAGGGCCCAGCCTACTTCAGGGTTATACGCCTCCACCCACCATCCGTCGAGCTCGCTCAAATTGACCCCGCCGTTCACCAGGACCTTCATGCCGCTGGTGCCGCTGGCTTCCCAGGGACGTTGCGGGGTGTTCAGCCAGACATCCATACCACCCACGAGGTGCGCGGCCATCAGCATATCGTAATCGGGGAGGAAAGCCACATGTTGGGTGAGACCCGTCCGCTGGATGAACTGGATCCAACGCTTGATCAGATCGCGTCCGCCCTGGTCGGCCGGTGGCGCCTTGCCCGCGATCACCAGCTGCACGGGCTGCTGATAATTCGTCAGCAGCCGTATCAGTCGGTCCTCATCCATCAACAGCAGATCAGGACGTTTATAGGCGACAAAACGACGGGCGAACCCTATCGTAAGTACGTCGGGGGAAAATCGCTTACGGGCATTGTCAATGGCCTCCTGCGAACCGCCATAGGCCGACAGCGTACTCACGGATTTTTCCCGCACATAGCCGATCAGGCTGGCCCGGGCGGCGTTACGCATTCCCCAGATCTTCTCGTCGGAGAGTTGCTGGATACAATGTTCGAAGGCTTCGGTGGTCCATTTCCAGCGGCTTCCGTCTACGGCACCCGACCAGAGACTGTCCGCGGCTGCCGACTCCCAGGTAGGCGTATGAACGCCATTGGTGATATGACCCACGGGAACTTCCTCCGTCGGCCAGCGTTGGAATAAGGGTTCAAAAAGATGGCGGCTTACCTGGCCATGCAATTTGCTGACCCCATTGATCCCGCTGCTGCCATGGAAGGCGAGGTAGGCCATGTTGAATCCTTCGTAAGGATTGGCCGGGTTGGCCCGTCCCAGCGCCAGCAGATCATTGATCGGGATGCCCAGCTTTTTGTCAGCATAGCTACCCAGATATTTGCCAACAAGCCAGGGATCGAAATGGTCGAAGCCCGCCGCTACGGCCGTATGGGTAGTGAAGAGATTGCCGGCGCGGGTGACGGTCAGCGCCGTCTCGAAGTTGACGCCCGTCTTTTGCATATAGTCATAGGCGCGTTCGAGCACCACGAAGGCGGCGTGGCCTTCGTTGAGATGACATACTTCAGGGGAGATACCCAGCGCTTTGAGCATCCGCCAGCCGCCGATACCGAGGACGATCTCCTGCATGATCCGCATCTCGGAACCGCCGCCATAGACCTCGGAGGTGATCTCCCGGTGTTCGGGCAGATTGGCAGCGTCATTGGTGTCCAGCAGATAAAGCTTTGCTCTGCCTACCTGCACCTGCCAGGCTCTAAGCCAGAGAGGTCTTCCCTCTAGCGGGATCTCGATGCGCAGCCATTCGCCGTTCGGCAGCCGGAGGGGCATCACAGGCAATTGACCCGGGTCGTTAGCGGGATTATACGCTACTTGTTCTCCATAGGCGTTGATGAACTGCCGGAAATAACCCCGTTGATACAACAGCCCGATGCCGATCACGGGAACGCCCAGATCGCTCGCGGATTTGAGCTGGTCGCCCGCCACATTACCCAGCCCACCTACATAAATAGGCAGCGACTCGCCCAGCATGAACTCCATGCTGAAATAAGCGACCGATTTCAGAACGGAGTTGGAGTAGTTGGTCTGGAACCAGCCTTGTTGTGTATCTTCCTGCTCCCGCTGTTTCACAATGGAATCGAGCTTGCCCTTAAATTCCGGCGAAGAAAGCAGCCAGCGTATGTGATCCCCCCCGACGCTCTGAACCACCAGCCAGGGATTGTGCGTTTCTTCCCATAGAGTAGGCGACACCTCCTTCCATATTTCGTCTGCAGTATGATTCCAGGACCAGCGCATATCGAGCGCTAACGAAACCAGGGTATCGAAGCCGTCTATCTTCGTGGCTTCCGGACTGCTGGCCGGAATGCCATATTGTGTATTCACCGTGCTCATAAGAATGATTTGTCTGTTGATTAATTATTTTCCGATTGCCTTGTCTACTATATTTTGTGCGTCGCCGATGATGCGTTGCAGATGCGCTGCGTCGAGAAAACTTTCCGCATAGATCTTATAGATATCTTCCGTGCCGGACGGCCGCGCCGCAAACCAGCCATTGTCCGTAGAGACCTTCAGACCCCCTATGGAGGCGTTATTGCCCGGGGCATTGGTCAGCATAGACGTTATGGGTTCGCCCGCCATTTCTTTTGATTGAATCTGCCCGGGGTTCAATTGCGAAAGTTTTTTCTTTTGTTCCGCGGTCGCTTTTGCATCGATACGGTCGTACACCGGGTTGCCTAGTTTCCCGGTGAGCTCTTCATAGATCTCGCCCGGGTCACGGCCCGTCTTCGCCATGATCTCGGCCGATAGCAGCGCAGGAATGAACCCGTCCTTATCCGTCGTCCAGACCTTGCCATTATGACGAAGGAAAGCGGCTCCCGCGCTTTCTTCGCCTACGAAACCGAGACTCCCGTTTACCAGGCCGTCCACGAAATATTTAAAACCCACGGGGACCTCATACAACTGCCGCCCCGCCTGCTTCGTCACACGATCGATGAGCGCGCTGCTGACCACCGTTTTGCCTACGGCTGCCTGGGCACTCCAACCCGGTCGGTTCCTGAAGAGATAGTCTATACACACGCAGAGATAGTGGTTGGGCGGGAGCAGTCCGGCATGTTTGGTGACGATGCCATGGCGGTCGTGATCCGTATCACAGGCAAAAGCCAGGTCGAATTTATCCCGTTTATCGAGCAGGCTCCGCATGGCATAAGGTGACGAAGGGTCCATCCTGATCTTGCCGTCGTGATCGATGGTCATAAAGCGGAAGGTGGGATCCACCAGGGTATTGACCACCGTAATGTTGAGTTTGTATTTATCGATGATCGGCTGCCAGTAGTGAACACCCGCGCCGCCTAAAGGATCAACCGCCAGCCGGGCCGATCCGCCCCTGATCGCATCCATGTCCAGCACATTGCCGAGATCGTTGACATAATTATTCAGATAATCATGCCGGTGAGTAGTGGATGCTTTCAAGGCGCGTTCGAGCGGTACCCGTTTGACGTCGGCCAGTGTGTTTTCCAGGAACCCGTTCGCGGTGGATTCGATCCACCTGGTAATATCCGTTTCCGCCGGTCCGCCATTGGGCGGGTTGTATTTAAAGCCGCCGTCATCCGGGGGGTTATGGCTGGGAGTAATGATGATACCGTCGGCCAGTCCCCCATTTATCTGATTCGTCCGGCCCTGGTTGTATTGCAGGATAGCATGTGACACCGCGGGGGTAGGGGTGTATTCATCGTCCACGGCGATCATTGTTTCTACTCCGTTCGCCGCCAGCACCTCCAGCGCAGTCGCGTGGGCAGGCGTGGATAAGGCATGCGTATCCATACCCATAAACAGCGGTCCGTCGATACCGTTCTTTTTCCGGTATAGACAAATGGCCTGGGTGATCGCGAGGATATGGGCTTCGTTAAAACTGTTCCGGAGAGCGCCACCGCGGTGTCCGCTGGTCCCGAAGGCAATCCGCTGGTCGGGTATCGAGGGGTCCGGGATCCCCGTATAGTAGGCAGTTATCAGTGCGGGCACATTGATCAGTGTGGAGGGATCGGGAAGGTGCCCGGCTAAAGGACTTAGCGCCATATATATGCATTTGATTATCCTCTAAGTTCCGCTTCTTTTGGATAATCAAGTGTTACATATGGTGGTTTTTAATGTAGATTTCATTTTGGATGGGCGCGTCCGCTTGGGTGGGCGCGCCCGCGCCTGACGGATCGCGGAGCTGGACTAGGCGAATTTGTCCAAAACTTTCCCCATTTCCCCAACGATCTGGTCATTACATAGATTCCCGATACTGCCTTCGTGCGTATGATGCAGCTGCCGCTGATAATCGAAATGGAATTCTCCCCGGTCGATCTGGTTCCCGATCTCTTTGTAGGCTTCCCGGAAGGAAACGCCTTTGTTCACCAGTTCGTTGACGGCCTCCACGCTAAACAGATATTTGTATTTAGCGTCTTCCAGGATATTGTCCTTGATCTCGATATGCGAAAGCATCAGCCGCGTCATTTGTGCACAGGCTTTTAGCTCTTCGATGGCGGGGAAAAGAATCTCCTTGGTGAGCTGAAGATCCCGGTGATAGCCCGACGGCAGATTATTGATCAGGAGGGTCAGCTCGTTGGGCGTGCTTTGGATGCGGTTGCATTTGGCGCGGATAAGTTCGAATACGTCCGGGTTCTTTTTGTGCGGCATTATGCTGCTGCCCGTTGTCAGTTCCGGCGGAAAGGAGATAAACCCGAAGTTCTGATTGATATACAGACAGCAATCCATGGCCAGCCGGCTCAACGTAGCGGCGACGGTAGCCAGCCCCATGGCTACGATCTTCTCGGTCTTGCCGCGGCTCATCTGCGCATAGACGGAATTGTAGTTCAGCGTACGGAAATGGAGCAGTTCCGTCGTCATGGTCCTGTCCAATGGAAACGAGGAACCATATCCCGCGCCGCTGCCAAGCGGGTTTTTATCGGCCACCTGGTAGGCCGCTGCCAGGACTTCGAGGTCGTCGACCAGGCTTTCCGCATAGGCGCCGAACCAGAGGCCAAAGGAGGAGGGCATGGCAATCTGCAGATGCGTATAACCGGGGAGCAGCTTATCCTTATATTGTTCGCTCAGATCGATCAGCAGATCGAACAGCTGCTTTACTTCGTCCTTTATCGCCAGGACCTGCGCCCGGAGGTATAATTTGATGTCGACGGCGACCTGGTCATTACGGCTGCGGCCGCTATGGATCTTCTTGCCCGCCTCGCCAATGCGTTGGGTGAGCAGGAATTCCACCTGGCTGTGTACGTCTTCGATGTCCGGCTCTATAGCGAATTTTCCCGCGCGAACTTCTTCGAGGATCTCGCCCAGACCCTTCTGTACCTTCTCCAGGTCCCCGGCGCTCAGCAGCCCCACGGATGCCAGCATCTTCGTATGCGCCAGCGACCCCAATACGTCGTATTCGGCAAGCAGTACGTCGAACTCCTTATCGCGTCCCACCGTAAACGTTTCGACCTGGGTCGAAGTATTGGTGGCTGCTTTACTCCAAATTTTGTTTCCGCTCATAATATTGGTTTCAATAATTCAATATACCCGGAGATGCCTTCCCCTATCTCCTGTAAAAAAATAAACTCGTCCGCCGTATGACTCCGCGCCGAATCGCCCGGGCCGGTCTTCAACGCCGGAAAAGGCATCAGGGCCTTATCCGAGGTCGTTGGGCTGCCATAGCAGGTGCGGCCGAGCCGGAAACCCGATCGCACAATAGGATGGTCCGGTGCTATGCCGGACGACCGCATACGCAGGCTTCGCGGCGTTATCTCGCACCGTACGTGGCTGCGGATGATGTCCAGCAGCTCCTCGAAGGTATAACATTCGTTCACGCGAACGTCCACCACAAAATGGCATTGCGAGGGGACGACGTTGTGGGCGCGGTTATCGGTATCGATCACGGTAACGGTCATTTTCACCGGTCCCAGCAGGTCGGACACCTTCGGCGCCCGGTAGCTATGGAACCATTCGATATCCATAAGCGCCTTATAGATCGCGTTCTCGCCTTCTTCGCGCGCGGCGTGACCGGCCTTGCCGTGGCTTACGCAGTCCAGCACCAGCAACCCTTTTTCCGCTATGGCGAGCTCCAGCTTCGTAGGTTCGCCTACGATACCCCATTCGATCTTGCCAAGCATGGGCAGGAGCAGCTCGATGCCGTTATGTCCCGAGATCTCCTCTTCCGCACTGGCCGCCAGGATGAGGTTATGCGAAAGGTCCTTGTGTTCGAAAAAATGCAGAAAGGCGGCGATCAGCGAAACCAGGCAGCCGCCGGCGTCATTGCTCCCCAGCCCATACAGTTTGCCGTCCTTTTCCAATGGATCGAAAGGGTCGAGGGTATAGGCCTTGTTGGGTTTTACCGTATCGTGATGGCTGTTCAGCAGGATGGTGGGTTTGGCCGGATCGAAATAGTTGTTTCTGGCCCAGACGTTGTTTTCCAGCCGATGCGCCGGCACCCCTTTGGAGTCGAGAAAGGCGGCGATGATATCCGCCGTTTTATCCTCCTCCTTGCTAAAGGAAGGCTGAGCGATCAGTTGCTTTAACAGACCCACAGCCTCACTATATAAATCGCTACTCATGTTGTATTGTTGTTCCGGACCGCCCGGCAAGTAAAAGCGACAATTCTTCCGCCCGCCCGATGATCACCCGGGCGACTCCGCTGCGGAGGGCCGCAAAAGCATTATCCAATTTGGGGATCATGCCTGCAAATATAACCTTACGGGTCTTTAGGTCTTCGTAGTCGGCGGCGGTGATGCGGCCGATCACCGAGGCATCGTCTTCGGCGTTTAGAAGGACACCACTTTTTTCAAAAGAATAAACCAGGCTCACCTCGAAACCGCTACTCAGTGCCCGGGCCAGCTCCTGGGCAATCGTATCCGCGTTGGTATTGAGCAGTTGTCCCTTGCCGTCATGGGTAATGGGGGCGAAGACAAGGGTTTTATCGAGCAGGAGCATGCTGGTGAGCAGACTCGTATTCACTACGTCCACGTCGCCCACGTAACCATAGTCGATGCTGGGATGGCTGCGTTTGTGCGAAAGGATGGCGTTGCCGTCCGCGCCGGTGAGCCCGATGGCCGGACACCCTCGTGCCTGCAATTGTGCCACGATATTTTTGTTGATGGTTCCGGCATAGACCATCGTCACGATCTTCAAGGTTTCGGCATCCGTGATCCGCCGTCCGTCTACCAACTGCTGCTGCACGCCCAACCCTTGAGCTACCTTGGTCGCCAGCTTACCGCCGCCATGCACCAGGATCTTTTTTCCCGGTACGGCGGCAAAACTGTCGAGAAACGTTGCGAGCCTGTTTTCGTCGTCGATGATGTTTCCGCCTATCTTGATAATGGACAATTGCATAGCTTATCTTTTCTAAACCGCCGGAGGCGGTTTGTCCGTCAGGACAGTTATTAGCTCCGCAGGATCTCCGCCAGCACCGCCTGGGCGGCCCATACCCGGTTCGAGGCCTCCTGTGTCACGATGCTGGAGGGGCCGTCCAGGATCTCATCACTCAGCTCGACATTGCGCCGCACGGGGAGACAATGCATGACCCTGGCGTTATTTGTCGCCTGCAGTTTCTCATTGGTCAGCATCCATTCCGGGTCGTTGTTATAGATCTTCCCGTAATCAGCGTACGTGCTCCAGTTCTTGACGTAGACGAAATCGGCGTCTTTCAACGCCGCATCCTGGTCATGGGTGATCGTAGCGCCTTTAGTGAACCGTGTATCTAATTCATAATCCTCCGGATGCGTAATGACGAAGTCGGCCTTTCCCCAGGCGTTGATCCATTGGGAAAAGCTATTGGCCACGCATTGCGGCAGCGCCTTGACATGCGGGGCCCAGGTCAGCACGATCTTCGGGCGTGCGCCCACTGACCCGCCGGACCGTTGGCGACCCTCACCGGCCATCGACTCGGTTATCGTGATCACATCCGTGAGACTCTGCAGCGGGTGCAGCGTCGCACTCTCCAGGCTTACCACGGGGATGCCCGAGTACTTTATGAATTGCTTAATATACAGCTCGCTATAATCGTCCTCTTTGTTCTTGAGGGACGGGAAGGTCCGGATACAAAGGATATCGAAATAATTCCCCATAATGGGGGCGGCATCCTTCACATGTTCGACGGTGTTTCCGCTCATAATGGCCTCTTCTTCGAACTCCAGGGCCCAGCCTTCTTTGTCGACATTGAAGACGATAGGTTCCGCGCCAAGATTTTGTGCAGCGATCTGGGTCGACAGGCGGGTGCGCATGCTGGGATTGAGAAAAAGCATTCCGACGCGTTTATTGGCGCCGAGACTTTTGTCTTTCAACGGGTCGGCCTTATAGGCCAGGGCCTTGCTTACCAGGCTGTCGATGTCGGGGACATCTGCGGCGGAAATAAAATTCTTCATGTTGATACTATTTGACGGCTACGGCTTCTGATTTCATGGAATGTATCTCTTCTTGCAGGGCTTCCAGGAACTCGTTGACGTCTTTTTTCCGCAGGGCCAGGCTGGGCAGCAACCGGATCGTGTTGGGTTTGGCTTCGCCGGTAAAGATCCGCTGCCGCCACAATAGGTTCTTCCGCAGGTCCTTGAGGTCCTCGGGCAGATCGAAGCCGATCATCAGACCTCTACCCCGGACACGTTGCAGCTGCGGTATCTTTTTTAATTCCTGCATCAGATAGTTTCCGGTATCGGCGGCGTTGGCGATCAGGTTTTCCTGTTCGATGACTTCCAAAACGGCGAGGGCCGCCGCGCACGCGAGGTGGTTGCCACCAAAGGTGGTTCCCAGCATCCCATGTTTAGCCTGCAAATGCGGGGCGATG
>Ga0210396_10007563_pt1 | contig 10329 bp, 7 predicted proteins | sample IncBWH17OmetaG_FD_155466 | JGI IMG/M metagenome (GOLD analysis project Ga0210396, IMG submission 155466) | Forest soil microbial communities from Barre Woods Harvard Forest LTER site, Petersham, Massachusetts, United States - Inc-BW-H-17-O ... | reverse complement strand
CGCACAGAAGCGGGTGCTGAAGGAAATCGCTTCCGACATGGAAAAACCATTCCCCATGCGTCGCCTCTTGCAGGGGGACGTCGGATCAGGCAAAACCATCATCGCCTTTGAAGCCGCCATTATCGCCATGGAGAATGGATTTCAGGTGGCGCTGATGGCGCCCACGGAAATCCTGGCACAGCAGCACTATTTTTCCGCTCGCCGAATCCTCGAAAGCGCGGGCTATCGGGTTGTGCTCCTGACCGGATCGATGGAAGACGATCGCAAGCGCGAAACCCGCCGCCACATCGCCCAGGGCAACGCCCAACTCGTGATTGGAACCCATGCCCTCATCGAGCAAAAAGTCGAGTTCGCCAAACTAGGCATGGTCATCGTCGACGAGCAGCACCGCTTCGGAGTCCTGCAGCGGTTCAAGCTGATGAAGAAGTCCAGCGAAGATCGAACGGGAACAGCCCGTGTGGCGACGGGCGACTCGCCCGTCCAGGCCGAGCAAAGCTCGGCAGCCCCGGAGCCGGACGTCCTGGTCATGACCGCAACCCCGATCCCGCGCACCCTCGCCCTCACGCTCTACGGCGACCTCGACGTAAGTGTCATCGACGAAATGCCACCCGGACGCACCTCGATTGTTACTCGGTGCGTCTCCGACGAGCGCTCGCCTGAAGTGTGGGAGTTCGTGCGCAAGCAAGTGGCCGCAGGACACCAGACCTATGTGGTCTATCCAGTGATCGAAGAAAACGAGGAGACTGAACTGAAAGCCGCGATGAAGATGTACAAAGAACTGAGTAAGCGCATCTTCCCGGATTTGCGAGTTGCGGTGCTGCACGGCCGCATGGAGCCTGATCTGAAAGAGCAGGTCATGCGCCTGTTCCAAAGAGGCGAAATCGATATTCTGGTTGCCACGACCGTGATTGAAGTTGGCGTTGATGTCTCCAACGCAACGGTAATGGTCATCGAACATGCCGAGCGCTTCGGGCTTGCCCAGCTTCATCAGCTGCGCGGACGCATCGGCCGGGGCGCTGCCAAGTCTTACTGTGTTCTGATGACTGGCGGCAAGGTGTCGGAAGACGGAGAACGCCGTCTCGACGCCATGGTGCGCACCAGCGACGGCTTTCAGATCGCAGAACTCGATCTTGAGCTTCGCGGCCCCGGCGAATTCTTCGGCACCCGCCAAGCCGGCATGCCCAGCTTTCAGGTGGCCAACCTGATCCGCGATCGCCAGTTGCTCGAAGCCGCCAAGCGCGAGGCCGCGGCTGTCCTCGCCGGCCCGGACTCGGAAATCACCCAATCAGAGATCGACCTAGCCCTGCGTCACATGCGCACGCGCTGGCATAAGAGCTACGGATTAGTGGAAGTCGGCTAGCGCCCGGCAAATGGAGGACGGGTGTCCTTCGCCCGTCTAAGTTTCGAAAAACGTAGGCACGGAAACCCCGTCCGTGTTGGCGAGCCTTGGTCTTACAGCGCTGGCGGTGGGATAATCAATGCCGGTGAAAATCGACTCGAGTGCCGGTCTGTACCGCAAACTCCCATCAGTCGACGAGCTCCAGCGCAGCCCGCAGCTTGTCGCGCTTGCTTCACGAGAAGGCCAAGCCGCGGTCACAGATGCTGCCCGTTCAGTGCTGGCCACGCTGCGGCAGGAAATTGCCGCCGGGCGGCTCGATGCGAATGGATTCGATTTGGCTATTTCCGGACTCGAGGACACAGTCACACGGCGGGTGAGAAAAGCTCTGCAGCATTCGCTGCGCTCCGTAATCAATGCCACAGGAGTCGTTCTGCACACCAACCTGGGCCGTGCTCCGCTGGCTGCGTCAGCGCTGGAGCACATCAGCCAGGTCGCGGCTGGTTATTCCAATCTAGAGTTCGAGTTGGAAACGGGCGAGCGCGGCAAGCGTGACGTCCACGTAGACCGCCTCTTCCGCAAACTCCTCGATGAACACGTAGGGACAGCCGTCCATGTAGACGCGGGTATCCTCGCCCGTGTTGCCAGGCCCAAAGTCTCCACCATCGTCGTCAACAACAACGCCGCGGCCATTCTCCTCGCGCTCAACACGCTGGCAGAAAGCGGCGAAGTCATCGTTTCCCGAGGCGAGCTGGTCGAGATCGGAGGCTCGTTCCGTATCCCGGATGTCATGTCGAAATCGAATGCCACCCTGCGGGAAGTGGGAACTACGAACCGCACCCGCGTTGGTGACTACGAAAAAGCGATCAACGACAAAACCCAACTCCTGCTGCGAGTGCATCGCTCCAATTTCCAGAACACGGGATTCAACGAGCAACCGCACATCGAAGAACTGGTGGGCCTGGCTCGCCAACATAACATCCCGCTTCTGGAAGATCTGGGTAGTGGCGCGCTGTTCGATCTGCGTTCGGTTGGTGTAAATGGTGAACCAAGCGTACTCGATAGCCTGCGCCACGGGGTTGATGTGGTTACCTATAGCGGCGACAAACTGCTGGGCGGCCCTCAGGCGGGAATGCTGAGCGGTCGCACCGATCTGATCGCTCGCATGCGTTCGAACTCGTTGTTCCGCGCCCTTCGTGCGGGCAAACTAACCTATGCCGCACTCGAAGCAACGCTGCTCGCCTATGTGAAAGGTGACCATGATGCGATTCCTGCGCTGCGAATGATGCATTTGTCGAAAGAAGAAATTGGAAGGCGCGCGCAAGCCATCGCAGAAAGAGTCCAGTCGCTCTCGTTGTCAGCAGAACTGATCGACGGCGAATCGGTAATCGGTGGCGGCGCGGCGCCATCCGCAGTCCTGCCTACGCGCCTGCTGGCGATCGCATGTAAGGGGATGAGCGCCGATGAACTCTCAGCTCGCCTGCGCGCCTCCGATCCGCCGATCATCGCGCGGGTTGAGGAAGGACGCGTGCTGCTCGATCTGCGAACGGTATTTGCCGAGCAAGACGCGGCTTTGGCACATGCCCTCAACCTAGCCGTTGAAAAATGATTTGCATCACTTGAGTGTCCTCCGCGCTCCGTGACGAAATAAGATCGTGGCGACCCTTTACAGCATCGGCCATTCGACCCGCCCGCTGGATGAATTCATTGCAGTCTTGCAAGCCCACTCCATTCGGACCCTGGTGGATATTCGATCCTTCCCCGTATCGCGCCGCTTGCCTCATTTCAACCGCGAGGCGCTAGAGAAAACTCTGCCTGAAGCGGGGATTCGGTACGTCTGGTTCAAGGAACTTGGTGGGCGGCGTAAGAAACTCCTCGAGGACTCGCTCAACGTAGCGTTACGCAACGACAGCTTCCGCAACTATGCGGATTACATGCTCACGCCAGACTTCCAGCGCGGCATCGTGGAATTGATCAAGCTAGCCGAGCACTCGCGCACCGCATATATGTGCGCCGAGCGAGTTTATTTCCACTGCCATCGCATGCTGGTTTCCGATTGGTTGGTCGCTCACGGACATGAAGTCTTCCACATCGACGGAACCGGACCGGTCAAGAAGCATGAGCTTATGGCTGAAGCGCGCTTGATCGATGGACAGGTTATCTATCGCGGCGACCGGTTGCTATGAGCGAATCCGCCGGTGGAGAAGCACTTTCTGCCGCCCTGATTTAGACTTTCAAATTAGGATGATAAAGAGGTGACTATGGCCGAACGTTCTTCGCAGACTCATGCCAATCATGTGAGGCTCGACCCTCCATTCCACTTCTTCGTCCTGCCCGTGCTTGCAATCTCGTGGATAGTAAGCGTGGTCGTGCTGGTCCGGCGGCCATGCTTCCTGCATTTCTGGCTCGTGGTCTTCAGCACTGCGATAACGGTTGCGGTAATCAGGTCCCGGCAATACGCGCTGAAAGTACAGGATCGCGTCATCAGGCTCGAGGAGCGACTGCGGCTGGCAGCGTTGCTGCCCGATTCGTTGCGCCCGCAAATCGCGAAGCTCACCGAAGGTCAGTTGATCGCGCTGCGATTTGCCTCGGACGAAGAAGTGACCGCTCTGGTCGAGCGGACTTTGTCAGCGAATCTCTCACGTGCCGACATCAAGAAGGCCATCAAGAATTGGCGGCCAGATTATTGGCGGGTATAAAGGTTTCCGGCGAATCCCAACCTTCGTTGGATAACAAAACGTTTTTCGCCTAAGAAAGCGAGACTACTAGCCGCATGATCGTCGGCACCGGCATCGACATCGCGGAAGTACCACGCATCGAAGCGTCCATCGCGCGCTTCGGCGATCGCTTCCTGCATCGAATCTTTACCGAGGCGGAGATCCGCTACTGCGAATCGAAGGCCAACCGGGTTGAGCGCTACGCCGCCCGCTTTGCGGCGAAAGAGGCCGCAATGAAAGCCATCGGCACGGGCTGGAATCACGGGGTCGCCTGGCGCGACGTTGAGGTCTGCCGCCAGCCCCCAGGCCGTCCAACCATCACATTTCACGGCAAGGCGGCGGGGTTCGCCGCCAAACTTGGCGCCGTCCATATTGCGCTTTCACTCTCCCACACCGAAGAGTACGCCATCGCCCAAGTCATCCTGGAAAGCTGACCGACACTGAAGGAAAGGGCGCCCGTCTCCATACATCCTCGTCTTGGCTCAGTGCTGACGGCTGAATGCTGAGTGCTTTCTGTTAGACTGTCGCATTCCAAAGCGATCATTCGAATGCCCGTCATAAGTGAAACTCCGCCGATCAGCCGAACCACTACCGTAGACACAACCAGCGAGCGTTCCCTGCTGGCAGGAGTAGCGATCAGTAGCTTTGCGGCCCTGCTGCTGGAACTGGCTCTTACCCGTCTGTTTTCCGTCGTGCTGTTTTATCACTTCGCCTTCCTGGCAATCTCAATCGCGCTGCTCGGCCTCGGCTCTGGCGGAGTATTCGCATATTTAGGAAAGACATGGTTAGGACGCTTCTCCACCCGCACCCTGCTTTCGTGGCTCTGTGTGGCTAACGCCGTCGTCGTTCCCATCGTATTGGAGATCGTGCTGCACGTTCCAGTTTCGCTGAGCTTGTCGCGAGCCAATTTTCTCCGGCTCACGGCGATCTATCTGGCTTCCGCCCTGCCATTCTTCATCACCGGCCTTGAGTTCTCGATCCTCTTTGCGCGTGAATCGCAGCATATTTCGCGGCTCTACGGAGCGGACCTTCTGGGCGGCGCCCTGGCTTGCTTGGGAGTTGTTCCTCTTCTCAACTGGCTGGGCGGACCAAACACGGTGCTGTTCGCAGCTGTAATGGCAGCCGCCGCAGGGGCCGTGTGGTCCGCCAACGTCAACCTGCGGAAACTCACCCTCGCCCTGGTTGCATTCCTCCTGCTGGTGATCGCCGCGAACTATTCCGGAAGGCTGATCGATGTCGTCTACGCCAAAGGCTTGTTTCGTGATAAAGCATGGGTCGAGTTCGCCCGCTGGAACGCTATCTCCCGCGTCGAAGTAGATCGTCAAGGTGACGCTAAGGCCGTTGTCATTGATGCCGACGCATCCACCTACATCATGAACGCCGACCCCAAACAGTGGCAGGGGACGGAATGGCAAAAGGACTTAATGTCCGCGCCCCCGGCGCTGGCGAACATTCTGCGCCCGTACGGCGAGTACGCGATCATCGGACCGGGTGGTGGAGTCGATGTGCTTCGCGCCGTCGCTAACGGTAGCCCCAGCGTCACCGGCATTGAGATCAATCCGATCATCGCCAACACCGTGATGCGAGGCCGCTATGCGGACTATTCGTATCACCTGTACGAGCGCCCCGAGGTGCACATTCAGGTCACCGACGGGAGATCGTTTGTCCGCAATGCAAAGCAGAAATTCGATGTCGTCCAAATGACGCTGGTCGACACCTGGGCTTCCACAGCCGCCGGCGCGTTCGCCCTCAGTGAGAACAGTCTCTATACCGTAGAGGCGTTTCGAGAATACTTCGACCACCTGAAGCCCGATGGAATGGTCGCCATCACTCGCTGGGAATTTCGCCAACCCCGCGAAGCCCTGCGCGTAATCTCGGTTGCCATGCAGGCCTTGCACGAGCAGGGAGTCGAGAATCCAGCGAGAAATTTCATCGTAGTCTCTGAAGGAGATCTCGACGAAGACGGAATCCCCGTAGTCGTGCTCGCTAAGAAAAGCGCCTTCACCGCCGAAGAAGAGGAACAGGTTCGAGCCCACTTGGCTGGCAATCCCGCGCTAGTCGCGTTGTATCTCGCCTCTGATCCGGAAGACAATCCGTTTTCTGCCCTGATCGCACGTAACGATCCCTACGCCTTCGCACAAGACTACCCATACAATGTGGCGCCGGTAAACGATAACGCGCCCTTTTTCTTTTTCACCTTGAAGCCCGACCAGATTCTCCACCAGACGGATTTGAGCCAGGGCATCGACTGGAAGGTGAACATGGGCGTCGTCGTGCTGGCAATGGTGCTTGTAATCTCTTGCGTCGCCGTGCTCGCGTTCCTGGTGATTCCTCTGGCTGTGGGCGGAGGACGCAAACAGGAACATCCGATCCGTCTCCTGTATTTTGTTGTGGTAGGCCTCGGATACATCCTGGTAGAGATCGCCTTCATCCAGCGATTCGTTTTGTTTCTCGGCCACCCGACCTATGCCCTCACCGTGGTCGTATTTTTGCTGCTGCTTTCGAGTGGCGCTGGCAGCTTGGCATCCCGTAAATGGTTGGACCAGACCCAGCGTGCCTGGCTGCCGCTGGCCTTTATCGCGGGCGCTCTTCTTCTTTACGTATTCACCTTGCCGGGACTCCTAAACGTTTTGATGGGACTTCCTTTCGGGGCAAAACTACTGGTGAGCGCGGTCCTGCTGGTTCCGTTGGGATTTGCCATGGGCATGCCCTTCCCAACGGGATTGCGAGCGCTAGCCCGCATTCCCGTGCCGGAGTTTCCCGCAGCCGGGAAAAATGAATTCCAGGAAAATGCGGTGGAGTGGGCATGGGCCATGAATGCGGGTTCGAGTGTGCTGGGCTCTGTTCTGGCGATGGTGATTGCCATCCAGTTCGGGCTCAATGTGACTCTCGAGTGCGGGGCTGTGGCCTACCTGATGGCTATTCTGCTCTCAGGAACTCTGAGTCCCCGTCGTGTCTGATGTGAAGCCCGGCCCGGCGGTCTGCTATCATGCTGGCATTCGCTTTAGGTTTTGCGGTACGGAGAATGTTGCCATGACGTTCATGGGGAAAATGAGTGCCTAGCCAGAAACAGTTGAAGTGGTCTCAACTGAAAGTTGGGCTGACTGTGCTGGTTTCCAGCATCACTCTAGGTATTTTGATCTTGCTCATGAGTGGAACGGGCGGCTTCCTGACCAGCAAGATTACCCTGAGGTCTTATTTCGATAATGCCGGCGGGTTGCGGGAGGGAGCGCCGGTGCGGCTTCAGGGCGTGGATATTGGAAATGTTTCCGGAATCCGGGTTGTCTCCGATCCCGCTCGACGGCTGACTCCGGTCGAAGTGACTCTCAAGGTCAATACTAAGTATCGCGCCAATTTACGTAAGGACTCCCTCACGACACTTTCCACCGCTGGGGTGCTGGGCGAAACCTACATTGATATCGACAGCGCTCAAGCCCACGGGCCTGAGGTTCAGGCAGGGGACGTGCTGCCCACGCGCGAGACACCCGACATTCAGGATGTGGTGCGCGCCAGCCAAAGCACGCTGCAAAACCTGGACGCCCTGGAGAAGCGCGTGGACCGCATCCTGGCGTTCGTTGAGAGCGGGCAAGGCTCCATCGGCAAGGTTATTTATGATCCCGGCCTCTACGATCGGCTTAACGCCACGGTTGGCCAGTTTCAGAGTTTGGTGAACGACGTGATTTCGGGCAAGGGCAGTATTGGCAAGCTACTGGTCGACGATGAACTGTATCGCAAGGCAAATGCGACTGTCGACAAGTTGAACGCGATCATCGACGATCTGAATGCCGGCAAGGGCACCGCGGGCAAGTTCTTGAAGGATCCCACACTCTACAACACGGCGAATGAAACGATCTCCAACGTCAAAAAGTTAACCGACGACGTGAACGCGGGCAAAGGCGCCTTAGGCGTTCTGGCCAAAAACCAGGAATTCGCCAACAAGCTGCAAAATACCATGAACAAGCTCTCCGATCTCACCGACCGTCTGAATTCCGGCGAGGGTACGATAGGCAAGCTGCTAAAGGATCCGGCTGTCTACGACAACACCAACCAGTTGCTGCAGGACACACAGGACCTGATCAAAGCAATACGTCAAAATCCCAAGAAGTATCTGACCATCCACCTGAAGATTTTCTGAGGTGCTCGCCAGCCCACCTAGCCCCGACGTCTGGTCCGGGAAGGTCGGCACAGTTTGACGAGGATCGCCTAGCATCCTTTCTGTACCTTCGTGTCCTTTGTGGTTCTAGTTGCACTTCATTAACCACAAATGACGCGACGCAGAGGAAAGCGCCACACACCACAACGCGCGCAACGCCAGCAACCTATCAGAGACTTTCCCCGGACTAGACGACGCCACGCTGACTATGCCCCACCGGCGAAGTCGACTCAGCTTGTTCGTGCGCATGATAGCTGGAGCGCACCATCGGCCCCGATTCCACATGGCGGAAGCCGAATCGCAGGGCCTCTTCCTTCAAGTAGCGAAATTCATCCGGAGTGTAGAAGAGAGCAATAGGCAGGTGGTCGCGCGATGGCCGGAGGTACTGCCCGACGGTAAGGATATCAACCCCACGCGAACCGAGGTCGCGAAACACTTCGACCAGTTCGGAGATCGTTTCCCCCAGACCAACCATCACACCCGACTTCGTCACCATTCCGGGCCAAAACTTCTTTGCATTCTCCAGCAACCGCAGGGTGCGCTCATAGCGAGCCCCCGACCGTACCACGCGGTAAAGCCGCGGAACCGTCTCTGTATTGTGATTCAAGACGTCGGGCTCGGCATCGAGAACAATCCGCAAAGCCTCGTCCATACCCTGGAAATCAGGGATCAAAACCTCGACACCGCACTCAGGGGACAACTCGCGAATCTCACGAATCGTATCTGCGAAGATTCGCGCTCCGCCCAGATTGTCGTCATCGCGGTTCACGCTGGTGACGACCGCGTGTTTCAGTCCGAGTGTTGCCACTGCTTCCGCCACACGCCGCGGCTCGTCCCAATCAATCGCCCCAGGTTTGCCCTTGGGAACCGCGCAAAAACCACAGCGCCGGGTGCATATGTCGCCCAGAAGCATGAAGGTGGCCGTCCGGTGATTCCAGCATTCTCCGATGTTGGGGCACTGGGCCGATTCGCACACCGTGTGCAAGCCCAAACCACGGGCTAACTTCTTGAGATTGTGGAAGTTCTCGCCCACCGGAGCCTTGGCCCGAAGCCAATCCGGCTTGGGCTGCCGGATTGGCCGTGCAAGCTCGATCTGGACGAATTGGGAAGCCCCTGCCATCTGATTATTCAATTCTACATGCTGGAATGGCGGTTGGCGAAGCGCGGTATTTGCAACCGCGCACCTCGATCTCATATGCAAGCCTTTATACCACCCAGAGGAAGCGCCCCCTCGAGCGAGTCCGCGCTGTGCGACGTGGGAACCCCGCCTATCGTATAGGCTGGCCCTTCCTGACGCCCCACCACAGCCACATTCCCGTCCCCACCATAATCAGGATCGGAATCATTACCAGGCTTCCTTCCGGACCCGTCGTTCCTCCGCTCCACAGCGGATTGCCCGCAGCGTGCGATGCCAGAAATTGCTCCTTCATCACCAGGCCACTATCCGGTGTTCCGTAGAAATAAGACTGGGCCCAGTCCCATCCCGCATGAAAGCCCACCGCCCACAACAGCGACTTGGTGTACCACAGGCTGAGGCAGAAACCGAAACCGCCGAGGCCGACTTCCAGCAACCCCAGGGGCGTTTCGCCGCCGTTGCTGAGATGCCCCAGCGCGAATACGATCGAGAGCAATAACGCCGCCCACCAAAAGCCGATTCCGCGCGTCAGCGTGAACTGCATGTAGCCGCGCAGCAGCGATTCCTCAAAGATGCCCACCAGCAGAAAGACCAGGCCCCAGCCCAGAGCGTACTTCCACGCCGCAAAGCCGCTCAGCGCCAGCCCATCAAAAACCAGCAGCCCCGCCTTCCACAGGACTCCGATCAACGCAGACAAACACAAGAATCCCCACGCCATACCGCTCACCAGCCGAATCAATTTGTGCTCGCCGCTGTAGCCGTAGGAAAGAAGCGGACGCTTTTCAATCCGCGCCATCACCCAGGTAGCGATCAAAACAACCAGCACTTCGCACGATTCCGGAAGGAGCGCAAAACGCAGCGGGATTGGCCCCTTCATATCCAATGGAATGAAATGGCCGAGCACTTTGGTGACCGCAGCCTCCAGGCTCAAGTAAATCGCGACGAATAGGAGTGCACTCCAACCCACGCGCAGCCCCTGTTCGCCGAC
>Ga0210396_10007560_pt1 | contig 10331 bp, 11 predicted proteins | sample IncBWH17OmetaG_FD_155466 | JGI IMG/M metagenome (GOLD analysis project Ga0210396, IMG submission 155466) | Forest soil microbial communities from Barre Woods Harvard Forest LTER site, Petersham, Massachusetts, United States - Inc-BW-H-17-O ... | reverse complement strand
TAAGGCGCCGCTGATCTTTCGCAATACGCCGCAATGGTTCATCAGCATGACGGCGGGCGGGTTGCGCGAAAAGGCGCTCGCCGCGATTGCCGAGACCCGTTGGGTCCCGCCGCAGGCGCGCAACCGGATCGAGGCGATGGTCGAGGGCAAGCCCGATTGGTGCGTCTCGCGCCAGCGCGCCTGGGGTGTGCCGATCGCGGTCTTCACCCATCGCGAGACCGGCGAGCCGTTGCGCGACCCGGCCGTCGTCGAGCGCGTCGCCGACGCGGTCGAACGCGACGGCTCCGACATCTGGTTCGCCGCGGACGCGTCGCAGTTTCTCGGCAATGCCTACGACCCGGCCGAATGGGAGAGGGTCACCGACATCATCGAAGTGTGGTTCGATTCGGGCTCGACGCATGCCTTTGTCCTCGAACAGCGCCCGGAATTGCGCTGGCCTGCCTCGCTCTACCTCGAAGGCTCGGACCAGCATCGCGGCTGGTTCAATTCGTCCTTGATCGAAGCCTGCGGCACGCGCGGCCGCGCCCCCTACGACGCGGTGCTGACCCACGGCTTTGTGCTCGACGAGCAGGGCCGCAAGATGTCCAAATCGCTCGGCAACGTCGTCGCCCCGCAGGACGTCATGCGAGAGAGCGGCGCCGATATCCTGCGTCTGTGGGTGGTCGGCTCCGATTATTCCGACGATTTGCGCATCGGCCCCGAGATCCTGAAGCATCAGAGCGATGTCTACCGCCGGCTGCGCAATACGCTGCGCTATCTGTTGGGCGCGCTCGACGGGTTCGCCCCGGACGAGTCGATCGCCCCCGAGGCGATGCCCGAACTCGAACGCTGGGTATTGCATCGGCTGGGCGAACTCGACGCCCTGGTGCGGCGCGCCGTCGCGGAGTTCGATTTCCACGGCATCTTTACCGCGCTCTACAATTTTTGCGCCGTCGATCTGTCGGCGTTCTATTTCGACATCCGTAAGGACCGGCTCTATTGCGGGGCGCCCGACGACATCCGGCGGCGGGCGGTGCGCACCGCCCTCGACCGTACCTTTGACGCGCTCGTGCGCTGGCTCGCCCCGGTCCTCTGTTTCACCGCCGAGGAAGCCTGGCTCGCCCGCCATGACGACGCGCCTGGGCGCAGCGTCCATCTCGAATTGTTCGCCGACATCCCAGCCGATTGGCTCGACCCGGCGCTGGGTGAACGCTGGGCGTGCTTGCGCGATCTGCGCCGCGTCGTCACCGGCGCTTTGGAGCTCGAACGCGGCGCCAAGCGGCTCGGGTCGAGTTTGCAGGCCGCGGTCGAAGTTTTCGTCCCCGAGCGGCTCGCCGAAATGGTCGGCGGCGTCGACTTGGCCGAGCTTTGCATTACTTCGGCCGGCACGATCCGTCTCGAACCGCCGCCCGCGGACGCCTTCGCCCTTCCCGATGTGCCCGAAATCGGCGTCCGCGTGACGGCGGCGCTGGGCGAGCGCTGCGAGCGCTGCTGGCGCGTATTGCCTGAGGTCGGCCATGTGGCGGCCCATCCCGATCTCTGCCGCCGTTGCGCCGCGGTGGTCGGGCCGGGCGGCGCTTGAGCCGGTCGGGCGAGCGCCGGGCAATGCTGATACCGGGGCTCGCCACGGCGATCATCGTCGCGATCCTCGATCAGCTGAGCAAAGCCGCGGTTCTCGCCCATTTCGCCGGGCACGGCTTTGACGCCGACCGGGTCACCCCGTTTTTCAACCTGGTCCTGACCCTCAATCGCGGGATGAGCTTTGGCCTGTTCAACGCCGGTCCGGAGGAAGGCGGCACGCTCAACGCGCTGCTGTTCTCGCTCGCCGCCGTGGTCATCGTCGCCTGCCTGATCTATTGGCTGAGGCGGGTGTCGAGCCCGGTTCTCGGGATCGCGATCGGCCTCGTCGTCGGCGGCGCGATCGGCAACGTGGTCGATCGGATTCGCCATGGTGCGGTTGTCGATTTTCTCGATTTCCATATTGGCTATTGGCATTGGCCGGCGTTCAACTTAGCCGACAGCGCGATTTGTCTTGGCGTCGCCATGATGTTGTTCGACGGCTTGCTTCTTCGCCGCTAGGTGAATTAAGTTTCGCGCGGGAGGGACTGTTGCCATGATCGAATACTGCCGGGTTCGCGGCGCGAGCCGCGGTCGTGTTGCATTGTCCGCCGCCGGCCTGTTTGGCGCGTTGCTGCTTTCGGGGTGCGCCGACCTCAAGCAGATGGTCGGAATCGACGAGCCGATGCCGGACGAGTTCGCCGTCGAATCGCGCGCGCCGCTGACGATCCCACCCGACTTCAACCTGCGCCCGCCGGAGCCGGGTGCGGCGCGCCCCCAGGAGCAGAGCAGCGCACAGCAGGCCGAGCAGATCATGGAGCAGGCGGGCCCCGGCGGGCCGGGCAGCAAGGAGGCGGCCGATTTGCGGCTCCACAGCGATGAAAACGGGCTGCCCAACATCGGCAGCGGCAGCCAGGCGCCGGACGCGTCGGCAACGGTCGGCTCGCAGAGCCTGTCGAACAAGCTGCTCGACTACGGCGACACCGGCAACGCCGGCGCCACCGTCGACCAGCACGCCACGACCCCGCTGAAGGGCGTCTACTGAGCTAAGCCGGCCTGACCCTGCCTATCGGGGAGCTTGCCTTCCCCTCGCCCCGCTTGCGGGGAGAGGGCGGGCGAAGGGCCGTTCCACCTCCGCCCGACCAGATTTCGACCAAGTTGCCACGCTGTCATTGCGCGTCGGCCTCCAATAACTCGAAGACCGGGTAGCGCTTCGCGAGAGACTCGAAGGCCTCCTCCGGCGATCCCCTTGGCACCGGGAAGAAGCTGGACCTCGGTGGCGAAATGGTCGAGATACGCCTTGAGAACCGGCGGACGCTGACTCGGGGGCAGTTCGCGCAGGGCAAAATGGCGGCGGCGCAGGGCGCGGACCAGCGCAACCTCGCCCGCGGCGCGGGCATTGCGCACCCAGTTGGAGTTGCCGCGGGCGCAGACCAGATAGCGCCGCCCGCCGATCTCGATCGGGTCGACCGGCAGCGAGATTGTCCGGCCGCTCTTTCGGCCGCGGACTTCGAGAACGTAGAAGTGACCGCGGACGAGGCCAATCCAAATAACGGCAACAAGGAGGCGGCCAAAGATGCGTTCGATCGCGCTTGGGCTGAGATATCTCTGAGTATCCTGTGGCATCGATCCGTCCTGCCGAACTCGGGCGTGATCAAAGGCCGGTAACTACGGCGCGGCCGGATCGATGGATTGCGCCGACCGGCGTGATCGGCGACGTTGATGCGGTTTTGCCGAATGTCTTCGGGTAGGGAGGACTCTCATGTGTCGCAACATCAAAACGCTCCATAACTATAAACCACCGACGACAGAAGATGAGATTCGCGCGTCTTCTCTGCAGTTCGTGCGCAAGCTGAGCGGCTTTACGCGGCCCTCCAAGGTCAACCAGGCTGCCTTCGACCACGCCGTGGACCAGGTGGCCGAGGCGGCGCACGAGTTGCTCCGGTCTCTCGTGACCAGCGCTCCGCCGCGCGATCGCGCAGTCGTGGCATCGCGGGCTCGAGCCCAGGCGGCCGGGCGCTTCCGCGCCCCCGAAACCAGAGGCACGGCCTAGTCGACGCCGGGACGGGCAGCCGGGGTTCGTGGCCAGCGGCGCGCTGGCGTCCGTTATCTGCGGTGCGCGGAGCATGTCAACGTGGATCCGCATGCTATGTTCGTCTCGGCGCACAAAAAGCACAGTGCAGGCAACCGGGCGGAGGTGGTGATGAAACTCGGCGTAGCTCTGCCGATTGTCGATATCGGCGGTGAACCGGCGGCCTTGCGCGAATTTGCCCAGGCGGCGGAGGCGATCGGCTATCACGGGATCGCCGCACCCGACCATGTGCTGGGTGTCGATGTCGTCAGCCGGCCCGGCTGGACCCAGCCTCGCGCCCGGTCGACCGATTTGTATCACGACCCGTTCGTGCTGTTTGGTTTCCTCGCCGGCTGCACCGGCATCGCCGATTTCTCCACCCAGGTCTTGATCCTGGCGCAGCGCCAGACCGTTCTCGTCGCCAAGCAGGCGGCCTGTCTCGACGTGTTGTCGGGTGGGCGCTTCCGGCTCGGCATCGGGGTCGGGTGGAACGAGGTGGAGTTTGTCGGCCTCAACGAAAATTTTCACAATCGCGGCCGGCGCTCGGAAGAGCAGGTCGAGGTCATGCGGGCGTTGTGGGCGGAGCCGCACATCGGCTTCAAGGGCAAATGGCACACGATCGAGGATGCCGGGATCAACCCGCTGCCGACCGGGCGCAAGGTCCCGTTGTGGTATGGCGGGCACGCCGATGTGACCTTGCGGCGCTGCGCCAAATGGGGCGACGGCTGGATGCCGCTCGCCTATCCGCCGGGCGAGGAAGCGCGAACCGCCTTTGCCACGCTCTATCGCTATGCCGAGGAAGCCGGGCGCGACCCGGCGACGATCGGCATCGACACGCGGGTCTCGGCCGGTGCTGGCACCGAGGCCGAATGGCGCGAGCAGGCGCGGTTTTGGAAATCGATCGGGGTGACCCACCTGACCTTGGCCAATTACTACGAAGGCGGCCACCTGCACCGCATCGCGGGAAGCTCGCTTGGCGATCACATCGCCGCGATGCGGCATTACTGGAACGCCGTCGCTGACCTGCTGTAGCCGCCGACCATGATTAGGCGATAATTTTCGCCGGGTTAACCAGTGTGCAGCTTGGAGCACGCTTTGCCCGGACTTGATCCGGGCATCCACGTCTTGGGACCGCAACGGCCCAGCCCAAGGAAGGCGACCGATGCCGCCCTCTTTCTTGCCACCGAAAGGCGCGATCTCGGTCGGGATGACGCTCTCGCTACCGGCGTCGACGCGGTATCAGAGCAGTTTCCGATCTGATCGAACGAGCGCTTCCCGTGTCGTCATTGCGAGCGAAGCGAAGCAATCCCGGGCCGCTCAGCGATCGTCCGTTCGCGATTGCTTCGTCGCGGAGCCTGTCCTCGGGTCGGCACGGGATTGCTTCGCTTCGCTCGCAATGATGAGGTGGACGGCCTCTGCTCCCCGGCATCGAAGTGCCTCACGGCGGTCGTGTCGCAACGTCCACATCGAGGAGGCCGTCCATGGCCGAGGTTGGCACGATCGGATAGGATACCGCGAAGCGGGTGTTTCAGGTGCACGGTGTCGACGCCGCCGGCGCGATCGTCTTTCGCCGCCAATTGCAGCGGGCCGAGATCGTGACGTTCTTCGCCAAGCTGCCGCCCTGTCTGGTCGGGCTGGAGGCGTGCGCCACGGCGCATTACCGGGGCCGCCAGATTGCCGCCCTCGGCCATCGGGTGCGGTTGATGCCGCCGACCCGGGTGAAGCCTTATGTCAGATGGGGCCGCAAGAACGACCAAACCGGCGCGCAGGCCTGTTGCGAGGCGGTGAGCCGGCCGAGCATGCAGTTCGTGCCGCTGAAGAGCGTGCCCGAGCCGGTGGCGCTGATGACCCATCGAGCACGCCCGCTGTTGGTCGAGCAGTACACCCAATTGGGCAACTCGATCCGCGCCCCGATGGCCGAGAGGGGGATCATCGCACGCCGTGGACCCGCCGGGTTCGCCGCCCTGCTGGCGATGATCGAGCACCCGGAAGACCGGCATCTGCCGGCCGAGGTCCGCCCCATTCTCGCGGTTCTGGCCCTGCAGTGGCGCAGCCTCGGCCGGCAGATCGCCGCGCTCGAACGGCAGATTATCGCCTGGCACAAGAGCAACCCCGACGGCTTGCGGCTCGCCACCCTCCCGCAATTCGGCCCGATCTGTCCAGCGCCCTGGTCGCCACCGCGGGTGAGCCCAAGCGGTTTGACAGCGGCCGGCAGTTCGCTGCCTGGGTCGGACTGGTGCCGGCGCAGAACTCGACCGGCGGCAAACAGCGACGCGGCGGCGTCACCAAAGCGGGCGCCCGCCATCTGCGCCAGCTCCTGGTGGTCGCCGCTACCGGCCTCATCCCCCGGGTGCGCGCCAATCCCCAGATCTCTCCCTGGTTCGCCCGGCTGCTCGCCAGGATGCCGCCGCGCAAGGCCACCGTGGCGCTCGCCAACAAGATGGCCCGTCGCCTGGGCGCGGCTCGCCAAACAAACGACCTACCGCGCGCCGGCTGCGATCGAAACCGCTCATCCGGCTTGATCGCAGCGGGCGCCACCCCAACCGCCAGCCAACCCAATGCGAGGGCGATGGATCATGATGAGCACCGATCGGTCGAACCGAGGTTCGGACCACCCCGTCATGTCATCGAGCTTCGAGCTCGTCGCAATGATTACGCAAGCCCATCCGCGGACGTCATCCGGGCCAGCGGCCACAGCGCCGCGCACACAGGCCGGACACATGACCGCACCCGACCCGACGGTTTCTTTTTCCCTTGCACCGCATGGGCCGTCCACACATGACTGCGGCGTGGTGATCAGCCTGACAGTGGTCGGCCTTACCCTGCCGCGAGCGCCTTCGCCACCGCGACGAGGCTGGCGTCGGCGCCGTGGCCGGCGATGATCGACAGGCCGACCGGCAGGCCGGCGACGGTGTTGCCGGGAATACTGATTTGCGGCACCCCAGTCAGCCCGCCATGGGCGCACAAGCACAGGATGCGGTCGCGCTCGGCGCTCGCGACCGACAGCGGCTCGCCGCGCTTTGGCGCCGGGAACGGGGTCGTCGGCAGGCATAGGATCGTGCCTGACGGCAAGAGGTAGCGCATCCGCCCGCGCGCCTCGCGCCGCACGAGTTCAGCCCAGTGGCGCTCGGCCTCCGGGATCTGCGAGCCGGTAAAGACGTTGCGCGCGACATTGTAGGCGAGACGCGGGTTGCAGCGCTCCACCCAGTCCTTGAAGGTCAACCACGCCTCGGCGGGCTGGATCGTGCGCTGGGCACGCCCCCACTGCACGAGGCCCCCCGGCGCGATGATTTCCTCGCGGACCTCGCCGACCAGCGCCTTGAGTTTCTCGACCATCGGCTGCAGCGCTTCAGTCACTTCAGGATCGGCAAAAGCAAAGGCGTCGACCGCGACGATCAGCCGGGTCGGCAGCACCGCCGGGATCGCCTCGTCGAGCATGACGCTCGACACGCGGGCAAAGGTCGCGGCGTCGCGGGCGAACCAGCCGGTCGTGTCCGAACTCGGTGCCTGCGGCAACATGCCCGTGACGTCGATCCGGCCGTGGGTCGGGCGGATGCCGTAGAGCCCGCAAAAGCTTGCCGGCACCGGCACCGAACCGCCAGTGTCGGTACCGATCGCGGTGTCGCAGACCCCCGCCGCGACCGCCGCCGCCGAGCCCGAGGACGAGCCGCCGGGCACCCGGCCCGGGGCGCGGACATTGACCGGCGTGCCGTAAAACGCGTTCTCGCCGACGATGCCGAGCGAGACCTCGTCGGTGATGGTCTTGCCGATCAGGCTCGCCCCGGCGTCGAGCAGCCGCTGCACGGCCCAGGAATGCCGCGTCGGGACCGGGTTGTACTTCGCCCAGTCGGGGTTGCCGCCGCCGGTCGGATGGCCGGCGACATCGAACAGATCCTTGGCGGCAAAGCTCAGGCCGGACAGCGGGCCGCCCGGCCGCCCCTCGATATGCACACGCGGGCCGGGGACAAAGGCGTTGATGTCATCGGGCATGATGTCGTCGGGCATGGAAACCTCGGTTTGGCGATCGGGCGCGGTGCAGCGGGCTTAAGTCAGTTTTATCCATCTTCCCCGAAGGCCCAAACGGTGTCACGGAGCGTTCTCGAAATTGGACGAGCGTACCGAACCGAGGGCTTAGGAGAAGCAATGCCGCGCAACACGAGACGCCGATCCAGCAACAGCAAATACTGGTCGGGCAAGGTAACGCGGGAAAGCGACGCCCTCGACCTCAAACCCGGAATCTTCGCCGAGAACGACCCCGCGCGCATTGCGCGCTCGCTAAAGCGTTCGGCCGAAGAGAGCAAAAGGCGCAAGGCTGGCGCCTACCAGTCGGCGATGTCGATGCTGAATTTCTACATCAACCGCGCCGGCGGCAACCTGCCGGGCGAGCGGCGCCGGGTCCTGACGCGGGCCAAGGCCGTGCTGCGCCGATTGTTCGGACGGACGTAGCCGATTGTTCGGACGGACTTAACCGCGTTAAGCATCGGGGGAAAGGTCGCCCCAGCTTGCGACCCGTTCGATGCAGATGGCGATGACCGGCAATTCGGCGAGCTGCATTGGGTGGTATTGCGGATAACGTGCGCGCAGCAGCTCCTGGGCCATATCGTGCTCGGCGCCACCTTCGAGGATTTCGGCGTGGCCGCGCAGCATGACCCAGCCGAGCCGGGTCCAGTCTTCGTCATAGCGGTCGGCGACCAGCGCCACCGACGGATTGGCGGCGATGTTGCGCAGCCGCTTCAGCGCGCGGGGGTTGCCCTTTGGCTTCTGGTCGATGGTGATATAGACCACGTTCTCACGCAGCGCGAAGCACACCGGCACGACATGGGGCACCCCCGCCGCGTCGGCGGTCGCGAGGTGGCCGGCGCGGCGGCTCTCCAGAAAGCGGCGCTGATCCTGCGACAGCATGCCCGATCTTGCAACATCACAGGCCAGCTGCCTATCGTGTCCCGATTGTTTGTTCGGAGGGAATCCATCGAAAAGCGCCGCAGCATCGACGTGGCCGGGGCAAAGCACGTCAACCCGATCCCGAGCGCTTCCCGACGCGGCCCGTTTGTCGTGACCGGGGCGATTTCGGGCGCCGACCCGCAGAGCGGCCAGGTGCCCGCTGATCTCGACGCGCAATGCCGGCTGATGTTCGAGAATGTGCGCCGGGTCATGGACGCCGCCGGCGGCAGCCCCGAAGACATCGTCAAAATGACCGTGTGGATCACCGACCGCGGGTTGCGCCCGATCCTCAACAAGCATTGGGTCGAGATGTTTCCCGACCCGCAGTCACGGCCGGCGCGGCACACCCTGACCAGCACCGATCTCGCACCGCCAATGCAGATCCAATGCGACCTGTTGGCGGTGCTGGGCGAGGGCTGAGAGCGTGTGAATCTAGGCAAAACACGCAATCGGCGAGCCGGTATCGGCAACCAAAGCGCGAGCAACCCTGATCTCGCCCTGATAGAACAAGATGAACAGCTGAATTTATCTCAGATCGGGCTCGGCGAGGACGGTCCGACCCATCAGCCGGTCGAGCATCTGGCGGCCTTGCGCGCGATCCCCGGTCTCTTTCTCTACCGCCTGGCCGACCCGATCAAGACCGCCGAATGCTGGGCCTTGGCCTTGCACCGGCGCGACGCGCCTTCGCTATTGGCGTTGACCCGACAAGCCTTGCCGTTGCTGCGGCGTGAGCCGTCGGCGGACAACCGCTCGGCGCATGGCGCTTATGTATTGGCCGAGGCCGAGGGCGGGCGGCAGGCGACGTTGCTCGCGACCGGCTCCGAGGTGTCGATCGCGATGATGGCGCGCGAGGCGCTCGCCAAGGACGGCATCCAAGCCGCGGGTGTGTCGATGCCGTGCTGGGAATTGTTCGAGGCCGAGCCCAAGGAATACCGCGACCGGGTTCTCGGCACGGCGCCCCGGGTCGCGGTCGAGGCTGCCGTCGGTTTCGGCTGGGATCGCTGGATCGGGGAGCACGGCGCCTTTGTCGGCATGCTCGGCTTTGGCGCGTCGGCCTCAGGCGAGGCGCTCTATCCGCATTTCGGGATTACGCCCGAAAAGGTTGCCGAGGCCGCCCGCTCGCTTCTATAGATTGGCGAAAGCTTTTTCGGGAGGAGCAAGCCATGGCTGTGCGGGTTGCAATCAACGGTTTCGGCCGCATCGGCCGCCTCGTCTTGCGCGCGGCTTACGAGCATAGGCACACCGAGATCGACGTCGTCGGGGTCAACGATCTCGGCTCGGTCGAAACCAATGCGCACCTATTGCGGTACGACAGCGTGCATGGCCGCTTTCCCGGCGAGGTCACGACCGGCGACAATTGGATGGATATCGGCCGCGGCAAGATCCGCGTCACCGCCGAGCGCGACCCGGCGAAATTGCCGTGGGGCGAACTCGGCGTCGATGTGGCGCTCGAATGCACCGGCATCTTCACCCGGCGCGAGGCCGCGGCAAAGCATCTCGAAGCCGGTGCCAGGCGGGTCCTGATCTCAGCCCCGGCCGATGGCGCCGACATGACCGTGGTGATGGGCGTCAACCACGACGAACTCGCGCCCGCGCACAAGGTCGTCTCGAACGCGTCGTGCACGACCAATTGCCTCGCCCCGGTCGCCTACGTATTGCACCAGGGGATCGGCATCGAGCGCGGCTATATGACGACGATCCATTCCTACACCGGCGACCAGAGCCTGCAGGACACGCTGCATTCGGATTTGCGCCGGGCGCGGGCCGCTTCTTTGTCGCTGAT
>Ga0210396_10007555_pt1 | contig 10334 bp, 8 predicted proteins | sample IncBWH17OmetaG_FD_155466 | JGI IMG/M metagenome (GOLD analysis project Ga0210396, IMG submission 155466) | Forest soil microbial communities from Barre Woods Harvard Forest LTER site, Petersham, Massachusetts, United States - Inc-BW-H-17-O ... | reverse complement strand
ATCGGCAACCATGTACGTTTGCCGTTGGTGCCATTGAGTGAAGGCGTATACTCGAAGCTGCGGGCGTATATGCAAGGGTAGGTTGGATAACTCCTGGTCAGGGACCGGCGTTTGCATAGCTAGTGTATGCAAATGAAGAAATGGGGAGTTGGTATCGGCATCCTTGTGGTCTTGATGGTCGCAGGTTATACCATTGCGGATCGGCTGGTCCGCAACAAGGTGGCGGCGGCACTCGGGGCGATGCCCGATTCACTGCATGTCGGCTATGCTTCTATACACGTCAATTTGTTTACGGGTTCGGTGATCATCGACTCCCTGCATGGGCGCGGGATGACCATTGACCGGCTGGGTGCGCATGGGATCAAATTCCTCACTTTGCTTCGGACACACCGGTTGTCGCTGTCTTCGCTGCGGCTGGAGGGCTTTAAGAGCAAGGAACTATCCATGACCGGCACCGTGACGGTGGATTCATTGAGCGGACCGGCAGATTCGCTGGGGTTGGACGATGTTCGGTTTGGCGCGGTACGGGCGGACCTCGACCGGCTGCGCTATGTTATCCCGGAATCCGACGAGATCGTACTGGCCACGCATCTGGAGCTGGATAGCCGGAAAAAGCTGTTACGGCTGGACACGCTGCGGATCATGCCTATGCTCGATCGACAGGAGATTGGCCGAAAACAGGGCCACCAGGTAGACGTGGCAGAAACGACCAGCGAGGGGATCGAGGTAGAAGGGCTGGAGACCATGGAGCTGCTGGAACACCGACTCGTGGCCGGGAAGATAACGATCCATAGCAGCCATATCCGGGTGTTCCGCGACCGGCGGCTGCCGCTGGCGAAGGGAGAAAAAGAATTGCCGGTGCAGTCTCTGAAGGCCCTGCCGGTGTCCCTACGCGTCGGATCGGTGGAGATCGGGCCTACGCTTTTTGCGTACGAGGAGTATCCCGCTAAAGGGGACCGAACGGGCACGTTGAAGATCTACCGGATGAGCGGAACCATCACCCCCCTGATCAATCACCCCTTGGCCGGCGACCCCGCCTATATCACTGTTCGGACCGAAGGTTCGCTGATGAATTCCGGGTCGGTGGTCGCGACAACGAAGATGCCCTTGCACGCAGGCGATCCCTATCTTGTAGAAGGTGCTTTTCACGAGCTGGATGTGACGAAACTGAACGATCCCGCGGAGAACCTGGGCAAGTTGCACCTGGAGTCGGGAATGCTTAATTTCCTGAGCTTTCGTTTCGAGATGACCACGGAGAAGGCTACCGGGCAGATCGTCGGAGAATACCATGATCTCGTGGTAGATAAGCTAAAGGACAACGGGAGAGAGGCGAAACTGAAGTCCTTTGCGTTAAAGAAGTTCATCATACCACGCGATAAGGATAAAAGCCTGCCGGAAAAGAAGCGGACGGGGAAGGTGGACTATAAACGGGACCCACAGCGCTATTTTTCTTACTATCTTCTTCATTCGTTGCTGGTAGGGGTGAAGAGCAGCTTTTCGCTGGGTTTTCTTTTGCCGGGTTAGACCCTATAGGTGACGCCTTCGAGGGCGAGATCGGTATTGGGGAAGATCTCGCGGGCTTCCTCCTCGAACACCTGCAATTTCTCGTATTTAGAGCTAAAGTGACCGATAAGGAGACGATTGATGCCGGCTTCCTTTGCGATCGTTGCGGCTTGCACGGTCGTGCTGTGAAAGCGTTTGCCGGCCTGTTCTGCCAGATCTTTGAGATAGGTCGTCTCGTGGTAGAGCATGTCTACGCCGCGGACCCGCTCCGCAATGCGCAGATCGAAGCGCGTGTCGGCGGCATAGGCGTAAGATCTCGCCTTGGCCGCGGGCTCCGTGACGGCCTGGTTCTCGACGAGCACCCCATCCTTGCGGAGATAGGATTCTCCCCATTTCAACCGGTCGAAGAAAGATGAAGGCACTTCGTACTCCCGGGCTTTTTCGGGGTTGATGCGCCGGAAGGGGCGGATCTCCCGGAAGAGAAAACCCCAGCATTCTATGCGATGATAGACGGGAAAACAACTTACCTCGAAGCGGCTCTCGCGCAGGATGGGGCCTTCCGTGGTCACAGGATGAAAATGGAGGGGATAGGGCAGGCCGATGTCCGCGACCTTTAATTGCATTCCGATGATCTCGTGTAAGGGCTGCGGTCCATAGAGATGCAATTCCTGCGTTCGTCCCAATAGACCCATCGAGGTGAGCAGACCGATGAGTCCAAAATAATGGTCGCCGTGTAAGTGGGAGATAAAGATGTGATTGATCTTGCTGCGACGGATCTTGTACTTGGCCATCTGCATCTGGGTGCCTTCGCCGCAATCCACGAGGAAGATCTGGTCTTCCATGGTGACCACCTGTGCCGTAGGGTGGCGATCGAAAGCCGGGAGGGCGGAGTTGTTACCTAAGATTGTGACGGCCAGCATTACGCGTTTTTAGAGTGACGATCCATTGTGGTTTAAGAGTGACGATCAATGGCGGTGTTTGCGAATTTAGGGGTTAACGACAATTAAAAGCCCTGAATTGTGTGTAAAATATTTGGAAGATAGCCTGGGCCGAATAAATTGAGATGAATGAGCAGCGGATAGAGATTGGCGATTGTCCACTGCTGCCGGTGATTCACCGGGAGGGGATAGTGCCAGTGGTAGGCATCGTAAAATGCCGGGTCGAAGCCGCCGAAGAGGGTCGTCATGGCGAGGTCGATGCTCCGGTGGCCGTAATAGACGGCGGGGTCGATGAGGACGGGCTGGTCTTTGTCGTCACAGAGGAAATTGCCGGACCAAAGGTCGCCGTGCAGGAGCGCGGGGGGCTCGGGCGGGAAGATGGCGGGTAAGTGCTCATAGAGCCGCTGAAACCGGTCGCGGGCGGCGATAGGGAGAAGACCGTTGTGCGAGGCGAGTTTTATCTGGGGTTCGAGGCGGCGGTGGATGAAGAAGTCGGTCCAGGTCGCTTCCGGGGTATTGTCCTGGGGGAGGGCGCCCATGTAGTTGGGGTGATCGAGGCCGAAAAGCAGGGGCGCTGACTTGCCTGGGGAGGTCGGGAGGTGGCCATTTGCGGGGGCGGTGACCCGGTGAAGGGCGGCGAGCTGTTCGCCGAAAAGGGTCCAAAAACGGGTGGTTGGCGAGCCCTGGCCGATCCATTCCAGGACGAGCACTTGCCGTTCATCCACGGTGGTGCAGGCTATCGTGAGTGGGATCCTGATGACGCCCTGGCGGGCAAGGAGGTCGAGTCCCCGGGCTTCGGCCTGGAAGAGCGCAGGATATCTTGTGGAATGATTGAACTTACAGAACCATGTCCTGTTATCTTTCGTAGATACATGGAAAGCATCGTTGATGGAGCCGCCGCCAATGGGTTGGAGGGTAAGGTCCCCGGGGTCCAGATCGGGCAGGGCCCGGAGCAGGAGCGCTTGCAGGTCGGCCGGCATCTTGATTTAGCTAGTTTACTGACTTTCTGTCCGTTGTCTTACTTCGTCGCCGCGACCGTGCAGGGGCGATCACAGGTCGGGGCCGTTGAGCAGTTCTCTCTCCACCTCTTCCAGATGGATGATGTCCCAGGCCTCGCTTTCCGTGGGGGTCACGTTCATTAACTCCAGTAGTCCATTGTCTTCCAGGCTTTTCTCCACCGTGGGTGTCAGCTCACAGATGACAAAGGAGGCGCTGTTGTCGTAGAAAGCCTGCTGGATGCGGACCAGCGCCTCAGCAGCAGCATCGTCCACGGTTTGGGTGTCTTTTAAGATGAGAACCACGTTTTTAACGTCCTTTTGGAGAATAGGGAGTAAACATTGGTCCAAATCCTCTGTCATATTAGCAGCAAGAATGGTTTCGGGGATCGTAATGGCATAAAATTTTTCTCTGGTATCAATTTTGACTTGCATATACACTTAAAGATTATTAACGGCCGTTAATAAAGTGGCGGAAACAGAAGTCAAAAATATTCGTTATTATTGTATAAAGCTCAATAACTTAAAAATGGATAATAATTTTTCAGCCCAGGTAAAGGAGATTATATCGTTCAGCAGGGAGGAAGCTTTGCGACTGGGGAACGATTTTATCGGTACGGAGCACTTATTGTTGGGGTTGATTCGTGAGGGCGATAATACAGCTGTCCGCATTTTGAAAAGTTTCAATGTGGACCTGTATGAGTTGCGAAAGGAGGTGGAGATGGCAGTAAAGGATAAGACCGGTAAAAATATCGCGAACATCAATAGTCTGCCGCTTACCAAACAGGCGGAGAAAGTGATACGAGTGACCGTTCTGGAAGCAAAAGCCCTCAAAAGCCCGACCGTAGAGACTGAACACCTGATGCTCTCGATCCTGAAGAACAAAGAAAACATTGCTACTCAGATCTTAAATCAATTCGACGTGGATTACGACTTGTTCAGAAACGAATTAGGCGTTGTGAAGAGCAACGACGTCCGCAGCGAGTATGCGGAAGAGAACGATGACGATTTCGACGAGGAAAAGAAGTATTCGCAGCAAAAAGCGCGTTCTGCTGGCAACACCAAGAGCAAGACCCCGGTGTTGGATAATTTCGGCAGGGACATCACCCGCCTGGCGGAAATGGGTGCCCTGGACCCGATCGTAGGCAGAGAAGAGGAGATTGAACGGGTTTCCCAGATCCTTTCCCGCCGGAAGAAGAACAACCCCATCCTCATCGGTGAACCCGGTGTAGGTAAGACGGCGATCGTAGAAGGCCTGGCCTTGCGGATCGTACAGCGGAAAGTTTCCCGGGTATTGTTCGACAAACGGGTGATCTCGCTGGATCTTGCCGCGCTGGTGGCCGGTACGAAATACCGGGGCCAGTTCGAGGAGCGGATGAAGGCGATCATGAACGAATTGGAGAAGAACCGGGACGTCATCCTCTTTATCGATGAGATCCACACCATAGTAGGGGCGGGCGGCGCCAGCGGTTCGCTGGATGCTTCGAATATCTTCAAGCCTGCCCTGGCCCGTGGCGAACTCCAATGCATTGGCGCCTCGACGCTGGATGAGTACCGGATGTACATCGAGAAGGACGGCGCTTTGGATCGCCGGTTCCAGAAGGTGATGGTCGATCCGCCGAGCGTGGAAGAGACCATTCAGATCCTCAACAATATCAAATCGAAATACGAAGACTATCACAACGTCACGTACTCCGATGATGCGATCGACGCCTGTGTGAAGTTGAGCGACCGGTATATGACCGACCGTTTGTTGCCGGACAAAGCCATCGACGTACTCGATGAAGTAGGCGCCCGGGTGCATCTCAAGAACATCAATGTTCCGCAGAACATCGTAGACCTGGAAAAGAAGATCGAAGACGTGAAGAACGAGAAGAACAAGGTGGTGAAGAGCCAGAAGTTCGAAGAAGCCGCTTCACTCCGGGATACGGAAAAACGTCTGCAGGAAGAACTGGAAAAGGCCAAGGCCGAATGGGAAGAGGAAAGCAAACATAAACGCTATCCCATCGACGAAGAGAATATAGCCGAAGTGGTCAGCATGATGACCGGTATCCCGGTGAAACGCATGGTACAGGCCGAGACGGAGAAGCTGAAGAATATGGCCATCGACATGCGTGGCATGGTCGTAGGTCAGGACGATGCGATCACCAAGGTGGTGAAAGCGATCCAGCGTAACCGGGTGGGTTTGAAAGATCCCAAGAAGCCGATTGGTACCTTTATCTTCCTTGGACCCACGGGGGTTGGTAAGACGGAATTGGCCAGGGCGCTGGCGCGTTATATGTTCGATTCCGAGGATTCGCTGATCCGCATCGACATGAGTGAATACATGGAGAAATTCACGGTGAGCCGCCTGATCGGCGCGCCTCCGGGATATGTGGGTTACGAAGAAGGCGGCCAATTGACGGAACGGGTTCGTCGGAAGCCTTATTCGGTGATCCTTCTCGACGAGATCGAGAAAGCGCATCCGGACATCTATAACATCCTGTTGCAGGTGTTGGATGACGGTCAGCTCACGGATGGTCTGGGTCGGAAGGTCGATTTCAAGAACACCCTGATCATCATGACTTCGAATATCGGAGTACGGCAGCTCAAGGATTTCGGTGACGGCGTAGGTTTCGCCACGGCTGCGCGGACGCAGAACGTGGACGAGAACAACAAGGCTGTGATCGAGAAGGCGCTGAAACGCACCTTTAGCCCCGAGTTCCTGAACCGTATCGACGATGTCGTGATCTTCAACTCGCTGAATAAGGAGCATATCTTCCAGATCATCGATATCCTGATGAAGGGTGTGCTGAAACGTCTGAACAATCTCGGGTTCACCCTGGAGCTGACGGACGAGGCCAAGAACTTCATCGCGGATAAGGGTTATGATGCGCAGTTTGGCGCCCGGCCGTTGCACAGGGCCATCCAGAAATACCTGGAAGATCCCCTGGCCGAAGAGATCCTGAACATGAGCATCAAGAACGGGGATATCCTGATCGCCGATCTGGACAAGGAGAACTCGAAGATCAAGTTCACCCTCAAGGAAAAAACGAAAGAAAAGTCAGAAGCTTAAGTGACTTCGAAATAAAAAAAACCGCACCTTTGGTGCGGTTTTTTTATGAAAAAAATTATCATCACCATCGACGGTTGGTCCTCGTGCGGGAAGAGCACGCTGGCCCGGCAGCTGGCGCGTCATCTGCATTATGTCTATATCGACAGCGGGGCCATGTACCGGGCGATCACCTTGTATTTCCTGCGCAATCATGTGGACTGGACCAATGCCGCGGCTGTAGAAGAGGCCATGAAACACATCAAGCTGGAATTCCAGACCAATCACAAGACGGGGCAGACGGAGATGCATCTCAATGGCGAGAATGTGGAATACCTGATCCGCGACCTGGTGATCGCCGAGAAGGTCAGTGAGGTGGCGGCGGTAGGGGCCGTCCGGGAGTTTGCCGTGGCGCGGCAGCAGGAGATGGGGAAGAACAAGGGGATCGTGATGGATGGCCGGGATATCGGCACCACGGTTTTTCCGCATGCCGAGCTGAAGATCTTTATGACGGCTGATGTGGCCGTGCGGGTTCAGCGGCGATATAAGGAATTATATGAGAAGAATCCCAATATCACTCTGGAGGAGGTGAAGCAAAACCTGGCGAAAAGGGATTATATCGACTCGCACAGGGCCATCAGTCCCTTGCGGCAAGCCGAAGATGCGATCGTGCTGGACAATTCGCATCTGACGATGAAGCAGCAGCTGGAGATTGCGGAGGATTGGGTCAGGGAGCGGCTGTGATGGATAGACGGGCGATGCTGCCGGATGCTGCCGCGGACATGACGCTGCTGGATGCCGCCGCGGACGGGCGATGTTGCCGCGGAAATTTAAAAATTAGTTATTCCAGCCCGCTGAAATACTTCTCTATATTTGCGGCGCATGGAAACGTCCCAATTCGAAGAACTTTATTTTACCTATGTCAAGGCGATTCGTGCCAATATCTCGAAGCTACTCAGGCAACCCGAGGACATCGACGATGTAGCGCAGGAAGTATTCGTCAAACTCTGGCAGAACAGGGAAAAGATCGATGTCAATAAAGGCGTTGCCAACTGGTTATATGTAACGAGCTTTCATCAATCGATTAACTTTTTAAAGCAGAAACTGCGGCTGGACATGGCCTATCCTCATGCCATCGATCTGTCGCTGATCCCCGACGAGCTTCCCGCCAGTGATGTGCTGGAAGCACGTTTACCGCTTATTCAGGAGGCGATCGAGAAGTTGCCGGAACGAAAGAGGCTTGCCTTTCGTCAATGCCGGCTCGAAGGCAATTCGCTGGATGAGGTCGCCGCCGGCATGGGTATTACCAAGGAGGCCGTAAAAGGATATCTGAAAGATGCCAAACATTTCATTCTTGCGTATGTGCGTGAGAATGAGCGGTCATCGTCTCTCCTGCCATTACTTCTGGCCTTTTTTCTACGTTGACCGGACCTGGTAACGCTTGATCAAACCCTGGTAACGTTTTCTTAATATAGGCGGAAGCCCCCTTTTCTATTTTTCCGGGTATTTAATATTGAACAGAAAATGACAGAGCTTGAACGACTGATAAAAGGTTATTGGGATGGTACGCTCACCAGGGGAGAGCGGGAGCAGCTTTTTGAATTACTCGGAGAGTATTCCATTGAAGAAGACAGCGAAAGCTATGCCGACTATATCCGGTTATTGCAGCAGTCCCCGGCAGAAGAGAACAGGAAGGACGCACATTTTCAGGAAGAGTGGAACAGGCTGAGATCCAGCATAGAGGTAGCCGGACCGGCAACGATGCGGTCCCGATGGGCCATCCTGCGCGATGCTGCGCCAACCAGGTTATGGCGCCGGATGAGCTATGCGGCGGCCATCGCGCTGGTGGTTGTCGCGGGCTGGTGGTGGATCAGGTCATCCGGAACGAGGACAGATGCGGTCCTCAAACAGGAGTCTGCGGTGCGGGAGGTTGTCTATACGAATAAGCATAGTGCTATACTGGATACGGTCCTTCCCGACGGCTCGGCTGTCGAGCTGTATCCCGGAGCGACGTTGCGTTTTGAACGGAATTTCGATAGTATACAAAGGGATGTGCATATGGATGGGAGGATCGTGTTCAGGGTCGGGAAGGAGGCGGGCAAGCCGTTTACGGTTTTTGCGGGACGATTTTCGACGACAGTGCTGGGGACACAGTTCGAAGTCAACACCGCCGGCGCGGGTACGTTCACGGTAAAGCTATCGCAGGGAAAAGTGGTTGTCAGAAGCATGGCGGAAGGAGCGGCTCCGATGTCCGATGTTTATCTGCAACCGGGGGAGCTGCTGACTTATGACCTGCAAAAAAAGAAGTCGGTAGTAGAGAAGGACGAACTGCGGCCGGCAGCGAAGCCGGGAGATGAAAAGCGGCAGCACCGGGCGGCGATTCCCGAGCTATCGTTTACCGATATTCCGCTTTCGATCCTGTTCAAACAACTGGAAGCGGAGTACGGGGTCATCATCCAATGTGATACGAAGCTGATCGAAGACAAGGTATATACCGGCACCTTCTTTAAAACGGATAACCCTAAAAAGATATTGAAACGGATCATCAAACCTTATCATTTAGATCTACATGAAGAAGACAATACATTTATAATAGTCCAGCCTTAGGCGACACTTTTTTCAAAAATCAAGTTTATGAGAAAAATTAAAAGGATCATCTTCCTTATTGGCATCGCTTTGTCTCCACTGATGCTACCCGCTCAGGATCAGGCTCCGGGCAAGGTAGCAGGGAGGATCGCAGATGAGAATAATCAACCACTCTCCGGTGCGGTCGTCATGGCCATTCCGCCAAACTCCGGTTCCAGGTATTTTACGGCCTCCAAATCGGATGGGACCTTTTCCCTGCGTGGAGTAAAGGCGGGGGAGCCCTATACGATCATTGTGAGCTTTACCGGTTATAAGAGCGATACGACGGTCAATGCCCGGATCACCACCGGCGAAACGCTTACGCTGCAGGTCACCCTTCACGAGGTGTCACAAGACCTGGTGCCGATCACCGTGGGTTCGAGGGGTGAGCCCAGGACTGCGCTCCGGAGTGCGGTGCCCATCGATATCATCAATGTCAAGTCCCTCTCCGCCACCACAGGAAGGGCGGACCTGATGTCTCAACTGAACATTGCCGTGCCTTCTTTTAATTACAATAAACAATCGGGGTCGGATATGGCCGATGCGGTGGACCTCGCCAGCCTGAGGGGGTTGGGCTATGACCAGACGCTCGTGCTGATCAACGGCAAGCGGCGTTATCCGTCCGCCAATGTGATCACGGGTGGATTGCGGGGAAGGGGGAACAGCGGCACGGACCTCAACGCCATCCCCGAAGCAGAGATCGACCGGATCGAGGTGTTGCGGGATGGGGCTTCCGCGCAATACGGGTCCGACGCCATTGCGGGTGTGGTGAATATCATTCTCAGGAAAGATGTCAACCATCTGCATGTAAACATCGGCGGTAGCGGCTATTACGATCACAAATACAATACGGCCAACGCGGTAGATCCTTCCTTGTATTGGACGGGAAGCCAGCTGGATGGGCAGACCATCGATGTCTCGATGAATTATGGGCTGCCGATAGGGAAGAACGGCGGGTTTATCAATATCGGGGGGACGTTCCGGGATGCCGGGAAAACCTATAGGGCCGACCCCGATACCAATTATTCGGTGAATAAGAATGCCGTGGTTCCGGGCAGTCTCGTAAGACGGGCGGCGGGGGATGGGTCGGTGATCGCCGGGGGCGCCATGTACAATATGGAGATCCCGCTGGGGCGGACGAGGACGACGTTCTATTCTTTTGGGGGGTATAATTACAAGAACTCCTTTGCGTATGCCAATACCCGGCTGTGGAGTACGGGGCCGACGAAATTTCCGACGAAT
>Ga0210396_10007554_pt1 | contig 10335 bp, 5 predicted proteins | sample IncBWH17OmetaG_FD_155466 | JGI IMG/M metagenome (GOLD analysis project Ga0210396, IMG submission 155466) | Forest soil microbial communities from Barre Woods Harvard Forest LTER site, Petersham, Massachusetts, United States - Inc-BW-H-17-O ... | reverse complement strand
GACATTCAGTCCGCAGGGGCAGCACTCGGCACACTGGGCAAGGCCATCGGCCCCGGCCTGATCGAACTAGCCAAAAGGATGGGCCTAAAGCTGCCGCCGGAGCTTGATCGTCCCAGCCCTGAATTCCCCCCTGAACTCGTTATCCAGTTCGTGAGGGAAATCTGCCTGCACATCTTCCCCGCACTAGCCCCAATTGCGGCGGGAGACGAGTAGTTCACGATAAGGCGACTCATCTAAGCTGTCCTGACCAGGTGCGATGTAACGCGACAGGCTGAGCTGGGCGCGTATCGGGCACGATCAAGCGCCTGGCTGTCATGCAGAACACCGTCAAGAGCCGATTGACATGCATCGACGAAGCTAAGACCCTCGCGGCGGACATCTTTGCCCAGACCATCAGGGCACACAACAACGCGGCGGTTAGCAAGTCCGTTAGCAAAAAGCCCCGTCGCAACAAGGGACGGGGCCTCTGCGCTGGGAGCCGCCTATCGGAATCGAACCGATGACCTACGCATTACGAGTGGCACGCGAAGCGGCAGCGGATGCGCTACCTGCACCGATAGCACATGCCATCGCACGGATGGCACTCGCGGCGCCGGGATTATCCGGCGACCCGGTCCACGAACCGGTCCACACCCGGAACCCTGCGTCCTCGCATCCTGCTACTGTGCGTAAACGTTGCTGACGCGAATGGAACCGCGTTCGCAAGCGGACAATGTGCCCGGGACCGCGTATACCCCTCCAGCAGGCCCGTCTGAAGGACCAGGCCGATGTGCCGTCATCGCCCACGCGCAGCACATCACGACACTACTCCCCGGCATACCGCGAGCATGCTCCGAGGTCAACAAACTACCGTTAGCTCGCCACACTCGCCACCCGAGCGCGGGGCTTCCACGGCGCCAAGGATTAATCGCCATGGCCGAGTTCACTACCTACGGCGGCCTATGACCGGATCTGCCCGGACGGTGACATAAACCGGCAATCACGGGGAACGGCAGGAGAACCACGACTGAGTCAAGAAGACTCGCGAAGGAAGCTGCGATGAGAAGCGTTACTCCGGCAGATGGATAATTCGAAGAGAAAGCGTTACCGCTGCCAAAAGCGTTAGCGCTGCTAAGCGCCAAGATCAGGGCAGCGGCCGTCAGCAGGCCGGCGGTGATGGACAGGATTAGATTCGAGGCACTTCTGGCGCCTCTGGCGATCAGAACGCACCCGATGACCACGCATATTGCATTGCCGGCCGCTCCGGCTACCAGCAATCCTGGAAACCAGGCCCATCTGTTGTAGTAGTAGGAGGGTGAATAAGCAAAGTATATGACGAATAGTGCTATAGATATGGAGCAGATAAAGTTCCAGCCATGCACAAAGGTCCCGAGCCGCTTAAACGGCCGCTCGAAAGCAGTGATAAGTACACCGAGAATGGCCAGCGCAAGCACGGTTGGCCACAACGGTGTAGTAACAGTTTGTAGCGACGGTTGAAGACCGTCCGAGGGACTAAAATGTGTAAGAGCCCCGAGGAGTAGCAGGACACCAAGGACGGCGGAGCCAGCCGCCCAGACCCACGTGGCGCGCGACTGTCGTTCAGTCCTGCTCAGGGCCCTTTCCCGAGCCGGTCCTTGCTGCCTCCCGGCCAGACGGGGCGTTTCACCCGATGCGGGCGGGACGGGTGCGCTCTCGTCCTGGACGGCGGTCCCGGCGTCGGGTGCGTTCCCGGCCTCAGGCTGACGCTCCGCTGCCTGCTGTGCGGGCTGCGGCCTCAACGACTCACCGCTGGTCGGCGACAGGTCACTCGCGGGACTGGCCCGCCCGCTTGCCTCGTGCGCCGGGGCGCCTGTCGTCAGCGGGGGTGAGTCTGACGGCAAGAGCTGAGAGGCCGGTGGAGGCGCGGGCTGGTCGGCGGGGGCCGCGGGTGCTACGACTTCGCGGTAGGCCGGCTCGCCGGGGCGGTGGGAGCTGGGTGTCTGCGGCGGGGAGACCAGGTCGATGTCGATGGCGATCACTGCCTCGCCTGTGGGTCCCTTGAGTGCGAGGCTTCCGCGCAAGGTGCCCGTGCCGGCGGTGTCGATCGAGATATCCAGCCCCTCCTCCACCTCGTCCACGCGGATCCAGTCGCCGGAAGGGCGAGGTACGCAGGCGCGGGCGATGGGCGGGCCGAGTAGCCGGACGATCAGGTGCGGCCGGGCTGAACCCTGCTCTACGGTCCCGAAGTGCAGTTCTGTCTGGGCGGGTTGCACGGCGGCCTGGCTCAGCGCCTCCGCAGCGGGGTCGGCGAGGTACCGGGTGGCGGTGCGGGCGAGTTCGTCCAAGGCCTCGTAGGCGGCCGCGGCGGCGGGCAGGTTGCCGCTGGTCAGCCGGGCCCGCAGCTCGGTGACCGCGCCGAGGCGCGTGTACATGTTCGGGTCGGCCAGCGCGGCCTGCAGGTCAGCGGGGATGGGCGCCGGGCGGATCCGCTGCCGGCGGCTGCGGGCCAGGTACAGCTCGCCCTCCAGCTCGAACTGCCGGCTCGGGGTCTGGTGCGGGTTCTGCTCGCGTACCTTGTCGAAGACGTAGTCATACAGTTCGTCGAGCGAGATCCAGCCATCTTCGTCCCGGTCCGCATCCCCGGTGGCAAGGCCCTGGACCAGGGCCGAGGTGAACACCGAGGGCCGGCGCTGCTGGTCATCCCCGAGCTGATCTCCCTCGAAGGCGTACTCCATCGCGCTGGACGCGGTGATCACGGCCCGGCCACGCCCGCCACCTGACCTTCCCTGCGGAAAGCTGTCCAGCACGTTGACGTCCCCGGCGGCCCGCACCTTGACGCCCTGGGCGAAGGCACCGCCGTAGCAGCAATCCAGCAGCAGCACGACGCTGCGCGACCGGCTCTCCCGCAGGCACCGCTGCACGAAGTCCGCCGGGACCGCCGTGGAGCCGAGCCTGTTCGGACGGGTATTAGACGCGGCGAAAAACAGCTCCCCGGACTCGCTTTTCAGCCCGTGCCCGGAAAAATGCAACACCAGCACATCATCGGGCCGGCTTTCGGAAAGCACTTCTTCGATATGCGCCAAGACGACATGCGCGGGCTCGTTGCGCACCACCTGCACAGCGAAGTCGCCGATCTGCGGGTCGCCGAGCACCCGCCCGAGCGCCTCGGCGTCCGCCGCCGGGGCCAGCAGGTTCCGCAGAGCCTCATGCTCGTACTCGTCATTGGCGATGATCAGCGCTTTCCGTTGGCCGCTCACTGGCCGCCCTCCACCGCGGCGTGCCGGCTGACGAACAACTCGATCAGCCGCGCCTGATCAGCAGCGCTCGCCTGCCCAAGCTCCAGCGCATCGCCGTCAAGCTCCAGCCGCACCGTGCGCCGGGTACCCTGGCCACGCCGCAGCCACTCACCGATCACAGACACCACCGAGCGCAGCCCCTCAGCGGACTGGCCCAGGGTGACCAGCAGGGCGCCAACAGCGGCCGAACCGACCACGCGGGCGCCCGGCGGCGCCTCACCGGCCTGCGGAGTGCTCACATCCTCGACGTTCAGCCGGAGGAGCTCCGCCCGCAAGTAGCCCGCCAGCACAGCCAGCCGCACGGCGTCCGCGCCCTCCTCAGCTATTTGAAGGTGCAACTCCCCATCCATCAACCCACCCCTTACTAGTGGTGATGCCTATTAGCCGGACGCTTAGCCTCCAATGATCCTTCCTGCTCACCGGCGCGGAGGAGCGACGAGCCGATCTGATACGCCCCGGCTGGCTGATTTCCGCCCGCCGGAGACCTACGGCGGCACGGCAGCAAGCTTCGATTTGGTGATTCCCACCCAATTGAACAAATCGGTCCGATGCCAGTCAAGAAGATGACGGTACAGATCGGAACATTCTGAATGGTCGCTAGTTTGACCCCTGATGACTGGTAGCAGGTCTCCGGCCGTCCAGAACAGTCCGCAGTTGCCGGACAGGCCTGCTCGCAGGTGCCGTAGGGCTGCCTGACCAGTTGCGTCCGGTCGTCTGGATCCGTTGTCAGCAAATCCGTTAGCAAGATCAGCTCGTAAGCGGTTCCGAGGTCGCTTCATCCGATCCCGCCGGGGCCGGCCGTGCCCGGCGGCGGGATCAGAGATTGGAGGCGGACCGTCTGAGACGAGATCGATACGACGGGCGGGCCCCCGACGCTTCCGGCGCGGACGGCAGGAGCGGCCACTCGCGAAGAGAGCTGAGCGGCGGAGATCACAGAAGCGACTTGGCTTCGCTGCCCGATAGCACCGCCGGTGAGCTCCTGCAGGCCGGAGAGGTAAGACGCCGCGGCGGCCGCGACGGCGGTGATCTGCTCCGGGGACGGGTCAGGGGCGTTCAGGATGGGAGCGAGATTACCCAGCGCGGTGAGCGCTGCCGACGCCTCATAGACTGGCTTCGCGATGCACGCCCACTGCGCCGCCCAGTAGGACGGGCTCAGCGTGTAGCTGAGCGTCTCGATGGGCCAGGTCACGTCCGTCGTGCCCGCGGGCTCGCCAGCGGCGAGGCTTTCCCGGACGGTGACGGTGATGGTCAGCGAGCCGTTGCCGGGGGCATTAGTGTTCTGCAAGAGCAACTGGCTCCTGGTAGGACTCAGTGAGTTGATGATGTATGTGATGCCCATCTCGGCGCCGAACGGTGGCAGGTTGTTGCCCGACTGCGGGGGAGCGACGTCGGTGATCTCGACCGGCACTTCCAGGTAGAGCTGGGCGGTGTGCTGTCCAGTCGCAGGTGGCGCGGCGAGTTCCACTCCGTTGATGGACCAGCTGAACGTCCCGTCCACCAGGTCATAGGCAAACGCGGAAACGTCGATTTCAGTGATCACACTGAATGTTTCGTAACTGTACTGGGCGACGGCATTAGAGCAGAGAGACGACTCAAAGGTCGTGACGCCGCGCGACACCGGTGTCCCTACAGAGGCGGAACGAGTGACGCAAGAGATATGCGGCGGCTTATACAGCGGGAAGATATTGTCCGCTGGCACCTGGAACGACGCGCCGACCGGGAAATGGTGAGCGAGTAGCGCTTCCAGGGTGCTGAGGGCACCGCTCGCTGGCTTGCCGGTGAATGTCGCATAGACCTGGCCGAGGGTTGACGCACCAGCCCCCTGGCCAGCCGCCACGATCTGGGTATAGGAAAACCCTAGCTGGTACCGCAGGTAATAGAGAAACACGTTGGCGCACCCGTACGATATCGAGTCTTTGTCCGTGCCCTCGGTACTGGTCACCCAGTCAGGCCGCGGGTTCGCGTTGAGCCAGCCATTGACAGACGGCTTGTAGGGCGCCGAATAATACCCGGCCGGGTGGAGTTCGGCGGCCGCCACGCGTGACAGCCCCTCACCCATGCTGTTGCCCCTGTTCCATCCGGAGAATAGATGGCTGGTGAAGCTCATCAGGACTTCTGCTAGTTCGGCGACGAAGAGCATCTGGCCGACGGCACCGGGCGTCACGTAGTCCCCTTCATGAGGGCCCGTGCCGAAAATCTGGATTATCGAAGATTCACTCGACGTGTACCCGTAGTTCTGCGCTCCCGCGCCCGGAGAGCCTTTGAGCACCTGCACCCATACGGAGTATGGACTCTTATCGAAATCGCAACCGAACCATGTCTCCAATGTCGCGAGATCAGCCTCGCATGACGAGAGAATGGCATTAGCTCGCAGAATCTCATCCGCGTCGCCGACGTCCGCGTATGTCACCAGGAAATGTCTGGTAGCCCCGGCAATCTGAAAACCATCGAACGTCTCAGTCATCGCGTTCGCCTTTCTAATAGAGTTCGATAGCGGCAAGCCTATCCCCGCCGGCCCTCGACGCTCCGGCGGTTATCCGGGTGCGGAAGCTGCGTATTCATTGTCTTCTCCGTCTGCTCCTGTTCGGCCGTTCTCGCGGCCCCTCATCCGGTAGGCTCGCGCGCCCGGCCGGCAGCGCAGCAGAGGCTGAATGACCCCTTTCATCGCACGGGCGAATATCCCAGCCGCCACGGACCGGCGCCCGGAGTGGGCGGGCGGCCTGGAGGCTAGAGCACTCCAGCATTCCAGCACGCGGTAGCACCAGGCCGGTGGCCAGCACGCGGGGTTGCTGATGGGGCGGCATCGGGCTCGCTCAGTCGAGGAACGCGGCGAGGATGGGGTTGACCTGGCCGGCGGCCAGCAGGGGGGCGCCGTGGCCGAGGGCGGGTAGCTCGGTGTACTGGCAGCGCGGAATGCGCTCGGCTGCCTCGCGCACGGCGCGCGGGGGGAACCAGCAGTCATGCTCGAACGCCATGGCCAGGCAGGGGGACTTGATGCGATCGAGCCGGTCCACGTGGCTGCCTTTCTCCAACCAGGCCAGGTCGGCCTGGTACTGGCCGAGCCGCCCGGGGTTGGGCCACGGTTCGGCAGCCTCGATCAGGCTGATGGTGGCCTTGACGGCGTCGTCGTCGTTTTGGAGCTGTGCCATGGGATGCAGCGATAGCAGCAGGTCGGCGGCGTCGAAGCTGGGCGGGAGCGGGTCAAGGGCCCGGGCGAGGTCGACAGCGGCCCGGGCGCGGGCCACCGCGTAGGCCGGCGCCGGGCCCGCTCCGGCCAGGAGCACTAGCCGCCGGACCAAGTCTCCGCGGGTCACGGCGAGTTCCTGGGCGATGTAGCCGCCGAGCGAGTAGCCGATGACATCGCAGGGCCCGAGCCCGAGATGTTCGATCAGGGCGGCTGTGTCGGCTGCCATGTCGGTCACCGAGTAGGGAGCCGGCGGCGCCTCGGACCGCCCGCAGCCTCGGTTATCGAACGTGATGACGTTATGCCCGGCCGCGGCCAGGTCGGTAACCTGGGCGAACCACAGGTCGGCGGGCTGGCCGGTGCCGCAGATGAGCAGGACGGGCGGACCATCGCCGGCCGTTGCGTAGTCGATGCTGATTCCGTTGACGATTGCGTTTGGCATGCAGCCAGCATCCGGCGGCCCGGCAGGAAGAACATCGCCCGGATGGGGGATCAGATCCCTGGGCGGCTGGAGACGGCGGCGGCCAGTTCGGCCCGGGTGCGCACGCCGAGCTTGCGCAGGGCGCTCGACACGTGATCCTTGATGGTGCCCGCGCTCACCCCGAGGCGGGCCGCGATCTCGGGATTGGTGAGGCCGCGGGCGACGAGATCCGCGACGTTACGCTCCGCGGGGGTCAGACTTGACCATCCGAACGCAGGCCGCCGGCGCGGGCCCCGCCCCCGGCGGGCCATCGCGGCGGCTTGTTCGATGCTGAGCCCGGTACCGCGTTCCCACGCGGGCTGTGCCTGCTCGCCGAGGTGCTCGCGGCCGGCCGCGGCCCAGCCTGCGACCCGGTCGGCCTCCATCGGCCGCAACGGAAAGCCCAGCCCGTCCCGGGCGGTAGCGGCGGCCGCCAGCAGCGGCAGGCCGCGCCCGGCGCGTCCTTCGTCGATCAGCAGGCCGCCGAGGGTTTCCAGCGTTTCGACCAGCCCCAGGCGATCGCCGGCTCGGAGTTGCCCGGTCAGCGCCTCGTGGCAGCCGTTGACCGCCGATGCCCGGTCGCCCCGCACCCATGCCAGCCGGCCCAGGTGATGTCGGGCGCGGGCGGCATCGGCCGCCAGACCGCACCCCGCCGCGTGATCGGCGGCCTGATCGTACCAGCCTCGCGCTTCGTCGTAGCGGCCCTCCAGTTCGGCCAGCTCGCCCAGTGAATCGAGCCACCAGGCCAGCAGCGGCCGCACCGCGAAGGCACGGGCCAGTTGCACGGCCTGGTCGAGGTGCGGGGCGGCACCAGGTTCGCCACGGGCCAGCAGGATGCGGCCCAGGTGACCGCTGGCGACCATCAGGTTGATGGCCGAATCGGCCTGCCCGGCGACTTCAATGGCCTCGGCAGCATGCTGGCCGGCCGGTCCCAGCCGGCCGCGGGTGCGTTCGATCTCGGCCACGATCGCCAGCGCCGCACTGGTCCAGCCGGTATCGCCGATCTCCCGCAGCACGTCCAGCGCCTGCTGCGCGGACGCCTGCGCCGCGGCGAGTTCCCCGCGCCAGAGCTCAACCGAAGCGCGGCCGAGCACAGCCATCGCAAACTGCTGCCGCCGCCCTGAGCGGGCGGTCAGCTGGATAGCGTCCTGCAACGGACCGAGGGCCGCGTCGAAACGGGCGGCGAAAAAGCGGACCCAGCCCAGCCCGGCCAGCCCGGTGCTCCGCGTCCAGCCATCACCACTCCGGTCGGCGGCCGCCAGGCCCTCCTCGAAAAGCGCGGCTGAGCGCTCCGGGTCCAGCCACCACCAGACGTAACCGGCGGTCGCCAGGCACCGGGCCAGCACCACATCATCGCCCAGCAACCGGGCCGCCGGCAGCGCCGACTCGAGGGCCGCAAACGAGGCCGGGTAGTCGCCGGCGATGAACGCCAACTGGGCCAGCCCGACCTCGGCGCGCAGCCGCACCAGCGGCTCGACCGGTGCCTGCGCCGCCAGCGCCGCCCGCAGCCACCGCAACCCGGTCACGAACCAGCCGCGGGTGTACCAGAAGAAATACAGCGCGGCGGCGACCCGCTGCGCCTCCCCGGCGGCCCCGCGAGACAAGAACCAGCCAAGGGCCGCGTCATGATCGGGCCGGTCGAGCTCGAGCAGGTCGCAATAATGCTCGGCCTTCGGCTCGAACAGCATCGGCTCGATGGCCTCGGCCCGGGCCAGGAACGCACGAGCGTACCGCCACCGGGCCACGTCCTCTTCGCCAGCGTCGGCCAGGCGCGCCGCGGCGTACTGGCGTACCGGCTCAAGGAACCGGAACCGGGTCCTGGACCCGCTGATGTCCGCTTCCAGCAACGATGCGGCCACTAGCTGTCCGACGACCGGACCAACCTGACCGGCCATGGCCGGCGGCATCCCCGCCACCTCCTTCGCCGCGGCCAGGTCGAACCCCGCGGGAAATACGCTCAGCCGCCTGAATACCGCCGCGGCATCGGCCGGCAGCAGCGCATGACTCCAGGCCAGGCACGCATCCAGCGAGTCGTGGCGCCCTGAACCCGTGCCCCTGGCCGGCCATTCCGACGAACCCAGCTCCGTGGCCAGTTCGGCCAGCGAGGCAGCCCGCAGGCGATTGGCGACCAATTCCAGCGCCAGCGGAAGCCCGCCCGCCTTACGGCAGATGCCGCCCGCCAGCGCCAGCTCTCCGGGTCCAGCCGGCAATGTCACCCCCGCCATGGCGGCCCGGGCATAAAACAGCCGCACCGCCTCCGTAGCAACCGTCTGACCGGCCTCGCCGGGAACAGCCATGGGCTCGACACGCCACACACATTCCGGCTCGATATCCAGCGGGATGCGGCTCGTTACCAGAATCCGCAGATCCGCGGCTCGCCCGGCCAGTCGATCGCAAGCACCGCGGGCCGACCCCAGCACGTGCTCACAGTTGTCCATAACAAGCAGCCACCGGCAATCCGACACCGCTTCGGTAACAGCATCAAGGCCGGCCGCCGCCCCGGTTCCCCGGATCCCGGCCCCCTCTACCAGGGCGGCAATTACCTGCTCCTCGGTACGGCATGGCACCAAATCGACGTAGCACGCCCGCTCCGCCCGCCCAGCCGATACCTCGGCCCAGGCCGTCTCAATCGCCAGCGCGGTCTTCCCGACTCCCCCGACGCCGGTCAACGTCACCACCGGGTGCCGGCCAAGCCTGGCGGCAACCTCCGCGAGGTCTGCGGTTCTCCCCATAAAGGAGAACCGCTTCGGCGGCAGCCGCACCGCACGGTCCCGGCCGGCATCACCGTCACGACCCGCGAACTGGCCGGGGACCTCCGCCACCAGCCAACCCTAACGCCCAGGCCCGAAGCCAGCCAAGCAAGCAGGACGCCTTCGGCGGCAGGTTCGCCCAGGCGGCCACGACGACGAGAACCCAGGGCCAGCCCGGTGGACACCACTCCAATTGTCACAGTCACCGCTGACTCCCCCGCAGAACCTGTGACTCGGAGGACTCACCGTCCCGCACGAGGAGCAGGCCAGCCAGACCGCGGCGCCGCACCCATCGCAGGACCCGCGGCAGACGGGCCTTCAGCCAAACGCCGTGCAAGGACTGCCCTGAGCCTGGCCCACGAGGCCTACGGGCCCAGCTCCACCGGCCAGCACGCGACCCCGACGGCACGCTCGCCGATTCCGGGCGAGCTGGAAGCAGGACGCCGGGACCTTATGCCGAACGCGCCATGCACCCGCACAACCCCGTTGCTCGCCACCCGCCAGCAGCTTGTCGGCCAATCACCAGCCGCCCCAACCGGCAAGCCATAATCGGATGATCTGCGTGCGCCACGAGGCGCACTGCTATATAGCCCGCGTAGCGGGCATGGACTGGAGGAGGTGTCTTTGGATCTGATGGCTGACCCGTGATCCGAAAGGAAACCGGGGACAATAGCATGCCAGGAAACC
>Ga0210396_10007553_pt1 | contig 10336 bp, 11 predicted proteins | sample IncBWH17OmetaG_FD_155466 | JGI IMG/M metagenome (GOLD analysis project Ga0210396, IMG submission 155466) | Forest soil microbial communities from Barre Woods Harvard Forest LTER site, Petersham, Massachusetts, United States - Inc-BW-H-17-O ... | reverse complement strand
GCCCGATCCGCCGGATACAGCGGACCCGGCTGTCCTCGCGCGCCAGCGCCCGCACCACTTCCCAGGTGCCATCCGGGGAGTTGTCATCGACGAAGATGACTTCGAACGCCGTGCCTGCGAGTGCTGTTTCCAGGCGCCGAAACAGCGTGGTGACGTTGTCGCGCTCGTTGAAGGTGGGGACGACGACCGAAAGCTGAGGTAAACCAGCGGCCTGCGGCGGGTTCACGGGCCCCGGTTGGTTGGCGTCATTCATGCCGCCAGCGTATATCCGATAGCCCTTGGAGATGCCAAGGCGGAGTTCCCGAAACAGCAAGGGGATCGTGCAAAACGGGCAGAAAGCTGCCCAACCTTTTGATCCGACGCGTGTTCCTGACGCGAACCGGTACCCATCCCGGACCACGTCCGAGGGCATGCTTGGCTTGAAAAGGCTCTAGAAATGCCAACGACCACGAACAGAGGGCGCGCGTACATCCGGCGCAGCCGAGCCATTCAGTGGTCGTCCCAGCGCCGGAGCTATCAAGCATCGACGTCGCCGTTAAAACCTAGATAGGAACCGCCGTGGGGTTTCGCAAGGGGTGGGCATTTATGATGTGTTTACAGCGGTGGACTAGATTTCAGGGGCGGATAAAGCGCGCCGAGGCTGAGGCATGTTTGGAGAAGGCTCCCCGATCATCTACGACGCTCCCGCCGACCTCAAGAAATGGCCGTCGCTCAGGGGCCAGCGGCTCAACGGGGGCAGCCAGCCCTATCTGGTGTTCAACGGCACGCTGGCGGACTGCATCCGGCAATTGCTGGCCAAGCCCTTGAAGGGCATTTCCCTGTACGACATCGTCACCGACCCGCAACCGGCCTTCGACAAGAACGTGCTGTCACCGGGCGACGCCGCTGAAATCGCGATGCGCCAGGATTTTCCGAAGGCCTGAGTCGTTCGACAGACCTTAAGCAGACGATGCTCGGCCTCAGCGAACTGGCCAACCCTCGCTGATTTCATTAGGCTTCACCCGGAATTCCCTTTTGCCCTTTCGCGACGAGAGTGACCGGTGAGCAAGCCCTCCGCCTCCAAACCCGCTGCGAAGAAATCAGGCCAAATCTATATCGGCGTCGGCGGCTGGACCTTTGCGCCGTGGCGCGGGGTGTTTTACCCCGAAAAGCTGACGCAGGCGAAGGAGCTGGAATATGCCGCCTCGAAACTGACCTCGATCGAGATCAACGGCACTTACTACGGATCGCAGAAGCCGGAGAGTTTTCGCAAATGGGCGCGCGAGGTGCCCGACGGCTTTGTGTTTTCGGTCAAGGGGCCGCGCTTTGCCACCAATCGCCGGGTGCTGGCGGAGGCCGGAGATTCCATCAAGCGATTTTATGATTCCGGCGTGCTCGAACTCGGCGATCGGCTCGGTCCGGTACTCTGGCAGTTCGCGCCGACCAAGAAATTCGACGAAGCGGATTTCGGAAAATTTCTCGAGTTGCTGCCGCGCAAGCTCGACGGCCGAAGCTTGCGCCATGTGGTCGAAGTGCGCCACGACAGTTTTTGCGCACCCGATTTCGTCGCGCTGTTGCGCAGGTTCGAAACCCCCGTGGTGTTCGCCGAACACGGCAAGTATCCGGCGATCGCGGACGTCGTTGGCGATTTCGTCTATGCGCGGCTGCAGAAGGGCAATGACGAGATCAAGACCTGCTATCCGCCAAAACAGCTCGATGCCTGGGGCAAACGGCTGCAATTATGGGCCGATGGCGGCGAACCGGACGACCTGCCGCGCGTCGATCCCTCCAGCGCGAAGAAAGTCCCGCGCGACGTCTTCGCCTATGTGATCCACGAGGGCAAGGTTCGCGCGCCATCAGGCGCGATGGAATTGATCGCCCGCGTGAAGTAGCGAATTTCACGCCAAGCATGCCCTCGGACTGATCCGGGAGCGGGTACCGGTTCGCGTCAGGAAAGCGCGTCAAAACCGAAATGAGTATTGAATGGCCAGGGCCAAGAAACTCTTCACCATCGGTTACGAGCAGACGCCGGCCGATGCCGTGCTCGACGAACTCGAACAGGCCGGCGTGAAGCTATTGGTGGATGTGCGCGCCGTCGCCGCCTCACGCCGTCCCGGCTTTTCCAAGAACCAGCTGGCGGCAGGTCTCGACGAACGCGGCATCTCATATCTGCATCTGCGCGGCCTCGGTACGCCGAAGGACGGCCGCGAGGCCGCGCGCGCAGGCCAATTCGATACACTCCGCAAGATCTATGCGAAGCATCTGAAAACGTCGCAGGCGAGAGAAGAACTCGACGAATTGTCGGCGCTGGTCAAGAAATCCGGCCCGGTCTGCATTCTCTGCTACGAGCGCGACCACCGACATTGCCACCGGCAATGGATCGCCGAGATCATCGAAGAGCGGGATGGTGTTGGAATCGAGAATCTGGTGGCAAAGCAGGTTTGAGACCGTCAGCAATCCCTGGCGGATTGCCTCGGCGACGCTTCCAGGCTTGTCCCGGCTAGGTTTGTTCCGGCTTGGGCATTGGGCTGCCGCCGAGCTTGGCCTTTTTCCACTCGCGCCAGGCTTCCCGGGTCTGGCTGAAGAAGCAGAGGTCAAACATCTGGTCGTCCGAATTGGATTTGACGTGCCGCTCGATGGTGCGGTCGAGCGTCCAGCCGGTGCTGTAGAGGTAATGAATGATCGGGCGGTTATGCGCGAGCGCGGTCGCGAGCATCACCTTCATTCCCAGGGTCTCGAAGAAATAGTCGCGGAACGGTATCGTCACCGCGTTGGTGACTCCCGAATGGCGATATTCCGGTTCGCCGATGATCATGCTGACCAGAAATTGGCCAGTGGCAAAATCGACGTCGTTGCGCAGGAACCCGAGCAGCAGTCCGCTCGCCTTTTCGAAAATGCCGATCAGGATGTGGGTTCGCTGGTCGAAGGTCTTGATGTAGGCGACGATGTCGCTCTTCGTCATGGTCCGGGGAGCCGCATTCAGCATGATGCTCGCCTCCGGATCCGCCATCCAGCTCGCCCATCGCTCCGTGGCATCCTCGACCGAGATGGTGCGCATGATATATTTGCCGCAGTCGAGCCAGACTTTTCGCTTCGGAAATTTCGGTTGATGCGTCGGCATTGCGGTGTCCGGCATGTGCGCTTTCCTATCGATGCCGCAGCCGGCCAGATGAGTCGAGTGGGTCGTGCGCCGAAGCGATTTCAGCATCCCCTTCCTAGTCGGCCCTCCCCCCGTTTATTGCAAGTTGCGGCAAAAATTCCGACTAACTGTGATTGAATGGCAACAGCCCATGATTGGAGTGCGATGCTATCCTTCCGAGTCAGTGGCTAGGTGCGCTCGGGGGGCGTGAAAAACACTTCAAAAAGGGGCTACCTTTGAAGCAGCATTTGCTCGCAAGCGCCGCAGTTGTCGCGATGATCGCTGCCGGCCCGGCCTCCGCCGCCGATTTGCCGCTGAAGGCGCCGCCGCCGGCCGTCGCGGACTGGAGCTGGAGCGGCTTCTATATCGGCGGCCATGGTGGCTACGGTTGGGGCCACGACTCTTTTACAGACGTCAACGATCCGTTTTTCAGCGGGAAATTTCCAGGTTTTGCCGTCACCGGCTTCGATCCGAAGGGTTTTCTCGGCGGCCTGCAGGCCGGCGCCAACTGGCAATCCGGAAAAATCGTCGCCGGGCTCGAGGCCGACCTTTCATTTACCAATATCAAGGGATCTTCATCCAATACGCCGACGACAACCGTCAGCCCGTTCGCTATCAACTCCGGGACGGCGGCGACCTCTGGAGCATTCGACCTGCTCGGTTCCGGCCGGGCCCGGCTTGGCTATCTCGTTACGCCCGGTGTCCTGCTCTACGGGACCGGCGGATTGGCCTGGACGCGCTTCGTCCAGAACTCGACCCTGACGTCCTCCAACCTCAACCCCTTTTTCCCACCGGCCAGTACCCAGTTTTTGTCGACCTCGACCCCGACCTGGCAATTCGGCTGGGTCGCTGGACTTGGCGTCGAAGCCCGATTGCTTGACACCAACTGGCTCGCCCGCCTCGAATACCTGCACTACGATTTCGGCAATACCGGCAGTGCATTCGGCGTGAACACCCTTGTGTTCAATGCAGTTCCCTTCTCCCGCACCGGCAGCGATCTGACCGTTGATGTCATTCGCGCGGGTCTCAGCTACAAGTTCGATCCCGATCGCTTTGCCCTGGGCGAGGCAGGTGTCTGGCCGCGCCCGCCGATTTACACCAAGGCCGCGGCACCCGCAGCCTGGACGTGGAGCGGGTTCTACCTCGGCGCGCATGCCGGCTACGGATGGGCCGGCGATCCCTTCGACAATCGCTCGTTGACGTTCAGCAATGGAACCTTCTTCCCATTCGTCAGCGGCGCTCCCCTGTCCGGTGTCGACTCCCGCGGCTTTGTCGGCGGTTTCCAGGCCGGCGCCAACTGGCAATCCGGAGCCTTCGTCGGCGGGCTCGAAATCGATCTGTCGGGCGCGGACGTCAAGGGCTCGACCTCGAATGTGGTCACCGCCGCCGCCGGCACACTGTCGCAGGCGAGCCAGGCCGACAAGTTCGATCGGCTTGGTTCGGCGCGCGTCCGCATGGGTTACCTCGTCGCCCCCAGCCTGCTGCTCTATGCCACCGGCGGTCCCGGATGGACGCGCATGGTCACCGACCAGGAAACCGTGACGACAACACCGGGACTACCCACGACCACAACGTCCCTGGTAACGCCGAACTGGCTGTTCGGATGGACCGCCGGTCTCGGCGTCGAGGCCCGGTTATGGGACACCAACTGGCTCGCCCTCGTCGAATATCTGCACTACGACTTCGGCTCAGGCGTCTCCACCTAGTTCACTCCCGCGGCCGGCGGTCTTGCCACCGCGACAACGTCGGGTCATCTGACCAGCGACGTGGTTCGGGCCGGGCTCAGCTACAAGTTCGAGTGGCCGGGAATCGGCGGCGGGCCCCGCTCTGCCTATAACGCCATGGCGGCCATGCCGCCGGTTGCCGCCGCGGTCTGGAGCTGGAGCGGATTCTATGTCGGCGCGAACGCCGGTTATGGCTGGGGCCACGATCCCTCGAGCAGCCTCGTCACGGCATTTGAGTCCGGACTTGGGCAACTGCCGACTTATCTGGCAGGGCCGAATTCCAATGGCTTTGTGGGGGGCTTCCAGGCCGGCGCCAATTGGCAGACCGGTCCGGTGGTCGGCGGCTTGGAAATTGATCTTTCAGGCAGCGACATCAAGGGATCAAGCTCGGCCGCAGGCTTCGACACTGGCGGCGCGCCTGTGTCGGCGACACAGACCGACAAATTCGATCTGCTCGGCTCGGGGCGCGCACGCCTCGGATATCTGGTCTCGCCAAGCATATGGCTCTACGGCACCGGCGGCTTGGCCTGGACACGGCTCGACCAGACCACGACCAGCGTGAATTCCGACGGCACGACCATAACGTCAACGCCGAGCTGGAGATTCGGATGGGTCGCGGGTGCCGGCGGCGAAGCCAGGCTCTGGAACACCAACTGGCTCGCCCGTGTCGAATACCTGCATTACGACTTCGGCGATTCCGGCAGCTCGTCCTCGGGCTTCCCGGCACCCATCTTCTTCCTCACCAACTCGACAACGTCGCGCCGTCTGACCGCCGACGTCGTCCGCGCCGGCATCGATTACAAGTTCGATTGATATCCTGTGCCGACGTGAAGCCGGCATATGCCGGCATCGCTACAGGTTGAACAGCGCTGTATCCGCTAGCTGTGAAACTTCAAGCCATCGACGATCTTGTCGATCACCTTGCGCTCGGCGCGCATGGCGAGCCCCACCAGATTGAGCTCGGCGCGGATCACCGCCCTCACCACTTCCCTGTTGGCGGCGTCATGCGTGGTCTTGAACATCTCCTCGGTGTAGACCGCAGGCGTGACGTTTCGCGCCAGCGCCCGCTCCAGCGCGCGGCTCAGCGCCGCGCGGTCGGCGCCATAGATCAGGATCGGCTGACCGATCAGCGACAGGTATTGCGTGCCCGAGCCGTCGCCGTAGGGCTCGCCGATGCATTCCGGAAACGCCGCCGCAATGCCTGAGGTGAGGAAGCAAGCGACGTTCAGCTTCTGCCACGCTTCAAGGTCGGTCCGGATCACGACCGCGATCTTGGTATCGAATTGCATGAGGGGTTTTCCCGCCGTCGTTCCAGGGTGATCCGAAGAACCAGCCCTGGAATCTTGCCTTGATCATATCCGGATTCCGGGTTCGCGCTAACGCGCGCCCCGGAATGACGCAAGCGGCCTACCCCTTAGCGTCGCAGGCCCAGGCGCGGATCACGCATTCCTTGCCGCCGAATTCGTAGCACTTGCGCGTCGCGGCGTTGAGCGAGCTCGATATCCGCGGCTTGACGGCGTAGCCATGGGCGCCACAGGGATTGGTCATGTCGACCGCGAACGCGGCGCAGGCGCGCTTCATGGTCACCGTGGTGGGACAATCGCCCTTGCATTGCTTGCGCGCCGCGGCCAGCGCCACGTTCTCGGCCGGATAGTCATAGGCCTGGCCATAGGCGCCGCATTTGCCGATCGCGAAGGCGCCCGCCGCCCAGGTTTCCGTGACCAGGCGCGATGCGCCGAGCACCAGGGTCACCGCAAGAATGAACAGCGCGCGGCGTTGCGCGACAGCAGTCGAAACAATCAAAGTCCCCTCCCCCGAGGCCGGTCGGCGGCAAATCTACGGGAGAGGACGTTTCAACTTGGTGAACGGCAAATTGAAAAACGGCCGTTGCGACGCGGTTACGCGCTCAGCCCCGCCGCGCGGCTTCCAGCGCCTGGGGCGTATCGATATCGAGAAACGCGCCAAAGCCCTCGACCGGGACTTCCGCCACCGCCTCACCGTGCCTGGCAATCAGATGACGGGCGCCGATGTCGCCGTCAAGCGTCATCAATTCATTGAAGAAGCGGCGCGACCACAGCACCGGATTGCCGCGCCTGTTGTCGCTGACGGGGACCGCGATCAAATTGCCGCGATCAGGCGCAAAGGCTTCGATCAGACGGTCGATCAATGGCGCCGAGATCATCGGCATGTCGCCGAGGCAAATCACCACGCCGTCGGCATTATCGGCCACCGCCGCGACTCCAGCCTTCACGGAACTCGCGAGTCCCTGCGCAAAATCCGGATTACGGACGAATTTCACATCGAGACCGTGCAAGGCCTTCTCGACCATCTCAGCCTGGTGCCCGGTGACGACGATGACGCCGTGGGCCTTCGAGGCCAGCGCCTGCTCGGTCACGATCCGGACCAGCGGCTTGCCGCCGAGTTCGGCCAAGAGCTTGTTGGGGCCGCCCATCCGGGTCGAGCGACCCGCCGCAAGAATGATCGCGGCGACATGGCGGTTGCCGTCGGTGCCGAGACTCGCACGTGGCTGCGGCCGCGTCACGATTTCCATCAACAGTCCGCCGACGCCCATGCCCGTGAGTTCGGCGCGGGTGACCTTGAGGCCGGCCAGCAGGCGCATCAACACCCAGTCGAAGCCGTTCTCCACCGGGGAGCGCGCGCAGCCGGGCGCGCCGAGCACCGGCACCCCGCCGGCATTGCCTATCAGGAGCAGGTTGCCGGGATCGACCGGCATGCCGAAATGCTCGATGGCGCCGCCGATACCCGAGATCGCCGCCGGGATCACGTCGCGCCGGTCGGCGATCGCAGATGCGCCGAATACGATCACGAGCTCCGCGCCAAGACCGAGCAATTCCGTGATCGCAGCCTTCAGCGCCGCCTCTTCATGCGGCACGCGACGCTCGGCCATGATGGTGGCGCCGGCCGGCGCCAGCCGGTCCGCTGTCACCTTCAGGGTCTTCTCCAGCACCTTCGGCGCCAGCCCCGGCAGCAAGGTCGAGATGACGCCGACGCGCTTGATGGTGTAGGGCGCGATCCGCAACGCGCCGCCGCTTGCCGCCTTGACCGCAGCGTCGCGCAGCTTGGCCTCGACTCCGAACGGAATGAGTTTGACGGTTGCGACCATTTCGCCTTCGACCACGGGTTTGAAGGCGGCAAGGGTGGCAAAAGTGATGGCCTCATCGACGCCGTTGATGCGGTCGACCGCGTCGCGGTCGACCACCAGCACACCGGCGCGACCTGCGAACAGATTGGCGCGGCCGGTAAAGGCGCGCTCGACATTGACGCCGGCGCCGGCGACGGCCTGCGCGATGCCGGCGGCGGCGACGTCCTCGGAGACGTCACCTTCCTCGAGCCGCACGACCACGATTTCCTTGACACCGGCGCGGATCAGCGCCGCGACCTCGGCCGGACCGACCGTGGTGCCTTTCTTGAGCACCAGCGAGCCCTGGCGCAGGGTGTGGACGGTGACGCCGCCGATGGCGTCCGTCGGACTGGCGGGACCGAATTTCATGCCGCGGCTTCTTTTTCTTTCGGCAACCGCAATTGCGCGGTGATCTCGGCCATGATCGAAACCGCGATCTCCGACGGCGAGACCGCGCCGATCGGCAACCCGATCGGTGCGTGGATGCGGGCGATGTCGCTGTCGTTTGCACCTTGGGTCTTCAGGCGCTCGCCGCGCTTGGCATGAGTCTTTCGCGAACCGAGCGCGCCGATATAGAAGCAGTCGCGTGCAAATGCATGCAGCAGCGCTGGATCGTCGATCTTGGGATCATGCGTCAGCGCCACGAAGGCGGTGTAGTGATCGATATTGAGCGGTGGCAGCGCCTCGTCGGGCCATTCCGCGATCAGTGGCACATCCGGAAATCGCTCGGGGCTGGCAAAGGCGGTGCGCGGGTCCACCACCGTCACATCATAGTCCAGCGAGCGCGCCAGCGGCGCCAGCGCCTGGCTGATATGGACGGCGCCGACGATCACGAGCTTTGCCGTCGGCGCGTAGACGTTGAGAAACAGCTTTTTGCCGGCGGCCTCGATCGTGCCGCTCTTGCCCATGCGCAACTGTTTTGTCAGCTCGGTGCGCAAGGGATCAGCGGCGAAGTCTTTGGCCTTGACCAGCCGCTGTTCGCCATCGGCGGTATCGGTAACGATAATCACCGGCCGCCGCGCGGCGCGCTCGGCATTGAGTTCAGCTAGCGTCTGAAGCTTCACGGTTACCCAACTTTCTCAACGAACACGCGGATGGTGCCACCGCAGGACAGGCCAACATTCCAGGCGGTCTCGTCGGCGACGCCGAATTCGAGCATTTTCGGCCTCCCGCTGGCGATCACGTCCAGCGCCTCGGTGACCACGGCTCCTTCGACGCAGCCGCCGGAGACCGAGCCCAGAAACGTGCCGTCGTCGTTGATGACAAGGCTCGATCCGGCCGGCCGTGGCGCCGATCCCCAGGTCTCGACCACGGTGGCCAGCGCCACGCCGTGGCCGGCCTTCTGCCAGTCCTCAGCCGCTTTGAGAATGTCTTCGTCGCGATTGAGCATGGGAGCCTCTTTCAAGCTGCGGATCGGATCAGGCTACGGTGATGCGGCGCCGGCACCGAGGACAGGGCCGCGATCAGCCCGTCGATGGAACTCAAATTATGTACCGGGCGGAATTCGTCAACGTGCGGCAACATCATTTTGATGCCCTGCGCCTTGGCCTCGAAGCCGTCATAGCGCAACAGCGGATTGAGCCAGATCAGGCGGCGGCAGGACCGGTGCAACCGGTCCATCTCGAACGCCAGCCTGGCGTCGGCCTCCCGCTCCAGCCCGTCGGAGATCAGGAGCACGATGGCGCCCTGCCCGAGCACCCGCCGGCCCCAGAGCTTGTTGAAGGTGTGCAGCGAGGTCGCGATGCGGGTGCCGCCGGCCCAATCCTCCACCGACGACGAACAACTGGCCAGCGCCTCGTCGGGGTCCCGTGCGCGCAGGCTGCGCGTCACATTGGTCAGGCGGGTGCCGAACAGGAATACCGACACGCGCTTGCGCGCATCGGTGATGGCATGCAGGAAATGCAGGAACAGCCTTGTATATTCGCTCATCGAGCCCGAAATATCGAGCAGCGCCACGATCGGCGCCGGCTTGACGATCCGCCCGAGCCGACGGATGTCGATAATGTCGCCACCGGTTCGCAAGGATCCGCGCAAGGTGCGGCGCATGTCGAGCCGCAGGCCGCGCGCGTCCGGCTGGTAGCGGCGGGTGCGCAATTCGGCCTGCGGCAATCTCATTTGCGCGATCGTGCGGGTCACTTCCGCGATCTCGGCCGCGCTCATCTGCGCAAAATCCTTCTTCTGCAGCACTTCCCGGTCGGAGACAGCGAGCCTGAGCTCCTGCTCCTCGGCCTGCGCGGTTTCGCTCATCTGGGGTTGCGACAGCGCCTCCTGGACGCGGCGCGAGGCCGGCGGCGGCTTCTTGCGGGCGTGATCGGGCAGCGGCACCGAATCCAGCATGTGCTTCCATTCCTC
>Ga0210396_10007552_pt1 | contig 10336 bp, 9 predicted proteins | sample IncBWH17OmetaG_FD_155466 | JGI IMG/M metagenome (GOLD analysis project Ga0210396, IMG submission 155466) | Forest soil microbial communities from Barre Woods Harvard Forest LTER site, Petersham, Massachusetts, United States - Inc-BW-H-17-O ... | reverse complement strand
CGTCTTTTCCCGGAGATAAGTGAATTCCGCTTCCTTCACCGAGATCAGTATCGAGACCACGGCGAGGCGAAGCTGGGAATGCAATATCGGGTTAAGATCTTTAAACATGTTGTTGCTTGGCGTTGAGGTAGCATTTTCTAATAATCAGACCCGGGATGAACCAGGCGACCAGGGCTCCGGCGGTCAGATAAAGCATGACATAGGGAAAAGGGCTGTACAGGCTGGCGATGGCCAGGACCCAGCAGGCCAACCCACCGAAAAGCATAGGCTTGAATCTACGGGCAATCCCCATGGTAAAGGTCGGAATGCCATATACCGTCAGAAAAATGGCGGCCTCGTTGGCGGACGGAGCTGCCGTCGACAACACATAGGACAAAACAAACATAGAGATGCCGAAGCTGATCCATAGACCGTACACCAGCGGCTCCTCATACGATTGATGCTTTCTTTTCTTTCCCTCCCGGATGGCGATGATCACCTGCGGGGCGACGGCGCCGATGGTGAGCAACCAGATATAGTCCAGGATGCGCCATTGGAGATAATAATTGGCAAAGGTGACCAGACTACAGATGATGATGACGCTGCCCCATAGGAGGGCGCTCAGACCGGTATCCAGATAATCCCGCCGAGCCCGGCTGATCATTTTGGTGATGAGCGCCAGGCTTTCCTGGCTCGTAAGTTCTTTTTCTTGTTCCATTAGTTAGTGCGTCTTTAAATGCATTTTATATTCCCTCCGGAGCAAATACCCCGGGACGATATAGCAGAACAGCACGGCCGCAGCCATGAGCAGCATATTCGTCTGGAAATTGACAAAGGTCGTTAGGACGGCCAGCACCCAGCAGGTAGCGGCGCCCCAGATCAAAGGGGCAAATTTAAGAAGACGGCCGGTGAGAAAACATCCTACGGAATAAAGCAGGATAAAAAAGGTATAGCAATTTTCCCAGCCGCCGCGACGGAAAAAAACAAAGGCTGTCAGCGCCTGGACGACGACGATGCAGACCCAGATGTTGACCAGACCGTCATCGACATAGGTCTTGACGGGACTGGATTTGGGTTTTGCCACGCGGATGATGGAAACTACGAAGCCGACGAACATCAGCGACCAGGCGGCGCCATTGGCGGGGGTCCGCACGATGACGTAGAGCACATACTGCAGCAGGGCGGCGATAAAAACCAGCCAGCCCCACAAAAGGAAGAAAAAGCTATTGTCGGCGACTGACGACCGTGTCTTTTGGATCATGGTCTGGATCACCTGGAGACTTTGCTCCGGCGAAAAGCTCTCTGCGTTGTTTTCCATTTTTGAAAGTTAAGAAGCCCGGGCGGTAAATGCCGCCCGGGCTATGCACTACTTATTGACATTGAGCAAGCATGTCCTCCGCCTGTTTTTGTCCCCAGGTGGGATATAGCGGCTTAGGCTGGGCGCTTTTGTACAGAGCGATAGATTTTTCGAACACGGGTTTGGCCTTGTCCTTGCCGCCGCCATACTGGGAAGGAGTGTTGAAAAGGCTCATGGCCTGCAGGTAATACAAACGCGGGTTGTTGGGATCGAGGGCGAGACCCTTCTGTAGGGCCGAGCCGGCGTCCTTGCCATTGGTAGCCCAGCGGGTCGACGGATCGACCAGCATCTGTTGCGTGGCGGCCATGTTCTCTACGGCGTAGGTCTCGGCATTCTTGTCGATGGCTTCGGCCTTGGCGAGATAGGCGTTGATCTTTTGGGCATTGCCGTCCTTGTCCGTCGTCGCCGGCATCCAGCCGATCCAGGTTTGCGCCAACGCGGCATAGTAATACGGCAGCCATTGCGTTTTTTCGGCGTCGCCGATGCGGTCGAAGGTTCCGGCCAGACTTTGCAGCTGGTCGACGGACTTGGCGGAGTCCAGCAGCGCGATGTTCTTTTGCATGGCCTGGGTGTACTTGTCGCTTTGAGCGCCTGCGGTCAGCGAGATCAGCAGGACTAGCGCGAGGAGCGTCTTTTGCATAGTTGTTGTTTTTGTATTTTATAAATTATTGTTGATGGCGTCCTGAGAGCGGTCCACACCCCAGCTGAGGAAGCAGCCGATGAAATAGAACCGGTTTGCCGGCGGAGTGATCGCTTGTTTATAGAGACCGCTATAAGAGAAATTATAGCCGTAGACCTGATTGGAGCCCAGTACATTGGTCACGCTGGCAAAAAGGACGAGGAAGGTCTTGGTCTTGGGGTTGGCGAAAGAGGGCACATATTCCGCGCTCAGGTTAAAGCTGTTGTAGTCCCTGGTCTTGCCTTGTTCGGTAAGATCGAATTTCGCTCCTTCCTGGAGGAAGTAGTAGTAAGGCCTACCGGTTGCAAAGCTATACGTCGCGTTGATACCGGATTTAAGCTTCGTAAAGAAACGTTTCATCACGACCGAAGCAGTATGGGTAGCGGCGAAATTGGGCATCAGTTGTTGGGTATAGTTGAGGTAGTTCCGTTTAGTATCCAGGTAGGAATAGCTGATCCAATAGTCGAAATTCTTGATGCTTTTCTTATCGCGCCAGAATAATTCGAATCCTTTGGCATAGCCGCTGCCGGAGTTGTTATACGTCGAATAGAAATAGTTGACGGGGACGGTCTTGATCAGGTCTTCGTACTTCTTGTAGTAGGCTTCGACTCGAAAGATCCGGTCCTTGGTCATCTTCTGGTAGTTGATGATATAATGCGTGGCTTTGGTAAATCCTACGTTAGTTGTATAGAACAACTGGCTATTTTCCGGTTTCTGATAGAAGATGCCATAGGCCAGGGAGATCTGGGCTTGGGGACCCGTGCGGTAGGCCAGGGATACCCTGGGGGCGATATCGGACCGGTTTATCACCGAAGAATGTTCGTACCGGGCGCCTATCTTCGCGGCCAGGGCATTGGTGAGGTAGATATCCGATTCGGCGAAAAGCGAGTTGAAATTATCTTTGAACTTGAATAACGTGTCGATGCCGTATTCCGGGGTATGATATTTCTGATAGTTGTACGCATACCAGTATTCGCTGCCGAAGCGGATGGCGCTGAGGGTGCCCAGTTTTTTATCGAAGACGGCCCGCACCTGCGAAAGATCCTGACGCTGATCGATGTTGAAGGTCTTATAGTTCATCCAGAAGGTGCTGTCGGAGAAGAATTCCTGCTGGTTGGCCGAGCTCTCGACCTTTTGGCCGAGATTATCCAGGTTGGTGCTATAGCTGGCGCCGAGGTCCATCTTCCAGCCGTTGCCGATATAGTCGCGCCAGCTGAGGTTGTTGTACCAGTTGTGGTTGGTGAGCCCAAAGGCGTCTTTCATATTGAGGCTATCCCAATCCTGGCGGCGGAGACCGAGGGTATTATAGGCAAAGGTCGTATAGTATTTGATCATGCCGCCGCTTTTGGTGCGGATGCGGAAATTGGCGTCGGCGTTGTGATACTGGGGCATCTGGAAATAGTCTACGTCCTGGGGTATCGCTTTGAAATAGGCATAGGGGTTCACATAATTATAGCTAAACCCGTATGAAGATTGTTTGTCTTTGGCCAGTTGCTGGGTGCCCAGGCCTACGACCAGGGGAGAGATAGTGGCGTCTATCTCCGATTTTTCCGGCAGGTCGATGGACTCCAGCAGGACCACGGAGGAGAGGGCCTGGCCATACAACGCGGAATAGCCGCCGGTGCTGAAGACGGTCCCTTTAAAAAGGAAAGGCGAGAAGCGGCCGCGTTGGGCGATATCGGGGACGCTGGTATAATACGGGTTGTTCACGAGCGTGCCGTCGATGTATTGTTTGGCTTCGTAGCCGGCACCGCCGCGGACGAACAGGCCTTCCTGTTCACCGATCTGTTGTGCACCGGGCAGGGTCTTGAGGGCAGCGGTGATATCGGCGTTGGAGCCGGCGGTGGTGGCCACATCCAGGGAGCTGAGGACCGCGCCGCGTTTCGCGTCACCGGCGGTGAAGGAACCGGCGGTGATGGTTACGGCCTTGAGCTCGCTGAGCGCTTCTTTAAGAACAAGATGGAGGGTGATGGGTGTTCCATTGAGGGAGACCGGTTGTTCGACGGTGTTATAGCCGATATTGGTGATCAATAGGGTAAAATTACCCTTATCGGCCGCCTGAAAATGGAAATTACCCAGGGAGTCGGCGGTGGCGCCGTCATACGAGTCTTTAACAGTAATGCTGGCCCCTCTTAGCGGATGGCCTTTGCCGTCTTTGACGGTACCGGCAATGGGTGTCTGGGCGTTGAGCCAGCCGGTGAGGAGGAGTAAGGCAGAAAGTATAAATGGTGCTTTCATGACGAGTCAATTTTATCATTCGTTTAGGCTAAGGTAAAGTAGTTTATTTTATAAACCAAACTAAAATATAAAATTGTTTAGAAATTTCTGTGGACGGCGGAGAAACGGCGGCGGGCGGCGCTCAGGCGCCGGTGAAGCGGGGGGCGTCGGCAGGGGCGATGGTCAAGGGGGGCCGCAGGCCGTAGCGGAGGCCGGGTTAGGCTCGGATGGCTGCTCGAGGAGGTCTGAGCACGGTGCCGGGTTAGGCGTGAGCGAGTGCCGGGGGCTGGCTTGAGCGAGGTGCCGGGTTCGGCCAGCCGCAAAAAAAAGCCAGGCTTAGACAAGCCCGGCGGTTGTTGATCGTACCCTTTAAAACTAAAATCTTCGTGTTCAATATGTTGGACAACTGCTCGATCCTTTTTGGCGCAAGCCCAAAGGAAAACTGTTGCTACTAGTGTCAATCAGATAATTACGGGATAAACCGCTTAAAGAGGAGTCGATGTTTTCGGTACGGATCCCCTGGCGATATAAAGCCCGGCTTAATTTTCCGCTACTGCACGGATATCAAAATCGGAATAAAGAAAGGATTGGAAATAAATGTAAAGGATTGTTTTTCGGGAGCTTGGAGGGTCGTCGGTGTGATGACGTTGTAAAGATTGCCAAAAGTTTTTAAATCTGCAAGTGTTTGTATCTATTTTTTAAAAAGAAAACCGCCCCTTCGGGCGGTTTTTCTCTCGACACGATTAACTACTTATACTGCGGTATCAGGCTATTAGCCAGATCGACCATCTTCTTGACACCGTCGTCGGGTAAGTTACCTTTCTTGAATTCTGCCAGCACATCGGGCAGTTTGTTCTCCATCTCCATGAGGAAATGATCCTGGAACTCGATGACCTTGCTCACCTTCACCGAACGCAGCAGACCCTGCGTACCCAGATAGATGATAGCCACCTGTTTTTCTACAGAGAAGGGAGAGTACTGCGGTTGCTTGAGGATCTCCACGTTCCGGGAGCCTTTGTCGATAACCAGCTTGGTAGCGGCGTCGAGGTCACCACCAAATTTGGAAAACGCTTCCAGCTCACGATAGAGGGCCTGGTCCAGCTTGAGCGTACCGGCGACCTTCTTCATGGACTTGATCTGGGCGTTACCACCTACGCGGCTCACGGAGATACCTACGTTAATAGCGGGGCGGATACCGGCATTGAAGAGGTTGCCTTCGAGGAAGATCTGTCCGTCCGTGATGGAGATCACGTTCGTGGGGATGTATGCCGATACGTCACCGGCCTGGGTCTCGATGATGGGCAGCGCCGTGAGCGAGCCGCCGCCTTTTACGAGATGACGGATGGAATCCGGGAGGTCGTTCATGTTCTTAGCGACGCCGTCGTCGGCGATGATCTTGGCGGCGCGTTCGAGCAAGCGGCTATGCAGGTAGAATACGTCCCCGGGATAGGCTTCGCGGCCGGGCGGGCGGCGGAGCAGGAGGGACACCTCGCGATAGGCAACGGCCTGTTTGGAAAGGTCATCAAAGATGATGAGGGCGGGCCGGCCCGAGTCGCGGAAGAATTCGCCGATGGCGGCGCCGGCAAAGGGTGCGTAGAACTGCAGGGGAGCGGGCTCGGATGCCGAAGCGGCAACGATCACCGTATATTCCATCGCACCATTCTCGGCCAGGGTCTTCATCACACCGGCGACGGTGGAGGCTTTCTGTCCGATGGCGACATAGATACAATATACCGGCTTACCGGCTTTGTAGAATTCTTTTTGGTTGATGATGGTGTCGATAGCGATCGCCGTCTTACCCGTCTGACGGTCGCCGATGATCAATTCGCGCTGACCGCGGCCAATAGGGATCATGGCGTCGATGGCCTTGATACCGGTTTGCAGCGGCTCCTTTACGGGTTCGCGGAAGATAACGCCGGGAGCCTTGCGCTCCAGGGGCATCTCATATCTTTGACCGCTAATGGGACCTTTACCATCGATGGGCTCTCCGAGCGTATTGACCACGCGGCCAAGCATGCCTTCACCGACATTAATAGAGGCGATCTTGCCGGTGCGACGGACCGTGGCACCTTCCTTGATGTCGCCGCTATCCCCCATCAATACCACACCCACGTTGTCTTCTTCGAGGTTAAGCGCGATGGCCCTGACGCCATTTTCGAATTCCACGAGTTCGCCGGCGCTGACGTTGTTGAGGCCGTACACCCGGGCGATACCATCACCAACCTGCAGTACGGTGCCCACCTCTTCCAGCTCCGCAGAAACATTGGAATTGCTCAACTGCTGACGCAATATCGCTGAAATTTCATCCGGTTTGATCTCTGGCATAATCTATTCAGTTTGAAGTTTGTTTTTGTTACGAACCGCCCCGGGCGGTTGATGAGTCGTTATTTTTATCTGATCTTGTAAATAAAGTCGTTGTTCTGGAACTGTTTCCTGATGTTGTTCAGTTCGTGTGCAATGCTGGCGTCGACCATGCGGTCGCCGATCTCCAGGATGAACCCGCCGATGAGCTCTTCGCGTACGGCAGTATCCAGCTCGATCTGGTGGCCGTTCTGGCCGCCTTTGACCTTTTCCAGGATGGCTTTCCTGATGTCTTCGTCCACCGCTACGGCCGTGGTCAGCTTCACGGTCTGAATGCCCTTGTAGGTCTTATACTGGTCGACAAAGGCGGGCGCGATCTCGGGGAGATACGACTCCCGTTCTTTATGCAGCAATAACTTGATGAACGCAGTCGTGATCGGAGAGATCTTACCACCCAGGATGGCATCGAGGATCTTTCCCTTTTTGTCCGGCTTGATGACCGGGCTGTGCAGGAAGTTGACGAACTCCCGGCTGCTGCGGCAGGTCTCATGCAGGAAAAGCATGTCCTTATATACATTTTCCAGCTGTCCTTGCTCGATAGACAGGTCCAGGATGGATTTGGCATAACGCGCCGCTAAACGAGGGTTGGGTAGCATAGATTAATTCAGTTTCACTTCGTTGGACAATTGACGAATGTAGTTCTCTTGCTCGCTTTTGTTGGAGAGCTCGCGGCGCAGGATCTTCTCCGCCACTTCCACCACCAGGTTCCCTACTTCGTTCTTTACCTCGGTGAGCGCCGCCATCTTTTGTGTTTCGATGGCCGCCCGTGCATCGGCGATGATCTTGTTCGCTTCGTCCTTGGCCAGGTTCTTGGCTTCGTTGATCATCTTGTCGCGGGTTTCGCGCGCATCCTTGAGCAACTGAGCCCTTTCTTCCCGGGCCTTGGCCAACAATACTTCGTTCTCACTCTGCATCTGGGCCATCTCGGCCTTGATCTTCTCGGCCGAGGCCAATGAATCAGCAATGCCTTTTTCCCGTTCGTTGAGAGATTTCAGGATCGGCTTCCAGGCCAGCTTCCTCAGGATGACGAGGAGCAGCAGGAAGATGATGATGTTCCAAATAAATAAGCCTAAGTCGGGAGTTAATAAATTCATGGTATATATCGATGTTCTTGTTTGAGAGATACTGCATCTTCGGCCCTGTGCGTCGGATGCAGTACGTTTTTTACCGCGGGGCTACTAGCGGAATACCGCGAGCAATCCGGCAACCGCAGCCAGAAGGGCAACACCTTCTACGAGGGCCGCAGCCAGGATCATGTTACCGCGAATGTCGTTCGAAGCTTCCGGCTGACGGGCAATAGCGTCTACTGCGCCTTTACCGATCTGGCCGATACCAATACCGGCGCCGATGGCTGCAAGGCCTGCACCCAATGCACCGTAACCGGGCTGTACTACGTCCAACAGAGTGGTCATCAACGTCATCTTGTTTGGTTTTATATTTAAAAAAGAATTTAGGCGATTACCGTTTCTTCATGATGCCCATGTCCGTCGTCATGGCCTCCTTCGAAAGCCTGGGCGATAAACACCGCCGTCAGGTTGGCGAAAATATACGCTTGTATGAAGGCGACCAGCACTTCGATGAGGTAGATGAAAAGCGAAAGCAGGACGAAGAAGGGCGATGTTCCCCAGCCCAACCCGACGTTCATGGCGCCGAAGATAAAGATCAGGCAGATAAAGCTGAGGATGATGATATGCCCCGAGATCATATTCGCAAAAAGACGGATGATCAGGGCGAAGGGTTTGGTAAAGATACCCATGAGCTCCACCGGCCACATGATGACTTTAATCGGACCGGGAACGGGCGGATTGACGATATGCGCCCAGTAGTGCCTGCCCGTGCTGAACATGATCACGATAAAGGACACTATCCCCATAGCGGCCGTGAAGGCGATATTGCCGGTTACATTGGCTGTTCCCGGGATCAACCCGAGTAAGTTGTTGATAAGGATGAAAAAGAACACCGTAAGCAGGAAGGGCATGTATTTCTCGTACTTGTCACCCAAATTGTTCTTGCCGACCTCGTCGCGAACAAAGGTGACCACGGGCTCGATGGCGCCCTGGAGCCCGCTGGGTGCCGTTTTAACCCCCTGACCCTTGGCATATTTGCCGGCGACACTGGTCATGATCCAGATCAGCAGGATAGCGGAAATGATCGTCTGGATGGCGTTGCGGGTCAGCGAGAGATCGTAAACCTTAACGGAGGGATCGACCTGGCCGGCATCGTTGACGGCCCAGATCTTTCCGGGTATGTAGATCTTGTCATCCAGCTTGTTCGTTTCGATGTATTCCCCGGTAAGCAGACGATAGCCATTGTAGAGCTTTTCGCCGTGTTCGAACTCGGAAGCCATGAAAACCGACCAACCTTTGACCGGGGAATACAGGATTACCGGCAGGGGGATGGAGATAGGCTTCTTATTGAACGTATAGAAGTGGAATTCATGGCCGTCGGCGACGTGTTCCAGGATGATCTTGGCCGGATCGAGCTTGGGGGCTTCTTTTTTGCCTTGTTCGGCCGCATTGGGGCCGGCAGGCTGCGCCATGGACACATTAAAAAAAAACAACCCACATAAGCTGAAAGCCGCGACCAATAAAGATTTGAAGCATCTTGATGCCATACCGTCCTGAAATTTGCCGCAAAGATACGGGGGGAGGGTCAGAATATGAAAATAGAATTAAAAAAAAGGCCGGCCGGGGCGCCCTAAGACACCTTGCGTTTGGCAGTTTGATCCGTCTTGCTAAATTGCATCTCATGCAGTTTAGCATAAAAACCACCCTGGGCCAGCAGCTGTTCGTGGGTGCCGATCTCGCGGATCTCGCCTTTGTCGAGGACGATGATCTGACTGGCCTTGCGGATGGTAGAGAGCCGGTGCGCGATGATGATGGAGCTCCGGCCGGCGATCAGCTTGTCAATAGCCTCCTGGATCAGCTGCTCGGACTCGGTGTCCACAGACGAGGTGGCCTCGTCCAGGATCAGGATAGAAGGGTCGTATAATAACGCGCGGATAAACGACAAAAGCTGACGTTGCCCCAACGAGAGGGTGCCGCCCCGCTCCATGACATTGAAGTGGTAGCCGCCCGGCAGCCGCATAATGAATTCGTGCATGCCGATGAGCCTGGCCGCTTCAACGACCTTTTCCATGGGGATGGCGTCGTTGCGAAGGGTGATATTGTCTACGACGGAACCGCTAAAGAGGAACACATCCTGTAAAACGACGCCGATGCTTTTGCGGAGCGCATCGAGCCGGTAATCTTCGATCCGGACATCGTCGATGCGGATCTCGCCTTCCCGGATATGATAAAGCCTGTTAAGCAAACTTATGATCGAGGTCTTGCCGCTGCCGGTGTGCCCTACGATGGCTACCGTTTCACCGGCCTGCATGGTAAAAGAGATATTCCTGAGCACATACCGGTCTCCGGTGTAGGCGAAATTGACCCTGTCGAACTCCACCTTACCCCGCACCCGGGCAGGGGCAAAGCTGCCCTGGGTCGTGGTGACGTCTTCGTTGTCCAACACCCGGAAAACCCGCTCGCTGGCGACCATACCCATCTGCAGGACGTTGAACTTATCGGCCATCACCCGTAACGGACGGAACAGCAAATTGAGGTATAGATAAAAAGAGACGATCTCGCCGCTCAGCTGGCGGGCCTGGGCCTCGGGGATATGCATGCCTTCGGGCATGGCCCGGGTGGCGCACCACCAAACCAGCAAACCGGTGGACAAAGCGAGGATGATCTCGACCACGG
>Ga0210396_10007550_pt1 | contig 10337 bp, 12 predicted proteins | sample IncBWH17OmetaG_FD_155466 | JGI IMG/M metagenome (GOLD analysis project Ga0210396, IMG submission 155466) | Forest soil microbial communities from Barre Woods Harvard Forest LTER site, Petersham, Massachusetts, United States - Inc-BW-H-17-O ... | reverse complement strand
ATGGAAAGGCATGGCTCATCGGCCAGAACGATGATCCGCCCGGCGCCCGACATGACGAGGTCGAGCGTCTGGGTGAGGACGTCCTGGGAGACGTCAAGCGGAACGCAACCGTCGATAGCTGAGTGCGCCAAGTTCTGGAAATCTTCATCCAGAAGATTCTCCAAAACGGCGACGATCTTGCAGTTCGGGAAAATTCGTCTGACGTTGGCGCATTCGGCCACCGTGAGATCCACACTGCGTCCGGTGACGAGTACCATGCGCGGACTGTCCTCCTCCGGTGGGATCTGCATGTCGGCGGCGGCGTCACAGCTATCGGTTACCCGATAAGAGTAGCCGCCGAGAAGGTGGGCGAGACTGTCGCGCAACAAACCTTTGGGACTAATGATAGTGGTGGAAACGACGCGGGATGACATGATATGCAAACCCCTTAAATATGGCGAAATCGAAAAAACATTCAGTAAAAATTAACCACAACGATAGCGATCATATCACCGTATGATGCTTTCATGACGTTTTATTTACGTTTTGGTTAGCGGCATCGCTCGCCGAGCTTCTTGAAGCGGCGGTTCATCCAGTCGTTACCGACGAGGTAGCAGTCCCGTCCAATGGAACGACCGACATCGCGGTGTCGCAGAACCAATTAAGGAGCGCCCTGGGATGGCTCCGGCTTCGAGATTCCCAATCCCGCTGGGTGGGCTTCGACTAACCGCGAGATTTGCTCGCGCAGCTGCTTCGGCGGGACCGCGACCATGCGCTCCATCACATTCAGCATGTGGGAAATCGAAGTCGGGAAGTCCTGAGCAGCGTTCCGAAGTCCGGCTCACCAAACAAACTAACCGAATGTGTCCGCTGGTCTCGCAATGATTCCGCCTTCGCTACTTGCGACTGCGGACGAGTCCGTTGTTAGCACAAAGCTGACATGCCGCTATGTCTGACTTGAGTCCGCTGTGCGAGCAACAGCCGACATTGCCCGCCAGCCGTATTTACCTTGAGACACGTCGGCGACGCCCCTTGCCCCGGCCACGGTTTGGATTGAACTCGTCAACCGCGTTCTGCCAAGCGATGATCTCATCCGCGTACCAAATCCGCCTGTTCGGCGAGATGTAAGTCGATTTGGGAAAGCGGCCCGCTTTTTCCATTCTAAAAAGCGTGGTGCGTGAGATCGGCACGATTTCCAAGACCTGCTTTTCGTTCAGCATGCGGCGAGACCCGCACAATGCGCGATCTTCCGTTTTCGCTCCTTGTCGGTTTACTACTTCTCGCTTGGCACTATTTGAATGAATGCGCGCCAGCCTCGGCCACGTCGACCATCGCCGGATGGTTTGGAGGGTTTGGCTTTCTACAAAGCTCATGGTTCGAATTCCTGTTGAACTGCGTCGCTGTTTCGAGGTCGACTCAGATACGAGCCGCGCATTCACGGTGAGCCATCCACCGCGTGCGTCTACTGTGATTGTTTAGCAACTCCGATTTTCTGATCGTTTAGGGTCAGTGCTACGACACGTCTGTCGCCTGCAAAATTTTATTTTCAAACCGAAACGTTGAATTTTCTACAATCGTTGTGTGCAGGTTAAAATATCTGCGGCTGTACCGTGTATCGATTTTACTTTTTGCGATTCAGAATCCACCACTGCCACCGATGTAAGTGATGTATTTCTAGAGTTAGTTGACAGGAATCGTAAATGCGCGAAATGCCTGTGCCGCAGGCATTTCTAGGCCAATTTGGCCGGTTGACCGTTATCGTTGCCGTGTGATTGGCTGAGTGACTTAGCGGCTAAGTCACTCCCGGCACTTGTCATCATGCATGACCAGCAATCCGAAATCGAACAGGCGATCGAGAACGATCTCACGCCGGAAGATCGTGCTATCCTTTTGCGCGCGCGCGATCTCCATCGTGAAAAGGCGAAGGGGCGCGACCTAGACAATTGGCTCGTTATTGGCATCGCTCATAACGTCCACATCAGGCTGGCACTTCGCTTGGCACAAACCAACAAACGGTCCGGCTCAATCTATACAAAGTACCTGCATCGGATCATGCAGCACGATGGCATCGACGACCGGGACAAGAAACTGAAAAGCATCCCGACCGCTCTTGCATGGGTATGCGATGAGGAACACCCCGATCGCCTTCAACTATTGACAAATTGGCAGAGGAAAATGCCGAACTCAAACGAGCCAACGCGCATTTGGAGGAACAGCTTGCCTCTAAGGACGACGCTAACACCGTGTTCACACCAAAGGACAGCGCCAAGGACATCGTCGCATCGATAGCACCGACGCTTTCACGCGAGAAATTGAGAGAGATCCGAAAAAGCAATTCCGGTTTGGCTCAAGGAGCATCCAGTTCGAAAACCTAAGCCGCCGAGAATGAAGTGATGAAGGATGTCACGCGCGCCCCGGTGTCAAAAGCTGAAACCTACGCTCTGTCGCTTCGGGATCGTGATCCATCGCGACACCGCAAAAGGGACAGCTATTTGTTTGGGGTGACATCTCTCACCACCGGCCCCAGTACCGGAGATGCCGGAGCTTTCGGTGCTTCAATTTTGACCGCCAGCTTTGCTGCTGGCTGCTTGCTCGGCCCATAGAAAAACGCAAAGCAGATCGCCACCAATCCGATAATTCCGGCCAACAGTCCCGCTATCTTTTGCGAGTTCATCGCACGCTCCAAGATGTTCGTCTGGCGATTAGGCCGGTTTCTGAACTTTAGCACCAATGGTGTTAATTCCAAATTCCTGCTTCGCCCCGGTTTCGCGAGACGACCGCGCGCCACGTTTCCGCGCCACGCCGCACCGTCCGCATAGACAGGCAAATTTGCCTCTCTTGTTCACAAGGCACACATGCTCATTCCACCACCGCGCCGGGAAACAGCCGCTTGACGGTGCCGATGAACTGAGCCGCATCAAATGCCCGCGCGACTTTCCAGCCGACATGCGCGCCGAGATAATTGCTTATCTTGGTTTTCATTCACGTATCCCGCGCCGCTGGCGGCGGTAGTTTGTATATCGATAGTTGTTGCACCATCAGCTCACCACGGCGCCGGGGAATAGCCGCTTCACGGTGCCGATGAAGTGCGCGGCATCGCCACTCGCCGCCATCATCACCGCGCCGTGGGCCGAAATGGGCATCGACTGTGCAGACGAATTTCCAAGGCCGGTCTAATGAGAAGATGCCCGCCCGAGTTTGCAGCTCGGAACGGGCATTAGACAGCAAAGGCCCTTGGGGACCATGACAGCTACATCCAGCGCCCGAACGGCGCAAGCGATCCGGGACGCGCAACGCAAGTTTCCTCAACTATGCGCGCATGGGGTTTTTGGGTTCCGTATCGTCGGGCACGCTGCCCGGCTTGCGATGGCAAAACACTTCGCGCCGACCATATCGGCGCCGATCGCAATGGCTGAGGTCGAGACCGCCATCGAATTCCTGGCGATGCTCGATCCGACCAAGACAGGCCGCGTCGACAGCTACAAGGTCAAGCACGTCGCGGAAGATTGGGGCCGGTGTCATGACTTGTCGGGATATGTGAGCAATGGTGCGGTGATCGCTGCCGCGCTCGCGTTGGGGCTGGCTGTTGAGCCGTGCGGGCCGCCGTGGGCTGGATCGCCGAATGTTATGATTGGTGTTTCCGAAAAAAGTTTGCGGCGAAAAATGATCGGCAATGATTTTATGCGGCGTGAGCGGCGTGGCCGAAGTATCACAGTAGACGATTTGAAGAACGGGTTTCAATGTGGCGGATGACGAGTCGACGACGATTCGTCTGATTCAATTGTGAAGTGGTGAGCTGACGACGAGTCGTCACACTCATATCGATGCTGAATCTGCTGCGGGATAATAAAGCAGCAGACAGAAAAGCAAGAAACTTCTTGGACGCCGGTACTCAGGTGAATCCTGCCATTGGACATAGGTCGACCGGGCAAAATCGCTCGACGCAGACCACTTTCACCTGCGCTTAAAGAACAGATTCCAAAGAGAGTTACCAATCCGATTCGATTAAGGCGCTCCCAATAGCGGAAAAGCCACCCGTGCGAAGGGCAGCTTTTCCAAGTTTTTGGAGCAGAGCGAGTGCCCCGTTCAAACAACGATACATCCTTCCGTCCGTCAACCCGGCGCTACAGATTTAGTAGCGATGTTGATCCTCCTCCTCGCTGAATGCGAGGTGGCGTGATGGATCAGCATACCAAAGTCGGCGTCACGCCGGATCATCCGAGACTCGCCGCCGCGCTGGAATATGCAGCATTCGGTTGGACAAGTTTTCCCGTGCCGGTCGGCACGAAGAAATCGCATAAGAATGCCGGTGGCATCGAGACATCCTTGAAGCGTTGCGTGATCCTAGCGGTGCCAACAGCTTGGACACAATCGCTTCACACGAAGCGAGGCGTGGCCCTCAGGGTTAACGCGCGTCTCGATGCGGGATCGGCGTTTAAGATCGAGGGCGTGATCAGCGTCGCCGACCTTCCGACCGAGTTGGGTTTCACACGCGGTGATTACGATTGGAAAATTCCCGAGGGTCCAGCGGGAGCAATCGGGTTCTTAGCGTATCATCCCGATGACAAATACAGCGATCACGCCTTCTTATCTGGCGGATGCTCACTGCCCAACGATATTTATGACGATGCGTGGCACCGCGTTGGGTCCTCGAATTACGATCAATGCCGGGTGAACATCGAAGTTGGGCCTGTTGGGCTGGACTATGAGGAAGCCGTCTGGGATCGAGCGGTTTCTAAATTTCTGTACATTCTTGACCTCGAATTAGTCTTCACGCGACAGGAAGACCAACGATCACAGGCCGGGTAACGCCATCACGCCTGAAGAAGCAGCTTCGCATGAAAGGCCCGAATTAACTTGCGGTCCGTCCCGGCCAAGCGCAGCCTTGACGAATCACCGGCTCGGCTTTGTCCCGTAGGCGTCGGTGGCCGAGAGTGTTGCGCTCCCGCCTGCATGGCCATGGAGCACAGCAATGCCCCATCGAAAGAAGTTCCTGCTTGGCGATCTCAACCAACGTACCCAAACGGACATGGACGTGGCGCTGGAACTTGTGTGCCGCGAGCTACCGCACGGCGGTCGGCACAAAGAGCGGAAATACATTGCTGAACGACTGATAGAGTGCGCGGGCAGCGGACGAACAACGTTATGGGATTTGCAGATCGTCGCGCATCGTGCGTTGCTCGATTTGCCGCACAAGAAATCGGCCTAATCAGTTGCAGCCGAGCAATGGTGGCGCTTCCGTTCCAGCATATTGCCCGACGCACTTCATATAAATGCGGTCGCAGTTTAGTCGGCGGCCTCATCGTTCATCGTTCATCGTCAGGATGCACCCACGCGTAAGGCGTGATCTCACGCTCTCGACGAGGCGTAACCCGGATCTATGCGCCCTTGGCACATGTTCGAAGAGAAGCGCGAAGCGGTCATGGCGATTGAGTCGGCCCTACTCTTTGGGCCGCATTCAGGGGCGTCTTAGTATCGCTGATCCTTCCGCAGCGCGGACAGACGAATACGTGCACGATTGCCTGTTCCGTAGCAACGAGGGCGGACCTAGACCACGCCATCGGGATATTGCAGGCTTCGCAGATCGGCGAGGCAAAATGTTCTATTGATTGCCTGAGTCTTTCCACGGTGATGCTTTCTTAGCCGCAATTTGCTTTACATGCCTTCACGTTCACCTCGCAGATGCTCGCGATTTTGTTCAAATTTCCCTTGGGGATTTCCGCTGAAGCTGACGAGATCATCAAGGTCGCTGCCATCGAAGCTAATACAATGTATTTCATTGTATCCCTCCAATTGTTTCGGCCCCAATCTTCGGCCAGCCGTAACCACGCCTCTCTGTCGAGAGGGCTGGTCGCCTTAGCTTGGACCCGGCATTCCTGGGCTATCTTTCGGAACCGGTCCGCGTTCTGTCCGGCTTGGTCCATTAATCTAAGACGACGGACAGACGAAAATGTTCTGCCGGGAGCCGAGCCTTTTGGGGTGCTGGCCGAAATAGCCACTCGCAAATGCAAAACAGGCCAGCGAACAGCGCAACACCAATGTTACAAGCCGGACAGACGGGGCCGGAATTGGGGTTTATGCTGAATGTGTTGCCGGGTCGCCGGGATGCCGCCCGTCCATAAAGGGCGGCCCCAGCAATTGCTGCGAAGGGGGGAGCGGTTGCAATGACGGATCGATCCGAGGAGATCCCGCAGGACAATGACCTCCGTAATCTCGCCCGCGTTGTCTCAGCTTGCACATTAGGCCTCTGGGCATTTGCAGCAGGTTTGCTGATCGGGGTCTTTCTGTTTTCGTGATCGAGGGCCTGCCACGCGCGGTCGAATTTTTTTGGCGCGCCCGGCCCGCGCGAGATCACTCGCCAGAGTCCGCTATGCCCCGATAGCGACCAAATTCCGCAGCGCCGCGAAATGACGCGATGCGCCACTAACCGACATCGGACCCTTTATCGGCGCACTCGAACGCCTGAATCTGTTGGCTCCTCAATCAATCCGCCACCAGCAAGCCACTTCGCCGAGCCAGTGGAACTACTTTTTCTCCCCAGTACCTGTGCCGGTAGTTGTAGCTGCACCGGTAGTTGTACCTGTACCGGCAGCTGTACCTGTGCGCCGCTCCATACGCCGCTCGTGCCGTGCTGCACGCCGCTCCATACGCCGCTCGTGCCGTGCTGCACGCCGCTCGTGCCGCCGCTCGTGCCGTGCTGCACGCCGCTGCATGCCAGCGGTCGGAGCCACAGCGGTCGGAGCCGCAGCGGTCTGAGCCTCAGCATCGGATACTGTCAGTACCGTAGGGGCCGCCGCGAGGCCGAACGCAGCCGCCAATCCCATCAGTGAAAGGGCCTTTCGGCGAGAGATCGTTTCCGACTTGGTGATTGCACTCATGTCAAACCTCCCTGACTAGGATCTGTACCTAATATTCAATTGAGTCTGAACCCTAGATGAACGATCTGACAACTCATTTGGGTCATTCGCGACCGGGTCGAGCCAGTAGTAAGACCGGCCATATCCGTTTTGCCGCTGAAAGCGGAAGTAAATTCAGAACATTAGCGGCAACGCCATAGGCCATGGCGGGCACGATGGCGCTGCCCGAAGACGTGATTCAAGCTCCGAACTTCCCTTTCACGATGGTAGGCGATGACTGTCAGGCGGCAAGACGCCGGTCGGTTGCCACATGCTCGCCGACGATCCGTCGCAATTCGACAGCCCACGCATCGAGCACCTTCTTGCGCTTCTTCGCTACTTGGATGCGCGTAGCGCGGTTGTAGACCTTGCGCGTGATAGCTGGCAGCGGCTTGCCGTCATCATCCTTGTTCGCTTGATGGTCGAGGCAGAGCGAGGTGGCGGCCTCCGACAGGCCCAGCTCTCCGCACATGGTCGCAGCCGTCCGTCGCAAATCGTGCGGCGTGAATGGCCGCAGGCCGAGCAATTCGCAGATGCCGGGTGTCTTCACCGAGCCGTCCTTGCGTCTGGTGCCTGTCAGCGCGCCTGACATCGCTTGGCGCGACAGCGGCGCATCGCCGTAGCGACCCGCGAAGGCGAACTCATGGTTGCCCATCGCCTCTGTAATGATCTCCAACGCGAGATCGGAGAGCGGCTGATTGATGACGCGTCGCCGCTTGACCCGACGCGCCGGGATGTCGAGGGTGCCGTTCTCGGCGTTCAGCTCGTCGCGGTGAATCGGCAACAGTTCGCCGGAGCGCAGCATGGTGACCAGCGCGAACCGGAGCGCGAGCCGGGTCTTACGATCCCACGGCAAATCGTTGCGGTCGAGTCCGTGCCAGAAAATCCTGATCTCGTCCTCGGTCAGCACCCGGTCGCGCGGATGCTCCTCGTCGAGCTTCGGCAGGTTGATACAAGGACTGGCGGTGACGTAGTCGCGGCCCGCTTCCGCCGCCCAATTGAAGAGGCCGGAGGCGGCGCGCCGCATATGGCGGGCATTGGCTACGGAGGGAACGCCGAGCTTGCCTGCAACAATGTCATTGGAGAGCGTCGCGATGTCGTTCTTGCTGACTTCGCTGGCGATCTTCTTGCCGAGCCGTGGGCCGACGAAGCGCCGCAAATGGCGTGCAACATTCTCCCAGCTTTCGATTCGGGGCCGCATTTCGCCGTCTCGCTTCAACACCGGGGTTTTCATCCACTCAATCCGCTCCTCGATGATCTCGCCCACGGTCTTGCCCTGTTTCACCTTCTGCACCTTGTGCTGGCGCAGCGTCTCGGCAATGGCCGTGCCACCCTTGGCCTTGAGGCTGTAAACCTTGCTGCGGGCATCCTCGACCGTGAAGGTCTCGGGGTTGTATATGCCGAGCCACGCGGTGCGTTGGTTGCCGGTTTCGGGGCTGGTGAACTTGTAATTGAAGGTCGCCACCCCGGCAGTGGTGATGCTGACGTAGAGACCTTGGCATTTGCGGTCGTAGGTTTTGGTTCGCTTATCGACCCGTGTTTCGCACAGGCGGTCGGTCAGGATGACGCTACTCTTGCGCCCGCGCTTGCCGGTCGTGACGGTGTCGGTCATGGTTTCAGCTCCTCGAAGGGTTGAGGGCATGGAGGGCCTTTAAGCACCAGTGGCACCAAAGGTCCCGGCCCTGATTTTGGCGAAACCCACAGAAACACCGCAGCCACAGGCTACGCTAAAAGTGCTTGTTTTACAGGGATTTCTTAATTACGGCGTGTTTCACCGAGTACCAACATATAGCCCACACGACTTCGCCGTCCGCGTCAGCGCCGCTCGTCCGCGCAAAAATGATTGCGTTGCGCCGCCATCGCGTCCACCGCATCCCGCTCCCAACGTCCGTGACGATCGCGATACGCCCCTCTTGTGGAGGCGGGATGGCTTATCGATAAAGCTGTTTCTACCGAACCACGAAACGAAATATTTTTGCAAAGACGGCTGGACACAAAATCGCAAACCGAGCCCGTCGGGCAAATCAGCGTGCCACGTTCTAAAGGCCCAGGCGGAATCTTCTATTGGCGCTCGGCGACCAATACTTCCATCTTATCGTACCGCTTGACCCGATAAATGACCGCGGAAGCGAACCAACATGTCACGAAAATCGCGACGATGAGATAGCCGAGGGCGCCGAAGTTTTCGTTCAGCGCATCGATAAATGTCCAGAAGCTGCCATTGAAGCCGAGTTCGCTGCCGATCAAACCGAGGGATTCAACGCCTCCGATCAGAAGCGCGACGATCACGGACACCAACGTGATGGTTAGGTTGTAGTAGAGTTTGCGGATCGGCTTGATGAATGCCCAACCGTAAGCGCCGATCATGAGAACGCCATCGGTGGTATCGACCAGAGCCATGCCGGCGGTGAACAGCGCCGGGAAAACCAGGATCGACCACAGCGGCAGTCCCTGCGACCCCTGCGCGGCCGAAATGCCCAACAAGCCGACCTCGGTCGCGGTATCGAACCCCAGCCCAAACAGGATACCGAGCGGGTACATGTGCCAGCTCTTCGAGATTATGGCAAAGAGCGATCGCAGCAAGCGGCCCAGAACGCCACGCTGCGACAGAAGAATATCCAGCTCCTCCTCGACGAGATGCTCACCCCGCCGGACAGCCCCGAACATCCGCCAAATCCTTACCAAAATGACGGCGTTGACACTCGCAATCGCGATCAGGAAAAACGCGGACACGCTGGTCCCGATCACCCTGCCGATCTCCTTGAAATGATCGAACTTCGATTGCAACGCGCCGACAGCAAGCGCGACGAAGACCGATGCGATGATCACGACCGTCGAATGCCCAAGCGAAAAGAAAAAGCCGACCGAAATCGGACGTTTTTCTTCCTGCACCAGTTTCCGGGTCACGTTATCAATGGCAGCAATATGGTCGGCATCCACCGCATGACGCAGGCCGAACGTATAAGCAAGCATCGCCGTTCCCAACAGAACCGGATATTGACGAAATGCGACCAGCGCCCAGAGCCAAGACAAGACATTCGCAGCGAGCAGAACGATATAGATGAAAAGGATCTTGGCGCGCGAATTTGCTGCCTCGTCGTCAAAAATGCGGGTCAAAGTCCCGAGCATGACTACCTAACCGGAATAAACGGCCCGAACGCGCCATGAACCCGAGTAACGGCCGCGCAAAGCAGGACAATCCGCGCCAACCGATGCGCAAACTTCGACACGCAGGGACCCCACCGAACCCAACCGTATTGGAAGGGAAAACGCTCGGCGAAATTCCGCAATGACCGGCGCTAGATTGCGGTTTATGCAGGTGTCCGCACCGTGCTCCTAATGAGCGGTGTGAGGCTAGGAGTGGCTCAGTATGATGTCAATCAAAAAAGGTCATACTCAAGGAGATGACCGATGCAGCGTTTGACGATCACCATTGATGACGATCTCGTCGCTGTGGTCGAT
>Ga0210396_10007549_pt1 | contig 10337 bp, 6 predicted proteins | sample IncBWH17OmetaG_FD_155466 | JGI IMG/M metagenome (GOLD analysis project Ga0210396, IMG submission 155466) | Forest soil microbial communities from Barre Woods Harvard Forest LTER site, Petersham, Massachusetts, United States - Inc-BW-H-17-O ... | reverse complement strand
CGCCGAGAAGCAGCGCCTGCTCGAGGCGGCGAAGGCCGAGGCCGAGTCGCTCAAGCGGCAGGCCGTGCTCGAGGCCAAGGAGCTCGCGCAGAAGGCGCGCGCCGACGTCGAGGCCGAGCTCAAGACGCGCCAGGCGGAGCTCGAGCGGCGCGGCGCCGAGCTCGGCGAGCGCGAGCGCGACCTCGACAAGCGGGAGCGCGCGACGACGCAGCAGAGCGACGAGGTGGCGCGCGCGACGAAGCAGCTCACGAGCCGCGAGGCGGCGGCCGAGGCCGCGGCGCGCGCGTCGGCGCAGCAGGGCGTCGAGGCGCGCGCGCGCCTCGAGCGCATCGCGGGGCTGTCGCAGGCCGAGGCCAAGGCCGAGCTCGTCGCCGAGGTGCGCGACGAGGCGCGCCGGTCGGTCGCCGACGAGGTCAAGAAGATCGAGGACACGGCGCGCGCCGAGGCCGAGGAGAAGTCGAAGATGATCATCTCGGCCGCCATCCAGCGCTACGCCGGCGAGTACGTGGCCGAGCGCACCGTCGCGACCGTTCCGTTGCCGTCGGACGACATGAAGGGACGCATCATCGGGCGCGAGGGCCGCAACATCCGCGCGCTCGAGGCGGCGACGGGCATCGACCTCATCATCGACGACACGCCCGAGGCCGTCGTGATCTCGTGCTTCAACCCCGTGCGCCGCGAGATCGCGCGCATCGCCCTCACGCGCCTCATCGCCGACGGGCGCATCCACCCGACGCGCATCGAGGAGATGGTCGAGAAGGCCACGCAGGAGGTCGAGGGGCAGTGCAAGGAGGCGGGCGAGCAGGCGGCCTTCGACCTCGGCCTCGGGCGCCTGCACCCCGAGCTCGTGCGGCTGCTCGGCAAGCTCAAGCTGCGCTCGTCGGGGGCGCAGAACCTCCTCCAGCACTCGATCGAGGTGGGCTTCATCGCGGGGGCCATGGCGGCCGAGCTGAACCTCCCCGTGAAGACGGCGCGGCGCGCGGGCCTGCTGCACGACATCGGCAAGGCCATCGATCAAGACGCCGAGGGCGCGCACGCCATCATCGGGGCGAGCCTCGCCCGAAAGCTCGGCGAGCCGCCGCGCGTGTGCCACGCCATCGAGGCGCACCACGGCGACGTGGCGCCCACCGACGTCATGGATCACCTCGTCGACGCCGCCAACGTGCTGTCGTCGCAGCGGCCGGGCGCGCGGCGCGAGATGCTCGAGTCGTATGTGCAGCGGCTCACCGATCTCGAGCGCATCGCGACGAGCTTCCCCGGCGTCGAGCGCGCGTTCGCGATCCAGGCAGGCCGCGAGGTGCGCGTCATCGTCGAGAACTCGCGCGTGACCGATCAGCAGGCGCGCCTGCTGTCGAAGGACATCGCGCGCCGGGTCGAGGCCGAGCTGACGTACCCCGGCCAGGTCAAGGTCGCCGTCATCCGCGAGACGCGCGCGACCGACTACGCGAAGTAGCGGCGGAAGAGCGTCGACCGTCCGGTAAGATGACGCCGTCATGAAGACGACGGCGACGCCCGTGCCCGTCACGGTGGGGGAGCTCACGGTGCGCTACGGCGCGGCGGCGGCCGTCGATCGCGTGAGCCTCGCCATCGAGGCGGGCGAGCTCTTCCTGCTGCTCGGGCCGAGCGGCTGCGGCAAGACGACGTTGCTGCGCGCCGTCGCGGGGTTCGTGGGCGTCGACGCGGGGACGATCCGGTTCGGCGACGAGGACGTCACGCGCCTGCCCGCGCACGCGCGCAACGCGGGCATGGTCTTCCAGAGCTTCGCGCTGTGGCCGCACCTGTCCGTGTTCGAGAACGTCGCCTTCGGGCTGCGCGAGCGGCGCGTCCCCAAGGAGGAGATCGCGGCGCGCGTCGACGCGGCGCTCGCGTCGACGCGGCTGCCCGGCAAGGGCGCGCGCCGCATCGACGAGCTGTCGGGCGGCGAGCAGCAGCGCGTCGCGCTCGCGCGCGCGCTCGTCGTGCGGCCGCGCTGCCTGCTGCTCGACGAGCCGCTGTCGAACCTCGACGCGAAGCTTCGTCACTCGATGCGCGACGAGATCCGGCGCCTCTGCAAGGAGCACGGCCTCACGACGATCTACGTGACGCACGACCAGAAGGAGGCCCTCGCCGTCGCCGATCGCGTGGGCGTCATGGCGAAGGGGCGCCTGCTGCAGGTGGGCGCGCCCGCGGACGTGTACCGCCGGCCGCGCTCGCGCGCCGTCGCGGCCCTCGTGGGCGAGACGAACTTGCTGCGCGGCCGCGTCCTCGAGGTGACGACGGCGGGCGCGCGCGTCGAGACGCCCGTGGGCGCGCTCGAGGCGGCGCGCCCTCCTGAAGCCGGCTTCGCGCCGCCCGTGGGCGCGTCGGTGTGGGTGTCGATTCGCCCCGAGTGCCTCCGCCTCGTGCAGACCGAGGGCGCGCCCAACACGCTGCGCGGACGGTCCGAGGCGCTCACCTACCTCGGCGAGCTCGCCGAGCGTCGCCTGCGCGTCGGTGAGACGACGCTGTCGCTCTACGAGCTCAATCCCCGGGGCGACCGCCGCGACGACGCGCTCGTCGTGCGCGTCGATCCGTCCGACGTCGTCCTCCTGCCCGACGATGGTGCGGCGGACCCATGAGGCGCGCCCTGCTCGCGTTCGTCGCGCTCGCGCTCGTCGTCGCGCTGCCGTTCGTCTTCCGCTCGGCGGCGCGCGCGACCGCGGCGCCGACCGACGGCCGTTCGCTCGAGACGCTCGTCATCCTCACGCCGCACAACGAGTCGATCCGCTACGAGTTCGGCCGCGCCTTCCACGCCCACATGGCGCGCCTCGGCCGCGACGTCGAGCTCGACTGGCGCTCGCCGGGCGGGACGGGCGAGATCGCGCGCTACCTCGCCTCGGAGTACGCGTCGTCGTTCGAACGACACTGGACGCACGACCTCGGGCGGCGCTGGTCCTCGGCCGTCGCCGCGGGCCTCGCGCGCACGGGCCCCCTGCCCGCGACGGGCGGCGCCGAGGGCGACGAGGCGCGCCGCGCGTTCCTCGCGTCGAACGTCGGCAGCGGCGTCGATCTGCTCTTCGGCGGCGGCCCCACGGACTTCATCAAGCACGCCAGCGCGGGCCGCCTCGTCGACGCCGGCCTCATCGCGCGCCGGCCCGACCTCTTCGGCCCGGGCGGGATCCCGCAGAGGCGCGCGGGCGAGATCTACTGGGACGAGGGCGGACGCTGGTACGGGACGGAGCTGTCGAGCTTCGGCGTTTGCTACAACCGCGACGTCCTCGATCGTCTGGGCGTCGCCGCGCCGCCCACGTCGTGGGCCGAGCTGGCTGCGCCCGTGTTCCGCGGCCAGCTCGCGCTCGCGGATCCTACGAAGAGCGCCTCGGTGGGGACGGCCTTCGAGGCCATCGTCCAGACCGAGATGAACGCCGCCCTCGCGCGCGCGCGCGCCGCGGGCGAGCGCGATCCGGCCGCGCTTGACCGTGCGGCGAGGCGCGACGGGTGGGCCGCCGCCGTGCGGCTCATCCGGCGCATCGGCGCCAACGCGCGCTACTTCACCGACTCCGGCGTCAAGATCCCGCTCGACGTCTCGATGGGCGACGCGGCGGCCGGCATGTGCATCGACTTCTTCGGCCGCTTCCAGGGCGAGTACGCGGCGTCGGTGGGGCGTGACGGGCGCGTGGGCTTCTCCACGGCGCGCGGCGAGACGATGCTCAACGCCGACCCGATCGCGCTGCTGCGCGGCGCGCCCCACCCCGATCTCGCCGTGGGCTTCATCGAGTTCGTGCTCTCCGAAGAAGGGCAGCGGCTGTGGGCCCTCCGGCGCGGCACGCCCGGCGGTCCCGAGCGGTACACGCTGCACCGCCTGCCGATCTTGCCGCGCCTCTACGACGCCGCGCTCGCGCCGTACCGCGCCGATCCCGACGAGGATCCGTACGCCGAGACGGACGCCTTCACCTATCACGCGGCCTGGACGGGGCCGATCTTCTCGGCGATCGCGCTCGTCGTGCGCACGATGTGCGTCGACCCCGACGAGGAGCTCCGTGACGCCTACGGCGCGCTCGCGGCCGCGCACTTCCCGCCGCAGGCCACGGCGGCCTTCGACGACGTCACGCTCGTCGACTACGACACGGTGAACGGCCCCCTGCGCGCGGCGCTGCAGTCGGCCGATCCCCTCGAGGAGGCGCGCTGGTCGATTCGCCTCGTCGAGCACCACCGCGCGCTCTACCGGCGCGTCGCGGCCCTCGCGCGGGCGGGGCGATGAGCGGCCCGGGGGGCGCGCGCGCCTTGACGGCGGGCGTCGCCGCGCTGCTGGGGGTGCTGCTCGCGACGTTCTTGCTGTGGCCGCTCGCCGACACCGTGCGCGGCGCCTTCGTCGACGGCAACGGCCACGCGACGTTCGCCTACCTCGCGATGGTCTTCCGCAACCCGCTCTACCGCGAGGGGTTTCGCAACGCGTTCGCGATCGCCGTCGCGAGCACGCTCGTCGCGGCGGTGGTCGGCACGACGGCGGCCGTGCTGCTCGATCGCTTCGAGTTCCCGGGCCGCCGCGTCTTCGCGGCGCTCGTGCCGCTGCCGCTCATGGTGCCGCCGTTCGTGGGCGCCGTGGGCCTCAAGCAGCTCCTCGGCAACGAGGGTGCGTTGAACGCGCTGCTCGCGCACCTCCACGTCGTCGACGCGCGGCACCCGATCGATTGGCTGCGGCAGGGGCGCTTCGTCGCCGTCGTCGCGCTCACGGCGCTGCACCTCTACCCGATCGTCTACTTCAACCTGCAGGCGGCGCTCGCCGGCCTCAACGTCGAGCTCGAGGAGGCGGCCGCGAGCCTCGGGTGCCACGGGCTGCGCCGTCTTCGCAGGGTCACGCTGCCGCTGCTCGGCCCCAGCCTGTTCGCGGCGACGAGCATCGTCTTCATCTGGGGCCTCACCGAGCTCGGCGTGCCGCTCATGTGCGACTACACGCGCGTGACGTCGGTGCAGATCTTCTCGGGCCTCAAGGACATCGGCAAGAACCCGTTCGTCTTCGGCCTCGTCGTCGTCATGCTCCTCGCGACGATCTCGATCTACGGGGGCGCGCGCTGGCTCGTGGGCCGCGCGCGCGTCGTCGCGGCGACGAAGGGCGCGCGCGTCCGGCGCCCGCTGCGCCTGCGGCCGCGCGCGGGCGCCGCCGTCGCGCTCGTCATGGCGCTGTTCGTGGGCGCCGCGGCGCTGCCCAACGTCAGCGTCGTCCTCGTGGCGTTCGCGCGCGACTGGTACGGCACGGTGCTGCCCGCGTCGTTCACGCTCGACCACGTACGCGCCGCGATCGGCCACGACATGGTCGTGCCGTCGATCGGCAACAGCCTGCGCTACGTCTCGTTCTCGACGGCGTTCGATCTCGTCGTCGGCACGGCCATCGCTTGGCTCGTCGTGCGCACGCGCTCGCGCCTCGCGCACGCCATCGACGTCGCCGCCATGCTCCCGCTCGCGATCCCGGGCCTCGTCATGGCCTTCGGCTACCTGGCCATCACGCGCGAGGGGCACGCGCTCGCCTTCCTCAACCCCGTGCGCGATCCGACGGCGCTGCTCGTGATCGCCTACGCCGTGCGCCGCCTGCCGTTCGTCGTGCGCTCGGCCGCGGCCGGCCTCGCGCAGGTCGGCGTCACGCTCGAGGAGGCCGCGGCGAGCCTGGGCGCCGGCGCGCTGCGCGCCTTCGCGCGCGTGACGCTGCCGCTGCTCGCGCCGCACCTGCTCGCGGGCGGCGTCTTCGCCTTCGCGCTGTCGATGCTCGAGGTCTCCGACTCGCTCATCCTCGCGCAGCGCCAGGCGACCTACCCGATCACGAAGGCCATCTACGAGCTGTACGCGCTGCTCGGCGACGGCCACCAGGTCGCCGCGGCGCTCGGCCTGTGGGCGATGCTGTTCCTCATGACGGCGGTCTGGTTCGCGCGCTCGGCGTTCGGCAAACGCGCGGGCAGCCTGTTCAGGATGTGACCGCGCCCAGGCGCTCCGCCGCGCGCCGCCGGTGATACGCGCGCAGCACGACGATGCACGCGCCCGCGAGCGCGGACGTCACGGCCAGGTAGATGAGGCCGCTCACGAACGAGCCCGTCGACTTGGACAGCCAGCCGAGCGTGCGGGGACCCACGAAGCCGCCCAGGTTGGCGACGGCGTTGATGAAGCCGATCGCGCCCGCGGCGGCCGTGCCGTCGAGGAAGAACTTGGGCAGCGCGTAGAACGGCGCGACGTAGCTGCGCACGCCGCCCACGGCCAGCGCGAACAGCACGATCGTGAGCGCGTAGTTGGCGCGCCCGAGCAAGGTCAGGACCAGCACGGCCGAGCCCCAGAACATGGGCACGAACGTGTGCCGCCAGCGCTCGCCGCGCCGGTCGGAGCTCCAGCTCACGCCGAGCTCGGCCAGGAGGATCACGGCGAACGACGGCAGCGCGGCCCACGCGACGTCGCTGATGCGCAGGTGGAACCAGCTCTGCAGGATCGTGGGCAGGAACGCCTCGATGCCGTAGTGCGCGCTCGTGATGAGGAAGTTCGCGAGCGCGAGCAGCAGGATGGCCGGGTTGCGCAGCGCCTCGCCGATGCGCAGGTGCTTCACCGTGCCGTGCGCGGCGCGCTCGCGCGCGAGCGTCGCCTCGAGCGCGGCGCGCTCCTCGTCGGTGAGCCAGCGCGCCTGCGCGGGCTTGTCCGTGAGCCCGAACAGCACGACGAGCCCGAGCAAGACCGCGGGCATCGCCCACACGACGTACAGCAGCTGCCAGCCGTGCAGGCCGTGAAACGCGGGCGTCGTCACGGTGACGCCGTTGACGATCTCCGTCGCGCCGAAGCGCAGCATCGGCACCGACACGCGCTGGCTCACGAGCTGCGCGATGGGCGCCGCGATGATGAGCAGCGCGAGCGCGCGCGCCCGATCGCGCGCCGGGAACCAGTGCGTGAGGTAGACGATCGCGCCCGGGAAGAAGCCCGCCTCGGCGAGCCCGAGCAGGAAGCGCATGCCGTAGAACTGCGCGGGCGTCTTCACGAGCGCCGTGAGCGCCGCCACGATGCCCCACGTGATCATGATGCGGCTCATCCACTTGCGCGCGCTCCAGCGCTCGACGATGAGCGCGCCCGGCACCTCGAGCAGCACGTACCCCAGGAAGAAGATCCCGAACCCCGTGCCGAAGATCTCGTCGTCGAAGCCGAGATCCTTGGCCATCGTCAGCTTCGCGAACGCGATGTTCGTGCGATCGATGTACGCGATCGCGTAGCACAGGAACACGAGCGGAATGACCCGCCAGTACGCCTTCCGCCGCGCGCGCTCGAGCGCGGCGCCGCCCTCATCGATGCTGACCGGAGCTTCGGACACGCGGCGCGGACAGTATCACCCGACGATTCCCTGACAACTCACGGGCGAAGGCGCCGATGCACGGGAGCGCGCGCTCACAGCGTCTGCAGAAACGCGACGAGGTCGTCCTTCTCGCTCGGCGTGAGCTTGGTGCCAAACTCGTGGCCGACGTTGCGGTTGCCCGGCACGCGCGTGTCGAACACGAAGCCGGCCGCCCCGAGCGGGAACGTCGTGGGGCGCCGGCGCGCCGTCTCGAAGAGCGCGCGCAGCGTGGGCACCGACCCGTTGTGGAGGTACGGCCCGCTGGCGTAGACGGCCGTGAGCGGCGGCGTGCGCACCCAGGACACGCCGACGCGCGCGCGCGTGACGGTCGTGGGGCGCGTGGGATCGGCGCCGATGACGGGCAGCTCGACGGCGAAGGGCCACTCGGGGCGAGGCACGTCGAAGGCCAGCAGCGGCTCCGTGCCGATGCCGCCCGCGCGCGCGTCGGCGTCGGGGTGGAGCTGCGCGTCGCCGTCGCCGTCGGCGTCGAACGGGAAGACCCGGCTGTTCGAGTAGACGAGCGGGCCGAACACGCGGTGGCTCGTGTGGCAGCGCGCGCAGTAGCTGACCTCGGCCGCGGCCGTCGGCGGCACGGGCAGCGACGTCAGCGTCACGAGGCGGTCGTCGGCGCCCGCGTCAGCGGATGCGCGCGCGGCGTTCAGCGCGTTGAGATCGACGGCGCCCACGCCCGGCAGCTCCGGGTGCGCGAGGTGACAGTGCGAGCAACGCCCGAGCGGCGGTGGGTTCTCCGCGAGCGGCGCCGTGCGCTCGAGCGGCGCGGCGTTGTGACAGTCCGCGCAGCGCACCGCGATCTTCGCCGAGAGCGGCCGCGACGGATCGAGGGGCGCGACGAGGGGCCCCTCGAGCTTCGCGGCCGCGAGCGCGCGCGGCGCGCGCATGAGGATCTGCCGGTTCACGATCTCGCCCACGACGCGGTCGACGAAGATCGCGCGCCCGCGCGCGACGCGCTCGAGATCGACCTGGGGCCGCGTCAGCATGGGCGACGCGTCGGCGAGCGCGCGGCGCACGGCGACCGTCGCGTACATGGCCGGGATCTCGGCCAGCGTCTCGGGCGGGAGGTCGACGCGGCCGTAGAGCGCGTCGGCCCACAACAACGCGGGCCACGAGTCCTGCTGCAACCCGAGCGTGCCGAGGTTGCGTAGGTCGAGCATGAGCGCCCGGCGCGCGAGCGACCGATCGGTCGTCGCGAGCCCGAAGGCGTCGAGCACGTCGGCCTCGGGGCGCCCCGCGAGCGCGACGAGCCGCTCGAGCCGTGGCGCCTCCGCGTCCTCCGAGCCCGACCAGTTCTCGAGCGCGAGCCCGGGCGCCGCGACGATCGACGGCACGCTGATCGGATTCACGATCCCCGTCGTGCCCTGCCGCACGCGGCGCGTGCCGGCGTAGGACGCCGAGTGAAACGGCACGGTGACGTCGAGCCCGAACTCACCCGTGAGGTCTTGTCGCCCCGGCCCCGCGAGCAAGAGGCGCGCGCGCACCGTTCGCCCCGACGGAAACCCGCGCGCCTGCCGCGCGGCGACCGCCTGGGCGTTGTCGTCGTCGAGCACGGCGGCCGTCGCGAGCAGCAGGCCATAGTCGAAGCGGACGCCGGCCGTGCCGAGCGCCGGCTCGCCCGTCCCTGGATCGACGGCGCCGTGGCAGAGCCAGCACGTCATGCCGATCTCGCCGCTGCGTTGGCCGTCGGGTCGCAGCGCCTCGCGCAGCCCGAGCACGCCCGTCGAGACCGAGATCTGTCCGGCGCGCCCGCGCGGATCGGTGGGCGTGGGCGTCAGGCCGAACAGCTCGGGGTTCGCGAGCACGCCGCCCTTGGCGTGGACGTGCCGCGTGATCCGCGTGTCCGGCTTGCCGTCGCCGTCCAGGTCGACGGGCTCGCGATCGAAGTCGATGTCGACGTCACGGTCCCACGCGATCCCCACAGACGTCGTCCAGTAGTGGGCGTTCGTGTTCACGGCCTCCTCGACGTTGGGGAACGTCTCGTAGGGGCCGATGTCCTCGATGGCCTTGTCAGCGTCGGTCGCGCCCCGCGCCGTCGTCCAAAGCCAAGGATTTACAATGTGTTCCACGGGATCGGGCGGCGGTGCCGGGCTCGCGTCCGCCGTGGCGACGGGCGGCGGGGGCGGCGCCGGGACCGCCTTGGGCCGGCAGCCGACGCAGAGCGCAACTACAACCAACCCCACTGTAGGGATTTGTCGGTGACGGTGGGCAGGTACTCTGGTAATAGTATCGACCGTCGGGGGAGCATCCCGGACAGCCGCACGGCCTCTTTGCAGCATCAGTAGACTTCCGACCTTAGACGAACCGCTTTTCGGCCGTGCGGTTCAAAAAATAAACGGCCACTTATTCGGGGCCGCCAATAGGGGCGTTTGGGGGCGGGGTCAGAAGAAAGGTCATGCTTAGCTATCTGTTGTTCGTGGTGTCGTTGTTGAATCATTCTGGCTTCGTAGAGAGCAAGAACGTAGACGCAGAGCTTACGGGGGGAGGAGACGTCACGGGGGGACTGGTCGTCAAGATGGGTCCGGTCATGAACCTGCGCATCGCCGACGTGCGGGTCTTCCCGATTTTGCCGGCCGGGGGTGAGCTTCCGGCCATCGCCCCGAAGGGGAGCCTGTTCGAGGGCTTCTCGCAGAGCCGGCTCTACGCGATCCGCTACGGCAAGTAGCCGCGTCGCGAAAACCCGAAGGCGCGCACGGGCGCGCTCCCGGCGGTGATCGTCACCGCCGGGAAAACCGGGCGGCGGAGGGGGATCTGGTATCCTGCGCGCTCTTTTCGATGCGCGTTGGAGCTCTCGACTTTTCGCCGGCCGTGTTGCTGGCGCCCATGGAGGCGGTCACCGATCTGCCCTTCCGCACGATCTGCGAGGAGCTGGGGGCGGCGCTGACCTTCACGGAGTTTCTGTCGGCCGAGGCGCTCACGCGCGGCGCGGCCAAGACGCTGGGCCGCATGTGGCCGAGCCTGGGCGGGCGGCGCTTCGCCGTGCAGATCTTCGGGCGCGAGCCGGACGCGCTCT
>Ga0210396_10007546_pt1 | contig 10338 bp, 7 predicted proteins | sample IncBWH17OmetaG_FD_155466 | JGI IMG/M metagenome (GOLD analysis project Ga0210396, IMG submission 155466) | Forest soil microbial communities from Barre Woods Harvard Forest LTER site, Petersham, Massachusetts, United States - Inc-BW-H-17-O ... | reverse complement strand
TCTCTGACCCGTCCGCCGAGCCAAGCTCGGCACCTTGACGAGTACTCATCATGCACAAATTCGCAGAAGCCTGCGAACGCATCGCAGACACGACCAAGAAGCTGGAGAAAATCGCGATTGTCGCCGTCTACCTCAAGTCGAGCCTGCCGGAGGAAGCCTCGGTCGCAGCAGTTTTTCTGTCGGGCAGACCGTTCCCGGCATGGGAGGAGACGACGTTACAAGTAGGAGGAAGGTTACTTTGGAAAGTGGTCGAGGAGCTCTCCGAGAAAAACGAGGAGGAACTAACCGCCGCGTACCGCAAGCACGGAGACTTGGGCGCCGCAGCCGCAGAAGTGCTACTCGAAGCTGGTGTGGGGACGGGCGCCCCCGCCGGTCCGGGCCGAGCAAATCTCGGCAGTGAGGAAAACCACGAGGATTCAGTCTCCAACCACGGTCTCAGTGCGCGAGAAGTGCAAGCCGCATTTCGAAAGATCGCCGCCGCTCGTGGTTCTGCCGCCAAGGCGATTCTCCTCCGCGAATTGCTCTCCCAAGTGACTCCGCTCGAAGCCAAGTACATCGTTAAGATCATCACCGGCGATCTCCGCATCGGGCTGAAGGAAAGTCTGGTCGAAGAAGCCATCGCCAAGGCCTTCGGGGCCTCGGCGAAAGACGCACAGCGAGCCAACATGTTGCTCGGAGACATCGGAGAGACCCTCCGCTTTGCAGTAGAAGGCAAACTGAACCAAGCCAAAATGCGGCTCTTCCATCCCTTGGGATTCATGCTGGCCAGCCCCGCGCAATCTGCGGAAGAAGCGCTGAGCTATTTCGCGAACGCCCTGGTCGAAGACAAATACGACGGCATCCGGGCCCAGGCACATTGCTCCGGTGGCGAGGTCCATATCTTTTCGCGTACGAGGGACGAAATCACAGAATCTTTTCCCGAGTTGCCGGACGCGCTCGCTGGACTTCCTCAAGCGGCAATCCTCGACGGAGAAATCGTGGCTTGGAGCTATCTTGCTGCTGAATCCGGCGAGACCGGCCGAGCCCTGCCATTCAGCGCATTACAGCAGCGGCTCGGCCGAAAGAAAGTCAGCGACGAGATGATGCGCCGGGTGCCAGTCGCCTATCTCGTCTTCGATATCCTATACGCCGGAGGCGAATTGCTGATCGACCGTCCGCAACGAGAGCGAGCAAAGCGGCTCGACGAGTTGTTGGCAGTGCCACGAATTCCGACCCAAGCGAGGTTCGGCGCAGCGCAGGGCCAGTTGATGCTGGAATCGCCCGAGTCGGCAATCACTACCCAGATTTTCCGCGCACCGGTCTTTCTAGCATCCTCGCCTGACGAACTCGATCAACGATTCGAAGCGGCCCAGGCCCGCGGCAACGAAGGGTTGATGATCAAAGACCCCGTGTCGACCTATACTCCGGGACGCCGCGGAAAATCCTGGCTGAAGCTGAAGCGCGAACTAGCCACGCTCGACGTCGTAGTCACCGCGGTCGAATACGGTCACGGCAAGCGCATAGGAGTTCTCAGCGATTACACCTTCGCGGTACGGGATGGCGAGCGTCTGGTGAATATCGGCAAGGCCTACTCAGGCCTGACCGACGCCGAGATTGCCGAGATGACCAAATGGTTTCTGGAGCACACGGTTGAAGATCAGGGTTTCCGGCTGGTAGTCGAGCCGAAGATCGTATTGGAAGTAGCCTTCAACAACATGATGCGCTCCGACCGCCACGAAAGCGGGTATGCCTTGCGCTTCCCGAGAATCGTTCGGATAAGAACCGACAAACCGCCAGAAGAAGCGGACACGATCGAAAGAGCGCGTGAAATCTACGAGAAGCAGAAGCACGAGCCAGCACATAACTAGCACTTAGGCCAGCCCGGCGTTCGCGAAAAAGTCTAGGGACACTAAGGGCTGAATTCAATGGCCGTGCCCATGGTGCTCCTCTTCGCTCACCGGAATCACGCATCCATGCGCCACTTCGCAAATCACATTCTCAAACTGGATGGTCGTGTGATCGATGCGGAACTCTTCGTGAAGGCGTTGTTTCACATCACGCAGAATCCGCTCGCTGACTGACGGCGGAATGTCTTCAATCGAAATATGACACGACAAAGCCCGCGTCTCCGAACCGATGTTCCAGACATGCAGATCGTGGACATCGTTCACACCCTCGACCGCCCGCATGGCAGCCTCGACGCGATCCAGCCGGATGCCGCGGGGCGTTCCTTCCAGCAGGATGTTGAGGGTCTCGCGACAGATGCCGAACCCCGACCACAGAATCAGGGCGCCGATTCCAAGTGACAGCGCTGAATCAATCCAGTACTGCCCCGTCGCCAGAATCACCCAGCCGCCAACGATGACCGCAGCAGTAGAAACCGTATCGCCAATCTCATGCAGCAGCGCGCTGCGGATGTTGACGTCGCGGCCAGAACGGTAAAGCAGCAGCGCAATCACCCCATTCATCACCACGCCGGCGGCCGCGACCCAGATCATCAGGCCGGCCTGCACATGCTCCGGGTTTTGCAACCGCCGGAATGCCTCGTAGAAAATAAGGAAGGAAACCACCACCAGCGAGCCCGCATTCACCAGCGCCGCCAACACTCCGGCGCGATGCCAGCCGTAAGTCTTGGTAGCGCTGGGAGGACGCGATTCCAAATACACCGCAACCAGCGAAAGCAGCAGCGCAACGAAATCCGAAAGGTTATGCCCAGCTTCGGAAAGCAACGCCAGAGAATGGGCGCGGATGCCGGCAACCACCAGCAACACAATGTAGGCCAGCGTGACGACGAGCGAAACCCGCAGAACCTTGGACGTTCGTTCGCCCGTGCCATGGTTGTGCATGTGCATCCTAACTTAGTTTAAGGCGGCGGAGGGAAGGGTTCAAGGTGTTGCCGCGCAGGCGACGTGGGTGCGGCTTTCGAATTTTACAACCTAACGGCGATCTTGTTTGGGCCGCCTACGGCTGCGATTCCATCGCTTTCTGAAACTGGCGGAACCGCTCGGTAGTCTCAGCGCCGTGCGCTGCATACCATTCCCGCCACAGCCCGGGTTCGTCGCCTATTTCCTGGTCAGTAATCTCCCGCAGGGCGCGGTAACCATACTTCACGGTTTCCGTATCAAGCTTTTTGTCCTCGACCATTTCGATCAGCCCTCGCACCGCCAGCATACGTTGCGCACGAGTAAGCATGCCGCAGTGGGCGAGGCCACAACCGGCAGCGTCGATGCGCACGCGGAACGCGGGATCGTGGTGGAAGGCTTCCACGAGGTCCGGAACCGTGTCGTCCGTACCGATATCACCGATTGCGGAAACGGCGCGCAGCCGCACCGGTTCGTTCTCGGAATGTGTCCACACCCGCAACTGAGTGTGGATGCGCTCAACCTCCACTCCGCGATTGGCGAGACGACCCAAATACCAGATGCAGTATTCCGCACGCGTCGGATCGCTTTCGGCCAACTGCAGCAGCGCGTCGGCTTGATCGCTGGTTTTCGCCAAGTTGGCGACCGCCAGATCAATTTCGAAAACCGCCGCGCGCACCCGTAGATCGTCGCCATTCATGGCCACGTCCATGAGGGTTACCAGCGAGTCAGTTTGCTTGATCTGGCCCCGCCATCCCCGCACTCGCGCTTTGATTTCGTCGGTAGCGCCCCGGTGGTGAGAGATGGCGTACTGTAGCAGCCTCTCCGCCTGCTGCTGCGGAACCATATGATCCACCATGTCGCGCTCGACTTCGGAGAACTGACTGGTAGTTCCATGCACGGGCTTTCCGGGCACCGGAAGTTTTTGGCCAATAATCTCGCTGGGCATGTCCTGAGCCCAAACCAGCGAACTGATCAGAATCGTGCACACCAGACATAACCAGCCCGCTGACAGCTTTCGCTTCATAGGGCGAACTTAGCATCGGCCACGCGAAGCGGAAAGTTACCAGAGTGTCGGGCGAGAGTGTCGCGCCATGGCGCGGGCCGAAGGCCGTCTCTGTTCTTGTTCTTATGTTCAAATAGTCTCGTGCTCCTCAAAGACGCACTCACATCAGCGGTCAACAGCCTTACTGCAGCTAACGTTGGCTCACCCCGCATGAACGCTGAACTGCTTCTGATGTTCACTCTGTCCTGCGACCGCGCATATCTTTTCGCCCATCCCGAGCGCAATCTTACGGTCGAAGAGCAAAACCGCTACGAAGAAGCGCTGACCCGACGAGCAAGCGGCATCCCCGCGCAATACATCACCGGCCACCAGGAATTCTGGGGCATGGACTTGATCGTTTCACCGGCAGTGCTAATCCCCCGCCCAGAAACCGAGCACGTAATTGAAACCGTACTGCACTTAGAGAGAAACAATGGAGACCGGGCGCCCTCGCCCGGCGGCCCAACTCACATCGTCGACGTAGGCACAGGATCAGGCTGCATCGCCATTGCGCTAGCCAAAGAACTCCCCGGGTCAGACATCCACGCAACCGACATCTCGACCGCCGCACTAGAAGTAGCCCAAGCCAACACCGCCCGCAATCAATTCGAGCATCGGATTCACTTCCACCAAGCGGATCTGCTCCAGGGTTTTGATCCCGGCACTTTCGATTTCGTGGTTTCCAATCCTCCATACGTTGGCGAGTCAGAAGAAGGCCAGGTACAGCTCGAAGTCCGAAAATTCGAACCTCGCAATGCGGTCTTCGCAGGGCCCACAGGACTGGAAGTGATCGAACGCCTGATTCCGCAAGCCCACACCGCGTTGAAGACAGGCGGCTGGCTGGTCATCGAGATCAGTGGAACTATTGTCGAAGAAGTCAAGCACCTGCTCGACCAATGGACGCAGTTTCAAATCACAAACGACCTGCAAGGCATTCCCCGAGTAGCCGCCGCGCAAAGACCGTGAACACGTTGCTCGGGCGCCCCCGCCCGCGCCATTACGCAGCGACATCCTGTTCCTACGGACTCTGGTAGTAGCCAGCCGCACACGCTAGTCTCGGGCCACTCGCCTTCACTCCCAGGCGATCCCTGCACGTGGTAGGGAAGATCAACCATGCGGCCCAACTAGGAAGCGCAGCCTTGCTCAGCAGGATCACCTTCGTTCTCGTAGCCACAACATTGCTCTCGGTTAGCGTATACAGCCAGAACCCCACCGGAACATTGCGAGGCGATGTCCAAGACCCAAAGGCTGCGCGCATCCCCTCCGCAACCATCGTCGTGCAGGCAAGAGGATCATCGCTGAAGCGCGAGACAAGAAGTGACGATCACGGAGAATTCCGCCTGAGTGAGCTCTTGCCCGGCACTTATCACGTCACGGTCGACGCCCCCGGTTTCTCCCAGGCTCAGGCCGATGTAGCAGTCGTCGTCAGTTCAGTCCGTGATATCACCGTCACCATGAATCCGGCGACGGTGAAAGAAACCGTAAACGTGCAAGCCCGTCCCTCATCCATCACCACGCAACCGATTGACTTGGCCAGCGCCGTGCATCAGGCAACAGTTTCGACGCAGGACCTGCAAACCTTGCCCCTGGCCGCACGCAGCTTTGCCAACATCGCGTATCTCGCTCCGGGAACCGAACCGGTCGAGCCCTCCGACCCCACCAAAGCTCGCATCACCGCGGTCTCCACCGGCGGCAGTTCCGGGCTGAACAACGAGCTTTCCGTAGACGGTGGCGACAACTCCGACGACTACATCGGCGGATTCCTGCAGAACTTCTCGCCCGATTCTGTCCAGGAATTCGCCGTACGCACGGCTCAGGAAGACGCCGATACCGGGCGTACCACCGCAGGGTCAGTAGTGATCACGACCAAACGAGGCACCAATCAGTGGCATGGTGGCGGAGCCTTCTACGAGCGAGCCGCCGACCTCAACGCTCGTTTCCCAATAGAAAATCCCGCGCCCAATCCCAAACAACCCTTCTCTCGTCAGAATTACGTAGCCACAATCGGCGGACCTATCAAGAAGGACAAGCTCTGGTTTTTCACTTCCTTCGAATACGTTCACGAGAACGCCAGCATCGCCTACAGTCGAGCCAGCCAGGCCCAATTCAACGCGCTGGCTTCTTTGGCCGCGCAAGGACTGATTCCCGGCACGACTTCAATTCCAGTGCCGCCGAACGTCCCCGTCCCCTTCCGCGACTACCTCGCCACGACGCGTTTCGACTGGTCGCAATCGCAAAAATCCCAATGGTTCCTTCGCGCCGGCATTGACAACTACATCACCCACAATGCTCTGGTGCAGCAAGCCACGTTACCGTCGACCGGCGCCGAGCAGCATAACAACTACATGAACATGGTCATCAGCAACACGTACACATTCAGTCCAACCTGGCTGGGAAGCTTCGTATTTACTGCCAGCGGGTTGCATCTCACGGAAGCTCGCAATTCGAACCTGGGTTATGCGCTGGCTTTCCCCTTCACCTCGACATCGCAAACCATTTCCGGCTTCGAGACCTACGGAGACAACCAATTCCTTACCCCAATCACAGCTTTCCCAGTTCTGCGCAATCAGGAAAAATATCAATTCCGCTACGACATGAGCCGTGCTTCCGGTGACCATGCTCCCAGATTCGGAATCAACTTCATTCACGAGCCTGTCCTCAGCGGCGCGCTCTCCGGCACCGCCGAAACTCTGCTCGCCTATACCAACAACCCGGACTTCTACGCGGCCAATCCTTCGCAGTTTTACTTCAATCGGAATTGCGTAAACCCGCCAGCCGATGTTACCTGTTCGCAGACGCCCGCCGGCAATGGCAGCTTCTCCCAGAACGTGCAACGTCTGGGCCTCTACGCTGAAGATTCCTGGCGTGCCACCGCGCACCTCACCATCAATTACGGCTTGCGCTATGACACCACCTTCGGCCTGCTGACCGCCTCCGGTCGCAGTCAAGCCTTCAATCCCGCCTACCTCACCCTAAAGGCCTTGGGCATTCCTCTAATCAACGGGGTGGCCCACGATTACCGCAAAGCCTTCGGCCCGCGCATCGGCATCGCCTATTCTCCTGGACAATCCGGAACCACCGTAATCCGCGCCGGCTTCGGCCTCTTCTACAACGATCTCGCCCAGAACGGCTGGGTGACGGCTTTTCAAGCTGTCAACGAGCCGCCGGGTGTATGCGTCAATCCCGGAGATCCGGGCTGCATCCCGGGAGGTGGAACAGGAAACATCATCGATCCCAATTACAAGACTCCCTACGCGATCCACGCCACAGCAGGAATCCAGCACGCCTTGCACGCCAACTGGACCCTCGGCGCGGACTACACCTACGAAGAGGGAAATCACGCCTACCGTGCCTACCCCTACGCCGCCGGCACTTCTTCGCTTTTTTCTCCCGATCCCGCCAACCAGGACCTCGTGCCCAACGTCAACGTTTTCAAATCCGACAATCGCTCCAGCTACAACGCCCTCATGATCCACCTGCAAGGCAACGTCGCCCGCCGCCTCAACCTGGTCGCAAACTACACTTTGTCCAGCGCGAAAACCTGGGGCTGCGTGCTCGGAGAACTCTTCGACTACGTCAACGGCGTCTGTGATCCCCTCAATCCCTTTCGCCCCGGCGACTACGGCCCCTCCGGCGAGGACGTCACCCACCGCTTCGTTTTTGCCGGAACATTCTACGTGCCCGGCGGTTTCCAGCTGAGCACCCTCACCCAGGCCGAGAGCGCCCGTCCCTTCACCATCACCCTCGCCGACAACAGCGATCGCATCGAGGTCAACGGAGTAAGAACCACGCTGGACGAATTTCGCGGCACTCCCTACATTCAGGTTGATCTGCGCGTCACCCGCCCTTTCAATTTCCATGATCGATGGTCGCTCATCCCCTTCGTCGAATTCTTCAATCTCTTCAACCGTAACAACCCAGGCGCGAACTATGTCACCAATGTGGCTGCACTCCCCGTCCCGCCGAGCGAAGCGGCGTCCGGCAACGTTATGCACATCTGCGCTAATCCGTCATGCACCACGTTGCAGCCGATCACCAGCTTGGGTCAGTTAGGCGTCCCCGGCGGCGCTCTCGGAGATTTCTTCGGCCCCGGCACCACCGTCGGCATTCCCTTCGCCGCCCAACTAGGCGTCCGCGTGACCTTCTAGCATCGTTGTCCGGCTCCAGAAACTTGTTATTCCGAGGAGCGAAGCGACGAGGAATCTGCTTTCTCGGGAGCCTCAAGACTGCAACTCCGTCATCCGAACGATGGCGACAGGATCATCACCAACGAAGGACGAATCATTCTGTCTAGCCTTGTCTAGTCTCCTCGCAAGTCTTCTTTTACAAATTGTTTACACCGCCTTGACACCTGCGCGATTTCGGCAGTGCTAGTGTTCGTGGCCTCAGGTTTGACACCCCGCCTGCGAATGTTCAGAACCGAAGGAGATCTTCCAATGAATCGTACAGCTCTGTCCTCTAGCAAAACAGGCAGCATATTTGTGGCATTGGCCCTCGCGGCACTTGCGATCGCTGGGATCGCTACAGCGCGCGGGCAGGATGAGACCATCCACCTGAAATCTTACTTTGCCGTGCATCCCTTGCCCAACCCGGACTACCAGGCCCTTCAGGAACAATCCGACGCCAACGTCGGGCTCAAGGTTTTCACCTACCACGCAACCTCGACCCGCCAGGGATCGAAAGGCCAGAAGTTTACGGGCATGATGGTCGGCAACAGCCCCTTCACCAGCAAGGCTACGTCGACTGAAACCATGCAGATCGTTCCCGTGATCGTCAAGATCGGCAACACCACCTTTGACCCGACCAAAGCCAACAGTTGCGACGCCGGCAAGGTTCCGCTCAAGCAGTTCCAGGGTTCGCCGCTGGTGCTGCCGGCCAAATTCAAGCTGAACGGCGTGAATGTGGGCATCGGTCAATACAGTGACGCCTTCACCCGTGCAAGCTTCTGGAAGCCCATCGTGAAAAACGGCGGAACCTACAACAACAATCTCAAGGTCGTTACGCTCAAGCCAATTCACTACAGTCAAGGGTCCAAAGGCGTGATCATCCTCAACCAGGGCTGCGGACCTTTGGGCGGGCTGGATTTCAATACGCTCATCTCCGATTTCGAAAACAAGGTCGTTCCCGCACTGCAGAACTCCGGACAGGGAGTCGGTCCCACCACTTTCCCCGTCTTCATGCTGCACAACGTCGTGATGTACGAAGGAAGCGTCACCAACTGCTGCGTCCTCGGCTTCCACGACGCCTTCAATTCGAAGGGAGCGGTACAGACCTATTCCCCATTCGACTACGACACCACCAAGGACTTCGTCAACAACAACAACATCCCGTTGACCGATACCTACTTTGCCGCGCACGAAATCAACGAGTGGGTGAACGATCCCTTCGGGAATAACCCAACTCCCGCCTGGGGCAAGGTGGGACAAGTAACGGGCTGCCAGAATAACCTCGAAGTAGGCGATCCCTTGACCGGGACAAATCCAATCAACGTGAAAATGTCGAACGGAATGACCTACGAACTCCAGGAGTTGGCCTTCTTCTCCTGGTTCTACGGGCCACCCTCGATCGGCGCAGGGGGCAAGTTCTCTGACAACCGAACCTTCACCTCGGCGCAAGGAGCCTGCACAAACTGAGTTCACACCCGGACAGCCCCCACGTCTGTCCAGGCCAGCAAGTTTTTCGCTGGCCTCAAGATCCAAGCCCGCTCCCCGTGGAGCGGGCTTTTCCCCCGGTCCTTGTGTTTGCACATTACATGCAAAACTTTTCCTCGACCGCAACCGTTTGTTGATCTTATAGAGTGACATCCATCGCCAGGCCATTGAAAATCGCAGGGCTACCCCGCAGCGATCAGCTTGGACCATTGAGAAGGCATTGTCGAAAGTTCTCGGTCATCGCTCAAAAGCCCCATTGTGACGCTCCATCAAGTCACCATACGCGTTCCACCACGCACCCAAGGAGAGAAGTCATGAAACATTCCATCGCGCTGCCGACTATTGCGGCAGCAGCTTTGTTCTTGGTATTTGCATCATTCACACCAGCCGCTCTTGCCCAGCCGCAGTCCCTGTTGACGCACCATGTGCGTGAAGTGACTCTCAATGGGCAGGCCTCGTTCGTTGGCCGGCTCCCCGCAACCCAGTCCATGCGCATCGACATTGTTCTGCCAGTGCGCGAAGGGTTAGATAGTTTCTTGCATGAGCTCTACAATCCGTCCAGCCCATCCTTCCGGCAGTTCCTCACGGTCGAACAGTTCACCGAGAGGTTCGGCCCCAGCCAGCAGGATTTCGACGCCCTGATCCGTTTCGCGAAAACCAACGGCCTTACCGTGACCGGTGGCTCCCGTGATTCCATGGACGTGCAGCTTAAGGGCTCGGTCGCGACCATCGAGACCGCCTTCCACGTATAACCATGGGTCTCTATCACGACCCCATCGAGAACCGCAACTTCTATGCCCCG
>Ga0210396_10007544_pt1 | contig 10340 bp, 6 predicted proteins | sample IncBWH17OmetaG_FD_155466 | JGI IMG/M metagenome (GOLD analysis project Ga0210396, IMG submission 155466) | Forest soil microbial communities from Barre Woods Harvard Forest LTER site, Petersham, Massachusetts, United States - Inc-BW-H-17-O ... | reverse complement strand
GAAGCAACCTGACAGGAGGGGTGCATGAGAGTGACGGGCCGCCATCCGAAAGCCTCAACCACGCCAACTTCTTTCTCGCGTATCCGGTTATCTCCGATGGCGCAGATATAGTGGGGGGCCTTCCCCGCGCGATTGTTAGCGACCTCTTCGGGTGTACCAAGAACACGGTAAGACAAAACCTGCGACGGATAACGACTTGGATCATAGACGCAACAGCCGAGAGTGTTCCAAAGTGGCGGGCGCCCGGCCGTGATAGCCGATTGGTTCATGGCCTCTGCAACCCAGAGTACCTCCGACGCAAAACCTCCCGCTCCCACGACAATCAGATCTTTGAGGTTGCCTTGATCCATTCGAGATTCCAATGGTGATCCCCCTGTTATCGTACCTCCGGCCGCTCGACCAGTGTTCTAGGAAGTTGGGTCCTATTGCGGCCAAGTGTATCGGCTGTTGTGCGGCGTGCGAAAAATCTCACCAGCTTCGCTCCCGGTTGCAGTGCTAGCTCATCCACCAAAACGTAGTTGTCGTCGATAAACTTCCGCAGTTCGGGGTCGGATTCGTAGCCGTCGTTTTCGGTCCACTTGGGAGGAAAGGGCCACATGATCGCACCTCGCACCACAGTATCGATAAACAAGTCGGGTGGGTTAGCGCGCAGATCGCCGAGAAAGCGGGCCCGATAATATTCGCGGTATGGAAGCGCGTCGTTGATCTCAAAAAATACTGCAGCACCGCGTGTTGCAGGAGGTATTCCCGTCAGAACGTACACTCCCGGAGACCATCCCCATATGCTCAGACTCCGGACCGGCCGCGTTCTTCGTATCTTGTCGATGACGGTGACGATTCTATCGTTGCCATAGTCCTCCAAAGACCAGTTACGAGGTCCAATACTGTCCGCAATGCGGTCCCCCAAAGTTTTATCAGGTGCTTTCCCGCTTATGTTGGCAACTCCTCCGGTCGTCTCCGGCTGTACACGAGATAGCTGGTGAATGGTGTGAACCATTTTGATGTATCGGGTTGCATATGCCATGTAGAGCGCTGCCGTCGCACCGAGCAGAAGAAGGCCTAGCACTGAAAACAGAACGCTTGGCTTTGGGTGGGCTGACCGCCGAGCTTTTACCAACGCGGTCAAGCCAAGCGAGACCAATACCGCGGCGATGTAGGTCATCGGCGGAATGGAAAACATATCCTTTGGCCAGAAGTACTTTACTCTGCAGCTTGCAAACAAGCCTGCTACGGCATAGATTGCGAGCCCGCTGAAAGCCCATCGTTGTTTCCGGAAGAGAAGTGATACTTCGCGGCCTGGCGAGAAACAGTCCAGCAGGCCGATACCGAGCAGAGCAACCAGCAACAACTGGTGAACCGGCGTAAATAGAACACCGAGTACAAGATTCTCCACGCAGCTGGCCCAACTCAGCCCGCCCGCATAGGCCATGTTGTTGAGGACATCGGAGTACCAAAAGTCTTTTATCGCCCCGGATTCAGCCACTACCGCCAGGATGATACAAGCGGGCAGAAGAGCCCCGGAGCCCAGCGCGATCATCCCCTTTACGTGTACCAACCAGCCGGACGCGGCATTCTTGTTTCTGAAGATTAATGCCAGCAGCAGCAAGCCAAACGCAGCGGTGATGGGCGCGGCCTGTAATTTACACCACGGTGCAGCGCCGAGTACCAATCCGGCAAGAAACAACAGCAACAGGCGCACGCCCGGTCGCGCTCCAGAATTATCGTCCAGCAACCACAAGAAGATGTAGAAACCGACCATCAGAAGCAAGGTGGGCAACAGCTCGGTGTTGTAGTGCAGGTAAAGCAGCTGCGTGTTAACGCCGCACAAGAAGACTAAGAGGGCTGCGCCCAGGGTTGCCGTTTTCTCCGACGCGAGGCGCCGAAGCGTCACGTATGCCACCAGCACTTGCAGGCACACTAGGAGGCTGCCCAGCATGTGCAGCAGAACGTATCCCGGCTTGAAACCCAGAAGTAAGAAAGCGGATATGAACAAAGAGTTCAGCGGTCCGGAGGTTCCGCCGTCAACCGCTTTCCATGGCCGCGGGTCGACGACATATTTCATAGCCTCGCTGAGCATCTGGCTCTCGTCGACCCCCAGCTCACGAGGAAGACGAGCGCTCGGCAGCCTGAGTAGGAAGACGCATGCCATCAGCAGCGATACTAAAATGGCAGGAGGAGGAAGTTGGAGTTCCGAGAGCCGCTCAAACAGGTTCTTGTTCCCCGCTTCAGAACGAATCGTCATGGCATCAGGCGTCCCCATATGACTTTACCAACTCTGATTAGCAGTGATCAGTAAGCAGCCGGAGGCGCGCACTTTCTGAGTCCCTTACCCGGCCCGCACTTTCGTCGCGGTTTGATCGTAAAGCCCGCCCAGTCACTTCACTCATCAGTGAGGGTAGTAATAAATTGATACGCCACCGATTGAACTGACAGGAACATACCCATCGGCTGCCAGTGAATTCCTGAAAGTACTCGCCATCTGCTGCATTCGTTGGAACTCCTCGGCGGTGACCGCGGCGAGGATTTGATCGCGGAGTACAACCACCTTCGGCTTGTGAGCGGCGAGAGCGGCCAAGATGTCGTCCGCCGAGAGAATATGATAGCGGGCTCTCTGTTCGGCGGTCAGCTTCTCAGCAATCGGGAGCGCGAACGGATTCTCAATTCCAGGCAGAGGATCCGCAGGTGTTTGGAAGATATCTCCCGGCCAGAAACTGGCTGCTACGTCGCCAGGATTCGCATACTGACTTACGATTTTCGACACGGCGACAACTCGGTCGATCTTCCAGTCCCCGCGATCATGGGCCAGCCGCATACCCGGAACGCCGTCTCCGGTGTACAGGTAGTTGCGCAGATCCTTAACCGAAACGGCAACGTAAAGGAACATTACGAGCGCAGACGCAACAACAAGGCCGAGTTTCGCTGCTTTGGTTTCGAGATTGTTGAATAGATCGTCGACAGCGCAGACTGCGCTAACGATTAGGAAAGGCACGCACAGCGAGAAATATTGAAGATACGTCGGAGTCGGCAGCAGACAGATCAGGGCCAAGAAGATTGCAATGCGAAAGGCCAGCCGGCACGAACTGCGCCTGGCAGTCGAAGAAATCAGTCCGGCGCTGACGAAAAAGAGAATGCTCCATTGCAGTCCGTTACCTTCGCTGCTTCCCAGAAAGAGTTGAACGACGAGAACTAGTTTCTCTCCCCACCAACCGATCAATCCCTCGCTTGAGCGGATCGAGTGATAAAGCAGGTTGTCGAAGAGGAATATGTCCGGAGATCGAAGAAAAAGGTAAATCGAAGGCAAGGTGCCGACGACGAATCCAGCAGCGAATGACCACAAGCGCGGCCACGGATTCTCCGTGTCGATTTCTTTGGCGATCCACCATGCGAATACAGGAAACAGCAATAGCAGGTACGAACGGGTGTCCACACTGAGGCCGAAGAGAATGCCCGCGATGACGGTCATCCGGCGAGCGGACACACTGGATGCGCCATTTAGCACAGCGTAACTGCCGAACAGGAGGACCGAAGCCAGGCCATGCGTCTTGACGACGGAATACCACGCGAACACCATCGTGCTGAAGGCGAACAGGACGGTACCGGCGAGAGCGCCAAGCCAGTGTCTGGTTTGTCGATAGATGTGTACGAAAAGAACGACTCCCAGAATAGCGCTCAACAGCACCGAAAATATCCGGCCGGAAGCCCAGGAAACTCCACCCAATTTTAGCCAGATCCCATAGGCGTATGGCAAAAGGGGCGCCTGGTTCCAGAAGAAGTCGAGATAAGGTGTCTTGTGCGAAAGCGCCAGACGCGAGGCAAGCAGGTAAGCGCCTTCATCGCCATCGATAAATCTGCGCTGCGCGACGAAACGAAAAAACAGAGCCAGAACGACGAAGACTGCGAAGAGCACAACAAGGCGCTGGATTGCCGCGCGCTGTGCCAGCGCCTTTGAAGTCGAAATCTCAGGTGGCGCCGAAACGCTCATAGCACTTTTGTGTCCCGGTATCGCGCTGGTTGGCTAGAGAAACGTCGACAGCTTGAAATGATCATCGAGTGGATCGCAATGATTTCTCTACTCGCCAGCGCTTGGCGTATTGTACTCCGCTCCATTCTGCATGAAGACCATTGAACAGATAGGTCCGTCACGTTGAAGATTCCAGATTGATTTCAGAGACGCTGGGCTATACTGAGCCGAAGTTTACGATTATGACAACCCTAAAGGTGGTGGTTAAGAACCGGGGCGAGACTGCGGCGCTTCCCGAGACCGATGAGGTGTTGGTACCCGTCCAAAAACCGGCGAGGGAACTGCTGGCCCGCGTCTTCTCGTTTCCGATCATGTGCATGTTCCTGTTGGGCGCTGTCATCTTCGCATTTTGCGTGAAGCAGTTCGCCGAGCCGGATATCTGGTGGCACCTGCGCGACGCGGCCTATCTCTGGCAACACCACGTTTTCCCGAGCGTCGATAACTACTCCTTCGGAGCCGCGGGATCGCCATGGCTGAACCATGAGTGGCTGTCGGAGATTCCGTTCTTCATGGCCTTTCGAACAGCGGGACTTCCCGGCATACTGCTCGTTTACTTTGTCTTGCTGCTCCTGATTTATGCCGGCGTCTACCACCGGTCGTGCACGGCCGGAGCTGATTGCAAGACTGCGGCTGTAACAACACTGCTGGCCATTTTTCTCGGCGTCGTGTCTATCGGACCTCGCGTGCTGTTATTTGGCTGGCTCTGCATGGTGTGTCTGCTGATCGTCTTGGACCGTTTCGAACGGACTGGTAAAGGCCTTTGGATTTTGCCGCCGCTGTTTGCATTGTGGATCAATCTGCATGGTTCGTGGGTATTTGGGCTGATCGTCTTGGACCGTTTCGAACGGACTGGTAAAGGCCTTTGGATTTTGCCGCCGCTGTTTGCATTGTGGATCAATCTGCATGGTTCGTGGGTATTTGGGCTGGTTGTCTTGGCATTGACGATTGCTGCGGGCCTGGTCGAAGGCGAGTGGGGACTGGTCGTCTCTCGGAGATGGTCACCGGGGGAACTAAGAGCGCTGCTGCTTGCCTCGGTAACGTCGGTAGCGGCTTTGTTCATTAATCCGTTCGGCTACAGGCTGGTGATGTATCCGTTCAACTTTTTCTTTCATCAACAGAGCAATGTTCAATATGTCGAAGAGTGGCAGTCGGTCGATTTGAGCACAGGCAATGGCAAGGTGGCGCTCTTCGTTATCTTTGGGTTACTAGCCGCCGCTCTATTTTCCAAAAGACAATGGAAGCTCGAGGACGTGCTGCTAACGGTGTTTGCCTTATGGGCCGGTCTCGCACATGCGCGATTCCTGTTCTTTATCGGCTTGACCGTCGTACCCATCCTAGCGCCTCATCTGCAGCTGTTCTCACCCTACGAACGTGAATTGGACAAGCCTTGGCTGAATGCCGCGATTATGGCGGCCGTTATTGCCGGCATCGTTGTCTTCTATCCCTCTGGAGCAAAGCTTCAGCAAAAAGTGGATGAGGTCTTCCCAACCTCAGCGATACGGTTCTTGCAGAGCCGGCACGATCAAGGGCGGATCTTCAACCAATACCTCTGGGGTGGATATATGGAGTGGACGGCACCTGAACTGCAGACCTTTATCGACGGCCGCGCGGACATATTCGTATACAACGGCACGCTGGATGATCACCGACGGGCAACCACGATCGATGCGCCGCTCGAAGTTATGAACAAATACAAGATCGACTACGCACTTTTGCAGCCGGACCGACCTTTGACATACCTTATCGGACACTCGGCTGGATGGCGGCCGATCTATGAAGACAAAGTCGCTGTTGTTTTCGAACGAATCCCGCCGGGTGCGGTTACTTCTCAACCAGCAACTCAAGCTAATTAATTTCGCCAGGAAGTGTGTATCTGTCGCGTGCATTAACAGCTTCGGTGGTAGGAGAAACACCGGCCAGGTCCAGCAAGTGGGGCTGGGCAGCCGAGCTGTTCTCTTTTCCCGTGATGTGCATGTTCTTGCTTGCGGGCGTGATCTTTCGATGTGCGGTTCAAGGTATCGCCGAGCCAGATATCTGGTGGCACATGCGCGACGCCCGCACGCTTCTCGAGCAGCACTCGTTTTCGCCAGTAGATATGTACTCCTTTACCGGAGCTGGCTCGCACCGGATTAACTTCGAGTGGCTTGCGGAAGTGCCACTTTACATGGGCTTCCACAGCATGGGATTGCAAGGGTTGCTGCTGGTTTATTTCGCAGTATTGGTACTGATTTTTGCGGGCGTATATTACCGGTGCTGCCGATCCGGAGCTGATTGTAAAGACGCAGCCATCGCTACCTTAGGAGCCATCTGTCTGGGGGGTGTCTCTATCGCACCGCGCACGCTTCTCTTCGGTTGGCTCTGTATGGTGGGACTGCTGCTGGTTCTGGATCACTTCCGGAGTACGGGAAGCGGGCTCTGGCTGCTGCCTCCTTTATTTGCCCTGTGGATCAATTCCCACGGGTCGTGGGTTTTCGGGATGGTGGTGTTTGGAATCGTGATTGCAGGCGGTCTGGTTGAACGTGAGTGGGGGCAGGTTGTCGCCAGCCGTTGGACGTCAGGCGAGCTGAGGAGATTGCTACTGGCTTTCGCGGCTTCTATCGCCGCCCTCTTCGTGAATCCCTTCGGCTACAAGCTGGTTCTTTACCCGTTTGATTTGCTTTTCCGTCCGCAGGGCGTGGTACAGTTCATCGACGAGTGGCAGCCAGTCGATTTCAGCACCTGGAATGGCAAACTGGCATTGGTTTTAGTGTTTGGACTATTCGCGCTGCTATTATTCTGCAAACGGCGTTGGGGCTTGGACGAAGTTCTGTTAACCTCATTCGCCTTGTGGGCTGCTCTTTCGCATGTGCGTTTTCTATTTTTTGCCGGCCTGATCATAGCGCCGATAGTTGCCCCAGCGCTGACGTTTTTTCCGCCCTATAACCGAGATCTGGATAAGCCTTGGCTGAACGCTGCCATCATAGCGGCGTTAGTGGGAGCGATTGCGGTTTCCTTTCCATCTGCGTCGCAACTCACGCATAACGTGGATACGATTTATCCAAGGGCTGCTTTGGAATTCATGCAAAGACAGCACATTCAAGGACGACTCTTTAACCAATATGGTTGGGGCGGGTATCTCGAGTGGTACGCTCCAGAGTACAAGACCTTCATCGACGGTCGGGCGGACATCTTCTTATACAACGGCGTTTTTCAGGATTTTTTTGCGGCTACGGCTCTCAGCCATTCTGAACAAATCCTGGACAAATACAATATTCAATATGTCTTGCTGCCGCCCAAGGAGCCACTGACTTATTTCCTACAGCATTCCTCGTCGTGGCACACCATCTACTCCGATTCAGTTGCCGTGTTGTTGCAACGTAATCAGGCCAATGTAATGTCTGAGGGCGATATCGGGTTATCAAACTAGAACATGCCCAAAGTAGGATAGAACACTCAAACGAGGGCAGGTGGGGATCGGCGTGTTTATGGATCTGAGACCGTTGGGCTTAGTCTATTGCGGCCATCGCCTCGGGAGGAATTGCTTGCGGTTGTTTCTTGGGCTCGTGTGTTGCATATAGATACCAAGCAAGCCAACATGGCGCCGTCCAAAGATAATATTTTGACGCCATATCGCCGATCGAAATTATTTCGATAAGTGCCAAAGTACCGGCCAGAAAAATTGGTAATAGCGAGCGGTGTGAATTGGTAGCCCGATAAACGCCGGTCATGACGGCTGGCAGCAACATAGCTTCATCACTAAACCAAGCATACGGCGTACAAACTGCGGAGACGAGGAGCACTAGCATCCCCTGGTCTATCCAGATCCAGCGCGTTCGCCGAGTCCAAAAATACCAAACCGCCCAAAGGCAGGCACCTAATTCAGGAACAAACTGCAACCAGATTGAACCAGGATCGACCAGAAAACGTATTGTCACGCTCAAAGTCGGCACAAATCCGTGCAGAAGCCCCGTTTGGCTCATCATTCTTGAATACTGGTACCAGACTTGGGGGTCGAGGCGCAGAGTAATCAAGGAACTTCCAAGCACGACGGCAAGAAATCCAGCTAAAATCCGCCATTCCTTACGTCTAGCCGACCATAAAAATAAGACAATGAAAAATGGCAAGAAAAGATGTGGCTTCCAGACGCAAGGGGTAAGGGCGACGCCAGCCAAAAGTGGATGTCCCTCGTGGAAATATAGAAAGAGTACGATTGCAAGCAGAAGGAAGATCCCTAATTGACCGGCCATTAGGCAAGCAAGCGCTGGCGCAAACATGTATCCGCAAAAATGTAGGCCGTTGTCTGGGCGTCCGTTCAGTACCCATATAATCCAGATGGATACAAGAAGGCAGAGGATCAGTATTACGAGCCAAAGAATTAGTCCTACTTTCGGACTGACTAAGCCAAGAGGAAGGAAAGGACAAAGTAATAGAGGAGGGCTAAATGTAATCCGCGGCTTGTTACCCTCCAGTCCTGACCGACGCTCAAGCTTTAGAGCGTCCGCGACATCGTAGGGATTGGCGTGGTGGATGAGTTGAAACCCTGCTACCCAGTACTCGATAAAGTCGCATTTGGCGGCTTTTTGGTCACTCACGCTGACGCCAAGAATCCCTATTACTGCCGCGGCCGTGGCAGCGACGATGCAACCAGCGGCGAATATACGTATTCGGCTTCTCACCGCCGAATTCTCATGGTCATAACCGATCGCTACAAAGGGTCGAACACCGATAGGCCGGAAACCATCGAGCCTTCCTGCGTTCGTGGAAGCTTTAAAATTTAGTTCTGTGACGACACTTCGCCAGAACGCCTTCTGACGTCCTTACCTCAGAGCAGGGGGGATTTCGGAGTCTCCTAGAATTCTGAATTCCTCCACCTTCGACGTTCCCGGCTCGATTATGACGAAGCCTTCTGTGCCCGCCTGAATCGGCCGTGGCTTACTAAAGATATACCCTGCCATTTTGGCAGTCGTGCCTACAACCTGTGTACCTGCGCTTCCGGAGCCGATCTCGCCGTGAGTTGCCTTGCACGGACGGTCGCAGACGGCGATGAACGCTGGGATGTTCACCGGTCCGTATATTTTGAATCGCACCGCTGTTCCGCCCCCGGCTTCATCCGCTTGGGTCCAATATATCTTTGGGAGTGCCGCACTCTGTTGCTTAACTGCGGCGTCTACCGCGGTAGTTTGGGGGTTCTCCGGGCGCTTGGCCAACTGGGACTGGAGATCAGTCACCTGCGCCTGTAGAGAGCTGATCTTCTGCTCATACAGCTTGCTCTGTTCGCTCTGCCACGTCGCTGTGGCTCCGCCTGCGGCGGCTGCTTGGCGAGCTTGCTCAACTTGATCCGCCATCTTGGTCTGCTGCCAGCAGGTAATCCCGCTGCATAGGAGCCCAACCGCGATAGCGCCGCCCAAAAACTTCGCGAAGCGCTGACGGTCTGAGCCCTCCAGCCGTAGTTTCGATTCTGCTAGCAACACGCCTACCGCAACCAGAAGCGGTACGGCAATGACGAACAGACGCAACATACGTTACATCTCCCAATCCCGCTAAGCGGATTCTGCGCTGCTGATTGGCGAACGTCAAGAAAACACGACATTTCCAACGATACCTCACAAGATTCCGCAGCACGACGTTCTACGACAAAGTCGCGCATTTCAATGGTCAGTCGCTTGATGAGTTGACAAGAGGTTTGTTACCACGTGTTGTCGGTAACGGCCAACATCGGCCCAGCGGGATTTTCGCACGTCTGGGTACTGCAGGCCGGCATACGGCGGCGTCAAACGTGATTGCACTGGCCGCGTCGTCGATGTATCACGGCGTGGCACCCAGCACACAATGTAATGAGATTTTCTTCGGCGTCGTTTCCACAATGGCTTCGCAATTCAATATGGTGAACCTCTAAATGCTGCATGCTGCCGCACGCCTGGCATCGCCAGCTGTCTCGCCGGAGAATCTGCCGATGTAGTTCGCGATAAGACTCGCGCTCAAGTTTGACCTTCGGCTGTTTGGGCCGGATGCGGCTCACGATGCCTTGTCCGTGATTTCGGACAAGAATGCACCCTGTTGGGAAGCCGGAAGAAACTTGTAGTAACGCGAAATGGATCGTAGTAAAATGTCGGGATCGCTACCGTCCATATGAGCTCCAGCCAAGAAGTCCGCGCAGATCATCTCCAGGCAGTAGCCGCGGGACTTGTCCGATCCCAGCATCAGGGCCGCAGTCTCAATCGCCTGCTCGACGACTGGCATCTGGCTCTTGTAGACCTTGAAGTAGATTAGCTCCGATGGTTCACTGTCCTTGCCTGTCAGCTCCTTCTCCACTTCGCGTCTGAACTCCTCTCGCGGCATA